>WNFL01017229.1_pt1 | contig 16383 bp, 14 predicted proteins | sample 5400361 | NCBI WGS metagenome assembly WNFL01 (sample SAMN13153351, study PRJNA577476) | soil metagenome | isolation source: 40 cm soil on Douglas fir-dominated hillslope | place: USA:California | collected 2013-09-17 | reverse complement strand
GGTATGGCGCGCGACATGGCGAGGTCGCTTGCGATCACTTCGGCCATGTTGTCGACGATCGATAGCGACATCTGCTGCTGCGCGCGCATCGCGGCGTCCAGCTCTTGCTGTACCATCCGGTCCGCGATCATGCCCGCGACGAACCAGCACACGAGCACGATCAGTATGAAACTGACCGGCCCGGTTGCCTGGCGCAAGATTGTCCTGTTCATCGACCCTCTGATCCGTCTGACTGTTACTTGCAACAAGGTCATGCGTTGCAGCGCACTGACGCTGATTCGTATCTGTGGACCCGGGCAGCGGGGCGTCGCGGGGATCCGGGATGAGCCGGATGCCGCGCGCCGTCCTACGATTTTAACCGCCGCGCGGCGCCGCGAGAGACGGTTATTGCACAACTGGCGCACCTCATCACGTTCTATATCGGCCGTACGCGGCTTTTCTGAATGGGATCACGGCGTTGCATTCGTGGCGGATTGTGGCTATTTGTGGCTCCCGCGCGACGCCCGATGCGCCGACGGTCCTGACAGCGCGTGAAACGTCGCTTTCCGGCGTCTGGCCGGCGGAAAAAGGGCCGCCTGAGGTTGTGCCTGAAACACAGGTTGTAGTAGTGTCGTGCCGTCCAAAACGAGGAGAGCTCGCCAGCCCTCGGGCGGCGCCAGCGGCGGCGGGTGCGCCGGGCGGGGGAGAGTGCGGTTCGCCGCACGGCTTGCCTGCAACCGGCCAACGCGTCTCCAACGCCAACGATTTACCGCGCAAAAGCGTTTAGCCATGCCTGAATTCCGCCTTCCGGACCGATCTTTCGACCGCTGCGTCGCGCGCGCCCCGCTGGCCGCCCGCCCGGCGCGGCCGGCCGCGATGGCGGCTCTCCCGGCCCGATTCACAGGGGAGAACGCCTGATGGACTTCGGTTTCAACCTGAACCGCACGGCCAATGCGTCCGCATGGCGGGTGCTGCCCAACCGCTGGGATTTCGTCGCGTTTCCGCTGATCATCTGCCTGCTCGCGATGGCCGCGATCGGCTTCCACGAGACGATGGCGCCGATCTCGACGCTGCAGACGCAGGCGATCTCGCTCGACCCGGCGAACCTGCCTGAATATGCAATGCGCACCACACTGCGAATGCTCGCGGCGATGGTCGCCTCGCTGATCTTCACGCTGATCTACGGCACGCTCGCGGCGAAGAGCCGCCGCGCGGGCCTCGTGCTGGTGCCGATTCTCGACATCCTGCAGTCGGTGCCGGTGCTCGGCTACATCTCGTTTACGGTCACCTTCTTTCTGGCGATGTTTCCCGCGCGCGTGCTCGGCGCCGAACTGGCCGCGATCTTCGCGATCTTCACGAGCCAGGCGTGGAACATGACATTCAGCTTCTACCAGTCGCTGCGCACGGTGCCGCGCGATCTGGACGAAGTGTCGCGCGGCTTTCATCTGACTTCCTGGCAGCGCTTCTGGAAGCTCGAAGTGCCGTTCTCGATGCCGGGCCTCATCTGGAACATGATGATGTCGATGTCGGGCGGCTGGTTCTTCGTCGTGGCATCCGAGGCGATCACGGTCGGCAATCATTCGATCACGCTGCCGGGCATCGGCGCGTATCTCGCCGAGGCGATCACGCAGCGCAACCTGCATGCGATCGGCTGGGTGATCCTGACGATGACCGTCGTGATCCTCGCGTACGACCAGTTGCTGTTCCGTCCGCTCGTCGCGTGGGCCGACAAGTTCCGCATGGAAACCACCAGCTCGGGCAATGCGCCGGCGTCGTGGCTGCTCGACCTGATCCGCCGCACGCGCCTCATTCACCGTCTGCTCGTGCCGCTCGGCTGGCTCTTCGCGAAGGTGGCGCGCATATCGCTGCGCCTGCCTTCGTTTGACCGCGTACGCTTCCAGATTCCGCAGCGCGAGAAGTCGTCGAAGATCGGCGACATCGTGTGGGCGATCATCGTGCTGGTCGCCACCGTGTACGTGGTCTATCGCGTCGTGATGTACGTGCGCACCGGCGTGACGATGGACGAAGTCGGCCATGTGTTCGTGCTCGGGCTGATCACGCTGCTGCGCGTGATCGTGCTGATCGCGATCGCTTCGGTGGTGTGGGTGCCCATCGGCGTGCTGATCGGGCTGCGGCCGGCGCTCGCCGAAAAGATCCAGCCGCTTGCGCAGTTTCTGGCCGCGTTCCCGGCGAACCTGCTGTTTCCGGTGTTCGTGATCGTGATCGTACGTTTCCACCTGAACCCGGATATCTGGCTGTCGCCGCTGATCGTGCTCGGCACGCAGTGGTATATCCTGTTCAACGTGATTGCCGGTGCGACGTCGTATCCGAACGACTACCGCGAGGCGGCCGCCAACTTCCATATTCGCGGCTGGCAATGGTGGCGTCAGGCGATGCTGCCGGGCATCTTCCCTTACTACGTGACAGGCGCGATCACCGCGTCGGGCGGCGCGTGGAACGCGAGCATCGTCGCGGAAGCGGTGCAGTGGGGCGACACGAAGGTCGTCGCGCACGGCCTCGGCGCCTACATCGCGCAGAACACCGCGGCCGGCGACTATCCGAAGATCATCCTCGGCATCGCCGTGATGTCGCTGTTCGTGACCCTGTTCAACCGTCTGTTGTGGCGTCCGATGTACGCCTACGCCGAAGCGAAGCTCCGGCTCGATTGAGAGCGAAACACGATGCAAAACCCGAAAGCCGTCACCACCGCGCCGATCCAGACGCCGCCGATGCCGCCACGCCTCGGCGAGGAAATCCTGCGCGTCAAGGACGTATGCCGAGGCTTCAACAAGTCGCAGGGCGAACTGCTGGTGCTCGACGATGCGAACCTGTCGCTGCGCGAGGGCGAGATCGTCGGCCTGCTGGGCCGTTCGGGCTCCGGCAAGTCGACGCTGCTGCGGATCATCGCCGGCCTGATCGAGCCGACCGGCGGCGAAGTCACGTACATGGGCAAGCCGCTCGACGGTCCCGCCGAGGGTGTCGCGATGGTGTTCCAGACCTTCGCGCTGTTCCCGTGGCTCACCGTGCTGCAGAACGTGGAAGCGGGGCTCGAGGCGCAGGGCGTCCCCGCGCGCGAGCGTCGCGAGCGCGCGCTGGCGGCGATCGACCTGATCGGTCTCGACGGCTTCGAAAATGCGTATCCGCGCGAGCTGTCGGGCGGCATGCGGCAGCGCGTGGGCTTTGCGCGCGCGCTGGTCGTCGATCCAACCTTGCTGCTGATGGACGAACCGTTCTCCGCGCTCGACGTGCTGACCGCCGAAACGCTGCGTACCGATCTGCTCGATCTGTGGACGCAAGGGCGCATGCCGATCAAGTCGGTGCTGATCGTCACGCACAACATCGAGGAAGCGGTGTTCATGTGCGACCGCATTCTCGTGCTGTCGTCGAATCCGGGACGCGTGATCGCCGAGATCAAGGTGCCGTTCAAGCATCCGCGCAACCGTCTGGACCCGGCGTTCCGGCGTCTTGTGGACGAGATCTACGCGAAGATGACCGCGCGCCAGACCGACGAGAAGACCCGGAAGGGTCTCGAACTCGGTAGCTGGCTGCCGCATGTGTCGACCAACCTGATGGCCGGTCTGATCGAGACGCTGGCCGCCGCGCCCTATCACGGCCGCGCGGACATGCCGGAAATCGCGCGCTCGCTGCATCTGGAGGTCGACGATCTGTTTCCGGTGGCCGAAGTGCTGCAGCATCTCGGTTTCGCCGATGTGCGCGAAGGCGACATTTTCCTGACGCCGCCGGCGCGTGTGTTCGCCGAATTCGGCACGCAGGAACGCAAGATGATGTTCGCCGAGCATCTGCTGCGGCACGTGCCGCTCGCCGCGCGGATCAAGAAGGTGCTGAACGAGCGCCCGGGCCACCGCGCGCCGCGCGTGCGCTTCGAGCAGGAACTGGAAGACTTCCTGTCCGACAAGGCCGCCGAAGAGACACTCGACGCGGTGATCAACTGGGGCCGTTATGGCGAGATCTTCTCGTACAACGACCAGACGGAAATCTTCAGTCTCGAGGACGTCGAGTCCTGATCGCCGGCGCGTACGTCAGCTGAAAACAAAAGGCCGTGCATCGATGCACGGCCTTTTTGCATGACGCGGGCGCGAACTCGATAGGCCGTTATTGCAGGTTGCCCCAACGGCCCACAGCCGGTTCGGCCGACGCCCACTTCCAGCCCTTTTCCTGCTGGCAGGCGCTGCCGGTGAACCACAGGTCGTGCGGGCCCGGCCCGTCGCCCTCCTGAACCGAGAACACGAAGTCCTTGCAGATCGCCAGCGCCGACGCGACGTTTCGCCGACCGGCATCGCGCCCGCCAGTGCGGCGATCAGGTTTTGTTGATCCGTGTGCATGTTGCGCAGGTAGCGTTTGACGGCTTCGTCGGTGGCGGCCTGCACTGCGATGCCGACGCCGATGCCGACCGCCGGGCTCGCCGTCACGAGGCCGGTCGCGACGCCGGCCGCCGCGCCGCTCGCGGCGCCCACCGATGTCGACGAGCAGCCGCTCATCAGCATGCTGGCGGCGACGCAGAGCGCGCCGGCCAGCAGCAGTCGTGCGCTCGACGGTGCGCTCATTGCAGCGCGCCCCAACGTTCGGTCGCAGGTTCCGCCGACGCCCATTTCCACGCGCTGCCGTCGCGGCAGATCGACGCGACGTAGAACGCGCTGCTGGCCGGCACGTTCTGCGTGGCGGTCCGGTCGACGGAGAAGACGATTTCCTTGCACTCGAGCGCGCCGGTGCTGATCGTGCGGCTGACGGTGACGCGGCCGCGCTCGTCTTCTTCGATCGGTACGGAGTGGGTGGAGAGCCACGGCGCGACGGCGCCGACGTCGAGCGGGCCGGCGGCGTGTGCGATCCGGTCCTGCGTATCGTTGTGGACGACGCGCTGCGAATACTGCACGCCCGCGCGCGCCGCGGCCACGGCGCCAAGGCCGATGCCGGTCGCGACCGCGGCGTTGTTGGTGACGCTCGCGGCGATGCCCGCGCCTGCGATACCCGCTGCGGCGGTCGCGCCTTCCGAGTAGAGCGAATTGCATCCGCTCAGGGTGACCGACGTGACGACTACAAGCGCTGCGAGCGTCGCCACGCGCAAGCGCAGGGCTCCGTTGGCCCGATGCATCCTGTTTGACATTTCCCTGTCTTGCTCCTGCTTGCACCGTTTGCCCGGACTCAGCGCTTCACGCGCGTGCAACCGTCAGACGACGCGTTGACGCGTCTTTTCACGCCGCTGCATTTTGCAGGATGCGTTTTGTAAATGGCAGGGGGAAAGTGCAAGCAATTGCAAAAGATGATGCGTGGCCCGGCGGATTCTGGAAAGCACGCATGCTGTTTGCTCTATCGAACGCGTGCTTTTTCGCCTGACCGGGCAACGCCGCTCGCGTGCGATCCGGCGTCGCCCGTTGCGGGCACCCCGGGTGATGCCGTCATTCCTCGTCGGGTTCCGGTTCGTCTTCGTTGCCGTACGTGCCGAGCCGGTTGTAGAGCGTTTTCAGGCTGACGCCGAGCGCCTTCGCGGCGCGCCGCTTGTCGCCGCCGCAATACTTCAGCGTGCCGAGGATGATCTGCTTCTGCGCGTCGGCGAGCGGCGTGCCGATCCACACGCTCATCGAGTCGCCCTGCGTCACCGGCTTCTTCACCCGCGAGGCGAGATGCGGATGCGGCAGCTCCACCGTCTTCTCCGCGAGGATGAACGCGCGGTACACCGCGTTCTTCAGTTCGCGCACATTGCCCGGCCACGACCACGTGCGCAGCGTTTCGATCGCGCGCTTGCTGAACACCTTGTTTGTGCCTTCCTGCTCGTTCATCGACGCGAGGAAGTGATGCGCGAGCAGTTCGCGATCGCCGTCGCGCTCGCGCAGCGGCGGCGCGCGCAGCGGAAACACCGCGAGCCGGTACATCAGGTCTTCGCGCAGGCCGTTTTCCTTCATTGCGACGACCGGATCGCGGTTGGTCGCCGCGATCACGCGCACGTCGCCGTGAATCAGTTCGTTGCCGCCGACGCGAAAGAACGTACCGGTCTCCAGCGCGCGCAGCAGCTTGACCTGGCGCACCGGCGCCATTTCGGTGATCTCGTCGAGAAACAGCGTGCCGCCGTTCGCATGTTCGAAATAGCCGACACGGCCCTGCACCGCGCCGGTAAAGCTGCCTTTCTCGTGACCGAAGAGTTCAGCGTCGATCAGCTCGTCGGGAATCGCGCCGCAGTTCACGGCGATGAACGGCGCGTCGCGGCGCGCGCTGCGGTCGTGAATCGTGCGGGCGATCAGCTCCTTGCCCGTGCCCGATTCACCGATGATCAACGCGGTCGCGTCTGTTGCCGCGACGCGCTCGATCTGTTCGTAGAGGTCGAGCATCACCGGCGACGAGCCGTACAGCAGGCCGTACGACCTGAGTCCCGCGATGTCGCCCGCGATGCGTTGCTTCGTCTGCGCCGTAGTGCTGCCGCCCGAGGCGACCGCCGGCGAGTCCAGATCGATTGACGCCATAGACAGGTTGTCCTGCAAAAATGTTCTTCGTTGTGCTGGTGCAGGCTCGTGCGAATCGTGTGAACCGGTGAGCCTGCCTCGATTCGCTGCGGGCGGCGCTCGGCGATGCGCAGTCGACGGCAAAGCAGCGCTATCGCGCCGCCGCGGACTGCACCGATCACTACGTGCGCGAGAACCCGTGGCAGGCAGTGGGCGTCGCGGCCGGTATCGGCTTCCTGTTCGGTGTTCTGGCGGCACGCTGAGTTTCATCCCGCCGGGTTTCATCCGGTCCAGCCGGTTTATCCCGTTTATCGCGACAAGGAGAAGTTCGACATGGCACGACCTAAAATCGGCATCTTCGGCGCAATGATGGCTGTGGGCGGCCTGCTCGCCTGGCGCTGGGCGCAGCGGCGTCGCGCCTCGCAGGCCAACCTGAACCGCGATCTCAGCCGCTGGGAAGGCGAGGGCGGCGCGGTGACGACCGCCACGCAGACCGCGCCGGCATCGCCGGCCGCGTCGGTGAGCCCGGCGCGCAACGGCGCGGCCAATGGCTCCGGTAACGGTGCGTCCCATCCGGGCGGCACCGGCGACGCGTGGCCGTTCCCGCACGGCAGCTGAGCGGCGCTGACGGGGGCCTGAGAGCCGCTCTGGCTGGGGCAAAGCCGGGGTGGCATCCACGCGTCTTCTCGCAATAAGATGTAGTCGGCTGGCTGTAATCAGGCCGTACAATGGACTAATTCACAACAATGAGGCGTTCTGGTCAGTTCGTATTCGCCGATTGTTGCGCAGGCGCGCCAGGTCTTATCCAATCCGATAAGACGAACACGCAAGCCGAAGTCCGGTTTGCGTGTGTGCACGTCGTGCTGCGCCAAATGCCGGCGCGTCACGCCGTCCGCTGGTTTTCCTGTGCGCCGTCGCAGACGGGCGCCAACGCTTTCCACGCTTTCGAGATGCAATGCCACACGTATTGATTGTCGACGACGATCCCGGCACCCGCGAGGCGCTCGCCACCATCATCGCCGAAGACGGCCTGACGACAGTCACGGCCGGCGATCTGCGCGAAGCCCGCATCCAGCTGGTCCGGCAGACGCCGGACGTCATTTTCACCGACCTCAAGTTGCCTGACGGCAGCGGGGTGGATCTGTTCGAGGATCTCGATCCGCAGTCCGGCGTCGAGGTCATCGTCATTACCGGCCATGCGACGGTCGAGTCGGCGGTGAACGCGCTGAAGATGGGCGCGACCGACTACCTCGTGAAGCCGATCAACATGCAGCGCGTGAAGGCGATTTTGAGCCGCCTGCCGCGCCCCGGCGATCTCAAGGCCGAAATCGGCACGCTGCGCGGCGAACTGCGCCGCATGGGCCGCTTCGGCCTGATGCTCGGCAATTCGCCGGCGATGCAGGAGGTGTACGACCAGATCGGCCGCGTCGCGCCGACGGCCGCCTCGGTGATGCTGGTCGGCGAATCGGGCACCGGCAAGGAAGTCGCCGCGCAGACGGTTCACCAGCTAAGCCTGCGCCGCAAGCACGCGTTCCTCGCGGTGAACTGCGGCGCGATCTCGCCGAACCTGATCGAATCGGAGATGTTCGGCCACGAGCGCGGCTCGTTCACCGGCGCGGACCGTCAGCACAAGGGCTATTTCGAACGGGCGAACGGCGGTACGCTGTTCCTCGACGAAATCACCGAAATGCCGATCGAGCTGCAGGTCAAGCTGCTGCGCGTGCTGAAGGAAATCGAGACCGACGTGCGCCTGATCGCGGCGACGAATCGCGACCCGGAGCAGGCGGTGCTCGAAGGCAAGCTGCGTCTCGACCTCTATCACCGGCTGAACGTGTTTCCGATCAGCCTGCCGCCGTTGCGCGAGCGTGGCAAGGACGTCGACCAGCTCGCGCAGGCGTTCCTCGATGAACTCAACGAACGTCACGGCACGAAGAAGCATTTCCCGCCGACGGTGAAGGACATGCTGATGTCGTATCCGTGGCCCGGCAACGTGCGCGAGCTGAAGAACTACGTGCAGCGCGCGCACATCATGTCGGGCGCCGATTCCGACAGCACGGCAACCGTGCCGCTGCAGATTTCGCTGTCGAAACCGGCGGCGGGCACGGCGGTCACCATCCCGTTCGGCACGTCGCTCGCGGAGGCCGACCGTCAGCTGATTCTCGCGACGCTCGAGCAGTGCGGCGGCGTGAAGACGCGCGCGGCGGAGATTCTCGGCATCAGCCTGAAGACGCTGTACAACCGCCTCGTCGAATATGGCAACGACGCAAGAACGGCGGATGGCGAAGCCGACGACGAGTCGCGCGCACTCGGCGATGCCGGCGCCTGATTCCACGCGGCACAGGCGCGGCCGCCGTCCAGGCAGCGGCCCGCTTTGCAACTTTCGTATCGCCTCAACGGCACATGCCTTGCTGGATGAAAGCGACTCGAACGAGGAGTCTTTCATGCCCCGACGCTACGTTGTCCTGCCTACCGCTAAAGGTTGCACCGCCCAGCAGGGCGCACCGGCCCGAGCCGACCGAGCCGCCGACGCCTCCCCAGCCGCCCGCGCCGACCGAACCCGACACGGTGCCCGATCCGACTCGCGAGCCTCCCGAGCCGGACACGCCGCCGATCGGCGACCCGCCGCCGCAGCCCAATCAGACGCCGCACGGCGATGCCGCGACCACCCGCATGCAGTGCTGATCGCGCCGGTCGCGGCATCGCGGGTTTTGATGTACTTGTTACAAGAGCGACGACTTTTTTACCGGCAATTTGCCTGTCCTGGCTCTAGACTAAGTGGGTACCGCCCGCTCGGGCGGTGGCCTTCCAGTGGAGGCATCGATCATGAGACACCCTGCATTGCGGCGCTCCGCCCGTCACTCCCGACGCGACTCACGACCTGATAACGCCGCCAGCGGACCACCGTCGACACCGGATCCGGCCGGCCAGAACCGCGTCGCGCCCGACGTCCCGCCGGACGGCGAACACAACCAGGGCGGCGCGCGTCCCGAGGGGCTGGAATACCAGCGCGACCTCGGTTCCGAACAGGACGCCTGACGCAGCGCGTCCGGTTTCGGCGAGGCGGAAAAAATTTCTGTGCAACGCGGGTTGCGTCGCACGTTTTTACTCGTCCGTCACATTTGCACACATTTTTATTTTCACATTTTCGCGAGGAGGCACGCGACTTGCGTACCCAGCGCGGGCTGAATATCCCCACATGCAACGTTTAATGAATGAGGTGGAGCCGAATGAGCAGATTGATCGTGGTATCGAATCGTGTCGCCCCGGCGGTCTGGCGATCGGCGTACTGGATGCGCTGAAGGAAACCGGTGGTGTGTGGTTCGGCTGGAGTGGCGAGATCGTCGGCGAACCGTCGCCGCCCGTCATCGAAAAGCAGGGCAACGTCACATATGCCACCGTCGGACTCACGAAGCGCGATTACGATCAGTACTACCGCGGCTTTTCGAACGCGACGCTGTGGCCGACCTTTCACTATCGCAACGACCTGTCGCGCTACGACCGGCAGGAATACGCGGGCTATCTGCGCGTCAACGTGACGCTCGCGAAGCAGCTGAAGGAGATGCTGCGGCCCGACGACATCATCTGGGTGCACGACTACCATCTGTTGCCGTTCGCGCGCTGCCTGCGCGACCTCGGCGTGAAGAATCCGGTCGGCTTCTTCCTGCACATTCCGTTTCCGGTGCCCGAAGTACTGCGCACGATTCCGCCGCATGAAGAACTGCTCAAATGCATGTGCAGCTTCGACGTGGTCGGCTTCCAGACGGATGCGGACCGCCAGTCGTTCGTCGACTATATCGAGCGCGGCCAGCACGGAACGTCGAGCGAAGACGGCATGGTGCACGCGTACGGCCGCTTCCTGAAAGTCGGCGCCTATCCGATCGGCATCTATCCCGATGCGATTGCGCGAGCCGCCGAGCAGTTCACCGACCGCAAGCCAGTGCGCAGCCTGCGTGATGGCATGCGCGGGCGCAAGCTGATCATGAGCGTCGACCGGCTCGATTATTCGAAGGGGCTGGTGGAGCGCTTCCAGGCGTTCGAGCGTCTGCTGCTGAATGCGCCGGGCTGGCATGGGCGCGTGTCGCTGGTGCAGATCGCGCCGCCGACGCGCTCCGACGTGACGACGTATCAGCGCATCCGTCAGAACCTCGAAGGCGAAGCGGGGCGCATCAACGGCCGCTTCGCGCAACTCGACTGGACGCCGATCCAGTACCTGAACCGCAAGTACGAACGCAATCTGCTGATGGCGCTGTTCCGCCAGTCGCAGGTCGGCTATGTGACGCCGTTGCGCGACGGGATGAATCTGGTCGCGAAGGAATACGTCGCGTCGCAGGATCCGGCCGATCCGGGCGTGCTCGTGCTGTCGCAGTTTGCCGGCGCCGCCGAGCAGCTGCCGGGCGCGCTGGTCGTGAACCCGTTCGATCTGTCGCAGATGGCGGAAGCGCTCGAGCGCGCGCTGTCGATGCCGCTCGCCGAACGGCAGGCGCGTCACGCGGACATGATGGCGCCGCTGCGTGAGAACAATCTGTCGGTGTGGCGCGATACGTTCCTGGCTGACCTGCGCAACGTGGCGACGGCGTCGTCGGTGACGGAGAAGGCAGTGAAGCTCGCGGATGCGACCGCGACGTAGATGTCGTTCGGCGTGAAGTGGCGCGCAGTCTCGCGCGCCAGCCTGATTGGAACGGCGGCCCTGGTGGCCGCCGTTTGTTTACGCACTGCGCGATAGCAGCTGGCGCATTTCGAATGCCGGCTGTTTTCTTTCCGCCGCGCTGCAATGCAAGCACCGCGGCGTTTTCACGAGCCTATGCCGAAACCGCCGTCCCGCGTTTCTTCAACCGCAGCATGCTGACGAACGCCGCGACGATCGCAAAGCACGCCGCGACGTACAGCGCGATCGTCGCCCCGTGCTGCGGCGCGATGCCGAAGATCAGGGCGACCAGCGCTGCGCCGAGCGTCTGGCCGGTGAGCCGTGCGGTGCCGAGCATGCCGCTCGCGCCGCCGCTGCGCTCGCGGGGCGCGGACGACAGCATCGCGCGATTGTTCGGCGACTGGAAAAGACCGAAGCCCGCGCCGCATACCGCCATGCGCCACACGATGTCGAACGGTTCGGGATGGCCGCCGAGCGTCGCCAGCAGCAACAGGCCGCAGGTCATCGTGATGAGGCCGATGCCGCCCATGATGCCGGGCGAATAGCGATCCGACAGGATGCCCGCGATCGGCGCCGCGACGATGATGACGAGCGGCCACGGCGTCATCAGCAGGCCGGTCTGCACCTGCGTGAGCCCGAACGTGTCCTGCATCAGGAACGGCAGCGATACGAACGCGAGCATCTGCGCGGCGAACGAACAGACCGACGTGCCGACCGACAGCGCAAAGATGGGAATCCTGAGCAGATCGACGGGCAACAGCGGCGCGGGCTGGCTCAACTGCCGCCGCACGAGGAAGTAGCCGATCACGATGGCGGCGAGGGCTTCCGCGGCCACGTAGCTGCCATGCACGCCGTGACCGAGGCCGTCGACCGCGAAAATCAGCAGGCCGAACACGAACGCATTCATTACGGCGCTGAGGTAATCGTACGGCGAATCGTGCGGCGTGTTCCGCGGCAGTGCCTTGATGCCGCCGAGGAAGGCGATCACGCCGATCGGCACGTTGATCGCGAAAAGCCATTGCCACGAAGCGACGGACAGCACCGCGGAAGCGACCGTCGGCCCGATCGCCGACGATACCGCGACGACCATCGCATTGATCGACACGCCGCGCCCCAGATGCTGCGGCGGATAGATGACCCGCCCGAGCGCCGAATTGACGCTCATGATGCCCGCCGCGCCGAAGCCCTGAATCACGCGGGCGACCGCGAGCATCGGCAGCGAGCCGGACAGCGCGCAGCCGAGCGAGGCGACGGTGAACAGCGCGAGACCGGACAGATACACGCGCCGGTAGCCGATGCGGTCGCCGAGCGACGCGAGCGGCAGCAGCGAGATCGTGATCGCGAGCTGATAGGCGTTGATGACCCACACCGAGCCGGCGGCGCTCGCGCCCAGATTGCGGCCGATCGTGGGCAGCGCGACGTTGGCGATCGCGCTGTCGAGTACCGACAGCCCGATGCCGAACGCGACGACGATCATCGCGCCGTAGCGTTGCAGCAGGGGCAGGCCTTGTTCGTTGTTGTCCATCGACGTGGGCCGGGCGGTGGGAGAAGCGCCGGATTTTACGGAACCGTCCTTACAGGAAGGTTGTGCGCGCATCGTTTTCGTCTTTTTGTGGTGGTGGTCGGCGCGTGGCGTAACACGAAGCCCGCATGGCGTGTGAGCGGCGACGCCGGCAGCGGCAATACCCGCTGCGCTGGCGTCGACCGTAAAGTGCGGATTACTTCAGCTCGTACAGACCGGTGTAAGTGGCCGAGTCGATCTCGTTCAGATGCGTCATGAAGCGCGCGACCGCGTTGGTCGTCTCCGCATTGATCGGCAGGTACGAGACCTTCAGCGCATGCAGGCGGAAGATGTAGCGGTGCGGCTTGTCGCCGCGCGGCGGCGCCGCGCCGCCGAATCCAACCGTGCCGTAGTCGTTGCGCACCTGCAGCGCGCCTTGCGGCAGCAGGCTGCCGTCGGCCTTGCCAGCATTGCGCGGCAGCGAACGGGCGTCGGCGGGAAGGTTCACCACGACCCAGTGCCAGAAGCCGCTGCCCGGGGGCGCGTCGGGATCGTAGACGGTCAGGGCGAGGCTTTGGGTGTCGGGCGGCGGTGCATCCCACTGCAGCGCGGGCGAGATGTTTTCGCCGTCGCCGCCGAACGATTTGTCGCCGAATTCCTGGGCTTTCGGCATGAAGCCGTTGGCGGGAAACTCGTCGGACCAGAGTCGGAAATCAGCCATGGGATGTCTCCTTCAAAGTTGGTCTTGGGATAAGGCGGACACCTGATGCAACCTCATGTGGGCGCCGGTTAGCCAGGTCGAGTGTATCACCGCATGTTGACGAAACCACGGCGAAACCACGGTGCTTTCGCGCGCGCGGAAGGCGCGCGTCACACGCGCAGTTCGAGTTCGCCGATATCGCTGTGCAGCCAGTCGGAAAGACGCTGGATGACATCTTCGATGTCCCGGTTGGCTCCCCGCAATGCGCATTCCCACACGATGGCGACGCGCCAGCCGCTCGCCAGCAATGCCGCTTTCGAGCGCTCGTCGTTACAGCGGTTTCGGCCGATCTTGTCGCGCCAGAAGTCGGGGCGCGTCTGCGGCCATTTGAACAGGTGACAGTCGTGGCCGTGCCAGAAGCAGCCATGTACGAAGACGACGGCGCCGTAGCGCGGCAGCACGATGTCGGGGCGGCCCGGCAGGTCGCGCGCATCGAGACGGAAGCGGAAGCCGCGTCGATGCAGCAGGCTGCGGATCAGGATTTCCGGCTTCGTATTGCGGCCGCGGATACCGGACATCATCCGGCTGCGCGTCGCGCGGTCGACGACGTCGACCATCAGGCCACGAGCGCGAGCTTGCGCGCGGAGGCGTCGCGCGGGCCGCTGGCCGTCAATGCATCGACATGCGGCGTCATGATGCGCGCCACTTCGCGCATCACCGGCATCACGACGCTGTTGCCGAACTGTCGATAAGCCTGCGTATCGCTGACCGGAATCCGGAACGTGTCCGGAAAACCCATCAGCCGTGCGCATTCGCGTGGCGTGAGACGCCGCGGCCGCTGGTCCTCGCCCTGATACACGAGGATTTCGGAGCCGTCCTTGTGATAGCGCGCCGACAGCGTGCGGGTGACGCTGTCCGGATACGCCATGCCGAAGCCGAAGCCGTTGCCCGCCGCCCGATGCTTTTCCGCGTACTGCTGCAGATAGGTCCATAGCTTCGGCGTCAGCGTGTACTTCGGCTGGACGCGTCGTGCGACCGGATCGAAGAAGCGGTCGTCGTCCCAGGGGAGAACCGGCTCGCTGCCGTCGGTCCTGTGCAGGATCGCGCCGAGACGCGGGCCTTGCTCCGGCAGGCGCAGGTCGTCCCATGAAAACGCCGTCTTGCCGCGAAAGCCGACGATGATGATCCGCTCGCGATGCTGCGGCGTGAAATGCTGGCCGTCGACGATCCGGTAATGCACTTCGTAGCCGAGTTCGTCGCGCAGCGTCTGCAGGATCACGTCGAACGTGCGGCCCTTGTCGTGCGACAGCAGGTTCTTCACGTTCTCGAGCAGAAACGCGGCCGGCTGCTTCGCCGCGATGATCCGCGCGACGTCGAAGAACAGCGTGCCCTGCGTCGTGCATTCGAAACCGTGCGGCCGGCCGAGCGCGTTCTTCTTGCTCACGCCCGCGATCGAAAACGGCTGGCACGGAAAGCCGCCGAGCAGAATGTCGTGCGTGGGTACGTCTTCCGCGGGAAACGAAACGATGTCGCCGACGAAGGTATCGTGCGCGCCGTAGTTCTCGAGGTAGGTCTTCTTCGAGAAATCGTTCCATTCGCTGGTGAAGACGCATTCGCCGCCCTGCGCCTCGAAGCCCATGCGGATGCCGCCGATGCCGGCGAACAGATCAATGAAGCGAAAGCGCGCCGGGACGTGCGCGGCGCCGTGGGCGCCGGTCGCGAGCAGGGCGCGTAGCGCGGGGTCGAGCATGGCCGGGCAGGGCGTTTCGCCTTTTTCCCAGCGTCGGACGGTCTTGATGTCCTTGCCGACGTGATCGGCGATTTCTCGTTGCGTGTAGCGGGTGCGAGCCTGTTTCAGCAGTGCAAGCAGCGTGGCCTGAGTCACTATCCGTCCTTGCTGGGGATTTTTGCGGACATTATGACCTATGGCCGTCCCTTTTAAGCGCAACGCCGGGGATTGCATGACGAAAAAAGTTCAGTGGCCGGATGGACGATGTCACGACAGTGTGTCGCGTCACGCGCTTGCCGCATCGCCGATTGCAGCCCTGGCGGCCGGGGAGCAAAGGGCTCACACCGGCCGCCAGTTGTTCGCGCTGCGCGGGAAGCATGGGCGATGGCCCATGAAGTGGTCAACGATTGTTAAATCGACGCGTCCTGACCTGTCTCTGTCACAGACCGCTGTGTACGCTTCAGACAGTGATGCGAGATCCTCTGCGTTACGGTGTGGCTCAGCCGCGGCGAACAGTCCGCGGCTTTTTTTTGCCCGCGGGGAAGGCGTTCCGAATGCGTTCCTTGTGCGAGCGGCGGCGCGGTTGCGTCGGCTCAGCCGTGTTGCGACAGGTCCGGCGCTGGTGTCGCGGCACCGGGAGCGACATTGATGCCCGGCGGCAGGTCGTACAGATGGAAATGGTCTAGCTGCAGCAGCAGGCTGTCGATCGCGCAAAGCTGGGCTTTGGTCAGGTGCTCGGAATCGAGCAGCTTATGGAGCCNNNNAAGGTCGCCGTGCAGCGCCGGCCGCATCACACGCGCAATGTGCGCAATATCCTGATCGATCAGTGTCGTCCGGAACGAGCCGATGGCAGCGGGGGATATACGGTCCATGCTCCGTTATCGGCAACGGCGGCGGCAACTTTAGGGTGGATTTGCCGGTTTGCTGCAAAATTTTTTGCGGGGGGCCGATCCGGCCCGCGCTGTGGACCATGCCGCGTGGCGCATGCCGGGGCCGCCGGGCGCGTCGGGAGGCGGTGACGTCCGGGGCTGGGCACACCGGTTGCTGCCATGGAGGTACTGGCGCAACGTCGCGCCGGCACGACTACGATGGGGGCTGGCTATGAACAAGGATCAGGTGAAGGGCGTGGCCGAGAAGGTGAAGGGCAAGGTCAACGAAACGGTCGGCAAGACGACCGGCAACAAGACTCAGGAACTGAAGGGCGACGTCCAGCAGGGCGCCGGCGAAGTGCGCAAGGCTTACGGCGACGCAAAGGAAGAAGCAAAGGACAACGCGAAGCGCAATGCGCCGTAAGCGTAGCAGCGCGTTGATGGGAAAGGGGCGCTTCGGCGCCTTTTTTTCTTGTGTTGACCGCTTGCGCATCAGGTCGCCGCCAGC
>WNFL01438657.1_pt1 | contig 16387 bp, 17 predicted proteins | sample 5400361 | NCBI WGS metagenome assembly WNFL01 (sample SAMN13153351, study PRJNA577476) | soil metagenome | isolation source: 40 cm soil on Douglas fir-dominated hillslope | place: USA:California | collected 2013-09-17 | reverse complement strand
CTTTCGTTCAGGGGCTTTTCTAGCGACCGCAGGATCGGTAGCTTTCGTGGCCTGGATCTGGGTCGGTCAAAGTGTTGCCTTACTCAGGTTAGCTGATATCTAATATAGAAGCCAGGGTACATTTCTTAACACCGCCTTTCATGGCGCAAGATCTAACCACATGGGGAAGATGGAGCTTTTAATATAGTTTGTCGGAGAAGCGGGGGTTATAATAACAAATAGGGAAAACAAGAGATGACCCTATACTCCGAGATCAATGAACAACCTGAACGAATCAGCTCCCTGCTTGCCTCGCAGAGAAAGACCGTCGAGAAGGTCGCCGCAGAAATCCGCGCGCACGATATTCAATATGTCTTTCTGGCTGCGCGCGGGACGTCTGATAATGCCGGTAGATATGCCAATTACTTGCTGGGCGCACAAAATGGACTTCCACTGGCGCTTGCCACGCCTTCGCTATTCACATACTATAAACAGCCACCAAAGTTGAAGTATGCCCTGGTGGTTGGTATATCCCAATCTGGCCAATCGCCGGATATTGTGAGCGTTTTGGAGGAAGGCAAAAAGCAGGGATGCGCCACGCTGGCAATTACGAATGAACCGAATTCGCCACTCGCACAAACCGCTGATTTCGTTTTGGATATTCAGGCGGGTGCAGAAAAAGCCGTGGCCGCTACGAAAACATATACGACCGAATTAATGTCGATCGCGATGCTTTCAGCAGCATTGAATGGAAGCCAATCGCTTTGGGATGATTTGAGCCGCATCGGCAGTTGGATGAGACAATCTCTTGGCCAGGACGATTTCATTTCGCAGGCAGCACAGAGATATCGCTATATTGAGCAAACGATTGTGCTCGGACGCGGGTTCAATTATGCAACTGCGTTCGAGTGGGCGTTGAAATTAAAGGAGTTAACTTACATTATCGCGGAACCATATTCGTCTGCAGATTTTGCACATGGTCCGATAGCCATAATGCAGAAGGGATATCCCGTATTGGCCGTTGCTCCGAAGGGAAAGGTATTTGATTCGATGATGGAAATGCTCCAGCGTCTTCATACTGATATTTCTGCAGAGTTGGTTGTGATCTCAAACGACAAAAAAGCTTTGTCGCTCGCGCAGGTCCCGCTGACAATTCCAGCAGATGTACCGGAATGGCTCTCGCCTTTGGTAAGTATTCTTCCGGCGCAGTTGTTCGCATACCATCTGACGAATGCAAAGGGATATAACGCGGAACAGCCGCGCAGCATCCGCAAGGTGACAGAAACAAAATAGTTCATAGAGGAGGTGGTTCATGCGTGTCTGCGTACTTTCTGACGAAAAAATTTCTGATTTTGATCCTTCCCCATATCTCAAAGGACATGAATGGCAGATGGTCACCATGACCTCCCCAGTGATGAATACTCTGCATTTATTAGCTGAGAAAAATCAATTCGATGTATTCTTGAACATCTGTGAAGGATATGAATATGATGACGAAGACGATGATCAGGGTTATCAAGCCATAGAGGTGGTTAATGCCCTGGAGGCCCTCCACCTGCCATTTACCGGAGCTGACTCAAAATGTTTTGACCCAACCCGTGAGCAGATGCAGGCAGTTGCAGACGCGAATGGGATTGGTTTTGCGAAGGGTTATCAAGTAAAAAGTGTCGAGGAAGCCGAAGAGTTGGTCCAGAATTTGCGATACCCTATCATGGTCAAACACCCCAAGAGCTATGGCAGCACAGGTATGACGCGCGACTCACGTGCCGATACTATTGAACAGGTGCGTACACAGGTAAAGCGCATATGTTCTGAGTTTGGGGCGGCACGTATGGAGGAGTTCATTGTTGGCAAGGAATTCAACGTTTTGGTGGTTGACAATTCGGACGATCTAAGCCAACCTATTGCGTATCCGCCTGCCGAACTGATGTTCCCGCCCAACGAAGAGTTCTGGCATGTAGATGTCAAATGGAACTATGATGTCGTGTTCGATTTCAAACAGGTTACGGATCCCGGGTTTGTGCGGCGATTGCATGATATCGCCAAGAAAATGTATCTCGCGATGGGATGCGCGGGGTACGGACGCTGTGACATTCGCATGAACGAAAAAGGGGAGTTATTTATTCTGGAGATCAACCCAAACGGAGGCATCATGTTCAAGCCCGAGGAATATGGACCTGCAGATTACATGATCTTGTACGATAAAGCTGGATATCAGGGCTTTTTTGATCGAATCTTTAAGGCAGCATTTGTAAGACAAAAAATGAGGAGCCCTGGCTAACACAAAAAGATGCGGAGTTAAAAACTCCGCATCTTTTTGTGTTAGGCGATCCAAATTTAACTATTAGAAGCAGGCGTTAGCAGGTAATAAGCAGCGCCAAAAAACAGCACAAGAAGCGCCGAGAACCATACAAGCGAATCCTTGATACCAAAGGCAAGCTGATAGCCAACGATGGTGATAAGGACTATCGCGTTTTCAACGACGTTAAATCGGATAATGTCGCGATTCATAACAGGGTTTTCATAGGCAAGCCATAACAGATAGGCGAATCCCAGTTGGATCGCGCCAAATATGCGCATATAGAATAAATCGCTTGGAACAGTTATTTTCAGCGCAGTAAGGATGGTCTTGGGCCCAATCCATAGAGGCAGGCCCCAGATCAGGATCGCAACGATCATATTGAAGACCAGCACTCTTTTGAGCCACATAGCTTTTGTGTTTTCGTCCATGATGCTTCTCCTTTTTTGTTAATTCTAGGCGCATTGCCGTTCCACAAGCAATAGTGCTATGCTCTCAAATATTGGCTTGCTTGTTTGCATTTTGGTTAGGTGGTTGATTTGCTTTGTCAGACGACTTACTTTGATAAATAAGACACGATTATTGGCCGAGCAGCGATGCTCTTGGCTTGACAGGAACAGGTGTATCCCTTAATCTTTGTCGTAATGAAAAAGATAGATTTGGGTAACCAGAGTTTGACAGTTGCCCCCGGTAACCTTTGGGCAGAAATTGACGTAGAAAGGCTTTATCTGCACGAAAACCGCTTGTCGTCGGTGCCTGAGGTGATCGGAAGCTTGCGCAGATTGTGTGTCCTGGATCTGGGGCATAACCAACTTGTCGGCCTGCCCGATTCCCTGGGCGATTTGCAGGAATTGGAATTCCTATACCTATGTGACAACAAGCTTGGCAAATTGCCATCCTCGCTCGCAAATTTGAGTAAATTGATTTATTTGAATATAAGCGATAATCCCTTGGGAGTGCTTCCCGAATGGATGGGAGATCTGAGAAATTTGATTGAGTTAAGGATATATCACGCTGGCTTAAAGTCACTACCCGGATCGATCGGGGAACTAGCCCCTTTGAAGGAGTTACATGTACAAGGCAACAAATTAACTGCCTTGCCGCCTTCAATCGGAAAGTTATCTTCTTTGCGAAGACTGAATCTGGAGGCAAATCAATTGGAAACATTGCCAGATTCAATTAAGGGCTTGATAAACTTGAAGGAGTTGAATTTAAGAAATAACAATATATCCTCTGTTCCAGAGTCCATTGGCATGCTCAATAATCTGGAGACTCTCGACTTGCGCGCTAATCAATTAACTCAGCTGCCTGCTTCTCTCGCCGATCTGCCGAAACTTGAAAAATTGGATTTGCGTTGGAACGATTTAACTACGCCTTTGGATTGGATTGACAAACTGATTGCACGTGATTGTGTGGTTTATTTATGATTCATTCCACGTCGATCCTGTCGCCATGACTTGTGGGAGCAGAGATAACCAGAAAAATCGCATCTTCGCCGGAATTGTTTTCAAAACGATGCTGCACTAATGGGGGGATTTCCAGTCCTTCTCCTTTTATCAATTTCATCCCACCGTCCTCTGTTATGATTTGCCCCTCTCCCTCCAACATGTAAAAGAATTGACGTGACTTTTCGTGATAGTGCATAATCTCTTTCCCGCCTATGGGAACTCGCTCCTGAATAATACTGAGACCGTCTTGTTTAAGGAGGTGCCAGCCATCGCAGTTTGTTCCCCATAGATAATGTTCAGCAATTGAGATCGATATTGGCATTGTCATTTTCGCGGCCTTAACCAACGCCCGCCGACGAACAGCGCGATTAACGTACAAGCAATGGCGATCCATGTGAATATGGTATTGTCTGTTCCCAAACCGATGGCAAGAAACGCCATGCCGAGGATGAGAAAAATCATTTGCAATACACGTTTGTTTTGGTTCATTATTGAAGCACCTTTACTTCTAAGAAATCTGAAAAAGCACGGCCGAATAATACGGATGGTTTATCGTGTAAGGTCATCTCAAAGAAATCGAGTAAATATGAATTGACGATCTTGATGACGCGCTTGCCTTTCAAAGAGCCTTTCAGGCCCAATAGAGATGCGATGGGCGAAAGCAACGGCACATCGCTAAAATCAAAATGTTTGGTATTAGAGATTTCGATCACTCCCTTATTATTGATTGCATTTGCGCGAAATTCGTGGAATAAGATATTGTTCCGACTTTTCTGATCTTCTGCCCAAAGTTCGCTGAACATAAAGAAACAAGGCTTTGAAACACCACTCCTGATTACCTCAGCAGAAACCGGTCGCATAAATGGATCCATGCCAAGCACCGCCTTGCAGCGCGAATCCGTGGCGCAGAATTGGATGGCTGCACCGGCCCCAGTGGAATGTCCATAGACCCCGATACGTTCGAGATTCAATTTCTGGAAGAAGATACTATCCCCTTCGCTATTTAATCTTTGGAATTGGTCCAGCACAAAAGACATATCCCCGGCCCATTGATTGACCAACTTACGCGCCACGATTTCATAGTCCGGGTCTTCTGGGTTTGTTGGCAAGGCTTCCGGGTTGTTTGGCGCGATCGTATCATCCGGAAACACCGTGGTTACTGCTCCATAGGTATGTTGGATACTAATGACCACATATCCACGGCTTGCCAGTTCAATAGCCTGGCCGGTATTTTGCGCATAAAAGCCATTCCAGCCGTGTGAGAATAATATTACGGGAAATGTCTCGTCCGCGTTTACAATTGCAGCGTCTTCATAAGCGGGTGTTTTCACCAATTTAAGATGATCGAGGAAGAAACCTGGTAATTCTATAAAAGTTGAAATGGCGGACATATAAACATCGGCCTTTGTTATCCAGGGAGAGCTTTTATCTGTGGATTTGACGTCTGCGGGATACCAAATCTGCACCATGAACCGGCGTGGTTCGTCTTTCCCGGAATATATTTCTTTTCGTGTAACATCGATCATCTCGTAACTTGTTGAGCCCACTTTATATTTTCCACTTGAAGTCGGGATTATAGGGACAGGCAAGAGAATGGGTAATGCTATTGAAAGCGCGAGCAGAAATGCCATCATATAAGAAGCCGGGCTCGACCAGTCGGTAGGAACTGCCATTTTTTCCAGACTTGCCAGCGTTAATAAACCGGTCAAGATATATATGGGAATCATTTGCCAACGATATTTTTCCACCAGGAGATGAATTAGCGCAATCATTAACGCTGCCGAAGGGAAGAGTCGAATTGCGATTGGGCGAGGATGCGGCCAGAGTAGATATAGCGTGAGCAAGATTGAGTCGATGACTTCGAGCAGGCGCATAATGTATCCTTTTGTATTTGCGAATGACATTCTAAATGATTTTGAATAAAATGGGACCAGGAGTCAACATGATAATTTTCGAGGCCAGCATTTTTCTTTCGTCTTTTTTACTATTTCAGGTCCAGCCCATGATCGGTAAATTTATTTTGCCTTGGTTTGGCGGGACACCTACAGTATGGTCTACGGCAATGCTTTTTTTTCAAATATTTCTGACAGGTGGATATGCTTATGCTGCCTGGCTGATGCGGCGTGCACGGCAAAGTTCGATACACATTACATTGCTGGGAACAACAATTGTGTTTCTTGCTTTACTCAGCTTTTTCTGGCCATCCCCGATCACGCCATCGGCGAATATGCGGCCCGAGGATATTAATTTTCCAGTTTTTCATATATTCCTTTTATTGACGATCTCTGTGGGCTTGCCATATATTGTACTGGCTGCAAATGGCCCTTTGATGCAAGCATGGTTCAGCCGCATTTATCCTGACCTGTCCTACGCGCGTTTGTACGCGTTGTCGAACACAGGCTCCCTACTTGGGTTATTGGCATATCCTGTATTGATCGAACCCACGTTGATTCTACGTCAGCAGGGATGGGCTTGGGCGGGCGGCTTTCTTATCTTTTCCTTGATAGTTGGGGCATTAAGTTACCGGATGCGTGGAATAGGAACCAGTCTATCCGATAATGTTTCGGTTAACCACGCTCCTTCGGCTTCTCTCAGAGTTTTATGGATGATTTTGAGTGGGATGGCATCTTTGTTTTTGTTATCAGTAACAAATCAAGTCTCACAGGAGGTCGCGGTCATTCCATTTCTATGGATTTTACCGCTTGCTATTTACCTGCTCTCTTTTATTCTGGCATTCTCGAATGAACGCTGGTACGGCCGGCGGATATATGCCGTACTTTTCAGCTTGATGAGTCTTGTAATGTTATGGGTTTTGTCGAACGCAGGATCGTTGAACGTGGTTTTGCAGATTGCTACTTACAGCCTGTTCCTATTTCTGGCATGTATGATCTGTCATGGTGAATTATATCTCTTGCGTCCGCATGCAGATCATTTGACGAGTTTTTATTTAATGATTTCGATTGGCGGCGCATTGGGTGGTCTGTTCGTGAATTTGGCCGCCCCGATTTTATTTACAGGATATTGGGAGTTTTATCTCGCCTGGTTTGTTACGATTGTGCTTTTAGTTGTAATGTTAATGCCGCAATTGGCTGAAAAGACGCATCTGCTTGCGCGCGTGATCGGCATATCTTTTGTTTTCTGCGTGATCCTTTTGTCTTTCGGCTTGAATCGATATCAAAATGAGTTATATGCAGACCGAAATTTCTACGGTGTGATCCGTGTGCGACAATGGGATAAGCATGCATATGCCATGGTGCATGGCGTGACGATCCACGGCGTACAATACGCTGATGACCGATCACGGCCAACTACCTATTACGTCAAGGATAGTGGCGTGGGACTCGTGTTGTTAAATCATCCACGCACGGGACACGGGATGCGTGTTGGTGTGCTGGGCCTGGGCGTGGGGACTCTTGCGACTTATGCCCAGGAAGGGGATGTCTATCGTTTTTATGAAATCAATCCAGTAGTTATTAAGTTGGCTGAAGGGCAGGGTGGCTATTTTACATTTTTAAAAGACAGCAAGGCTGATATAACCGTTGTAGCAGGCGATGCGCGAATTTCATTAGAACAGGAACTGGCTTCGGGCCAACATCAAAATTTTGCTGTTCTGGTGTTGGATACATTCAGCAGCGACTCGATTCCTGTCCATTTATTGACAAAAGAAGCTTTTGCTCTATATCTGGAGCACCTTGCCCAGGATGGTGTTATCGCGGCTCATATTTCGAATCGTCATCTGGACCTCCAACCTGTTTTCCGTCGATTAGCGATGGAATTTGGGCTCGCGATTGTTCAAGTGGATAGAGCTGCCTCTTCGGATGGCTTTCCCTCTGAATGGATTTTGCTCGCCCGCGACCCTGCTTTGCTGAATGCTCCTGCTATTCAATCTCGTGCCATAAAGTTTAATGATCTTGACCCGTCAATACGATTGTGGACTGATGATTACAGCAATTTATTTCAGATCTTGAAATAAAAAGATGAGCTCAATATTGAGCTCATCTTTTTATTGCTTATACTTCAATTATCTATTCAGAATAGTCCGCCTTAATTACAACGCCACGCCCATGACGGCCACGAAATGTGCAATCGCCGCGAGCAGTACAAAAATATGCCAGACTTCATGGAACCCAAATACACCAGGGACAAAGTTGAATATTTTTGTTGTGTACACTACCGCTCCTAATGTGTACACAACTCCGCCGATGATAAGCCAGACCAAGACCCAGGCCGGCAAGGCTGCAAGCACCTGACCGGCCGCGGCGATGCTCAACCAGCCCATTATTACGTAAATACCTGCATTTAGCCAGCGGGGCGCGCGGATCACGAATATTTTCACCACCATGCCGATCAACGCAAGTGACCAGATGATGCTCAACATGCCCCATTTCCAAAAGCCTGTGAAGACGTTGACGCAGAATGGGGTGTAGGTGCCGGCAATCAATAAGTAGATGGCTGCATGATCGATTTTGCGGAAGATCTCGAGAGCTTTTTCTTTCACACGAACCATATGATACGTAGCGCTCGCGGAAAACATCGCGATGAGACTAATCCCATAAATCGTGAGTGAAATGATCTTGGCAGGCGTGCTCCATCCAACAATAAGCAGGGCGATCAACCCTACAAGCCCCAGAACGGCCCCTGCCCAATGCGTGAGACTGTTAACGGGTTCGCGTAATTTCTTTAACATTTTTACCTCTTTTTTGCCACTACGACCAATAAGTTGCTTGATTTTACTTCAACAATTTGTGTTTCTGTTTCAAACCCTGCATTGTTGAATGGTTGTTTTAATCTGGATTCCAGAGCTTTGCTTAACTCGGCAGGACTTTCACCGGTGACTCGATACAGCCATTTGAGTAATCGACTCTTCGGCCACGCAGCGGGCAGGACAATGAGTCTGCCCTCGTCCGTAAGACATCGCTTAACCTCTGAAAGGGTGCGTTGGTTGAAAATATAATCGGTTGGGAAAGTTGAGACTATTGTTTGAAAGGATCTATTTTCGAAGGGAAGTGCTTGGGCGAGTCCGCGCGTTAGTTTGGATGAAAGTCCAATTCGGCGTTTGGCAAGCCTGCCCATTTGCGCTGATTCATCCAATCCAGCAGTGAACAGGCCGTGGTTAAGAAGGATGCGTTGTAAATGTCCTGGGCCGTGCCCCAATTCAAGGACGCGCGTTCCCTCGATGAATGGGATGGTTGTCGCGACCCAATCCTTCCAACGACCAAATGACACAGTCGCGGCGACAAGATCATACGTGAAAGCGAATGGATGGTAAAGCAGGCGAAAGAACGCGCCCATGAAACGTCGAATAAGCATAACGAAAATAAAAACAAGGGTTTGACTCAGACAGTCAAACCCTTGTTACATTCTGTGGTGGTTACACCGCTGGGGTTTCGCCACCCTCTTTTCTGGGTTTGCGGACTGCATCAATGGCGTTCTTGCCGCGCTCACGCACTTCATTGGCCAACTCTGTAGCACGGGCGCGAGCCTCTTTGGTAAGTTCTTCTGCACGGGCGCGAGCTTCTGCAGCGGCTGCTTCTGCGCGGGCCAAAACTTCTTCAGCAGATTGTGAGGCGCGATCGCGCAGCTCAATTGACTTGTCCTTGATCAGTGCACGAGTTTCTTCTCCGGATTGCGGTGCGAAGAGCAGGGCGACAACAGCACCAGTAAGGCCACCTACTATAAAGCCAACGAGAAAGGCTCCAAATTCATCACGGTCAGACATAGTGTTCTCCTTTATTCATAGGGTAAATAATTTTTATTTGGGCTTAATGCCCAGTAATTCTAACATACGTCTCAAGCCGGCCAAATAGCTATTAAGTTTGATCACTGGTTCAACGACGTTTTCGCCTAAAAATTCCGCTGTACCGCGCAGTGTATTAACGGTCTCGATCGTGGCGGTCAAAATTGGACGGACTTCATTTTGTAGCAGATTGATCAAGCTGGCCAGCTGTATGATCAGCACGATCAGTGCAACACCGATCACCAGTGACTCCAGCGCGACAACGATAATGAACACATCGCGGATCTTGTCCGTTGGAGTGTTGGGCTGCATGAGAAAGAAAATTGCCACACCAAGCAAAATCAGAACAAAGAGAATGCCTGCGATGATGCTGGCAATGATCACCTTCTGACGACGTTCCTTCTCGTGCAACTCCGCCAGTTGTTCAGGAGTGAGTGACTGAGGCGTTGGGGGTGTATGTTGTTCTACATGTGGTGTTGCCATAATTTGATTATAGCATAGCAAAAAACTATTTTATTCCAAGCAGTTTCATTTCATGCTGAAACGTTTCAGGCAGGCCTTCGCGCAGTGGACGCGGATCAAATCCCAGTTCGCGTCTTGCCTTGCTGTTATCTCCAATATAAGTCACACCAGCGATCACACGCAGTCCTTCGGATGTATAAGCCTCAGGCAGGAAATTATCGAACGGCCTCACCAAAACAGATAGAACTTTCATAATTTGATAAGGGACTGTCATAGGCGCACGCTTGCCTGTGATTTGGCTGGCAAGTTTGAATGCGTCTGACAATTTATAAGGCTCACCAGCAATGATATAGGTTTGGCCGGCTTTGCCCTTTTCCATTGCAAGGATGTGACCTTTCGCAATATCGTCCACGTGTCCCCAACATAGCGCCGTTTGAGTTGGCAGCATCGGAAGCCTGCTGTTCAAAAAGTCTGTAATGCTCGTTCGCAAAGATGATGTATCTCCGGGTCCGTAGATAAGACCTGGCTGGACAATAACAAGTGGCAGTCCCCTGGCAATGAAGTCGTTTGCGATCTCATGTGCTACGGCTTTGGTGTGGTCATATTCGCTGATATGCTTTCCTGAGAAGCGATAGGATTCGTCCACAAGTTGGCTGTGTGTATCTGAATTGACCGCCAGTGTGCTGGTATACAGGCCTTTGCGGATGCCAAGTTCCTTCATTAGTTCAAGGACATTCCGAGTTCCCTGTACATTGACTTTTTCCCCGTCGCTTTTATCATGCGCGCCAATCTTATACCAACCAGCTACATGATAAACCCCATCCACGCCTTGCATCGCCAGACGCAAGGTTTCTTTTTCAGTTACATCGCCTCTGAATACTTGCGCGCCAAGAGATTTCAGTTCCCGCGCTTTTTCAGAGCTGCGCACAACGATATTGACTTGATGCCCTTGGGCAAGTAATTGCCTGGTTATCGCATTTCCGAGGAAGCCTGTTGCTCCTGTAACAAAATATTTCACGCCCGGTCTTCCTTTATATAACGTGCGGAAGTATAGCATGTCAAAACCTTGACTTCTTTAATTTCTGCTGTTATTATTTGCCAACCGACCGTTCGGTTGGGAGAGGCGATGACCAGAGACGATATTCTCGATGCAGCGGCACAGGTTTTCCGGCAAAAAGGGTTTCATGGGGCATCCATGAACGACATTGCCGAAGCAGTTAGTTTGCAAAAAGCGAGCCTGTATCACCATGTTTCATCCAAGCAGGAGATCCTGCTTGCGCTTCTAGATCGTGCTCTGGAAATGTTGATCGAATATATCGGGGAAATCGCCGGCCGATCTATACCTGCAGATAAAAAATTACGCGAGATGATCCGCGGTTATCTCAATTCTCTGGCAGATAACCCTGATCTCACTTCTGTCTTATTGTTTGAGCATCGCTCTTTGGATAAAAAAACTCATACCCGCCATGTTCCTCAACGCGATAAATTCGAGGGGTTATGGCGGGATGTGCTTAATGAAGGAGTGCGGACAAAACTATTTGTCTGTCCCGACGTCAACCTGGCTGTTCGCGGTCTGATGGGGACGATGAACTGGACCTTGACCTGGTATTCCCCGGGCGGCGGAAAACCTATAGACGAAATTGCAGACGGATACGCAGATCTGTTATTTAAGGGATTGTTGAAGTAGCTGCAAGAGTAAAGGAGCAGAAATGTATTCGTTCGAACCAAATGAAGAACAACAAATGCTTATCGACGCAGTGGGGAAGTATGCAAGCAATGACCTGCGCGCCGTTTCGCACGATATGGAAGAAGCTGCCGAGCTTCAAATGAACGTTGTAAGCAAGGGTTGGGAATTGGGCTTGCTCCAGGCGTCCATCCCGGAATCTTATGGCGGATTCGGTGAGCGCAACGCGGTCACAAATGTACTGGCATTCGAAGAATTAGCATTTGGTGATCTCGCCGGTGCCTATGCAGTTGGTACACCAAATCTTTTTGCGATCCCAATTTTGCTCTCTGGCACAGAAGGACAAAAGAAGAAATATCTTTCAAAGGTGGTCGATGGTCGATGGCGGCCATATACAGCAGCACTGATCGAATACGCGTTTGACTTTGACCCAAATGATTTGAAGACTTCCGCGAAATTAACCGCCGATTCGTACGTCCTCACTGGAGAGAAGGCCTTTGTCCCCTTTGCGAAAGATGCAGACGCGATAATTGTGTACGCATCTTTTGGTGGAAGATCTCAGGGGTTTATCGTCGAAAAAGAAATGGCAGGATTAAGCATTTCAGACGAACGTGAGAAGCTGATGAGTTTGAATGCGCTCCCGCTTTATCGTGTGAAATTGGATAATGTGAAGGTCCCGGTCATAAACAGGCTCGGCAGCGCTTCCGGGCATGATTTTGAGTTGCTTCTGGCATCAATGAGGCTTGCCTCCGCATCGGCTGCGCTGGGTGTGGCGAATGCAGCGTTTGAATACGCGCGTGACTATGCAAAGGAACGGGAAGCATTTGGGGTGAAGATTGCGCAGAAGCAGGCGATCGCGTTTATGCTGGCTGAAATGCGAACAGAGATCGAGGCCATTCGTCTGCTTACCTGGGAAGCAGCCTGGAAATTGGATAATAAAAAAGTGGATGCATACACCGAAGCTTATCTTGCTTCTACTGGCGCCGCAGACATGGTCATGATGGTCACGGACCGCGCAGTGCAAATTTTGGGTGGCCATGGATACATCCGCGAGCATCCTGTAGAACGATGGATGAGGATTGGTCGCGGGTTTGCCATGCTAACAGGACTGGCGATTATTTAATGGAGTGAACTATGACGATCGAATTTGAATCCCCGAAACCGATTACCCAGGCACAATTTATGTTGAAGACTGTTGCCGATGAAATGATGCGTCCGAAATCGCGTTATTTCGATGAGCACGAACATGAAATTCCTTGGGACTATATCGAATTCATGCATGGTGCCATGCGTGCGATGGGTGGCAACGGCCTTGCTCCGCGTGAGAACGGAAGCAAAAACGAAGAGGAGAAGAAACATCCGCCGATTGGATATCAGTTGATCGCTGCGCAAATCGAATCTTTGGCGTATGGCGACTTAGGAATGTATCACTGTCTGCCAGGGGGCGGACTCGGCGCGGCGGCGGTTTACGCTGCGGGGACGGCGGAACAAAAGGCAAAATTCCTCGCACGATTCAATGAAGAAAGACCGACATTTGCAGCGATGTGTATTACAGAGTCCGGTGCAGGTTCTGATAACTCCGCGATTCGTACGCGTGCAATACTCGATGAAAAGACAAATGAATGGGTGATCAATGGCGAGAAGATCTTTGTTACCGGCGGAGATAAATCTTTCACAGAATATGAAAAACTAGGCAAGGGTTATGTCGTTGTTTGGGCAACCATCGAACCTTCTGCTGGCCGCGCCGGGTTGCGGGCATTCGTCGTTGAAGCAGGAACGCAAGGCGTAAAAGTTGACAAACTGGAACATAAGATGGGCATCCGCGTCAGTGACACAGCCGCGATCTCATTGGTGGATGCACGCGTGCCGTTTGATCATATTCTCGGAAGCGCAACAGTAGAAAAGAATACAACAGGTTTTAAGGGCGCGATGGCAACCTTCGACGCGACGAGGCCCCTTGTAGCCGCGTCAGGTATCGGCGTGGCGCGCGCCGCCCTAGAATTCCTGAAGCAAAAACTGGCGGAGAATAAAATCGAAATACGCTATGGACTCCCTCGTCAAAAATTATCCAACATCGAACGTGAAGTGATTGACATGGAGATCATGCTCAAGTCTGCGTGGCTGATGGTGATGAAAGCGGTCTGGATGGCGGATAATAAGAAGCACAATGTACTTGAGTCGTCGATGAGCAAAGTAAAAGCTGGCGACGTTAGTACAAAGGTTACTCAGAAGGTTGTTGAACTCTTGGGTCCGTTGGGATACAGCCGCGAATTTCTCGCTGAGAAATGGTTCCGTGACGCAAAGATTACCGATATTTACGAAGGCACCGGGCAAATTAACCGCCTGGTTGTTGCGCGACAGATCCTTGGTTATAGCGGGAGCGAGTTGCGATGATGAAATATCAAATCAATAAAGCTGTCGTGGTTGGCTCGGGAACAATGGGTGCAGCGATCGCCGCGCACCTCGCAAATGCTGGTGTTCCGGTAACTTTGCTTGATATCCCTGCGAAAGATACTGCCGATAAAAACAAGATCGTTAAAGAAGGATGGGACCGCTGCTTGAATGCGAAACCCGCCAATTTGATGTCTGCTGATCTAAAGAGTCTTGTAAGGCTTGGAAATCTTGAAGACGACTTCGCAGTTGTAGCCGAAGCTGATTGGGTTGTGGAGGCCATCGTCGAAGACCTGAAAATCAAACAGGAACTTATGGTGCGCATCGATCAAGTGCGGAAAGCAAATACCATCGTTTCGACCAATACGTCCGGCATTCCTGTTCATGCGATTACAGCAGGTCGTTCAAAAGAATTCAAAAAACATTTTCTCGGTACACATTTTTTCAACCCGCCGCGTTATTTGAAATTGCTGGAGTTAATCCCGACCGCAGAAACATCGAAGGAAGTGATCGAGTCGATTAGCCACTTTGGTGAATATCGACTGGGTAAAGGGATTGTGATTTGCAAGGATACGCCGAACTTCATCGGGAATCGAGTCGCGTTTGGGACTGGGGCATTCGCGATGAACTTCATCCTTAAGAATGGATATACCGTCGATGAAGTCGACGCTCTTAGCGGACCTCTGATGGGTCGGCCAAAAACGGCGACCTTCAGGCTGATAGATCTGGTGGGCGTAGACGTGTGGGATCATGTGGGTAGGAATCTCCAGCCATTGATTCTGTATGATAAATTAGGACAGGAATATCTTGCGGCCGAAAAACCTCGCAAGTTGATGGATACCTTGCTTGAACGCAAATGGCTTGGTAATAAAACAAAAGTTGGTTTTTATAAAGAAGTGCGCGGTGAAGACGGCAAAAAGGGATTTTATTCTCTTGACCTGAATACATTGGAACATATCATACCGACGAAACCGCGCTTTGACTCAGTCCAAGACGCGAAAGATGTTGAAGAACTAGCTGACAGATTGAAGGTCATGTTGGGGGCGGATGACAAGGCGGCGAAACTTGTCAAAGCATTGACGTATCAAAGCTTTCAATATTCATCTTCAATTATCCCGGAAGTGGCAGATACTCCCAGGCCAATCGACGATGCAGTTCGCTGGGGATTTTCGCATGAGGCTGGTCCATTTGAGATCTGGGATATGCTTGGTGTGAAAGAAACTGTAAGATGTATGAAGGCGGAAGGATATGCGCCCGCGAAATGGGTGGATGTTATGTTGAAAGATGGAGTTGACACTTTCTATCAATACAAAGGCGCAAACAAAGTTGGTGTGTACGATAGTGCCAGGAAAAAATATGTAAAGTTGAAACAGCCGGAAGGTTTCATCCTCTTGAAAGACTTAAGAGGCACGAAAAAGGAGATCAGTAAGAATGCGGGTGCATCGCTATATGATATTGGTGACGGCATTGTATTCGTCGAATTCCATACCAAGATGAACGCCCTCGACGATGATATCTTTGCAATTGCTTCAGAAGCCCTGGCTAGGCTCAACACAGATTTTGACGGTCTGGTCATCGGTAGTGAAGCGGATAATTTCAGTGCCGGTGCGAATCTGTTCATGGTCGTTGTCGCTGCGCAGCAAGGGATGTGGGATACCTTGGATGGTGCCATTCGTAGATTGCAAGGACTTAATATGCGAATGCGCTATTCACCCAAGCCGGTTGTTGTCGCTCCGGCCGGCCTGGCGCTGGGTGGTGGCTGCGAGATTGCGATGCATGCCTCGCGCGTTGTTGCAGCTGCTGAAACCTACATCGGGCTTGTTGAATTAGGCGCAGGGGTGATTCCAGCCGGCGCAGGGACAAAAGAGATCATGCGCCGCGTGATTAATCCGGTCATGAAGACAGAGAACGCAGAAGTCTTGCCCTTTCTACAGCGCGCGTTTTTGCAAATTGGGCAGGCCAAAGTTGCTGCTTCTGCCGGCGAAGCGCGTGAGATGGGAATCTTGAATTCACAGGATCGTGTCGTGTTGAACCGCGATCATCTGCTGAGCGAAGCGAAGAAAGAAGTGCTTCACATGATCGATGCAGGATATATGCCGCCCGTTCCCGAATCTATTTATGCCGCAGGGCGAGATCATTTGGGCGCGTTGCGTATTGGTGCTTTCATGTTCAAGGAAGGCAACTATATTACCGAACACGATCATCACATCGCGAACAAACTTGCTTACATCATGTGCGGCGGTGAATTGAGCAAGCCGGCCTGGGTCTCTGAGGAATATATTCTCGAGCTCGAGCGGGAGGCCTTCCTTTCGTTATGCGGCGAGGAAAAGACACAGGCTCGCATGTGGAACCTGCTTCAAACCGGAAAACCTTTGAGGAATTAAAGG
>WNFL01412155.1_pt1 | contig 16392 bp, 14 predicted proteins | sample 5400361 | NCBI WGS metagenome assembly WNFL01 (sample SAMN13153351, study PRJNA577476) | soil metagenome | isolation source: 40 cm soil on Douglas fir-dominated hillslope | place: USA:California | collected 2013-09-17 | reverse complement strand
CTGGGCGCGCGGGCGACCGCCGTGTTCGCGACCGTGATCGGGCAGGGCCTCCGGCTGAGCCTGCTCGGCGCCGGGCTCGGGCTCGCGGGCGCCCTGGGCCTGTCCCGTCTCCTCGCGCGCCTGTTGCACGAGGTGAGCGCCACCGATCCATGGACCTTCGCCGCGGTGACGTTCTTGCTGGTCGGGGTGAGCGCCTTGGCGTCGTTCCTGCCCGCACGGCGCGCGGCCGGTGTCGATCCCCTGGTGGCCCTGCGCGAGCGCTAGTCCTTACCCTGTCCCTCCCGGCTGGTCCGTTCCCGCGGCCCCATCAGGCGATTCGTGTAGTCGATCACCTGGCGCACGTAGGCCCGCTTCTCCTGATACGTGCCGGGGAAGAAGCTGCGCTTGAAGCCATAGATGAGGAGGTCCCGGAGCTCCCCGGGGGTGAGGGCGAAGGCCTCCGCCCCGCGGGCGACCTCGTTGCTGACCGTGGTGTGGGAGACGAGGCGGTTGTCCGTACAGAAGGTGCAGGAGAGCCGGCGCCGCCGCATCTCGCCGAAGGGATGGCGGCGCAGGTCGTTGGCCAGCTCGGGAACGGTCTGCTGGTTCGAGGTCAAGCAGACCTCCACCGTGATCCGCTTGTCGGCCACGAACTGGGCGAGCTCCTCCACGTACCGTTTGCGGTCGACGATCCGCGGATCGTGGATCTTGCTCTCGTCGAAGAGCCACGTGCCGTGGCCGATGCGGTCGGCGTGGAGGTCCCCGATGGCCTGGAAGATCGACTCCGGGCCGTAGTCCTCGCCGGCATGGACGGTCTTGCCCAGGAACGCCTCGTGGGCCACCTGGTAGGCCTGGCGGTGATCGTCGGCCGGATAGCCCTTTTCCCGTCCCGCGAGGTCCACCCCGACCACGAGCAGGCCCTCCTCACGGCGCAAGCGCGCGGCGGCGCGCGCGACCTCCATGCTGGCGGCGGCGTATACCTCGCCCTCGGGCGCCTCCGGCATGGCCTCGAAGATACGGCGGAAGCCGGAGGAGAACTCCGGGCGGAAGAAGCGCAGGGCGCAGAGGATGATGCCGGGGACGAAGGGCGGCTCCGACCCGGAAGCCCCCTCGGGCCGGCGGTTGAAGGCCAGGGCGGCGCGGCGCAGCCCCCGGTCCACCGCCTTCAGGACGTCGGGCAGCTCGAAGCCCGGCTGCACGTGGAGCTGGGGAGCGAAGCGCACCTCGACGTAGCGCACCCCCTCGGCCTGGCAGTCCTCGGCCAGCTCGAAGGCGGCGCGCTCGAGGGCCTGGGCATCCTGGAGCACGGCCACCGTGTACTTGAAGCCTTCGAGGTACTCCGCAAGGTCTCGGTAGCGCGGACGGAATACGCTCTCGCGCAGCCCCTCCTCGGTCTCCGCCGGGAGGCTCACCCTTCGCTCGCGGGCCATCTCGATGAGCGACGACAGGCGCAACGAGCCATCGAGGTGGACGTGCAAGTCGGTCTTGGGCAGCCGGCGGATCAGGTCCAGGTGCATGTGTCGATTATGGGCCAGCCGGGATGGACGCGCTCTAGTCCGCCTGCTCCAGGTAGCGGATGCGCTTGTTGATGTCCGTGTTCACGGAATGGAAGGGCCGGAAGAGGCTGCCCGAGTCGAACACGGACTGCCGCAGCACCTCCGTGTCGGAGTGGCCGATGGCATTGGTGAAGATGGGCAGCAGGTACTCGATCCCGATCCGCGAGGGGCGCATCAGCTCCTTGTCGTAGAAGGACGGGTGCATGTAGCGGGCGTGGATCTGGCCCCAGCGGTCGCGGAAGCCGTTGCCGTCGTAGCTGTCCACGTAGAAACCCTTGTCACGGCTCCACTGCAGGATGGAGAGCGCGTTGTTCTGGCCCTCCAGCAGCATGTCCACCGCCTTGCCCCCGAGCTGGGCCGCGTAGAAGCGGTCGAACAGGATCGGCCGGCCGCCGCGCTGGGTGTGCCCCACCTTTCTGGTGAAGACCGCGGCCTTGGCGGACTCGGCCCGGCGGTAGTTCTGGAAGTAGGCGTCGCCGAAGTGCTCGATCAGCAGGTGGCGCAGGGCCTCGGAGGCCCCGGAGAGGACCACGTTCCCCGCCGGGTCGTGGGACGGGTGCTGGGCCCCCAGCTCCCGGCCGCTCTCGTCGGTGACTCCCTCGCCGCAGACGATCACCACGTTCTTCTGCAGCTCGTAGAGCTCACGCACGCGCTCCACGAGAGCGCCGACGTTCACCGGGATCTCGGGGACGAGGATGATGTCGGGCTGGCCGTAGGCGGTGCCGAGGGCGATGTATCCCGAGTGCCGGCCCATCACCTCGACGATCGCGATCCGCCGGTGGCTCTCCGCGGTGGTGCGCACGCGCTGCACGCCCTCGACGGAGACGTAGACCGACGTGGCGTAGCCCGGAGTGCCGTAGTTGATCATGCCCTCGATGTCGAAGGTGGTGCGCGAGCGCGCCCTCTTGTAGCGATAGCCCGGGGGCGCATCCTGGAGAACGCGCTCCCACTCGTCGGGCTCGTTTCGGTGGTTCAGCCCGAGGTCGTTGTCGATGGTCTTGGGCGCGAGGACGGTGGGGAAGCGCTCGGCGAAGGGCTGGATGCCGTTCAAGGTTCCGTCGCCGCCCACGCAGATGAGGCCCTCGATCTGGAGCCGCCGCATCCGGTCGGCGATCTGCTCGAGGGTCGCGGTGTCTTTGGCGTCGACGTAGGCTCGGGAGGCGCCGATGATGGTGCCGCCGCGGGTGGCTTCGAGCTCGGGGATCTCGGTGAAGAGCGGGTTCAAGTGGACGTGGGGCACGCTCGCGTTCAGGAGGCTGCTGAACCCCTTGATGAAGCCGTACACCTCCACCCGCCGCTTGTTGGCGCGGGTGACCGCGCCCTGGATGGTGGCGTTCATGGCCGGGGTGTCCCCGCCGGCGGTGAGGATGCCGATCCGTCTCATGTGCTCGCTCCGAAGTCTGGGGGCCCCACGGCCCGTCCCCATCGATTGTACAGGGCGATACCCGGAGCCACGAGCAGCAAGGCCACCAGCAACGCGCGGCCCGCCAGCCGGCGGAGGGTCAGGATCAGCACCGCGATCGAGATCGCCACCCAGGCGCTGCCCCAGAGGAACGCGGGGATCCTCGTCACCAGGGCCAGCGCGCTGGCGTCGCTTCCCGACACGTCGCGCAGCAGCACGTCGGAGGCCACGTCCCAGACCGCGTACAGGCAGCTCACCACGCCGATCGCCGCCAGGAGCACCTCGGACACCCCCGTGGACAGCCTCCGGGCGACCGCGAGCAGGGCGGCCCCCGTCGCGAGCCCGTAGAGGATCCCGAAGGGCGTCCGCACGTAGAGAAGGGTGACGACGAGGGTGAACGCCCCCACGCAGGCCACGAGGGGGCGGGCGCGACCACGGCGTGCCCCGACCAGGAGGAAAAAGACCCCCCAGGCGAGGCTCCCCAGGTAGCCCGCGTTCAGGATCCAGAAGCGCGAGCCGCCGTCGGTCACGCAGACGCCGCCTTCGTCGAAAGTGAGGCCGATGGCCACGATGCGTCCGCCCGTGAGGACGGCGGCGATCCCATGCGAGATCTCGTGCAGGAAGACCACGAAGACGCGGAAGGGATAAACGATGAACGAGTCCCAGAGCGCGAGTGCCACGAGGGCGATCGCCAGGGTGAGGACCAGCCGCCGCGTCGCCGCCTTCAAGGAAGATGGTTCCTCACCGCCGCCGCCCTTCTCATCCGGGAATCGTCTCACGAAAACACCGGCGGCCTTCGAGAGGTCGGCCGCGCGGGCCACGGTATCATCGGGCGCCGCGCTTCCGGGGAGGGATGCATGAAGAAGCGGGCCCTCGGACGGACGGGGCTCATGGTCTCGGAGATCGGCGTGGGGGCCTGGCAGCTCGGCGGCCCCCTGCGGCTGGACGGCAGGACGGACGGCCATCCGGACCTCGGGCGCGAGAACGTCCTGGCGCTGATCCGCGCGTGCGGGGAGCGCGGGATCAACCTCATCGACACCGCCGAGCAGTACGGAGCGGGGGAGAGCGAGCGCCGCGTGGGAGAGGCGATCGCGGGCCAGCGCGACCGCTGGGTGGTGTGCACGAAGTTCGGGGCCCTGGTCGGCCCGCGCGGCGAGCGCATCACCGACGTCTCGGCGGCGCGCGTGCCCCTCTCGCTGGAAGGCTCGCTGCGGCGGCTGCGCACCGACTCCATCGATGTGTACCTCTACCACACGCCCCCCGACCCGAAAGAGGCCGAGGGGGTGGCCCGCGTCCTCGAGACGGCGAAGCGCTCCGGCAAGGTCCGGGCGGTGGGCTCATCCACCGACCGCCTCGATCAGTGCCGCTTCCTGCTGGGCCTCGGGTGCCTCGACGTGGTGGAGCTCCCGCAGAACATACTGGAGCCCCGTGAAGAGCTGACGGCCTTCCTGGCCGCGAACGGAATCGGCGCCATCGTCCGCGGGGCCTTCGCGCACGGCCGGCTGAGCGGCCGGTACTTCCACTCACCGCCTGGCTTCGCGCCGGACGACATACGGTCGAACTGGTACACCCCCGACGGCGCGACGTCGGAGTTCGCCCGTTATGCCGTCTTCGAGGATCTGGTCACGGCGTCGCGATCGATGGCCCAGCTCGCTCTGCGGTACCTGCTCGACCAGCCCACGACAGGGACCATCATCCTGGGCGCAAAGACCATCGGGGACTACGACGCGGCGATCGCGGCATCGGAGCTGCCGCGGCTCCGGCCCGAGGAAGGCGCCCGCCTGGCCGAGCTTCGCCGCCGGCTTGGGGGCTAGGCGCGCATTTATACGTTTTATGCACACTCTCCCACATTTATCCGCGAAAGTAGTGCAGAATCGTACCGGAAATGGTCGCGAAACGACCCGCGCGCATTTGGTGGCGCAAGCATCGGAGCGCGGAAGACCAGTTGATCGCCCTGGCCCTCGTCACCGAAGGGCCCTTCGGTCATTTCGACGTTTTCCTGTACGCCCCGGGACCCGCGGGCACGAGGCGTATCGCCGAAGACGGCGCGATCGGTGGCCCGACGGAGGGGCAGCAGCGTGCCGACTCGCTCGTCCGCGAGATCCTTCACCACGAGTGTGTCGGTTGCGACGGCTGGATCTAGGCTTCAGCCATCTTCAAGTAGAGCATCAACGCCTCGGCGCCTCCCTGGTAGACTCCCAGCGAAGCTGGCGCCGCCGAGGACACCAAGATAAAGATATGCCTGTCTCGTGGCGCGTCTCCCAGGAGGTCGTCTTTCTCGAAGGCAACGGGCAGGCGACGCTCGACGAGTGGATGTCCGCCGTCGATGGCTCCCTGGCGTCGGGGGACTATCGGCCCGGAATGGGGGTCGTCCAGGACTGGCGAAGGACGAAAGCCATCCCCGGAGCCAAGGTCATCCGGCTGCGCATCGACGTCCTCGTCGCGCGGGCGAGGGCCCGCGGCGTCCAACGGTGGGCGATCGTGGTCGCGGGGGCCGCGCGGTGGGAGATCGTGATCACGGGCGAGGCGTACCGCGACACGGGTCGGACGGCGGAGCCGCGCGCCGGCCGAGGCCCGGTCGAGTTTCGCGTGTTCAAGGATCGGGCCGAGGCCGAGGCGTGGGTGCGCGCGGGCCCGAGCGGCTGAGGTACGCTACCAATCATCGTCGGAGGTGCTCCGATGTCTCGATCGAAGGATGCTCAGCTCACGCGGCGGGCTTTTTGTGTCGGCCTGGGAGCCGGCGTGACCTCGGCCGTCGCCTCGGGATCCACCGCCTCCGCCTCCGCCAAAGGCTCGAATGACGCCGCGCTGACCCTGGGCGCCGGCAGTCATCGCTACGAGTGGGTTCGCGGCTGGGGCAAGCTGCCCGAAGGGACGACTTACGGCAGCATGCACGGCGGAGTCGTCGTCGATTCACAGAACCGGATCTACTTCAGCATCGACGGCGAGGCTTCGATCATCGTCTTCGATCAGGACGGACGCTTCATCCGCTCCATGGGCGCCGAGTGGAAGCCGGACAAGGAGGGCGCCGGCACCCACGACATGCAACTGCACCGCGAAGGCGGGCAGGAGTTCATCTACCTGGTCAGCCTCTTCCGCCACGAATTCGCCAAGATCACGACCGCCGGCGAGGTCGTCTGGGTGAAGGGCTTCCCGGAGGCGTCCGGAATCTACAAGTCGAAAGACGAGTTCAAGCCCACGGGCATCACCGTCGCTCCGAACGGTGAGTGCTACGTCACGGACGGCTACGGCGCGAACTATGTCCATCGCTACGGCGCGAAGGGCGAGTATCTCGGCTCCTGGGGCGGCAAGAGCACGCCGGCCAGGGAAGACGGCAGGTTCAGCACCCCCCACAAGGTCATCATCGACGGGAGAGGCAAGCAGCCGGCGGTGCTGGTGACGGACCGCGCGAACCATCGCTTGCAGTGGTTCACCCTGGACGGCAAGCACATGAAGACGCTGGACGGCACGGAGAACGATTTCCTGCGCCTGCCCTCGGCCCTGAACATTCGCGGCACGGACCTGGCGATCGGTGATCTGAAGGGCCGGGTGACCATACTCGATCGAGACGACAACCTGGTCGCCCAGATCGGCGACAGCGGAAACGAGAAGAAGCAGGCCACCAACGCGGTTCCACCCGACCAGTGGGTGGACGGCCAGCTCATCGCGCCGCACGGCGTGAGCTGGGACGGGGAAGGCAACCTCTACGTGTCGGAGTGGATGTTGGCCGGACGCGTGGTGAAGCTGAAGCGCGTAGGGTAGGGAGAGGAGACTCCATGTTGGCCAACCGCCGTTGCCTCCCGTGGATTTCGATCGTGATCGCCGCCGTCGCAGCGTGCCCGTCTCCCCTTCACGCGCAAGTGGTCATCAGCCAGGTCTACGGCGGCGGCGGCAACAGCGGCGCCACTTTCAGGAACGACTTCATCGAGGTATTCAACCGGGGCGGGGCGGCGGTCGACCTCAGCGGATGGGGGCCGATCCAGGCGGGACAGCACTACCTGATCCAGGAAGCGCAAGGCGCCGGCGGCACCACGAGCCTGCCCACCCCTGACGCTACGGGAACCATAGCCATGAGCGCCACTGCCGGCAAAGTGGCGCTCCTGAACACCACCTCGGCGCTCAGCGGTTCCGGCTGCCCTCTCGCGGCCAGTGTGCAGGATTTCGTCGGCTACGGCGCGGCGAGCTGCTCCGAGACCTCGCCTGTCGCCGCGCTCACGAACACGACGGCCGCCCTGCGAGCCGGCGGAGGCTGCACCGACACCAACAGCAACTCCTCGGACTTCGGGGCGGGAGCCCCCAACCCGCGGAATACCGCCGCCCCGCTGAATCCTTGCGCCGGGCCCTTGACCATCACCAACCCTTCGCCCCTCCCGAACGGCACCGTGTTCCAGCCCTACAGCATCACCTTTGCCGCCAGCGGGGGCACCGGGACGGGATACACGTTCGCGCAGATCGGCGGCACGCTGCCTCCGGGCCTGAGCCTGGCCGGGGCGACCTTGAGCGGCTCTCCAGGCACGGCCGCCGGCTCGCCGTTCTCGTTCACGATGCAGGTGACGGACAGCGGCTCGAACACCGCGCAGAAGGAATTCGAGCTCGCGGTGGACCCCGTGCCCACGTGCACTCCCACCAACACCATTGCCGAGATCCAGGGGGACGGGAACACGTCGCCCCTTCTCGGCACCGACGTCACCACCAGCGGCATCGTCACCGGCCGCCGGTCCAACGGCTTCTTCATCCAGATGCCGCCGCCCGGCGATGGCGACCCTGCCACCTCGGATGGCGTGTTCGTGTTCACCTCGTCGGCTCCGCCGGCGGTGGCGGCCGCCGGCAACGAGGTGTGCGTCAGGGGAAACGCTCACGAGTTCATCCCGAGCAGTGATCCGGCCAGTCCGTCGCAAACCGAGATCGCCTCGCCCACCAGCATCTTCGTCATCAGCACCGGCAACCCGCTGCCCCCGCCCGTCATGCTCACCAGCTCGGATGTGAGCCCCTCGGGCGGCATCGACCAGCTCGAGAGGTACGAGGGGATGCGGGTGAGCGTCGAATCGCTGACGGCGAGCAGTCCCACGGGCGGCAACATCGACGAGGCCAACGCCACCTCCACCTCGACCGGCGTCTTCTTCGGCGTGCTGACCGGTACCCCGCGGCCCTTCCGCGAGGCGGGCATCGAGACGCCGGAGCCCCTTCCGGCGGGATCACCCTGCTGCGTCCCGGTTTTCGACGCCAATCCCGAGCGGCTGCGCGTGGACACCGGGAGCGGGCCCTCGGCCCTGGAGGTCACGACGGGCGCGGTGGTCAGCGGCCTGACCGGGCCGCTGGAGTACAGCCAGCGCACGTACAGCATCGTGGTGGACCCCGGCTCGACGCCGACGGTGATCCCGGGGATCGCCGCGGCGGTCCCCGTGCCTCCGCCGGATGGCGACACCGAGTTCACCATCGCCTCCTTCAACATGGAGCGCTTCTTCGACACGGAGGATGATCCCGACGTGAGCGACGTGAAGCTGACGGCGGCCGCGTTCGGCCATCGGCTGAACAAGGCCTCGCTCGCCATCCGCACGGTGATGAATTCACCGGACGTGATCGGCGTGGAGGAGATGGAGAACCTCGGCACCCTGCAAGCGCTGGCGGACAAGGTGAACAGCGACACGGTTGCCGCGGGCGGCACGGATCCCGGCTACCAGGCCTACCTGGAGGAGGGGAACGACGTGGGAGGCATCGACGTGGGGTTCCTGGTGAAGGCCTCTCGCGTCGATGTGGACGGGGACGTCCTTCAGTACGGCAAGGACGCGACGTACGTGACGCCCTCCGGCGCCAGCGCCCTCCTCAACGACCGGCCGCCCCTGGTGCTGCGGGCCTCGGTGACGGCCGAGGGCGGGACGCTGCCGTTCATCGTGATCGTGAACCACCTGCGGTCGCTCAGCGGCATCAACGGACCGGACGGGGACCGCATTCGCGCCAAGCGGCGCGCGCAGGCCGAGTACCTCGCCGGCCTGGTCCAGTCTTTCCAGGCCGGGGATCCCTCCGCCCGCATCGTCAGCATCGGGGACTACAACGCCTTCGACGTGAGCGACGGCTACGTGGACGTGATGGGCACGATCGAGGGCACGCCCACCCCTGCGGACAACGTCGTGCTCGCCAGCCCCGACCTGGTGGATCCCGACCTGACGGACCTGGTCACGACGTTGCCCGCCGAGGAGAGGTACTCCTACGTGTTCGGGGGCTCGGCCCAGGTGCTCGACCATGTCCTGGTCAACCCCGGCATGAACGCGATCCTGAGCCGCTTCGCCTACGCGCGCAACGACGCGGACTTCGCGGAGTCGTTCCGCAACGACCCCGACCGCGCGGAGCGGATCTCCGACCACGACCTGCCGGTGGCCTACTTCAAGCTGCCCCTCGATCACACCCCCCCGGTGCTGACCCTGCCGGGCGAGCTGACCGAGGAGGCGACGAGCCCCGCCGGGGCGGTCGTGACCTTCTCGGCGACTGCCGTGGACGACATCGATCCTTCGCCGACGGTCACGTGCTCGCCCGCTTCGGGCAGCACGTTCCCCCCGGCCAACACCCTGGTGGGATGCACCGCGACGGACCATCGCGGCAACGCTTCCACCGGCAGCTTCACCGTGCACGTGGTGGATACGACTCCTCCCACCGTGCTCGTGACCGGGGTGGTGAACGGCGCGAGCTACACGCTGGGCTCGGTGCCGGCGGCGGGCTGCAGCACGACGGACGCGGTCTCCACGATCGCCGTCTACGCCGCGCTGAGCCTCACCGGCGGAACACCGGACGGCACCGGCACGTTCACCGCCACCTGCAGCGGAGGCCGGGATGCGGCCGGGAACGTCGCGCCGCCAGTGAGCGCGACCTACACGGTGTCCTACGCCCACTTCCTGACCGCTCTTGCGCCGGCCAGGATCTGGCTGGGGCAGAAGCAGGGCAACGGCGACCACCAGAGTCGCGACGACGACAATGACGATGATCATCGGGGGACGAATTTCGACGTGCGGGCCGAGGTCTTGAAGAACGGGGCAGTCGCAGGATCGGGGCAGGTGAACGGCGTGTCCGGTGGCGGCGATGATTTCCACGATGCCGTCCTGCGAACCATTGGCCTGATCCTGCCCGCCCCGGTGGGGTTCGCGCCGGGCGACAGGCTGAGCCTCCGGTTGTCGGTCCGCGTCGCCGCGACCGGGCGCCGGAAGGGCACGGCCCGCCTCTGGTTCAACGACGGCGCCGCCAACACCCGGTTCGGCGCGACGCTGGGCGGCCCGCCAAGCCAGTACTACCCGGTCGGCACGTCAGTGGCCAGCTTCGCCCTGAGCAAGGACGTGGCCGGGACCGGGCCCAAGACGACCGTGGACGTCTTTGTCGACCGAGGGGCGGGAGGCAATCCGTTCAGGCCGTTCGGCTCGTGGAGCATCGTGGTGCCCTGACGAGACGGGTCGATTCATGAGCCTCTTCACTCTCGTCCTTGCGCTCTGCGGCACGGCCGCGGCGGCGGGAGCGGCTGGCGACGATCGCGCTCTGCTCGAGGCGACCCGCCGGGGCGATGCCGCGCGCGTCAAGGCGCTCCTGCGGGAGGGCGCAAACGTGAACGCGGGCACGTCCAGCGGCCTCACTCCGCTGATCGAGGCCGCGGCCAGGGGCCGGACCGACATCGCACGGCTGCTGATCGACGGGGGCGCCGATCTCGACGCGCGCCACCGCGAGCTCGGCACCGCCCTCGACGTGGCGCAGCGCAACGCCCACCGCGACATCGCGCGGATCCTCGAGCAACACGGCGCTCGGGGCTCGGGCAAGTCCGTGGGCGACACGGTTTGCGTGCGTGGCTGGTCCGGGAGCGGCTTCTGCGGCGTGATCCAGGACCGGACCGCGAACGGCTACCGGCTGGACGTCAGGCGCCTCCAAGGCTGCCCGAACGGCTGCCCTCCCGACGACGACTGCTCAGCCGGCCGCCCGGTGGGGGGGCGCGATCGCGACAACGTCCGGGTGGGCGCCGAGGTCTGGGTCAAGAGCTGGTGCCTGACCGACACCGGGCTCCCGGCCGAGCGCTAGGGATGCGCAGCCCCGCCCTTCTCGCCCTTGGCGTCTGGACCGTGGCTTGCGGCTCTTCGACCCTCGGCCCACCGTCGCCCAATGCTTCGGCGGACGCGTCCTCACGCTCCGGCTTCACCTACCGGGGGCTCAATCACGTGTCGTGGTGGCACGACGAATACACGTACGGAGGGGCCCGGGTTGCCCGGGAGCAGCTCGCCACCACGAAAGCGAGCTGGGCGGGCGTGCTCGTGACCTGGTACATGGACACGCGCGAGTCCGTGGCGATCGCGCCGGTTGCCTTGAAAACGCCCTCGGACGAGGCGGTCATGGAGGCCATCCGCGACCTGCGCAGTCGCGGGATCAAGGTCATGCTGAAGCCGCACGTGGACGTCCTCGACGGCGCCTGGCGGGGCACGATCCGCCCGCCCGATCCCGGCGCCTGGTTTGCGAGCTACAGCGCCTTCCTGACGAAGTACGCGGCGCTGGCCCAGGCCGCCGACGTGGAGATGCTGTGCGTGGGGACGGAGCTGGCCACCATGAGCGGCGCCCGGTACGCGTCGCAGTGGTCCACCGTGATCGGCAACGTCCGCGCGGCCTACCGCGGGCTTCTCACCTACGCCGCCAACGCGGTCAGCGCCGGCGACGAGTTCACGAGCGTCTCCTTCTGGCCCCAGCTCGATCTGGCGGGCCTCGACGCCTACACGCCCCTCACCGACAAGTACGACCCGAGCCGCGAGGAGCTGGTGCAGGGCTGGTCGAGGAACCGCAACGGCGAGAACATGGTGGCCGCCTTTCGGAACTGGCAGGCGAGCCACGGCAAGCCGGTCCTCTTCACCGAGCTGGGCTACCGCAGCGCGGACGGCGCCGCCCGCGCGCCCTGGGACTGGGAGATGGCCGCCCCCTACGACGCCGGGGAGCAGGCGGACTGTTACGAGGCGGCCTTCCAGGTCTGGTCGCAGCAGGCGTCCTGGATGCGGGGGATCCTCTGGTGGAGCTGGGACGTGCCCCTACCCCCCCCGAACGACTCCGGCTACACGCCCCGCAACAAGCCAGCGGAGCAGGTGTTGCGGACGTGGCAGGGCCCCTGAGGCCCTCGCCCGGACCTGGATCATGACCCTCGTCGCGTATGTGTCGGGCCACGGATTCGGCCACTCCACCCGGACGGCCGAGGTGCTGCGTGCCGTGCGCGAGGCGGCGCCGGCCGTGCCCCTGGCCGTGGTCACCGCCGCCCCGGAGTCGCTGTTCCGCGAAGCGGCCTTCGGGCCGTTCGAGTATCGGCGCCTGGCCTGCGACGTGGGGCTCGTCCAGCAGGGTGCCTTGGCCATCGACGAGGAAGGGACGATCGAGCGCTGGCGGGCCTTCGAGCTGGAGCGGCCCCGGCTGGTCGAGTCGGAAGCGGCATGGCTCCGCGCGGCCGGGGCGGCCATGGTGCTCGCCGACATTCCACCGCTCGCTTTCGAGGCCGCGGCCGCCGCCGGCGTGCCGAGCGTGGGGCTGGCCAACTTCTCCTGGGACTGGATCTACGGCCACCTGGCGCGGCGCCAGGCGGGATTCCAGGAGCCCGCCCGCCGCGCGGCCGCCGCCTACGCACAGGCGCGCCTGTTGTTGCAGTTGCCCTTCGCCGGGGATCTTGCGGCGTTCCCGCACCGTGAGGCGATCCCGATGGTCGCGCGCCGGCAGCGGCGCACCCGGGCGCAGGCGCGCCGCCTGCTGGGATTCGGCGACGGGCCGACCGTGCTGGTCTCGTTCGGCGGGTTGGGCCTGCCCGGCTTCGACCCGCGCGTCCTCGGCGGGCCAGCGCTAGCGCGCCACCGCTTCGTTCTCGAGACCGACGAGCGTCCCCTGCCCGCGAACGTGCGGGGGGTGACGCGGGCCGGTCTCGCGGCGTTGGGACTTCAATACCTGGACGTGATCGGCGCCGCCGACGCGGTGCTCACCAAGCCCGGCTATGGGATCGTCACGGACTGCATCGCGGCCGGCACCCGCATGATCTACACCGAGCGCGGCGACTTCCCGGAGTACCCGATCCTGGTGGCCGAGATGGCGGGCTACCTGCCGTGCGCCCATGTGAGCAACGAAGACCTTCGGACGGGTCGCCTGGAGGAGCCCCTGGAGGCGGTCCTGCGGACGCCATTCCCGGCGCCCCCCCGGCTCGACGGGGCCGAGGTGGCGGCGCAACTCTTGCTCGTTCTCGTCAGGGATGCACGAGCATAGTCGGGGCTCCGTTCGAAAACGGGGGCCGCTCGCGTTACAATGCAGGGTCCATCTGGGCGCGAAGGGGCTCTCGGGTCGGAGGAGGAAGCATGGAACCCACGTGGCATGACGGTCTGAGCCGGAGCGCGCTCGTCGAGCTGGTCGAGGGGCTGCTCCTCGCGATGGACAAGGCCGTGCCCCGGCTGGACGCCATCGCCCACCACCTGTCGCTGATCGCCCAGCAGGGCGAGGAGTTCGAGGTCCTGGGCGGCATCGGCGACCAGGTAGCGGACATCGGGGACGAAATCCACTCCGCGAGCGACCGCGACAAGCTCCGTGAGTGGGGCAACCAGATCGACACCCCGGAGAAGGCCCATTGAGCTTGCCGCGCCCCGGCTCGAGGACTGCGGTGGGGATGGTCAGTCTGGGCTGCCCGAAAAACCTCGTGGATGGCGAGGTGATGCTGGGGCGGCTGCAGGGGGCCGGCTACGAGCTGGTGGCCGACGCCCGGCAGGCCGACGTGGTCGTGGTGAACACCTGCGCGTTCATCGACCGCGCCAAGCAGGAATCCGTGGACGCCATCCTGGAGATGGCCCGCGAGAAGGAGACCGGCCGGGCGAAGCGCCTGGTGGTCACCGGCTGCCTCAGCCAGCGCTATGACCAGGAGCTGCGGCGGGAGATCCCGGAGATCGACGCCACCCTGGGTACCGGGCAGGTGGACGACATCCTGCGCGCCGTCTCCGGGGAGGCAACGTCCCTGGCCGACGCCGAGCCCGGGCCTCCCACCTGGGTCTACGACCACACGTCGCCGCGCATCCTCTCAACGCCGTCCTGGCTGGCCTACGTGAAGATCAGCGAGGGCTGCGACTACACCTGCTCGTTCTGCATCATCCCCACCCTGCGCGGCACCCACCGCAGCCGGAACGTGGAGGACATCGCGGCGGAGGTGCGGGCCCTCGCCGCGCGCGGCGTGCGCGAGATCGTGCTGGTGGCGCAGGACTCCACGCGCTACGGCCTGGACCACGGGATCCGGGACGGGCTCGCCTACCTCCTGCGGCGGCTCGGGCGCATCGACGGCATCCGCTGGATCCGGATCATGTACGCCTACCCGGCCACCCTCAGCGATCCCATCCTGGAGGCCATCGCTTCCGAGGAGAAGGTCGTGAAGTACGTCGACATCCCGCTGCAGCACGCGAGCGAGTCGGTCCTGAAGCGGATGAAGCGGCCCACCGGAAAGGGCAACCTGCTGGGGATGATCGAGCGGATCCGCGCGCGCGTCCCCGGGGTGGCCATCCGCAGCTCGTTCATCGTGGGCTTCCCCGGCGAGACCGAGGCCGACTACGAAGAGCTTCTGGCCTTCGTGGAGGCCGGCCAGTTCGACAACGTGGGAGTCTTCACCTTCTCGGACGAGGAAGGCACCACGTCGTTCGGCCTGCCCGACCGGGTGCCCGCGAGGACGAAGGAGCGCCGCCGCCGCCGCCTCATGTCGCTCCAGAAGCGGATCTCCACCCGCAAGAATCGCCGCCGGGTGGGGGAGCGGCTCGAGGTGCTGGTCGAAGGGACTCACGACGACACGGACCTGCTGCTCCGCGGCCGCGCGGCCACCCAGGCGCCCGAGATTGACGGTCAGGTGCTGATCAACGACGGCGCCGCCGAGGCCGGCACCTTCGTGACCTGCGAGGTCACCGAAGCCCACCCCTACGATCTGGTGGCGCGAATCGTCGTTTAGCTGGGGGGCGCTGTAGTCGCGCCCCCCAGACCCCCCGCTCACTCCGCCGAGGTGAACTCGGCTCCGTTCGCCGCCCGTGGGTTCGGGTTCGTAGCTTTTCGTGCTCGTTCCAGAACGAGTACGAAAGGTAACACCCGCACCCCGTCCCGTGGACTGGTGGAGCGCGGGGCAACTGGGCGGAGGTCCTGAGCCCGTCCAAGAAAAAGGGGCGCGATCGCTCGCGCCCCCTTCTCGTCTTCCGTCAGTCCGGGCGGGGACCCCCGCCCCGGAACGAATCCCTAGAACACGAATCGGACGGCGAACTGCAGCTGGCGCGGGTCGCCCACGCCCAGCCGCAGGAACCCGTCGAAGTTGAAGAGGGCCGGCGTGCTCAGGCTGTTGATGTTGTTCTTGTTGTTGAAGGTGTTGAACATCTCGATCAGGGGCACCAGGGAGGTGCTCTTCCCGAGCTTGATCGGCCGCTGCAGGCGCCAATCGAACGAGAAGTAGGCGTTGTCCTTGCGGTCCCAGTTGCGCCCGCGGTCGACGTTGTCGAGCACCCGCGGGGACGTGGTGATGGGCTGGGCCGAGCGGGCCTGGATTCGCGCGTTCCCCTGGAACCCCGCCGGCAGCTCCCCGTAGGCGAAGAAGTTGAACTTGTGGCGGATGTCGCGATCGGAGACGCCGTAGTCCTGGCTCAGGTCGTAGAAGTTGAAGGTGCGATCGGTGAAGGGATCGCGCTCGTTCGAGTCGTCGTCCTCGTCCTTCGAGAGGACGTAGTTGGCCTCGACCTGATACCCGTGCGAGAAGCGCTTGCGGATGCCGAGGGTACCCCCGAGGTACCTGCCCTTGCCGCGGCTGTTCGTCACGAACACGTCGCTGAGCTGGGGCTCGAACGGATTGCCCCCGCTGTAGGACGTCGCGTCGCGGTTCGGCGGCTGGACGGCCGCCACTCCGGTCCCATGGACGTTGTAGTTCAGGAACCGTGTGAGGTGGGTGCCCTTTGCATAGGTGAAGTCCACGTAGGCCGACCAGTCGGGAGCGAGCTCCTGCTCGTAGGCCACGTTCCAGCTGAAGATCCGGGGGTTCTTGTAGTCCTTGTCGAAGACGCGGATTCCCGTGAAGAAGGGGAAGGTGCCCGGCGCCACCGACGACGGGGGCAGGATGTTCGGCCAGGTCGGGGTGGGCGCCCCGAAGGCCAGCAGGTTCGCGGTGCTCGCGAAGTCGCTCTTCTGCTGCAGGCCGTTGGTGGTGACCGAGCCGACCTGGCTCAGCATGTTCTGGCGGGCGTAGTAGAGGCCGGCGTTGGCGCGGACGACGGACTTGCCGTTGCGGCTGACGTCCCAGGCGATGCCCAGGCGCGGCTGGAACTGCTTCGTCTGGTCCGGGATCGTCCCGTCCGAGGGGAAGCGGGGATCGTTCAGGAGGAAGCCGTAGGCGGTGGTCTTGGGATCCACGGTCTTCGGCATGTACTGACCGTCCCAGCGCAGGCCGTAGTTGATCGTGAGGTTGGGCTGGGCCTG
>WNFL01448010.1_pt3 | contig 16393 bp, 19 predicted proteins | sample 5400361 | NCBI WGS metagenome assembly WNFL01 (sample SAMN13153351, study PRJNA577476) | soil metagenome | isolation source: 40 cm soil on Douglas fir-dominated hillslope | place: USA:California | collected 2013-09-17 | reverse complement strand
TGACTCCGACGCGGGCTGAACGTTGGCCGACCCTCGACTATCTCCACATGCACTCACGCGGCGCTTCAACGCACGCTTCAACGCTCCAACGCTTGCTCGCGTTCGTTATAAAACCCCAAAGATCGTCCGTGACTCCCCCTTTTTTCCTTTTCTCCCAACCACGACCACCCACCCCTCCCTCGCCATCGTCGTCGTCGCCGTCGTGCTCAAGTTCGTGTGTGTCTATGCCCATACCTTTCCCTCAATAAATAATACACGCATTTCTCTCTCCCTCCCTCCTCTTTCTCTCTATCAACGCCCAAGTACGTTCCCACACCTCGGCCTCATCGCCCAAGACCACCCCTTGTCGTGAGTCCCCACTGTTTGCTTCGTCGTCGTCAGTCCTCGTCCGTATCGGGCTTCTCCTTAACTCAGACGCGTTGGCTGGCGGCGGGCGCGTCACTAATTTCTCCTTTTCCGATTTCCCGCATTTTGCTTCCGTGGCGAGCCGCAACTCCTATATCCGTGGAGCCGACGCCCCTTGACCCCTTCCGTGTCGTCTGTAAATACCTTCTGCGCTCCTCTTCATCCCCCCCGCTGACCTGTTCCTTATTGCCACTCACCACTCGCACTCGCACTCGCAGACGCATCACTCTCTAATTCACCATCAGGCGCGCCCGTCTAACCAACGAAACGACGGACGTATACTCTCCCAACGCTCGACGCACGCTCGCTCCCGCATCATCCACCACACGTCTCGCTCAATTCCCCAGTCTCCTGAACGTACCCACGCATCGACTTACTTAGACGCAGCATCAACAGCAGAAGCACACTATAGTAATGCCTTCTCCAAGACTATCCACATCGTCGGACCCCTTCTCGTCTGTCAAGAGTCAGGAGCTGCTCGCACTGCCACCCCCTGATCCGCCTTCCAACGATCGCATCGCTACTGCCCAGGTCATATACTCAACCGCCGAACCCACTGAAGCGAGCATTTCCATAACCTCGATGGCAGCCCCTGTCCGTACCAATCTCGTCGGTTCCCCCTACAAGACCATGCCACTGAGCAACATATCCTTCAAGGAGACCAAATCGGCTAACAGTAGCGTCTACTTTACCCCCACTAGCAAGTCGCTCCACCAGACTCCGTATCGCTCGACGCCTCTCCTCACGCCACCCTCCTCGGAGGAGCGCCCGCCTCTCCCCGTATTTGATGCGCAAAGTAACTCTTCTGCTGATTCGTCGTTTGGCTACGAACTCCCGCGTCAGGTTCCGCTCACCGAGCAGATCATGGCCCAATCTGCCGCCTATGCCCAGGCCATCCAGCGTCAGCAGGGGGGCGACGGCTCAAGCCCATCGAGGGTAAATAGTCAGTCTTCTGCTCAAATCATTGCTCCTGCTCCTACTCTCCCATTGCCGACCGGCTCCGGACCGGGTGGACTCCCCCAATTTAGCGGATCGTTTGCTACTCCTAACACCGCCAATCCCAATCTCGCCACGGTTCCTCACCTCACATATCATCAGCTCCAGCAACAGCAGCAACAGCAGATTCTAAACAACCAGCATCTTCATCAGACACAGACACAGGTCCAGCATTCTACTCCGTCCCCACAAAACGACGTCGACGTCGCCCCAGCTACTCAAACGTATACACCCATCGATATTCCTCCTGGTGGGCTGGCGTCGGGGGTGGCTACACCCAAGGAGATCGAGGTTATCCAAGCCAATATGAGCGCAACGAATTCGCACGGCTCGAAGCCGATTATTACGATTGCCAAGCAGGACCCACTTGATAATCCTCACAAGTGAGTGATATCTCCTTTCATTCTTTGTTTCCACGCTGACTTGGGGCTAGTACCGCCAACGTCTATATCAATGGCTTGCCGCTTCGTTACAACGACGACGACCTTTACCGTCTTACTCGTGGCTTTGGAGCCGTCAAGTCGGTTAAGATGTTCACGCGCCATTTGGAGGACAAGCCCTCTGCTTACGGATTCGTTTTGTAGGTAGCCTTGTTCATGATGGAGTTCTATAAATGCTCAATCATTTCCAGATTCAATCGCATCGAGGACGCTGAGCGCTTCATCATTACGCTGCGTCAACACACGCCGTTCCATCCCTCGTTTGCCAAGGTTTGTGCCACTGCTTTCACGCTGCCAGGTACGATCTAACACGATTTGTAGACGGGCAAGGTGCCAGGCACCACCAACGCCAAGCATGCAATTTCCGATCCTATCATTCCCGTTCCTACAAATCAAGACTATGCAGACATTTCCATCACCGGCTTACCATTGACACTCGACATGCAGGTTTGTACCGCGATGGTTGAAATCGATCCCCTGCTGATTGCCCTTCAAGACGTTGCGTGCTCTTTTCAGTCCTCAGACCATCGTCCAATCTAGGTTCTTCCACACAACCGGAACGCCTCGCCGCCTCGTTGGTTTCATTCGTCTCGAAAATCTGCAGGCCGCAGAAGATATTATCGAACGCCTCCATGGCTCTAGTGTTCTTGGCTGGTCCGAGAAGCTTACGGTCCAGATCATCAGCTCAGGTGCCAACCCCCAGGTTAGTTGTTCCTTATTCAGTTTGATTTGGAGCTCATGTCCAGCACCAGAATTATTTCACTCAGCACGCCGGCCTAAACAACTTTACTTCTCTGATTGACCCAATTGCGCCTGCTGCTCCTTTGGCGCAGCCTAGCCATGGCCGCTTCCCTTCACTTGGAGTCTACCAACACCAGGGTATTGCCCTCGACGACATCACGAACCTCTTTGCGTCAATGAACGTGCAAAGTCCCCAGAAACGCAACCCATCGTTTGGCAGCCCCGGCCAGGGCTTGTCCAATTCTCCCCAGATTACGACAATGGGTCCAAGGGACAGTATCAATCCAGTTCTCCTTCAGCAACTCCAAGAGCTCCAGATGCTCCGTCAGTCGACATGGCCTCCTCAACAACAGTCACACCCAGCCGCTCCTCCTGCCTTCCAAGGCGTGCTCAGTACTCAGTCCGGAGGTGCATTTAGTGCGTCTCGCCCATCAATGAAGGTCCCAGGACCGATCGTAACGTCGCCTGTCCCAAATGACAACAACGTTCCGAACTTGCTTCCGGCTCTGGCTCCCGACTCGCCCACTGGCACCGCTTCGCAAGGGTCGTCGCCGATGACGCCCATCTTCCAGCAACTCCCTCGCAGCTCCCTCGAACATTGAGTTTTGGCCCTCTTGACTGTATCGCGCATACATTGACTGCTTGCTGGTGCGTTCCCTTGAGCTCATTAGCACCCCAACTCATACTTGCCATCCTCTAGACCGCTTGATTCTTTCGCTTGCAGAGCTGACTCGATGCCGGCTTACTCACTTGTTTGGAGTTTTGTGTCAGATTTTGGAGAGGTATGAAGCTCGTCTACGCTCATCCACGCACGTATGACTGCGGACGTGTCTTGTCGGCGACGCGAACGGATAGGTCGGTGAGAGAACCCTGAGAGAAAAAGAAAACCCATGTGCAGTGTATGTTCTATGCTTTCATATGCAGAGTATGTGCCTAGAACTCGATGATGCGCGGGTCCCTTGTCTTTGGCGACTTGACGCGCTTTCAAACTCCGCATATTTGGTCGACCAAATAAATATGTCCTGAGATCCGAAAGGACCTTTGACCTCAGAAAGTCCATTCAAGGTACGATCTTATGCGAAGGACGACAGAGGCACAAAACAAACACGAACTCATCACACGCTTGATCTATCACTAAAGCACGTCTAGTGAATTTAAAGATCAAGTTCCTGTCTTGTGGTCCTGTTTCCGATCCGATCTGCCGATCGCCGATCCGCACGTCAGGTGGGGGCAGTGCGGGAGCTTGCCCCTCACCGGATTCCGGCGCTGGTCCCGATCAGGTACGTGACCACTTTACTGCTTCAAGGGCGTCCCTACTATCGTTTTCTTGTGTATTTCCGCATCTGTGGTATTCCTGTGTATTTAGGAGCGGCTGATCTTGTTCATCTCAACGGTCGGAGTATTTATTGCCCCGTTGTCTCGGCTCTTCTCGCCTCCTCTCAAGGCTCTCGAGGCTATTCAGGCATGCGGCGTGCTTGTCTCCGTGGGGTAGATATGGATACGTTCTAGATTCTTCTGCAATTCGATCTAGATGGAACTGCATACCCGAGCCTCAGATCTAAGGACACAAGAAACGTCCGCCTCTTTTAGGTGGTCCAAGTATATATCAACGGAAGCCCAGAACGCCCGAGAGAAGCAAAGATGATTTGAGGAAAAAAGATTGAGGGCGGAAACAATCGCGCGGTGCCCTCTATGTGACGAGAACACTAACTTCCCAACAGTACCACCCGTCCTTACCACAGATTTAGCCTGGTTTGCGCAAAATTGGAGTATTACCCGAGGAGATCCAAACGATCATCCATAGTCACATTCCCTGGCACCCGGTATTTAGGAGGACGCTCAGCATTATGTCCTCGCGGATCATATTTGCATCATTGGCAAGTCTTCCCAATCCCGAATGTGGGATATATCATCGGAGGAGGGGATCGCAACCTCCTGATGGGTGGCTAGCTCTGCAAAGGCAGGTGGTTGTATCACCAGATAAATACAATTCCATTATATTTCACAATCTTCCTCCTGGACAACCTTCGCCATTCCTCAAGCGCTTTCTCAGGCCTTTCCCTCGAACCTACGGGATGAAAGCATGCTCGTCGTTGGTATCTACCAGGACACGTGACCCTCCTAATCCGTACGAACACACGCGGGACTCGGGGCACGATCTACGATCTCTGTTCCCTGACTAGGGAGGACCTGGGAAGGGCGGCGATCGACCACGCTCAGCGGGTTGGAAAGCTTCTCTTGCGCACGATTTTGTTTGGTTCGTCGACAATAAGGGTGTCCGGTTTCTAGGGACGATACTGTCTTAAAAGGAGGATTGGAGATTGGAGGATTATATTTGTACCCCAGAGAATTGACCACCCTCATTAAATTGATACCATCGACAGTATCAAATCAGTATCACGTCAAGGTTCCCCTTCTTAGAGCCAATCCGACCCGCATGGAAATAAACGAGGAGCCATAAGCACTCCCTTTCGTATGGCAACAAGCTCCCTGATGAGGTACAATGCGAGATATTCCCATTTGCAGTATTGGGTAACACCACGCCTATACGAGAGAGATCGCATGTCTCTTGCTGTTGGGGGCTATCCAAAATATATTACATCTTTTCGAGCTTGGAGAGTACATTTCCTCTCCCTTCTCTATCATATTACAAGAAATGCCCATAAAGCATCCCCTGCCAAAATTCAATCGGAGCCTTACCATGACCATGTCATGTTATGTTCCCTTCACACCACTACCTCACTCATTCTTCGCCTCTTCGAGGTTATCTTGGCTACTTCAAAGCATGAAAATTTTGCTCTTCACAGCAGGTTCAACGGTCTGAACGGCGCGCGAACTTATAAGGACTCAATGTCAAAAGTACTCGATTCAAATCGATTGAAGCGGCCACCGGAATTGATTTTAAGCCACTCTTGATAGACTCACTTCAGAAGCTCGAGGTAGTATCTCGTTTGGTGCACCTGGAGCATAAGGACGAACCCTCTGACACGACCCCCTACTTTCCTGGAATACCTTCGCCTCGAGGAGGAAGTAAGACACAGTCACTGATTAACTTGTCGACTTGCCAACAGAGTAGCAGGTATCTTACAACAATCGTCAGCCTTCCTGTCCCTCACCTGTGCATATGGACATGGCAGCTTTGATTTCGAACGTTACGATCATTCATGAACGACGATGTCGTTGAATAGGAACAATAGATACACTCATTTGTACATAGACGGGACTGGGGGGGCAACGTGGCGAATGATCCTCTTGTATTAATGTGGCCAAAGAAAGCTTTTAGGATTATCAATTGCCAGATACAGTCCCACATCAAGACGTACGGCGAACGATATAAGGGTTCAGCGAAAAAAGGGTCGAGGCCTCTGAGGGTCTTATAGCTTCTTCATGTTCGGATGGAGCTCGGTCTTGACGAGTAGGACGCGATCGAGAAGCCTCTTAACGACGGCATCCTTATTAACTTGGTACGACTCCTTCAAAACTACGAGCTTCTCGTCCGTCTCATTGTCGATTGCGCTCTGCTTCGTCTTGGTGGCGCCTGAGTGCTGCGAGGGAATGAGAAATCTCGAATTGGACAGCGACTGGAACATGATATAGTCTACCTTTCCTTCAAATGCCTTGAACTCTTCCTCTTTCTGCGCTCGGTATGCGTCGATGTCCTTCTGAGCTTCACTTCTGGCGTCCTTGAGTTTCTGCGTTCGGTCTATGAATTTCGCAGTAACCCGTAAGCTGTGGTGTAATGGGTCCTGTAGGTGAGGTGGTACTGACACTCCCTGGCCTTCTGGACGACCTTAGCCGCTTCTTTCTCAGCTTCGAGGAGCGTCTGGATGCCTTGGGACTGCTGGGCTGCCTGTTCTAGTATTAAATGACATTACCTGATTATATTGAGCGGTGCCACTCGCCATATTTCTGGTTATCGCCGTCGACCGTGGGCGGAGCTGAGTGCCAAACTGTGCGTGCAGCTTGCCTTCTTCTACAGCCAGGTAACATGGCAGCGGTCGGTGTTGGGACGTTCAATCCGCTGGGACTGTTGCAGACGGCGTTTAGTCTGCCAGCTGATTCAGATGAACAAGCAAAAGCGCTTCAAAACGTCAGAGACGTGCTTGAGGTGGCTCCCCAGCCCGTCCCCATGCTCTGTACCACCTTTATTCCGCAGATAGCCCAACAGCAAGATGGGGTCATAAGGCAGTGGTTCTTTGAGCTACTCTGGTTCGGCATCGCTCAGGCCAATCTCCCTCCTGAGACGAGGGCCAAACGTGAGTGTCAGCTCTCCTTCTTGCTCAGTAGAATAGCAAAAGGGTAGTAAATGTAGCCGTGTTTTCTCTACCACTGTTATACGTCGTGAAAGGCTCATGCAAATGAAATCTAATTGACCTTTCTTAGTGGCGCTCGACTGCTTGGATCAGTTATTGGCTTTACTGTTCGAGCAAAATACCTTCTATGTCAAGCTAGCGATACAAACCTTTGCAACCGCATACCCATTAATTTTCCGAGAATGGTGAGTGCCCTAAAATTAAGCGCCTGTAAGCGGGGTTCTAATTAGGCCCCTATTATAGTTGCAGAGATCGTAACGCTCGCCCGACGTGGGACAAGCTCACAGCAGCCAAAGTCCATATAGTGGATGTCACCTTCAACGCAGCCAGCTCCACAAGCCTTCGGAACGTCAGTCTCAAATTCGTCCAACGCGTCATTCTCGTCGATACGAGACTCAATGACCCAAGGGTAAATATTATGGGCCTCTATGCCCATCTATCTACAGCCATCTCTCTATTGACACCTTTCTTCTACGCTCTCTCTCTTTGTACTTTAGCTGCAGAACCCCAACGATCCGAATATAGCTCTTGTCCCCGCCGACCACCCATTCATCGCCGTCAGACAACTCGAGCAAGAGAGTACCCAACTGATTGAGCGTTGTGTTGTTCTGTTCTTGAATTCGACGTATGTCCCTAAGTCCGAGGCAAGACGACTGTCCCTGACTATACTATAGTAATGTCAACACAATCACCGCGCTTGTCAACTCATTTGGCACTATGGCCAAGATGCGACCTAACCTCATGGAGCTCTTTCTTACGACCCTCGCAACTTGGAATGGCTCCAAACTCATCTCGCAGCCCGTTTCGGCTCAAAAATCAGCTAGCAAGGCGATCCGTATTGTCCTGATACACTTATCTAGGTACAGCCTTTTCATCTGTATCACACATCCTGTTCAGATCGTGTTGATATGTCAACAGGTTACCTCAAGGTGCTGCTCTCCGACAAAAAATCGACCAAGCAATCATCGTAATCGATGATAATATTCGGGCTTTTGCCCGTATGGAAGAACAGAGGCGCCTTGTTGTACTCGAGCGGAAACGCCCATACCCGGCTTCGCCGGATGAGATTGTGCCATCAGGCGATGCGAAGCGTATGAGGCTCGACCATGATCAAACTCCAACTTTCCGACCTGTTGGATCCGAAATACTTGCCAACTTCGACTTCAGCTCACTGACAACTGCAGCTGTCACTGATATCATCGTCGGAAGCTTGAAGATTCTGCCTGAAGCAACTCTGAACTCTGCTATTGAGGTGATTAGGTTCAATAATGCCGCCTCTTGATCACGAATGAATATTGTTCCTTCTCGCAGACATATCGCAGGAACGCACCCACCGCCTCTGGTCCCAGTAAGACCCAAAAAGCACCCCCGACCGAACCCGCGGCAGATCGCCAGAGAGAGAGTGCCGCTGTCCTAATGGACGAAGCTGTAGTCGTGGTCAAGGAGGAGCCTATCGATCCCTTAAACATGGACCTCGAAGAGGAAGCACAAATCGACCTCGAGGTGACAGCTTCTCAACTCAACCAAGAGGTGCGCGTGTCTTTCTTCTCGTACCCGAGATTCTTGGCTGATATTTTGTTAGGTATCACAAAGTGACTTCAGTCTACACGAATTCAAACTTCCTGCACTACGCCCACTTACAACAAAACAAAAATCTGCCATGGCTCAGTCTGCCTTACAACGTGTACGAAAACGAGGAGAGGAATCGCTTGCTGCTGCCATTGCGTCTTCAACAGCGGTGACGTTGGATGGATCTGTCGCGGAGACAGAACTGTGGATGTTGTTGATTGTGAGAATAATCACCAGAGGTGCATATGAGCCGGAGGAAGAGGAAGAGGAGGGTGAAGGGGAGAGTACAGCGATTGTAAAGGCAAAGAATGCGTCAAGGGATGCCACCGAGAGGATGCGACGAATATTGTGCAATTACGTACTCGGTGACTTTGCCAATAGGTTCGTGAACTTTAATAACCACGTTGCAGTGTTTCTGACGACGTCTTCCATTCAGGTCACGCCTCGGATTAATATGGCTCAACGAGGAGTGGTTCAACGATGGACTACGAGCCAGAAGCAATTCTCACATTGTGAGCAACCTTTCTCATTTCCCTTCTAACCTGTTCGACTCACAAAATGACGATTGGAGCAACGGAGTTACGATTATTGGATGAACGAAATCGTTAGCACAGAGTCGAAAAGAATCGATGCTAAGGACAAAGTCTTTTTGCGGTTTTTATTGGATCTCCCGTCTCTACCACCCGACTTGATCGAGCTGCTACGGTCACTGGCTTTGGAACCGGAACGGTAGGAGTGACTGTCTACATCAAATCAATGATACCTAATGTGCCTCCAGAATGCAGGTTGGGTTCAATACGCTACGCGAGCTCGTAGCCGTTCGTCCCCCGATGCGAACAGCAGCTCTCCAGGTACTCCTGGAACTCACTACCCATCCTGGTTAGCTCCGGTTTCATCTGACCCTTGATCTTCTCCCTCAACTTCTTACAGAAAAGGTGACTCGCGGTGCCGCAATCATTACCGTAAAGCGCTGGGTGCCAGACCTGGAACCGATGAACACCCGAATACGAGAATTTGCCCGTCAACTGCTAAACCGCCTTCGTATAACCACGAAAAACGAGACGGGAGACTTGATGGAAGTTGACGAACCAGCGGTCATATCATGCTCCCCATACCTAGCGGAAAGTATCGCTTTGCCTGCAGAAAAGCCGCAAATTCTGCAGCACGTTGAGCTTTTGTTTGCTCTCTCGGTGAAGGTTCCCGAATTTCTGGACGAGTGAGACTCTTCGAGGTCAATCATCGCCGAAGACTGATTCGGCTTGAAGACTCTTCCAGGTTTATCCTCATCTCGAATCATCTGTACAAGAAGCCATACAAGGACTCATCACTGCGCTCATCAAGTCCCTTGGCCCAAGTCACCCTAGGCTCCTCTCGCTGCTTCGCAACTATCCCGATGGCGCCGAGAATCTTGCGCTACGTACTTTACACATCTTCACCGACGGACAACGAGCAACGCCTGGTATCGTCAACCTTGTCAAGTACCTCATTGCAGAACGTGGGGCAGATGCTAGGTTCCTGATGCTGATCATTGCGGAGATGGACAAGGTCCGTGCAATTTGTCGTTTGGGTTTCACCATAGTGTCTCACCCGCCCGTAGGCGGAGATTATGAAGCATCTTCCTCGATTAGTATCGATGCTCAATGGCACACCCGAAAGGAAGGCGATGGTTAAGGCTGCATTCATCTCTATCGTGATTGTACCGCCGCAGACCTTCATCAACTCAAATCAACCGAGAGTCAGACAAAGCGAGCTATTGACACCTGCTGAGTTGATGATGTTTTTGCACGACGTGGAAAAGGATGTTGGTCTGAAGCAGGCTATTGAAGGTACGATACTCATTCGTGGTGATGTTCAGCGGTTCATGATGGCCCCTCCAACAGCGATCGGTATTTGCTTCTCCATGACCGATGTTTACAGATCGGAAGTACTTGCTGTGGTGATGCAGCAGATTGTGGATGAACCTGTTCTTCCTGTACTCTTCCTAAGGACGGTTAGTACCCATGGCCGATTCTTTAGAAGTTATCTGATGAGGACTCCGCAGGTCATGCAAGCCGTTGCCACCTACAAGTCACTCATTCCATTCGTCTGCTCAACCTTGCTTTCCCGACTAATCACCAAGAAGGTTTGGACAAATCCACAACTATGGGAGGGCTTCATTCGTTGCGCAAAGCAAACAGAGCCTTCTTCTTTCGATGCACTCCTCCAGTTACCGAAGGAGCAGCTGAGGGACTTAGTCGAGAAGCAACCCGTTATGAAGGGAAAGCTGAGAGAGTATGTATTGAAGAAGGCTGGAAATAAAGGGAACAAGACCCGCTTAGCCGGTTTCTTGGAGGTACTCGGGGAGGGCCCGCCTGAGGGGCAAATGGTCGCGGATGGGACTACCCAGACCTAGTGATATTACTATATCTCTATCTGTGCTCCTTACTTCTTGATCCGTGTAATTTCAGGGCGATTGTCTTGGCTCCGTTCATATCGTGATGAATGCAACTATCCTCTCCATAGTATAGTTCACTGGGAGTGGGGAGTGGAGGCGCCGGCGACCCGCCGGGACGCGTGGAAGATGCCGACACACATTTGAACCTCCCTGTGTGTCGTGTCGCCATCTTCGAGCACTCGCCAACGAGTGATTCCTCTCCCTTCAAGCGTATAATCATAACCACCTGAAAGGCACAACTTCACGCGCCTCGCACCGTCACATGGCCAGCACAAAATTAGCTACTCTTGCAATTCGGGTCCGTTCCACCGAACAAATGCTCTGTAGATTATCTATGAGCTTCTAACTTAGGCTACATACCTCTTAGACCGCCGCAAAACCAATATCGAATCAGCTCAAAGTCTACGCTCAGTCGTATGCTTGCAATCCACATGCACCGTCACAACTATTCTGACCGGAGACTCTACTCGTGTCTTACTTAGAAACGAACGTTTCCGGGGGTTCTGTGTGTCTCTAGCCCAACAGCTCTGGCGGACCGAGATTCGACTACGAGAGAACCTGCTTGGAGAGAAACATCACGCCCCAAGGCCGCTCAGTGAGAACAAGTGAACCTCATAAGCTGCTTGTAACAATGCTTGTCTCTCAAATGCTTCCACTAGGGCAATCCAGAACGGCGCAAACGCACTGGCAGAAGGCTTCCTGTTCTCGGTTGCTGCAGGACTCATTCTAGCGGAGACATATAGAAGTTCCCGCTCAAACACCAAGCGGCGGGAAGACGTGGACGATCGAATCGAAGCTTTGGAAGAACGATTGGCGAAAGCTGATACAGTGATCCAACAGTTGGAGGAGAAGGTTCGAAGTGTAGAAGAACAAGAAGATGTAGAGAGCGCAAAGTTCGTCTTCCACCCCCATCTATCTACTCATTACAAAGACTTGGGAACTCACGCGTAGGGGGTTGGTGAAACCCTTAGGAGCGAAGAATTGTCAAGAGTTCTCTCAAGAATAGTTGATATCGGTTTGCGTGGAGGTTGGGCGGAATTTGAGGATACACCCGTGCCCATCCCGCAAGGCGCGCATTTACAAGGCTCGCAAAATAACTCCCGCGCTCGTTCAGACGCTCCGGTACTAAGCGAAGCAAGTTCACAATCTTCTCGCTCCGCGAGCTCAAGTGCAGGTTCTAATTACGGTGCGCCGATGGAACAAAGTAGCGAGGAACCAGTTTCGTCCCCCCACAAGTAACCACACTAGAGGGGATATCTATCAAACCACCACACGGGGAGGCGAGAGATGTCGGAATATTGGATGTTTATTGGCCTAAAGCTGGCCAGCGGCGGACTCCTTCCTTACCATCTCAAAAGTTGCCAATGGGTGGTATTCATCTACAACTTAGTTTCACCCTCCTGGTCATATGCACTCCGACACTCGAAGTGTATTCGCACGCCCCCCTTCTGCGTTCCTCCACACACCCGCCCTACGTACAGGACATTCATATTATAGATAGAAACGAATTCATCAAGTCGTGGTAAACAAACCGTGATAAAGGAGCACTAATAAGTGGGGGTGTGATGGCAGCAAATTGGCAGTCAAATAAGTCAGGATCGGAATGGGCAGGACCAGCTGTCAGCAGTCGTCACAGGAATAGAGCCTATGACAACAGCAACCCTCCCGGCCAGATGAAAACAAGCCCCCCCATGGGAGCTTGAGATTGGTCATAAAGCAAAGTCTCGATCCCGCGGGACTAGGGGAAAGTATTGAGTATTAAACTTGATTTATGGTGTATTGCGCGAGGCTGGTCCCAGGAAACCCCTCCGCCTTTAAATTGGCAAGTCAACGGGTGCTGAGCTGGTGAATCGAGCTTGTTAAGCCGGCAAGCTCATACAACGAGGATTTGCCCTCTGTCGCGATGGAAGCTGTGCCTGGTCGCGATGGCGTGCGTTCAAATGGCGCCTGAAATTATTCGATCTGATAGACTTGTGGCTATACGGGTGGTATGGTCGGGGATAAATATAAATTCAACTCCTAGTGAAACGTAACGTACCAGAGGCTGCAGGTTACTATCCTGACTGGGTTCCTCAAGTGACTCGTAAGCGCTTCTCGACTCGAGAAAGCAGGCCGCCTGTGAGCTCATCAGAAATCGCGAACTGAGAAGAAGGCCCCTGAAATACACTTACACTAGTAGTTCCTTGCAAGGGCACCGCTCCTCCGTGCACACAAACGGTCGAAGGCCCAAATGTTCTCGTACGTGGGCAACAATACGTTCCTTCTTGGCACTCGTATGGCCGCAATAGAGACACTTTCCTTCGTCCCCAACGAACCCTAGGAGGATGGACAGTCCTGCTTCGAAGCCCAGCGCGAGCCCAAACGTCAAATCCTGAGATCCATTCCCGAAAACGGGCTCCAATTCTCCATTGTGGTACCACTCTGTCGCACAAATACGCTTCAGAAGTTTCCCATAATTTGATTCTTCGGGGAACCACCTGCACATGTCTTCGACCACGTTGACCTTTTTCTGGTTTGGGAAGCGAACCTCTTTTCGTCCCGTAGCATAAGGCGCTTGACCAGAAGAGAGAGCATTGTGCATCCCGAGCTCACTAGGGCGATTGTGATCGGTGAACGTGAGTTGTGTCGTGAGAGGGACTGTCAACAGGTTGCTGCCTGAAGGAGGGTGCGGAACCTCCTTGGAGTAAGGTCGTTCAATTGCAAAGGTTCCACATGGTACTGATGGAGGACGAGAGAACAAGCCAACGAGATCGACGCCCTGTTCTCCTTCCAACGGAACTACAGGAGAGTGCCGAGTCAGTCCCGGAGATGTACTGAAGTCAAACGTTGAAGGTGTTGAAGAAAAGATCGGTGTCAGACCCGCGCTTAAGGAGTTGAAGGGCGAGCCTGAGCCTGAGCCTGAGGCACCACCGGGCACATGAATGGGAACGGGACTAATGTCGGAATGAGAGCCAGTCACACACGTATCCGCAGCCGCGCTTGCCGCAAAGAAGGTGGGTGCTTCTTCTGGGACAGCCTTAGGGTTGAACGTCGTGTAGTTTCCGTCAGCGGGGAAAACGAGGATTGTAGGGTTGGTGGACGTGTACTGGTGGTGAGATGCTCCTGCTAGAGAGGACAACCAGTCCAAGTGCACGTCGGAGTATTCGAGGTTGCCAATGTTGGAGGGTTGTCCTTGATGCATCTTTGTTGGTAGCGGACTCAATGAGTCGAAAGGTGGTGAAGTGAATGGAAAATGGGGATATGCTTGCTTCTGAATAGGAATAAACCCCTGGCTCGTTGATGTGGCGTGTGGTGGCACAGTCATATAGGGATGCTCAGGGAACAGGCCCCCGTTTACGGTACCGATGGACAGAGGCGATACATATCCCGATTGGCTACCCATTGGCACGCGGCTATGACTCGTGCGAAGAGCCTGAAGCGCAAGGGTGGCTAAAACAGATGTCAGCAAAGTGGCGAGAAAAGAGGTATTCTAATGAAACTTATGTGATAGATTACTAACCAGTTGGGTACTGACTACGCACTATGGGAGCAGAGTCATATGGACTTGTAGACTGATGGATGGAGGGGTCGCTTGAGACGCGGGGATGGGCAGTGAAGGGCGCCTGTTGTCGATTATACTGCGCCGAGTTATCCATGAAGTAGAACCTGGGCGGGAAGGCAAGTTAGGAGTAGGGAGCCCAGTGCGGACGCTTGGACGGTTGGACGGTTGGGGGTGGATTAAAGGGCAAAGTGGGGCCGAGGATGACGTGTGCAAGAGCATATATAGTTCATAGTTCATTTGACACCTTTGCTCCCCACGTTTCTCTTCCGGCTCCATCGATCACCTATACCTTGGGTGGGACCGTCTTTTGCGGCCGCCGTAACATAGATTTTGACGCTCAGTGTCAGTAAAGAAAGAACAAATAGACGCAGCCAATTGATTCTGTGTGAATGGCGACCGTCAGCAGGCGCTTGGGTGGCGAAATCGTGATTCGATGTCGTGTGCGTCCGGCTGCGGCAATGCACGCGCCCCAGCGCCCCAGCCTCCGCACCACACATGGAGCTACCTGCTCAGCACGAGCCCCAACGGATCGATCGTCAATGGTCAATGATGAAGTCATGCTGTTAATGAGCGGCAATGGCGCCATGCCCCACCACAAGCAAGCCAGCCACTTCTCATATCTGACTCTTCATCTCGGCGTATACACCTTACGTTAATCCGGTCATCTAGCGACATCGATCAAACGCAGTCTGAGGCGTGTGAATTGGATATTGAAAGGCGAGAGATCAAGAGAATGTTTACAAAAGCACGAGCACAATAACCAGAGTGTGCAGAGTATTTCCTATTGCCATTGGCGAAATTCTCTGTTTGGGATAAGACCATGCTGGGCAAAGCCGTCGAACAAAGCTGGCCGTGGAATGATGTATGAGATCCTGTGGCCTTTGCACATCCCGAAATAACACCAAGAGATTGGATAGCGGGTGTTCCCAGTAGTACTGTCAAGGTGATAGGCGAGATGTGACTACGCACCGACCCAGAGGACGGACAAGTCAAGTCAGTCGAAGGAGGCATCATGAGAATAAAGCCATAATTACCATCCAGGAACCGGTCAGGAACGAACCTGCTGGTGATCGATCAAAATCTATGTGGGCGTGGCGTGAAACCGTTTACGGCTGTACGGCTGTGGCGCAGTTTGTAGGCAGCAAGTTAAAGGTGGAAGACAAGGGCTGAGCGATGACTCACCTCGCCACGAGACACGACTAGATAACCGATATTCGTGCGGCTCTAAACCAAAAAAGCGACCGAACCGAGCTAGGAGCGAGGAGTACCGAACTGAACTGGCCTTCTTTCGAGCTTCTTTGTAGCTGCTGAAATCAAACGCGAGGCGTGACTGTAAAATAATTGGTCCCCTTCTCGTTGTTTGCGAAGTCAATCCAGTCCAGTCAGTAGGGTCCGTCCGAGTCCGATCCGTCTTTGTTCAATGCACCACCCCCGGGGCCACTAGTCTCCGCTCCGACGCATTCCTTCATCGAACCTTTAAGCTTCAGTTCCTTACAGTGTCGGGGGCAGAGGCGGACGAGGCGGGCAAAAGCCTGAAAAGGGACTTCGACAGTACTTCTCCGCCAAGCCGTAAGATTGAAGAGAGTTAAGCTTTTCGCTTGTCGTTAGGAGGACTGAGGGAGTCTGGAACCTGGGAACGCAGCGCCTAGCGCCTAAAGGCTGGCGCTAACGACAAAGGTGAAGGGGTGGAGGGAAGTGGGGAAGTGGGGAGTCGGGGGATGACACGGATGACACATGAGGGTTCATGTTCATGAATGGGCGTTAAAGGCATACCGTACATGTTGATTTGAATCGCGCTCGCTTGCAGCCGGCGTTCGGTTAAACTTGGGGGAGGTGGGAGTGGGATGTGGATGGTAGGGGGGAGGCTGTGATGTTGCAATCGACGGTCTCCTGCTAGGTCTCGTGCTATGGACTACCCTCCTCCTCCCCCATTTGGGCCACGCCACCTATCCCG
>WNFL01051134.1_pt1 | contig 16398 bp, 12 predicted proteins | sample 5400361 | NCBI WGS metagenome assembly WNFL01 (sample SAMN13153351, study PRJNA577476) | soil metagenome | isolation source: 40 cm soil on Douglas fir-dominated hillslope | place: USA:California | collected 2013-09-17 | reverse complement strand
ACTAGGCCTCAGCACGCCGAACCTGCTCGAAGCCAAAGTCAACCGCGTCATGGTGGAAAGGTCGCGCCGGGTGGTCGCTGTCTGCGACTCCAGCAAGTTCGGGCACCGCAGTCTTTCCCACATAGCACCCGCGAAAGCAATTCATCACGTAATTACGGACAAGCGCGTCGCCAAATCTGACTTACAAGCTCTGAAAGATTTAGGCATCGCCGTCACCCTCGTTTAGAAAGACTGGGACCGACATCACACATGACATCGACGCTAGATCGCCCAACCACGACGCTGGACGAAATTCTTTCGCAACCGCAATGCTGGACGGAATGCTTGCGCGTTCTGGGCCAAATGGAAGCCGTCCGCAAGATTTGCTCGCACGTTCCACCCGACGGCGAGTGGCTTCTTGTCGGATGCGGAAGCAGCTACTACATCGCCCTTTCCGCCGCCGCGTGGTTTGCCGCGGTTACGGGCATGCCCGCGCGAGCGGTAGCTGCTTCGGAGATTCTGTTCTTTCCTGACACGGTTCTCAGCAAGCGCCGCACTACCATTCCGGTGCTCATTTCACGCTCGGGAAAGACGACGGAAGCAGTGCGCGCTGCAAGGTTCCTCGAACAAGAGCGCGGTATCCGGACGATCGCCGTTACCTGTCATCGAGACGAGCCTTTGGCCCAAACCTCATCTCTTCCCATCGTTCTCGATGCGGCTGCGGAACAGAGTACCGTGATGACCCGCTCCTTCAGCTCCATGCTCATGGCATTGCAATTCCTCGCAGCTTCTGTGGCGCGCAACGATGCTCTGCTCGAAGGAGTGCGCCAACTCCCCACCGAAGCCGCCAACCTGTTTCGGCAAGCGCCTGGGCTCGTACGGGATTTCGTCAGCCGCCATGATTTCGACAACTATTCATTTCTCGGCCAAGGACCATTCTTTGGGATCGCCAACGAAGCGATGCTCAAAGTGATGGAGTCCTCATGCAGCTATGCGCAGGTCTTTCACAGCCTGGAATTTCGCCACGGCCCCAAGTCGATCGTCGGCCCTCATTCGCTTCTTGGCTTTTTCATTTCCGATCAAGCCTACGCTGCCGAGGTGGACCTGCTTGAGGAAATGAAGGCTTTGGGAGCAACCACGATGGCCGTAACGAGCAAGCCCTCGTCACGCATTCGGGCTGCGTCCGATCTGTTGATTGAGGTGCCGGCTGCGGCCGGGGAGGGTTCCAACCTGCCCGCTTGTGCTCTCGCGGGACAGCTTCTCGGCCTCTACTCCGGATTGAAAAAGGGGCTGGATCCTGACTCGCCACGCAATCTGTCGCAGGTTGTGATTCTCAACGAAACCGTATGACCGAAAAACCAGGACCGCGCTTCGATATCACGATCGCGGGCGAGATTAACCTCGACATCCTGCTCTACGGTCTGCCCGAGAACATTCCCCTCGAGCGCGAGCTGCTCGCCAGCGGATGCTGCGTCACCCTCGGTAGCTCATCGGCGATTACGGCGCACAATCTTTCGGTTCTGGGCAGCAAGGTCGGCTTTATTACACGCGTGGGCCGTGATGATTTCGGCGCGATGGCGCTGCGCCGCCTGAATGACGCTGGCGTCGACCTAAGCCGCATTACCGAATCGACGACCTCCAGCACCGGCCTTACGATGGTTCTGCCTCACCCCGAAAGCCGACACATCCTGACCTATGCCGGCTCAATGGCGGAAATGACCCTCGAGCACCTCGACATGGAATACTTGACATCGGCGCGGCACTTCCACTTGTCGTCGTATTACCTTCACCGCGGGCTCATCCCTCAAATTCCGGAACTTTTCCGCCGCATCAAGACGGCCGGACTGACCATCTCCTGCGACACCAACGACGACCCGGACGATAGCTGGGGAGCGACATTCCCCGAAGCCTTGCACTATGTGGACATCCTGATGCCGAATGAGCGCGAAGCCTGCAAGATCGCACGCACCGGCGATTTCGATGAAGCGGTCCGCCGCCTGGCGGCAACTGTTCCATTGTTGGTGGTGAAGCTCGGATCGAAAGGCGCGATGGCGGTTCGCGGTAACGAGCGTTTTTTCTGTTCGCCACTTGCGGTAGAAGTGGTCGATCCCGTGGGGGCAGGCGATACCTTTAATGCTGGCTTCCTCCACCAATATGTTCGCGGGGCGGACTTGAACACCTGTCTCGACTGGGGTAACCGGGCCGCCGCTTTTTCCACAACACGCTCTGGTGGAACCGAAGCCTTTCGCACTCCCGCGTTGTGGACCGAATTCCGCGAACTGCACAGTTCTCGCGCTAGGTAAGAATCACGCGGAGACGGGCTCGCCCTCGACAAGGAGGTGCTTTTTTGAGGCGCGGCCCATACCAACGTTTTTGCACTTTTTATGTTTCTGACACAAGGAATTTGTGAAAACTTATGCACACTCATCAGCCGTCCACTTTCATTCCTTCGTGGTTTCCACCAGTAAGCTTCCCGTAAAATCCGCCTGCAAAACCGGATTGGCTGCATCCACTTCGCCTAAATCCTTATCGTTCGCGTAATCATGCACGCGATACTTGCCCGGCGTGAGCCCTCGCAACTCGATTTTCCCTTGCCACGCACCCGTGGCCGAAGGCGAATAAAACGCATAGAACATTCGACCATCCTTCTCGATGGCGTAGGCCTCCGGCGAATCGTAGCCGTAGACGTATAGGTCCTTGAACTCTCCCCGGGAGAGCAGTTTCTCGTTGTAGAGCGCCGTCCACTTCTTCCAGTGCTCTTCTTTGTCGGGCGTGAGCGCCACCCGCTGGAATTTCTGGCTCGACTCTCCCCACGTAAATTTGGTGCCGAGAACACCGCCGGTGCCGAGCGTCGAAGCGAAGTCGCGGCCGATCTCAATCCACTGGCCAGGTTTCGGCTGCTTCATGTCGGACAACTCCACATGGTCGCCGTAAACCGCAGCTTGCGGGCCAAGCAATGCCTTGTACCACTTGATGCGGCGGCGCACTTGCACGGCTCCAACCGGGTCCGCCGTGACTGCCTGGTCCATAGAGCCTAACCACGCCAGATTCGGAGTCGTACCGCAGGGGCAGATCTGTGTCACGCTCTCCGGCTTCATGGCGCGCGTTGTTTGGTAGATGACTTTGTAAACGTCCGCCATCGCATTGATGGAATCCTGCGGCGATTTGTGGTGATGTTTTGGGTTGTAACAGGCCGGGACGGTATAGATATTGTCCAGTTTGTGGCCGTCGAAGCCCCATTCGCCAATGAACTTTTCCGTCAATTTCCTGTAATACTCCTGCACCTCGGGCAATGACGGACACAGCACGGCCAACCCACGAAACACGCGTGCCGGCTTACCATCCTTGCCCAGCACGAGCCAATCCGGATGGTCTTTCACCACCTTCGAGACAATGTATTTGTGAGACTCCCACTTGCCGTGGCCGTCTTCCGCCACCAGGGGATACCACCAGAGCTGCGAATAGATGCCCTCCTTATGGAAATCGGCGGTCATCTTCCTGATCGAATCGCCGGGGAACGTCTCGGGCCGCGCGTCCCAATCGCCGTAGGTTGTGAACCAACGGTCATCCAATGTGGCCCACTTGATTCCCATTTCTTTCAATTTCGGAACCGTGTTCAACATCTGAGCCGGAGTCACGTTGAACTCGTATCCCCAGCCGCACCACGCGATTCCATAGTCCTGATCATTCGGCTTGGCCAGAGTCCAACCTTCCTTCTGCAGGGCCAGCGAGTACACTCGCAACGGCTCATAGAAGTCTCCGTGATATACCGCAACAAAACTGCGCGGCGTGGCGAACGAATCCCCGGGCTTCAGCGTCGTTTTCGCATCCAGCGTTAAGCTGGTGTTGATGCGCTGATCGGCAGCAACGCTCACTGGCAGCGACAAAACCAACGGCAGTGTTTCCACGTGCCCGATGGCTTCGCCCACGGAGCCAGTCCAGAAAGCATTCACCGGAATACCGCCACCCGCACCGTCCTTCACGACGGCACCCATAACGTTGGGCCGGGAAAAATGCAATGGGAGCTGCAGAATCTCGTCCTGGCCCCAGTCAAAGCTCGCCCCCATGAAAGACCAGAGCTGGTGCGCCACTACCTTAGCGTCCGCCAGCTTGGCGTTGAAGCGGTGCTCTTGCAGGCTGACGCGATCCAGCGCCACATCTTTGGATCCCGCATTCCTGAACGACGCCGTCACCAACGCCATCGTGGGAAAGTCGTCGTACACTTCGACCGAGAGAGTTTCGTCCAACCCAGTACTCGTACTGTGCCCTGTCACATCGACCCGCTTTCCCAGGGTGCCGAGTTTGCCCGTCACATTCGTGATCGCGGCCTTGTTCAAATCGAGGGCAAAATCGTGCACGGCTTTCCCCGCCACCGTGACGACGCCGCCGGTCGCGTCCGCCGCTGGATCGTCCAAGGTGAGGCGCTGGCCATCGCGCAGGAGAAATGCCTGCACGTATCCTTTGGGTGTGAGATCAAACTCCGACACTACAGTAGTGACCACCAGGGGACCGCCAGCGTTGACCTGAACGTTCACAGCGGACACCGGTGCCGGTGCGGATTTGGGTGCGGAGGAAGCTGGCGCGGCATCCCGCGGCTTCTCGCATCCCTGTAAAAGCCATAGCGAGCAGGCTCCTACCGCTAATACCAAGCTAGGTGCACAGACTCGCAACGCAGTTCTCATGACACACTCCTTCGTTTCTAAGCACTATTTGCCCGCCAAACTCACGCCTTTGAATTGGCTGAAAAGCTTTTCCGCGTTCAGGTGATAAATTTTCTCCAGCACTGCATCCGGCAGATTGAGGCCAGAGATGGTCCATCGCCCTTGCGATGGTGAACCCCAGTAGTCGAAAGCCTCGTCGTCCGTCTCCAGCCAGCGAAAGTCGTTTTGGTACATATCGGCGTCGGGAGTATTGTCGCTGCCAAACATCACGCGGTCCTGATAATCCAGAAACAATTTGCGCGTACGCCGAGGCTGCCGTCCCAGCTCCGCTTCCCTGCCGCCGAATTCGATCAGCGTGTTCGGAAAACGGTCCATCATCCCTGCCACGGCATCCAGATTTTCGGGCCAGTTTCCGGCATGAAGGACGATGAAGGTCGTTTTGGGATGCTTAGCCATCATGCGGTCGCGCGCCGCCAACAATTCCTGCAATCCAGGAAACTGCGGCCCGTAAAAGCTCCAATCCGGATGCTCGTTCAATTCCTCGTAGCGCTCGTTTTCCGCATTGACCGGCAGGAAGAACGCCTCCGGGTCAGCAATGTGAATCGCCACGGGAATCCCCAGCCGTCCACACTCGTCCCACACGGGGTCGAGCCGCGGGTCGTCCACGGCAATCAGCTTGCCCGATTTGTCCTTGACTCCCAGCCCCAGCTCTTTCAAGATCTTGAACCCGCGCGCCCCGCGCCGCACGGCGTCGTCCAACTGCTTCACCATCAAGTCCCCAAAGTTCGACTCGTCGATCTTGTTCCAATCCATTTGGGTGAAAACGATAAAGCGCCCTGGATACGGCTTCGTCATCTCGTCCATGACCTTCTGCAGCGCATCACCCCACTGGCCGGTCAAAATCACCATCGTCTGGATGTTGAGCTGGTCCATCCTGGCCACGAGTTCCCGAGGCGGGACGCGGTCTCCAATGCCCGCCGCGTCATTCACGTGTTGATGCATGTCGATGACGGGAAACTTCGCCCGCGATACGGGCGTCTCCTTCAGGTGCAACATGGATTTTGGGTGGTAGTCCTTGAGCAAGAGTGTCTTTTTCTGGTCTGCGTCGGCGGCCGATTTGTACCCGATCTGCGCCGATAGGCTTTGCAGAAAGAACATCCACACGACCAACAACCCCATCCCGACTCTCTTCATGGCATTCCTTCAGGCCGCCCAGTGTACACTCGCGGATGATATATTACGAAATAAAATGTAGCAATTCGAAGCATCTCAGGATAGTCTATGCCTCTCGCCCCCAGAAAGGTTCCAGGAGGCAACACGAACTGTGCATTCGTAAAGGAGCCCACAATGTCGCCGTTAATCGCGCTTCGCCGTTCAGACATCGTTTCCCTATTGCTCTTGTTCCTTGCAGTAATTTTGCTGGGCGCACCCTTGGCCATCGCGCAGAAAGATGCCGGGGCCATCGTCGGAACGGTCCACGATCCGACAGGAGCGGTCGTAGTGGGTGCCAAGGTGTCCGTCACAGACTTCGAACGGGGACAGACCTTCGCCACAACCACCAGCTCATCCGGCGAATATGTGGCCAGCCCTTTGCGCATTGGGCGCTACACGGTCACGGTCGAGCATCCGGGATTTAAGACGGCCGTCTCCAACACGGTTGAGATCAACGTGCAAGACCGCGCTGCCGTCAACATTACGCTGCAACTTGGCTCGACGGTAGACAAGATCGAAGTCGAAGCCACGACACCCTTAATCGAAACGGAAACCTCCGAACTCGGCCAGGTTGTCGACAGCAAACGCGTCTCGACATTGCCGCTCAATGGGCGCAACTTCGCTCAACTCGCACTGCTCTCCGCCGGCACGGCACCCAGCGAACCCGGTTCACGTGATGAAGGCGGCTTCGGGTTTAGCTCCAACGGGGCACGTTCGTTGCAGAACAACTTCCTGCTCGATGGCGTGGACAACAACTCCAACCTGCCCGACCTGCTGAACGAAACCAACTTCGTCATTCAACCACCTATTGATGCGCTGGAGGAATTCAAAGTCCAGACCAACGCCTACTCCGCCGAATTCGGTCGCGGCAACGGCGCGATCGTCAACGCCGTCATCAAGTCCGGCAAGAATCAACTGCACGGGTCCCTGTGGGAGTTTCTGCGGAACGAAAAGCTGGATTCGAAGAACTACTTCGACGACCGCAATGCACCGACTCCGCCCTTCAAACAAAATCAGTTCGGTGGGACCTTCGGAGGCCCGGTGGTGATCCCGGGCCTCTACAACGGCAAAGACCGGACGTTCTTCTTCTTCGACTATGAAGGCCTACGGAAGCGGCAGGCTCAAACACAGACGGCTCTGGTTCCAAACAGTGACTGGTTGAAAGGCGATTTTACAAACGGACTCGACGGCAACCCGCTTCTGGATTACACGAAAGCGACCCATCTGAAACCCGATGGGACCGGCCCCCTCATTAGCGACTGTAACGGCGTCCAAACGTATGCAGGGGAAATCTTCGACACCCGCCAGACCCAAGTGTCCGCCTCATCTCCCACCGGACTGTGCGGTATGCCCTTCGGTTACAACGCCGGCGGTCAACCGATCAATGTCATTCCACTCGCTGCGCAGGATCCCCTGGCCCAACGCCTAGCCGCCCTCTACCCCGCCGCTGGTCCCTTCAACAATGGCAACAACTTCCTGGCTAATCCAGTCTTGAAGGAATCACGGACTAACTTTGACGCGCGCGTAGACCAGAAATTCTCCGACGCTGACAGTATCTTCTTCCGTTTCAGCTATGAAGATCAACCCAGCACTATTCCAGGCACATTTCCCGGCGTCGCAGATGGCGGCGGCTTCTTCAGCGGCGTGGAAGAAAACTCCTATCGCAGTTTTGCCACCAGCTGGACGCATATCTTCACACCCACTTTAATTAATGAGTTCCGTTTGGGCTATAACCGCATCAATTCCCAGCGCGCTCAGCTCAACGCTGACAAGAACATCTCAGGCGACCCTGCGTTTAACGTCAATTTTCCGGGCGTACCGTTTTCCGCTGGAATCGGTGGACTGCCTCAACTCGGGTTTAGCGATGTGGCGACACTCGGTAGCCCCACCTACCTTCCCTCGAAGGAAATCCAGAACTCCTACACACTCTCCGAGAATCTCACCTGGGTCAAAGGGCATAACACGTTCAAATACGGCACGGAAATTCGACGCGAGGAGTTCACCATCTTCCAGCCCGCCTCGCCGCGTGGCAACCTCAGTTTTAGTCCTCAATTCACGGATAATCCCGCTTCGGTGACAATCGGCACGGGGGGCACCGGATTTGCCTCATTCCTGCTGGGCCTCACCGACGGCGGAAGCATCAATAACCTGCACAACGTGGACTATTTCCGTCAGACCTACGCGTTCTACGGCCAGGATGATTGGAAAGTGTCTCCCAAGCTCACCTTGAATCTCGGGCTGCGCTACGAACTCTTCTTGCCGGTTACCGAGCGCCACGATCAACTGGCAAACTTCGACCTGACTCACCCCTCGACACCTACACTAATCGTTCCCAAAGGACAGACACAACAGCTCACCCCTTTTATCGGCGCCAGCGTGGCCGTCAGAGCCACGGGCAACAAGAGCCTCATTAACACCGACCTCAACAATTTAGCGCCCCGTATTGGTCTCGCCTACCAAGTCGCTGGAAAGACCGTGCTGCGTGCCGGTTATGGCATTTTCTATGGAGGCCAGGAGAGCGGCCCTTACTCGAATCCCAGTCCCGGGTTCAATCCGCCCTTTTTCGTTACCCAGTCATTCAGCGCGCCCTGCAGCTCACCCTCCGCCAATCCTAGTCTGGGGCCGCAAAATTGTTCGGTTCCAAATTTTGGAGTCCTGGCCAACGGATTCCCCGCCAATTCGCTAGTCGATCCTAATACACCCACGTTCTTTTCCGTTGACCAGAACTTGCGCACTCCGTACATGCAACAGTGGCACTTCGGAGTGCAACAAGAACTGCCGTGGAACAGCGTCTTCGAGCTTACGTACGCAGGCTCGAAGGGCACAAAGCTCTATACATTCTTCAACGGTAACCAGGCCCAGCCTGTCGACCCCCTTGTCGATCCCAGACCCACCGCGGCACGCCGCCCTGTCCAATCGGGTTGCGACAACCTCGGCAACAACTGCAATCCGGTATTTGACACAGGTATCGACTGGTTCCGTTCTACGGGTAAATCCAGCTATAACTCGTTGCAAGCTCATTACGAGAAGCGTTTCTCGCGTGGATTGCAGTTCCAAGCCTCTTACACATGGGCGCACTCACTGGACATTTCCTCGAACGCGAACCTTGGCCCGACGCAGAACAACAGCGACTTCCGCGACTTTCGCTTTCCGGGAGCGGAGCTGGGCAATTCCGACTTTGACGTTCGGCATCGCCTTGTGTTGAGTTCCAGTTATGAACTGCCCTTCGGACACGGCAAGCACTTTCTCGGGGATGCCTCTGGAATTGCCAATCAGATCGCAGGCGGTTGGCAGATAGCAAATATACTAAGCATCTCGACCGGCAACTGGTACACCGTGCTGGACGCAAATGGCAACTTCGCCAATGCCGATGGAAATGCCGGCGGCGTTTCTCAGCGCCCGGACCAAATCAGCGATCCCACAAAGGCCGGGCCTGTAATGGCCAATCCCGACCCCAATTGCCATACCACAGTCTCTCAGGGAGGAATCGCGCCGGACCGGGTCGGAACGCCCAGCGCCTATTTCAACACCTGCGCCTTCACCGATCCTCCGGCAGGCTTTTTTGGCAACGTGGGCCGCAACACCATTCAAGGACCGGGCAGCAAGATTTGGGATTTCTCCGTCTTTAAGATTTTCTCCATCGAAGAAAGGGCCCACCTGGAATTCCGCGCTGAGTTCTTCAACATCCTCAACCACACCAACTTCCTCTTCGCGAAGTCGGGGCCGCAGAACGGCAACGGCTCTACGATTCTGGGCGCTTCGCAATTCGGATTCTTAACCGCCGCGCGCGATCCACGCCAGGTTCAATTCGCCTTGAAACTTTCCTTTTAGCAATCAAGACCGCAGCGAACATGGGCCGAATTTTCGCGGCCCATGTTTTGAGTCAGCAAGGTTGAGTCAAGCGGCGTCGAGTCCACAACGCAGCCACCCTGCCCACGTATAATCGCTCTGAGACCAACGCGTGACTTCGCCTCCACCAGTGCAATCCCCGCCCGCCCGTTCCGCGCTGGCTTTTTGGATTCACGCGCAGTTTGCGCTCATCGGCGTCACCACCGTCCTCCTCGGCCCTTTGCTCCCCACTCTGGCAGTGCAGTGGGGAATGCACGATCTGCAGATGGGCTACCTACTGTTCGCGCAGTACGCCGGATCGGTTCTCGGAAGCCTACTCTCTACTCGAGCATTGCCGCGCTGGGGGTTCAATCGTGTTTGCAGCGCCGCTATGGTGATCTTGTGTTCCGGACTTGAAATTTTCATGCTGGCGTCCTGGCAGGTCGGCGTAGCCGGCATATTCCTTTGCGGCCTGGGCATGGCGCTGGCCATTGCCGCCTCCAACCTGGTGGTGGCGGAAAGCAATCCTGGTCGCGCAGCCTCCGCCTTGAGTCTGCTGAATTTTTCCTGGGGCATTGGCGCCGTTGCCTTTCCGTTTCTTATGTCCACAGCGCTCCGTAACGTCCCGCTGTCCCGGTTGGTCCCTCTATTGGGCGTGCTGCCGGTATTCTTCTCCGTCCGCTTCGCACTGTTTGCTTCATCGGACAGACGATCGGCGGACAGACGATCGGCGAATAGGCGATCGGCGGAGAGCCAAGCGGCACTCGTTCCTCTGCGGCAGGATTCCGCGCCGACGCCCTGGGAATGGCTGCCATTCCAACTGATCGCGACGCTCGCCTTCCTGTACGTGGGGACAGAGACCGCCCTGGGCGGATGGATTGCTTCCTACGCTCAAGATTTCTCCGCGGTCTCGATGGGGAGCGCCGCTATCGCCCCCACCGTGTTTTGGGCGGCGCTGGTGGCCGGGCGGGGACTGTCGCCCATTGTGTTGCGCTCCCACAGTGAGCGCGCCATCTATTGCCTGGGACTGCTCACCGCGCTGACCGGAACCCTGCTCGTCCTTACGACGCATCTAGTTCCATTCTTGCTCACCGGAGCAGCGATTGCAGGGTTCGGCCTGTCCGCCGTATTTCCCATTACCGTGGCCCTGCTATCGCGCAATCTGGGCGAGAATAGCAATCGCCTGGGTGGATTCTTCTTTGCCACGGGGAATCTGGGCGGCGCCATCATTCCATTCATGGTGGGAGTGGTTTCTTCGCAAACCCACAGCCTTCGCGCTGGCCTCGCATCGACGCTGGTCACGATGACGCTGCTGCTTGTGATGAGTCTGACGTTCTCGCAGCGTCTTGCCTTCGCTGCTCGCGAATCCCAATAATTTCCGAAAACCGCAACGACTTTTCACTGGACGCAATCTCCTGCCATGCCCGCGTCTCCATCGTTCGTGCACTTTGTTTCCTGTCTCTTTCACGGACCTGGTGTATCTAAAATTCATAAAGGAGTCCATCCGCATGAACCGCCTCGCGCTCGCAATCACGCTTCTAGCAGGCACGTGTCTTGCCGTCACACCGCTCGCTGGCCCCGTGGTGGTAGAGCTGTTCACGTCCGAGGGTTGCTCCAGTTGCCCTCCTGCCGACGCTTTGCTCGGCAAACTACGGCAGGCTGGCGCCGTAGAAGGCGCGGATGTTTTCATCCTGGGCGAGCATGTGGACTACTGGAATCACCTCGGCTGGCGCGACCGGTTTTCTTCCGTCGCGTTCACGAAGCGCCAGAGCGAATACGCACGCCGCTTTGACCTCAATTCCAGCTACACGCCGCAGATGGTCATTGACGGGCACGCCGAACTCGTCGGCAACGACGAGCACGGAGTGCGCCGTCAACTGGCTTTAGCGGCACACACGCCCAAGCCTGTGAGGGTCAAGCTTGCCTGGAGCAGCAATAGCCAATTGCAAGTGGAGATTGATGGAGTGGGAGAAGGAGATGCGAAGGTTCTTCTCGCCATCACCGAAGACGGCTTATCCACCCAGGTCGGCAGCGGAGAAAACGGCGGACGCACCTTACGCCACAGCGGCGTCGTGCGGGAACTTCGTGAGATCGGTGCGATGCGCCGCGGAAAATTTTCCTCGGCAGTGAAAACCTCTCGCCACTCCGACTGGAAGTCCGAGAACCTCCGCGCCATCGTGTTCGTGCAGAAGGCCGGCCACGGCGAAATCATCGGAGCAGCCTCGCTGGCCTATCTCCAGTAAACTGCGCAGTACTGTTTCAGGCGCGCCCAGCCGCCGCTAGCTCCTTTTTCTCGACAGCCTGCTGCTTGGCTTCCCGGCTTGCCTCCAGCGTCAGATCCTGCATGCCAAAGCCTACGCCGATTTTCTTGAGGAAATCATTGGGAGGCGTACCCCCGGCAAACACCCAAACGAAGTCATTCGGAAGTTCCTGCACCGTGCCAGCCACATCAATAACGACGGACTCTTCTTTCACTTCCACCGGCATCGAGCGATACAATACCGTCAATTTCCCTTTGCTGATGCACTCTTCGATGCGCCGGGAGTTGCGCTCCTTAATGCGGCCAAAGCGCTCTTGACGGTAGGAGAGCGTAACCTTGTTGCCTATTTGGTTCGCCAGCCCCATGGCCGCCTCCACCGCGCTGTCGCCTCCGCCCACCACCAGAATGCGTTTGTTAACGTAGTGATCCGCCTCAATCAGGCGGTACATCACCTTCGGCAATTCCTCGCCTTTCACGTCCATCTTCCGCGGCGTACCTGTCCGCCCCAAAGCAAGGATGACGGCGCGCGCCTTGTAGGCGCTACTGGTCGTCACGACCGAAAACACGCCCTCGGCATCCTTTAGTACATCGGTAACACTCTCGCCGGTTCTACAGTTGAAATCCGCCCGGTTCAGTATGGAATCCCAAAACGCCAGCAGATTCTCTTTCGAAAGCTCGGTCTTCTTGAACTTTCCATACATCGGAAACTGCACCGGACTGGTCATTACCAGCTTCTGCCGTGGATACTTTGCCACCGTGCCGCCAATTTCATCCCGTTCAATGGTGATGTACTTCAGATTTTGCTCAATGGCCCGCAGCGAAGCGCTAATCCCGGCAGGCCCGGCTCCAATCACCAAAACATCGTAAATCCCTTCCACTCCGGCTGTTCCCGCTGCCGCCAACCGGCTGGCAATGAGGTCCACGCAATCTCGTCCCTGGTTCACCGCGTTCTTGATCAGCGCCAGACCACCCAGTTCCCCAACAATGAACATGTTCTCCACGCTGGTTTCATGTTCCGGCGTCAGTCGGGGCATGTCCGCGCCCATGCTGGCACTCGCCAGCACCATCTCAATCGCGCCCACGGGGCACGCCTCGGCGCACAGGCTATGACCGATGCATTTGTATCCGTTGACAAGCACTGCCTTGCCGGCGAGCATGGCCAGCACATCGCCTTCCGGGCAGACCAGCGTGCAGGTGGCGCAGCCAATGCAATGCGAAGTATCAATATGGGGATGCTGCGAGGTAGGTCCGTGCGAAAACTGCTTGCCTTTTTCCGCTGAGGCGTGCGCCGCCGCTTCGCGCCTCTTCAAGCCTTGCAGGTAGCTGCGCAGGAATAACGCGCCGGCAATGGCAGCGACCAGGAACGCAATGAGAGTATCCATCTAGAGGTATTTTATCCGATCTAGAAATATCCCATCATGAGGACCAGGGCAACGTGGATCACCGCCAGCAGTGCAAATGTATAGCTAAAAGGCTTGTGCACCACATGCCAAAGATGAAACACTTTTTGCGAACACGAAAGAAACAGCACGCGTTTCGCGATCGCCGCTTCCTCGGCCGCAACCTTCACCGCTCGTTCCAAATCTGGATGATTCGTCTTCAACAATCCGCCCAGTGTCAGCACTTGCTCGTTAAAACCCAGATGATGACGGCGCAAAGCCGCGATCTTGAACTTGCGGCTCACATCCAGCACCATCATGTACACCAGCGCAACTACCGTCGGCATCTTTTGCACACGTTCGGCCGATGGCAAGCTCAGCACGTCCCGCAGGTCCGCTTTCCCAAGAACCCTTTGCGTCGCCAGTTGCTCGCCCAGTTTGACTTGAATTTCCTGAACTTCCTTCAGCGACAGCTCCGCCGCATTTAAACTTCTTGGAATCTGCCCATACAAATAGCGTCCAACGATGCCGCTGACGGAAACCGCCACCATGATCCAGAACGCCATGCCCGCGAACCCGCGAAACTTAAAAGCGGCGTGCAGTGCGATCACAAACGGCGCGGCCACACCCAACAACACGTGGTTGTCCAGCCAGTGCCGGGAACTGCCTTGTTTTCCCAGCCAAGCCCAGCGTTTCCGCAGGGGGTAAAGAAAAATCACCAGGAACATGGCCAGTCCAAACATGCCCATTTTCACGCCCACCGAGCCGCTCGGCTTCAGCAAAACGTGTTTGGGCGAGAACGGCCGTTCCGCTGTACTCAGCGTGTAGTAATTGAATCCGTAGGCAAAAATCCCCGCCACCAGTGCGGTGGCCCGGCGCGACTACAACACGTGCTGGGGCTGTGGCTTGCGTGCTCATTGGGCAGTCACCTTGCTCTTGTCTTCAAGCTTATCTTTGGCGACCTGTTCGTTCGTGCTCACCGAGAACCTCTTGTAGTTGCTGAAATCATGGGTATTCCGCCAGTGCTGGCGCGGCGTTTCCACTTCTACGCTCGCTCGCGCCGGGAACCAGTAGTCTCTCTTCAAGTCCTGGAAGGGGATCGGCGCAAACTCCACCTCTGAACGCATGGTCTTGAGCCCAACATCTTCCAGTGTCTTATCGACGCTGGCTGTGATCTTCGTAAGCACTGCTGTCTCCGGATCAATCCAGGCCACGCCCGAAAGCTCGAGTGGATACTCTTTGCCGCGCAGTGCCAAAGCCGCCGGCGTCTTCGTCCCCGGTATGTGCCGGAACCCAATCTTGCTCAACCGCCGTCCACCCACCACCTCATCTTCCATCGGTGTAAAGATGGGATGGAACACAAGAAACAGCGTTGCGAAACCGTTGCTCACCAGCAACGACCGCTTCTTCTTGTCCGCCTTGGCTTCCTTCACCTCCAGCCGCGATTCCGACAGGTTCAAGTCTCCGCCCGTGTTGGTCAGAATCACCAGATAGTCGTAGGAAGACTGTTCCCTCAATTCCACCTTGTTGCTGGTGTCATTCTTGAACTTCTCCTGCGTCACCATCTCCGTGCACTTCACATCCGAAAACTTCTCCACATAGGAGGTCATCTCGTCGCCCATGCGCTGCAGCAGTCCCTGCAACCTCTCCGCCTCGGGCGCAGCCGGCCGGTCCCCTCCCAAACAAAGCCCCGTCCAGACAAAAACTGCCAACCCAATTCGAACTATCCGTGTCACAACGTGTCTTGGCGCTATCGTTTTGCAGTCCATTATTGTCGTCCCTTCGCCCGGTTATCGAAGCGGTATCCAAACGAGAATAGATACTGGTCGTAACTGATCTCACCGCGGTTGATTGTGAAATTCCCTTGCATGTAGTAGTGCTGGCCCAGGGTGGTCTCCACTGTGCTCGTGAAGAAACGCGAGTTACTGTTGGTGGTTACAGGAGAGGTAAACCTCTGCTGTCCCCCCAGGAACTCGAGCCGCAAAGCGTCACTGAGCTGCCGCGAAACCGAAACCGCTTCGTACGACCCGGTGCCAAATGAACTGTTGAAACGCGAGTAGTGCGCATCTGCCCGTAGTTTCCACCACGGCAACCGGTTAAACGTAAGACCGAACATCTGGTTCAGAGATGCGCTCTTGTCCCCGCTGCGGTTGCTTCGGCCCAGCGTCGCAGAAACGAAAATCTGCTTCAACACCTCCACCCGGGCTCCCGCGCTGAACCCCTGAAACAGAAACTTGTCGAGCAATCCCTGGCCGATTAGAGCCGGGTCCGCGGTCGGAATGTCGCGAAAGTAGTTGTAGTTAAAATTCAATTCCAGACGGTTCAGGGGCTGAACGCGCATCGTAAAGAAGCTGCGCCCCAAGCCGAACCCTGGCGATACAGCGACGCCGTTGCCGGACGGGCTGTCGATCTGCGCCGCTTCATAAATTCCCACCCTCCGCCCCCACGAAAACGAAGGGCCGGTTCACCGCCCAGTTGATCATGCTCACTCCACCACCCGACGTGCTGCTGTAGTGGAAATCTTCGTAGGAGCCGCCCTCAAAATTGACAAAACTGCCGCTAATCGCCCGGTTCGGAGCATAGTTCCAGGAGGTTGGGTCGGGCGTCGAGCCGCCAAAGACACCGAAAGTTATCCCTTGCCTGGGGTGCATTCCGAAATACCCGCCGTCAATCGTATCCAGGCTAGAAGCCCAGGGCAGATACAACCGGCCTACACCAGCCACCAGCTTCGACATCGGATTGTCGTACGTCAGGCTCAGGTGATATGTGTGGTTGATCAGGTCTTGCAGAGTCTGTTGAGTCCCGGTCGGTTGCTTCGTCAGGCGGCCGCGATAATACCCACTCAGGTTCCAGAAGGTACCGCCAATCCGGGTGATGTCGCCCTGGAACGCAAAACCCAAGTTCGAACTGGTGCTGTTCGTTATCCCGTGACTCGTCGTGCTGTTGTAGTCGAGACCGATCCGACCACGGGCACGATTCACTGCCGGCGACGGAGGCCGCGGCACTTCCGCCCGCGCCTCTTCGTCCAGCGGGTCTCCCTCACTAAAGGAAACCACCGCCGGGTACTGCCGCGTCGAAC
>WNFL01328480.1_pt3 | contig 16405 bp, 14 predicted proteins | sample 5400361 | NCBI WGS metagenome assembly WNFL01 (sample SAMN13153351, study PRJNA577476) | soil metagenome | isolation source: 40 cm soil on Douglas fir-dominated hillslope | place: USA:California | collected 2013-09-17 | reverse complement strand
TGCCACGCTGATACTGGCCATGTTCGCCCCGCCACTGGCCGAAATTGCATTCCAGTTCGGTCCGGCCGAGTACTTTTCGCTGATGGTGCTCGGCCTGATCGCGGCCATCGTGCTTGCACGGGGATCGTTGATCAAGGCGATCGCCATGATCGTGCTCGGCCTGCTGCTTGGCCTCGTCGGCGCGGACACGGATACCGGCCGCTTCCGCTTTACCTTCGGAGTGCCACAGCTTGCCGACGGCATTGGCTTCGTGGTCGTGGCCATGGGCCTGTTCGGCTTCTCGGAAATCATCGTCAATCTCGAACGACGCGCCAAACGCGAAGTCGTGATGGCGCAGATCAAGAGCCTGATGCCGACACGCGAAGATTTCGCCGCTTCGTGGAAGGCGGTGCTGCGCGGTACCGGCATCGGCGCATTGCTCGGCATCCTGCCAGGAGGCGGCGCGGTGCTGGGATCCTTTGCCGCTTACACCCTGGAAAAAAAGATTGCAAAAGACCCGTCGCGCTTCGGCAATGGTGCGATCGAAGGCGTCGCTGCGCCAGAGTCGGCCAACAATGCCGGCGCGCAAACGTCGTTCATTCCGCTGCTCACACTGGGCATTCCGTCGAACGCCGTCATGGCGCTGATGGTCGGCGCCATGACTATCCACGGCATCATCCCCGGGCCGCAGGTCATGACCGAGCGCCCGGAATTGTTCTGGGGAATGATTGCCAGCATGTGGATCGGCAATCTTCTGCTGGTGATCCTGAACCTGCCCCTGATCGGGATCTGGGTCAAACTGCTGTCGGTTCCATATCGCCTGCTCTATCCTGCCATCCTGTTGTTCTGTTGCGTCGGGGTGTACAGCCTCAACAACAGCCCCGTCGACGTCGCACTGGCGTTGTTCTTCGGACTGCTCGGCTATCTGTTCATCAAGCTGGACTGCGAACCGGCACCCTTGCTGCTGGGTTTCGTGCTCGGCCCGATGATGGAAGATAACCTCAGGCGCGCAATGCGGCTGTCACGCGGGGACCCGGCCGTATTCGTCACGCGCCCGCTGAGCCTTGCGCTGCTGCTGATAGCGTTGGCATTGCTCATCGTGGTCGTGCTTCCGGCTGTGAGAAAGAAACGCGAAGAAGCTTTTCAGGAGTAATCGATGACCGGATTCAACTGGAATTTCCCCTATCCATCGCGCCGCATGCCGGTGCTGGCTCGCAACGTCGTCGCCACGTCGCAGCCATTGGCGGCGCAAGCGGGATTACGCATGCTGCTTCGCGGCGGCAATGCTGTCGATGCCGCGATTGCAACGGCCGCGACCCTTACCGTGGTCGAACCGGTCATGAACGGCATCGGTTCGGATGCTTTCGCGCTGATCTGGGATGGCAATACCCTGCAGGGTTTGAACGCTTCCGGGCGTGCCCCGCGTGCGTGGAAACCGGAACGTTTCGCCGGCCTCGTCCGCATGCCGACGGAAGGCTGGAACAGCGTCACCGTCCCCGGCGTGGTTTCAGCCTGGGCCGGTCTGTCCGCGAAATTCGGCAAACTGCCGTTCGAGTCCCTGTTCGAGCCGGCCATCGACTATGCGCGCAACGGTTTTCCCGTATCTCCCGTCGTCGCGCTTCAATGGGAATCGCAGATACCGCGCCTGAAAGATCAACCCGGCTTTGCCGAGGCTTTCGCGCGCAGTGGCCGCACTCCGCGCGCGGGCGAATTGTTCCGGTTTCCCGAACAAGCCGACACGCTGGCGGAAATCGCAAGCAGCCGAGGAGAATCGTTCTATCGCGGCAGCCTCGCGAAGCGCATCGCCGATTTCAGTTCCGCGTGCGGCGGCGCACTCGATGCCGACGATCTGGCCGCGCACCAGCCGGACTGGGTCGAGCCGATCGGCCAGAACTATCGCGGTTACCGCGTGCATGAAATTCCGCCAAATGGGCAGGGTATCGCCGCGCTGATCGCGCTGGGCATTCTGGAGCACTTCGATCTTGGCAGCATCGCAGCGGATTCCATCCAAAGCCTGCACCTGCAGATCGAAGCCATGAAGCTCGCTTTCGCGGACGTCTATCGCTATGTCGCAGACGTGAGTGCCATGGAGATTCGCGGGTCGATTCTGCTCGATCCGGGCTACCTGAAATCGCGCGCGGAATCGATTCGCCGCGACCGCGCCGGCCACGCGGTTGCCGGCGTACTGCCGTCGGGCACGGTCTATCTCACCACGGCGGATGCGGCAGGCATGATGGTGTCGTACATCCAGTCGAACTATATGGGCTTCGGTTCCGGCGTCGTGGTGCCGGGCACAGGCATCAGCATGCAGAATCGCGGTTACGGATTCTCGCTCGAACCCGGGCATCCGAATCTGGTCGGTGGCGGCAAGCGGCCGTTTCACACGATTATTCCCGCATTCCTGACGCGAGATGGCAAGCCGGTCATGAGCTTCGGCGTGATGGGTGCAGACATGCAACCACAGGGACACATGCAGATGGTAGTGCGACTGGTCGACTACCAGCAGAATCCTCAGGCCGCAGCCGATGCGCCGCGCTGGAAAATCATGCTGGATGGCAGTTTGCTGCTCGAACACGCCATACCCGAAGAAGTCGTGCGGGGACTCGCCCAACTCGGGCATCGTGTCGTGCGGGCGTCTCCGGGCAGTACCGAATTCGGTGCTGCCCAGCTCATTCATCGCCTCGATGGCGCGTACGCAGCTGCGTCCGAACCCCGTCGCGATGGTCAGGCTGTCGGTTTTTGAATCGACGATCGCCATGAAAACGATGAATTGCATTGTTGCCGTGGCGATGTTTGTCGCGGCAAGCATGCAGCCGCTGCTGGCGGCGGACTATCCCGAAAAGACAATCCGCATCATCGTTCCTTACACCCCGGGCGGAACCGCCGACATGCTCGCGCGCACTATCGGCCAGAAGTTGGCCGCAAGTCTGAAACAGCAAGTCATCGTCGACAATCGCCCTGGTGCCGGCGGCAATATCGGCGCCGACCTCGCCGCCAAAGCGGCACCTGACGGCTATACGATATTGATGGGCACGGTCGCCACGCATGCGATCAATCCGAACCTGTATCCGAACATGCCTTACGACGTGGACAAGGATTTCGCGCCGATCATCCTGATCGCCACACTGCCGAATCTGCTGGTGGTTAATCCCTCGGTTCCGGCGAAGAACGTGAAGGAATTGATCGCGCTCGCCAAGGCGAAGCCGGGCGAGCTTGCATTTGCTTCTGCGGGCAACGGCACGTCCCAGCATCTTTCCGGCGAGCTGTTCAAGAAAATGACCGGCGTGGACATGATCCACATTCCCTACAAGGGAAGTGCGCCCGCGGTAACCGATCTGATCGGGGGACAGGTGCAGCTGATGTTCGACAACATTCCGAGCTCGCTGCCGCAGGTGCGGGCCGGCAAGTTGCGCGCATTGGCGGTGACGGGACCGCGACGCTCGCCGGTGCTGCCCGGTTTGCCGACCGTATCCGAAGCCGGGTTGCCCGGCTTTTCCATCACGTCCTGGTTCGCCCTCTTCGCTCCAGCCGGCACGCCGTCAAAGATTCTGCTTCTGCTGAACAAGGAAGCGGGCAAGGCCATCGCATCGCAGGATCTCAGGCGGCAGTGGATGGCTCAGGGCCTCGAACCCGCCGGCGGCACCGCCGACCAGCTTGCAGAATTCAGGCGCATGGAAGCGCCCAAATGGGAAAAAATCGTCAGGGAATCCGGCGCGCGCGTCGAATAATTTCGGATCAGCGCCCTGCCTTGACGGCCTGCTCCCGCACGGCAGTCAGGCTGGTACGCGTGGTAATGGCTTCGGGGTCGATGCGCAGTTCCAGCAGGGCCGGTTTGTTGGACGCCATCGCGCGCTCGAAAGCCGGCGCGAATTCTGCCGTCTTGTTCACGATTTCGCCGTGCAGTCCATAGGCCTTCGCCAGTGCGGCGAAATCCGGATTCTTGAGCGCGGTGGCATAGACCCGGGCCGGATATTCGCGCTCCTGGTGCATGCGTATCGTGCCGTACATGCCGTTGTTGACGACGATGAACAGGACTGGCAGGTCATACTGCATCGCAGTCGCCAGTTCCTGGCCGTTCATCGTAAAGCAGCCGTCCCCGGAAAAACTCACCACGACGCGATCGGGATGGACGACCTTTGCGGCGACGCCTGAAGGCACGCCGTATCCCATTGCTCCATTGGTCGGCGCGAGTTGCGTGCGAAACCCGGTGTATTGGTAAAAGCGCTGCACCCAGCCCGAATAATTACCGGCGCCATTGGTAATGATAGCGTCCTCGGGAAGGCGTTTGCGCAGGAAGGCCATGACTTCGCCAAGATCCAGCTCACCCGGCATCGCGCCGTGCCTGAGGTTCTTCAGATAATCTTCGCGGCCACGATGCGTCCAGTCCCGCCAGCGCGAAGAGTCGACCGGCGCAAGCTTGGCTGCCATGCCGGCGAATTCGTGCATGCCGGCATTGATCATCAGTTCTGCCTGGTATACGCGCCCGAGTTCGTCGGATGACGGATGGATATGCACCATCCGTTGCGTGGGCCGGGGAATAGAGAACAGCGTGTAGCCGCTGCTGGTCATCTCGCCCAGGCGCGCACCGACGGTGACAATCAGATCGGCGCTGCGCACGCGTTCCGCCAGCGACGGACTGATGCCGATGCCCACATCCCCGCAGTAATTCGGATGCCGGTTGTCCAGCAGATCCTGCCTGCGAAAGCCGCAGCAAGCGGGAAGATTGTTCGCCTCGATGAATGCGCGGATGTCATCGCAGGCGCTCGCGGACCAGTCCCCGCCGCCCAGGATGACAAGCGGCTTTTGCGCCTGCGTAAGCATCTCGCGCAGACGATCCATGTCCGCGATGCCCGGATGCGCCTTCACCCTTGTGTAAGGCCGTGCGTCGGCTGCCACGGCCTGGCTGACCAGCATGTCCTCGGGCAGTGAAAGTACGACCGGCCCCGGCCGCCCGGAAACCGCAATGTGAAAGGCGTGGCTGATGTATTCCGGAATTCTGTCGGCGCGGTCGATCTGCGCGACCCACTTGGTCATCTGTCCGAACATGCGCCGGTAGTCCATTTCCTGGAAGGCTTCGCGTTCGACCACCTCGCTGCCGACCTGGCCGATGAACAGAATCATCGGCGTGGAATCCTGGTAGGCGGTATGCACGCCGATGCTCGCATTGGTCGCTCCCGGGCCGCGCGTGACGAAACAGATGCCCGGACGGCCCGTGAGCTTTCCGTAGGCTTCCGCCATGAAAGCCGCACCGCCCTCCTGCCTGCACACGATCAGCCGCACGTGCTCGCGCACATCGTAAAACGCGTTCAGCACATCGAGATAGCTCTCGCCGGGAACACAGAATGCAGTGTCCGCGCCATGGATCCCAAGCTGGTCCACCAGAATGCGTCCGCCGCTTCTGAATGGCATGTTTTCGTTCATTCATGCTCTCCTGTCGTCAGGCGGTCGATTATACCCATGCGGACCTTTTGCCCACCTGTCCGGACAGGACTTCGCCTGTCCTGTTTGGATATAATGGCGCGCATTCAATAAATGCCGTTCGGCTGCTATCAGGCCGCAACCGGAATATAAAGGGAGGTCTCGAACATGGTCTGGCCCCAGGTCTACGATCCGATGAACAACGCCGTGCTCAGCACGGCGCTCGCCGCCATTCCCGTCGTTGTCCTTCTCGGCGGACTCGCATTCTTACGCTTGTCCGCGCATGTCGCGGCGATGCTGGGTTTGGCCGCTGCGTTGCTCATTGCAATCTTTATCTACGGTATGCCCGCACAGATGGCCGGCGCATCGGCCGCTTACGGTGCTTTCTTCGGATTGCTGCCGATCGGCTGGATCGTGCTGAACATCATCTTTCTGTACCAACTCACCAAGGACAAGGGTTATTTCAAGATCCTGCAGGACAGCATTGCAGGCATCACCGAAGACCGCCGGCTTCAGTTGCTGCTGATCGCCTTTGCATTTGGCGCGTTCTTCGAAGGCGCGGCCGGCTTCGGGACGCCGGTGGCGGTGACTGGCGCAATCCTGATCGGGTTGGGTTTTTCGCCGCTTGCCGCATCCGGGCTTTCACTGATCGCCAATACCGCGCCGGTAGCCTATGGCGCGCTCGGCACACCGATCATTGCATTGTCCGCGGTGACCGGCCTGGATTTGCTCCAACTATCGGCCATGGTCGGCCGGCAACTCCCGTTTTTCTCCCTGCTGGTTCCGTTCTGGTTGATATGGGCCTTTGCCGGGTGGCGCGGCATGAAGGAAATCTGGCCCGCCATTCTGGTCACCGGCGTCACCTTCGCCATTCCCCAATTCCTGATTTCCAATTTCCACGGTCCGTGGCTGGTCGATGTCGGCGCCGCCATCATCTCCATGGCCTGCCTGACGCTGTTCCTGCGGGTATGGAAGCCGAAGACCATCTGGAAAACGACTGCGCTCAAGGGTAACCAGCAGGAAGGCACTGCTGCCGCCGGCAGCTCGATGCAGGTCGGAAAGCATGATCGGGCCACGGTGCTTCGGGCCTGGGTGCCCTGGATCGTGTTGTCGGTTTTCGTGTTCCTGTGGGGAATACCGCAGGTCAAGGATTTCCTCAATGGCCTATCCCAGGAAAAGCGCGTTGTCGTGGTGAACGGCAAGGAAAAATCCGAAACTGTTCCCTATTCCTGGAAGGGCGTAACGAAGATCGATATTCCCGTTCCCGGACTGAATGAGATGGTGCAGAAAGTGCCGCCGGTCGTGGCCAAGCCGTCCACAGAAAAAGCCGTATACAGCGTGAACTGGTTGTCTGCGACCGGATCGGGAATTCTGCTTGCCGCATTGATTGCCGGCTTTTACATGCGCTATTCGTTCCGGGATCTGTTGCGCAAATATTGGGAAACCATCGTGCTCGTCAAATATTCCCTGCTCACGATTGCTGCAATGCTGGCGCTGGGCTTCACCACGCGCTATTCGGGCACCGATGCGACCATGGGCCTGGCGTTCGCACATACCGGCGCGCTTTATCCGTTCTTCGGTACCATGCTCGGATGGCTGGGCGTGGCACTGACCGGGTCCGATACGGCGTCGAATGTATTGTTCGGCGGATTGCAGAAGATTACTTCCGAGCAGCTCGGCCTGAATCCGAACCTGATGGCGGCAGCCAACAGCTCGGGAGGCGTGATGGGCAAGATGATCGACGCGCAGTCCATCGTCGTGGCCTCCACCGCGACCCGCTGGTACGGGCATGAAGGCGACATCCTGCGTTATGTGTTCTTCCACAGCATCGTGCTAGCCATGCTCGTGGGTGGCCTGGTGATGCTGCAGGCTTACGTCTTCCCGTTCATGCAAGTGATGCCCGTCGCACCGTAAGGCAGTCGCTGAAATAAAAAAGCCCACCTCTATCGGTGGGCTTTTTTCGCCTTGAGTTTCTCAGCTGGCGGCTTTTTGTTCTTCCGCAACCGCTTTCATCGACAGCCGCAGCCTGCCCTTTTCGTCAGCCTCGAGTACTTTGACGCGAACGGCCTGGCCTTCCTTGAGGTGGTCGGCCACGCTGTTGACGCGCTCGTTGGCAATTTGCGAAATGTGCAGCAAGCCATCCTTGCCGGGAAGCACGCTGACGATTGCGCCGAAATCCAGAAGCTTCAGCACGGTGCCGTCATAGATCCGGCCGACTTCGACTTCCGCCGTGATTTCCTCGATGCGGCGCTTGGCTGCTTCGCCGCCTTCGGAGGATATGCACGCGATGGTCACGGTGCCATCGTCATTGATGTCGATGGTGGTCCCGGTCTCTTCGGTGATGGCGCGGATGACCGCGCCGCCCTTGCCGATCACGTCGCGAATCTTCTCGGGCTTGATCTTGATGGTGATCATGCGCGGTGCGTAGGCGGACAATTCCGAGCGCGCCGTGGACAGCGTCTCGCGCATGATGCCGAGGATATGCAGTCGGCCTTCCTTGGCCTGGTTCAACGCGACATTCATGATCTCCTTGGTGATGCCCTGGATCTTGATGTCCATCTGCAAAGCGGTCACGCCGTTCTCGGTGCCGGCAACCTTGAAGTCCATGTCGCCAAGATGATCTTCGTCGCCGAGGATATCCGTCAGCACGGCAAATCGATTGCCTTCCTTGATCAGGCCCATGGCAATGCCGGCCACATGCGCTTTCAGCGGCACGCCGGCATCCATCAGCGCGAGACAGCCACCGCATACAGAAGCCATCGAACTTGAACCGTTGGACTCGGTGATTTCCGAAACGACCCGCATGGAATAGGCGAATTCCTCGGGTTTCGGCAATACCGCCAGCAACGCGCGTTTGGCAAGGCGGCCGTGCCCGATTTCGCGGCGCTTCGGTGTCCCGACACGTCCGGTTTCCCCGGTCGAATAAGGCGGAAAATTGTAATGCAGCATGAATCGCTCGGTATATTCGCCCATGAGCGCATCGATGATCTGCTCGTCGCGCGCGGTGCCCAGGGTCGCAACAGCCAATGCCTGGGTTTCACCACGGGTGAACAGTACCGAGCCATGCGCGCGCGGGAGCACGCCGGCGCGAATCGTTATCGGGCGCACGGTACGCGTATCGCGGCCGTCGATGCGCGGTTCGCCGTTCAGGATCTGGGTGCGGACAATCTTTGCTTCGATGTCGCTGAAAATTGTCTTGACCAGATTGACGTGGTCGGTGCCCGATCCTTCCGGAACGACTTCCGCCAATACTTTGGCGCGTGCGGCGTCTATCTTTTCCGTGCGGGCCTGTTTCTGTCGCAATCCGTAAGCCTGGCGCAGTTCGCTCTCGACGAGCGCGCTGATGCGATCGACCAGCGTCGCATCCTTTTGCGACGGTGCCACGTCCCACAGCGGCTTGCCGACTTCGTCGGCCATTTCGTTGATCACGGCGATTACCGCCTGCATTTGCTGATGGCCGTAGACCACGGCACCGAGCATCACGTCTTCGGCGAGTTCCATCGCCTCGGATTCGACCATCAACACAGCCTGGCTGGTCCCTGCGACCACCAGATTGAGTTGTGAGGATTTCAGTTCGGTGGCCGTCGGATTGAGGACGTATTCGCCATTCAGATAACCAACCCGCGCGGCTCCGATCGGACCGTCGAACGGGATGCCGGAGATGGCGAGTGCGGCGGAGGCGCCGATCATCGCCGGAATGTCCGAATCCACTTCGTTATTGGACGAGACGACGGTCGCGATGACCTGAATTTCGTTGTAAAAACCTTCGGGGAACAGGGGGCGGATGGGGCGGTCGATCAGGCGGGAGGTCAGGACTTCTTTTTCGGAAGGGCGGCCTTCGCGTTTGAAGAAGCCGCCGGGAATCTTGCCTGCCGCGTAAGTCCGCTCCTGATAATCCACGGTGAGCGGGAAAAAATCCTGACCGGGTTTTACGTCTTTCCTCCCGACTACCGTTACCAGCACTACGGTATCGTCCATGTTTACCACGACGGCGCCGTGCGCCTGACGCGCGACTTCGCCGGTTTCGAGCGTCAATGTATGGCGCCCGTAGTTGATGGTTTTTCTGGTGACGTTCAAGAGAGTTCCCTTTGAATGCTGAATTGCCGGGAAGCGGTTCGCTCCGGACGGCACGGTTGAATGTTTCGATGTGGTGGAGCGGACTTCATTGCCTGCCCCTTAATTCTTCGAATCTGACAAAGCCTATCCGAAGAATGCGAAGAAATTGATCGGTTACTTGCGCAGCCCGAGGCGGTCGAGCAAGGTGCGATAGCGATCACGATCCGCGCGGCGCAGATAGTCGAGCAGCTTGCGACGGCGGCTGACCATCCTGAGCAATCCACGGCGGGAGTGATGATCCTTGACGTGATCCTTGAAATGGCCCGTCAAATCGTTGATACGCGCGGTCAGCAATGCAACCTGCACTTCGGGTGAACCGGTGTCGGCTTTCGCCCGTTGATGATCCTGCAGAATCTGAGCCTTCTGGCCCGTAGAAATCGACATTACCTAGTCTCCGAAAGAAAGGCCGGTATTTTACCTTTGGAATCCCAAAGTTTCCAAGTATTTTTAGGGGCTTAATTGAGCGTCAAGCGCCTGTTTTTTTGGCATTGGCGGACTGGAAACCAGACGCTTCGAAATAAGCGTACCGTCGCCGCGGTTCTCGCCAACGCCCAGAAATGCCCCGGTCGCATCGTACAACCTGACTAATCCGGCAACGCTACCCTTGATCGAGACCGAGAGTCCGTTGACGATGCGCTGGCTTGCCTCCTGGTCAAGGTTGGCGGCGGGCAGCACTTCGACCAGCCGGTCGATCGGCAGCAGCCGCGCGGCCCGGGAAATTTCGTCCATCTCGCCCAACTGGTCCAGGCCAATCGCATCTTCTAACCCCAAATCACGGATTCCCGTCCTGCGCAGCGCCAGCAGGTAGCCACCGCAACCCAGCGACTTACCAATGTCTTCCGCCAGAACTCTAATGTAGGTACCCTTGCTGCAATCGACCGATATTCTTAGTATGTCTTCTTTTTTATCAATTATTTGCAACGTATTTATAATAATCTTTCTAGGTAGCCTTACGACGGTCTCTCCGGCGCGCGCGTAACTGTATAACGGCTTGCCGTCCTTCTTAAGCGCGCTATGCATGGGCGGAATCTGTTCGATGGGTCCGATGAACGCAGCCAGCACCTGCTGCAATCCCGCCGCGGTGATGTCGGGCTTGCCGTAGGGCTCGATAACCCCTTCCGCATCGCCAGTGGAACTTATGAAGCCCAATCGGATTGTTGCTTCGTAGTTCTTGTCGGCATCCAACAATGCGTGGGAAAACTTGGTTGCCTCGCCCAGGCAGATGGGCAAGAGGCCGGTTGCAAGCGGATCCAGAGTGCCGGTATGGCCGGCCTTCGACCAGGCGAATAGCCGTCGGACCCGTTGCAGAGCGCCGTTCGACGATATCCCGGCCGGCTTGTCGAGCAAAAGAACGCCGTGGTGGATCGGGTCGTCAGGGCTTTTCGCCATCGACATCCTCGGGCTGAGAAGCAATGGCATCATCGATCAGCCTCGACAGTCGTATCCCGCGCTCGACCGACTCGTCGTAGCTAAAGTGCAGTTCCGGGACAATTCTGAGTTTGAGGCCCTTGGCTAGCTGGGAACGCAGGAATCCCGAGGCATGTAGCAGGCCGGCTTCGGCCTTGGCAACGGCTTGCGCGCCGCCAAGCGTCGTAAAGAACACTTTGGCGTGATGATGATCGCTGCTGATTTCGACCCCGGTGAGCGTGATCATGCCGACCCGCGGATCCTTGACCTCGGTCCTTATCAACTCGGCGAGGTCCTTTTGAATCTGGTCGCCGATCCGGCCGAGCCTGGAGGGATTTTTCGCCATCTGCTGAACCGATGAGAATCGAGTCAGGAGCGGGCGCCGATCCCATTACCCGCATCCTGCCTCATTGAGACGGACTTACAGACTGCGTGCGATTTCCACGACTTCGTAGACCTCCAGCTGATCGCTGACTTTGAGATCGTCGAAGTTCTTTACTGACAAGCCACACTCGAACCCTGCTTTCACTTCACGTACATCGTCCTTGAAGCGTTTCAGCGAATCGAGCTCGCCCGAATGAACCACGACGTTGTCTCTGAGCACGCGGATAAGCGAACCGCGCCGGACCAGGCCTTCAAGTACATAGCAGCCCGCAACCGTTCCGACTTTGGAGATTTTGAAGACCTGCCGGATCTCTACCAGGCCGATGATGCTTTCCTTCTTCTCCGGCGTAAGCATCCCCGAAAGTGCGGATTTCACCTCATCCACTGCTTCGTAAATGATGTTGTAGTAACGCAGGTCTATTCCATGCGCAGCCACCAGTTTTCTCGCTGTCGCATCGGCTCGGGTATTGAAACCGATAATGACGGCGTTGGATGCCAGGGCAAGATTGACGTCCGATTCCGTGATCGCGCCGACGCCGGCGTGAACGATATTGACCTTGACCTCCGCTGTGGACAGCTTTTCCAGCGACTGGGACAACGCCTCGTAGGAGCCTTGCACGTCGGCCTTGATGATCAACGAAAGCGCCTTGGCCTGGCCAACGGTCATCTGGTCGTAGACGCCTTCCAGCTTCAACGTCTGCTGCTTGGCCAGCTTCACCTCGCGGAATTTACCTTGACGAAACAGCGCGATTTCCCGTGCTTTGCGCTCGTCGCCGAGAACCATGACTTCTTCGCCCGCCAACGGAACGTCGGACAGCCCCTGAATTTCCACTGGAATGGAAGGCCCGGCTTCCTGAATCGGATGGCCGGCTTCATTGAGCATCGCACGAACACGGCCGAATACCGCTCCGGCAAGTACCACATCTCCGCGCTTGAGCGTTCCCGATTGCACGAGAATTGTGGCAACCGGACCACGGCCCTTGTCGAGTTTGGACTCGATCACTACCCCGCGTGCGGGTGCGTCTTTCGGCGCCTTTAGCTCCATGACTTCTGCCTGAAGCAAAATGCGCTCGAGCAACTCGTCGATGCCCTGGCCGGTCTTTGCGGAGACGTCCTGGAACATGGCATCGCCGCCCCATTCCTCGGGTACTACTTCGTGTGCAGCCAGTTCCTGACGGATTTTTTCGGGATTTGCTTCGGGCTTGTCGACCTTGTTGACCGCTACCAGCACTGGAACTTTTGCAGCCTTTGCGTGATTGACCGCTTCCAGTGTCTGCGGCATTACACCGTCATCAGCCGCAACGACCAGGACCACCAGATCCGTCACCTTGGCTCCGCGGGCACGCATAGCCGTAAAAGCCTCGTGGCCAGGCGTATCCAGGAAGGTGATCATGCCGCGTGGCGTGGTTACATGATATGCGCCGATATGCTGGGTGATGCCCCCGGCTTCGCCGCTCGCGACGCGAGTGCGTCGAATGTAATCAAGCAGCGAAGTTTTGCCGTGATCGACGTGCCCCATCACAGTGACCACGGGCGTTTTCTCCTTCATCCACCAGGAAAGATTCCGGATCGTCGAGCTTTGCGGGCTTGGCGACGTGACCCATCTCTTCGACCACGATCATGGCCGTTTCCTGGTCGATCACCTGATTGATGGTGACCATGCTGCCCAGCTTCATCAGAACTTTGATCACTTCGGCCGCTTTTACCGACATCTTTTGCGCAAGGGCGGCAACGGTAATGGTTTCGGGCACCAGCACTTCACGGACGACCGGCTCCGGCGCGGTAAACGTCTGCTCCGAAACGGCGGTCTCCGTCTTGTGCCGGCCTCCACGACCCGAGCGGGTATGCCAGCTCTGGCCCCCTCCGCTCGTATCGCCGCGTGTCTTCAGGCCTCTGCGTTTTGCAGATTCATCCTTCCATGCGTCGGGCTTTTTCGCAGGCTTGGGTTTGGCGGCTTTCTCGTTCGGCTTGGTGGCGGGTTTGTGAAGAGTGCCTTCGGTCGCTACTTTTTTTGGCTCTTCAGCGGGCTTGGCCGCTTCCGCAACAACCGCGGGTGCCACAGGTTCGGGAGAGAGGGAAGCCGCTTCGGCTTCCTTGGTCGGCTTGCGCTTGCGCTGCTGCTTCTGTGCCGCCTCGGCGGTTTGGCGCGCAATCAATTCCGCCTGCTTGCGCGCCTCTTCTTCCCGCATCGCCGTTTGTTCCGCCCCGACGGTAACGGGCGCCGGAGGGATTTCCACTTCCGGAGCAACGTTCTCGACTGTTTCCGGCGTGGCATCGCGCTTGACCAGCACGCGCTTCTTCTTTACCTCGACCTGGATCGTACGCGCCTTGCCGGTACTGTCCGATTTCTTGATCTCGGTGGTCTGCCGCCGCGTCAGGGTAATCTTGTTTTTCGTATCCTTCGCGCCGTGAACCCGGCGCAAATAATCCAGCAGCTGAGTCTTGTCGTGCTCAGTGAGAACAGTATCGTCGGCAAGCGCCTTGCCGATTCCGGCGGCCTGCAACTGTTCGAGGAGCATCGCGGATGCGAGCCCCAATTCCTTGGCAAACTGAGCAACGTTCATTTGCGCCATAAGTTTAGTTACCCCTGACTCGCTGCAAACCACGGTGCACGCGCCGTCATGATCAATTGTTTGGCGCGCTCCGCGTCAATTCCGGTCAATTCGACAAGATCATCCACTGCGAGATCGGCAAGCTCTTCCTGTGTTGTGACGCCTTTGGCCGCCAGCACCCTCGCAGTTTCATTGTCCATGCCGTCGAGCGTCAGCAGGTCGCTTGCGACGTTCTCAACGTGTTCCTCGCTGGCAATCGCTTCCACCAGCAAGGCGTTGCGCGCCCGGCTGCGCAATTCATTGACCGTATCCTCATCGAAGGATTCGATCTCGAGCATCTCGTTCAGCGGCACATAAGCGACTTCTTCGAGCGTGGTAAAGCCTTCCTGGATGAGGATATTGGCCACCTCCTCATCCACATCGAGTCGCTCCATGAAAACCTTGCGCACTACGGTGCCTTCCTCGTCATTCTTTTTCTGGGACTCCTCTTCCGTCATTATGTTGAGTACCCATTGCGTCAACTCGCTCGCCAGACGCACATTCTGTCCATTCCGGCCGATCGCCTGCGCCAGATTTTCCTCATCGACCACTACATCCATGCTGTGCGATTCTTCATCCACCGTGATCTTGCTGACTTCCGCGGGCGCCAGGGCGTTGATAACGAATTGGGCGGGATCCGGTGACCACAAAATGATGTCGACACGCTCGCCGGCGAGCTCGGCAGTGACTGCCTGGACACGCGAACCCCGCATGCCGACGCATGTGCCTATAGGATCGATGCGCTGGTCATTCGATTTCACTGCAATCTTGGCCCGGGAGCCTGGATCGCGTGCGGCCGCCTTGATCTCCAGCAATCCTTCCTCGATTTCCGGCACTTCGAGTTCGAAAAGCTTGATCAGGAACTCGGGAACCGTGCGCGACAAAATCAACTGTGGTCCACGATTGTTGCGATCTACCTTCAACAGAAAGGCGCGCACGCGATCGCCAATCCGAAGGTTTTCCTTCGGAATCATTTGATCCTTGGGCAAGGCTGCTTCGATGCGGCCTGACTCGATGATTGCATTTCCACGTTCCATGCGCTTGATCGCGCCCGTCACGATGAACTCTTCACGTTGCAAAAAATCGTTCAGGATTTGTTCGCGTTCGGCGTCACGAATCTTCTGCAGGATGACCTGCTTGGCCGTTTGCGCTCCGATTCTCCCGAACTCGACCGGCTCCAGCGCCTCTTCGACGAAATCGCCGACTTGCTTGTCCAGCTTCTGTTCGATGGCGTCCGTCAATGCAATCTGCTGCTGCGGAAGCTCATGTTCCTCGTCGACGACGATCTGCCAGCGCCTGAAGGATTTGTACTCGCCGGACTCGCGATCGATCTCCACGCGCACGTCCACGTCCTCCTTGAAGCGTTTCTTGGTGGCCGAAGCCAAGGCGAGCTCAAGCGCCGCGAATACGATGTCCTTTTCGACATTTTTTTCGCGGGCAAGGGCATCGACCAGCATCAACAACTCGCGGCTCATTCCTGAATTCTCCAATCAAATGTTCGGGACCAGTCGTGTCTTGTCGATGTCGGTGAATGCGATCGACACCAGCTCACCGTCGATATCCAGTTCAATTCCGAACTCTCCGACATTCTGCAATTTTCCGACGAATCGCCGTCTTCCGTTCAAAGGCAGGCGAACTTTTACCTGCACGCGCTCGCCAACAAATCTCGCAAAGTCTTGCGGGCGTTTCAATGGCCTGTCCAGTCCCGGCGAAGAAACCTCCAGCCTGTCGTAGTCCACGCCCTCCACCGCCAGCAATCGGGTCAAATGGTTGCTGACCCCCGCACAATCCTCGACGCTGATTCCACCGGCCTTGTCGATGAAAATACGCATCAGCCTGCCCCTATTGGCAAGCTCAAGGTCGACGAGTTCATACCCCAACGCGCCCACCGTTTTTTCCAGTAATGCAGTCAAGTCCACGATTCGTTTCTACAAACAAAAAATGGGCTCTCGGCCCAATCTTGTTCTTCAATCCGATTATTTTAGCAAATTTCCCGTTTAAATCCAAGACTCTGAGTTGTGAGCATTTATGCGCCGGAAGCGATTATCCCCTTTGATTCAGGGCGATTTCTCTGCGTCGGTATAATTAAGTGCTGCCTAATATTTTTTACAGGGTCGTCCGAGGGTTCAATCAAGCAATCCCTGATGGCAAACCGGCCCCCTTTTTGGATTGTTACTGCGGCGGTGACTTGCCTGGTTCTTACCGCGCCGATGATCTGCTTTAGTTCCGGCAGGTCTGAATTCTCTACGGCGGGCGGTTGACCGTGTTGGTTCTGATGGGGTTGACTCACTCCTAGCTCCTCAAGCGGCGGTGACCGTGTTAGTTTCGGCCGCTACGCTCAACCTGGGGCGGGCCCCAGGTTAGCCTGCACTGAAACACGCCTTGTAAGGGGGTTGCCAATGTGGCGCTCTGGCAGGGCAGCGCCTGATCAGAGGAAGTCGGAAGGCGTGTTTTCGTTCCGAGCGTAGGTCACCGATCGGGCCGCCCAAATAAAAAAGCCCACCCCGGTT
>WNFL01407947.1_pt1 | contig 16406 bp, 16 predicted proteins | sample 5400361 | NCBI WGS metagenome assembly WNFL01 (sample SAMN13153351, study PRJNA577476) | soil metagenome | isolation source: 40 cm soil on Douglas fir-dominated hillslope | place: USA:California | collected 2013-09-17 | reverse complement strand
AGGTTCGGCGCTTGGGCGTCGCTGTATTCCATGGGAGGCAAACTCTCTCGCAATCACGACGCAATAATTGTACCCGCCTTCATATGTGTATGGACATAGAAAAATGACTTACGAACGGGAGCGTTGTGGATGGCAATCTCTTGTCCGGCGCTTCTCGCCACTTGGGACACCCCTTGGACCCCGCCGCTTTGCTTTCTCGGCTAAGTGCTTGAGTTAACACGTTCGTAACGAAAAACGGGCCGCTCACTTACGCCGTCGCACGGCAATCAGCTTATTTGGCTCTTTCACGTCGAACCGCCAGACGGCTTCTGCGATAGCCCCATCGACGTCGGTCGCCTCCACGGTGCCGAGCCATCTTTTGGCCGGCGTCGAACGCACGACGTAGATGTCCCACTCCGAATTTGAGGACACGGTGCGGACACGTGATATGGGTCGCTGGGCCATCCGGTAATTGTAGCCGGGGCCGCGGCGTCCGTCGATCTATCAGTGGCCGCTTGGCGTCACTTTTCGAGCGCCTTGTGGCCGGCGTCCGTGATCATGATTCGGGCGGCCTCGATCGTCTTGCCGCCGGCCCCGCGCTGCCCGCAAAAGGGGAGCGCCGATCTGGCTAAAGTGGAGGATCCGTACCGCCTGCTTTCTTGCTGGCGATGCCGGCCTCCTCCAAGTCGAGCTCGCGCTCTATGCGCCTGCGCGCCTCATCGGTGATTTGGCCGTCTCGCAACAGCTGGAAGATGTATTCGCGCTCAGCGGCGATTAACTCCGACCTCAGCTCTGCCGCTGCCAAAGCGGGGTCGGATTCGCTCGATGCAGGATCGGCCAACCGCACGGCGCGATAGTCGTGACGGGCGCGCAAGATCGCCACAACCTCAGGCGAAATTCCGCGATCGGCCGCGAGCTCTTCCAGCCGGCTTTGCGCCATCTTCAGTGCTGCCAAGCGTGCAGCAAACTCGGCCGTGTACTCGCGCTCGCGCTCGGCGGCGGCGTGGCTTCCCAGCCCGAGCCAGCGCACGACGCCCGGCAGCAACAATCCCTGGCCAATCAAGGTCACGACGATCACACCGAACGTGATGAAGAGGATGAGATTGCGGTAGGGAAACGGCGAACCGATTTCTGTGGTCAGCGGAACAGCGAGCGCCGCTGCGAGTGAAACGACGCCGCGCACGCCGACGAATGCGAGACAGAACACCCATTGCCAGGGCGGCAGCGGATCCCGCCGGGCGAGCGAGGGGCTGAGCCAACGCGGTAGATAGACCGCCGGATAGATCCAGATAAATCGCGCAACGATAACCACTCCGACCGTCAGCAGTACGGCGACCATGAGATCTTGCCACAAGATCGTATCCGCGCGATCGAGCAGCGTGCGCATCTGCAGGCCAGTCACCAGGAACACGATTCCTTCAAGTAAATAGACCACCAGGTCCCAAAAGAAGATTCCTTGCAGCCGTGTCGCGGCTGGAATGAGCAGCGGCCCGTTCCAACTCACGAAAAGGCCTGCTGCCACCGTCGCCAGAACGCCGGATCCGCCGAGATGGGCGGGAAGCAGGAAAGCCGCATAGGGAGTGAGCAGGGACAGCGTAATTTCAGCGCGAGGGTCGCGCGTCCACCGTCGCAAGCGCAGGCTCAGCCAACCGATGCCGATCCCATACGCGATTTCGCCGACCACGATCAGGACGAACGTTCCTGCGGCCTCCGCGAAAGAAAACAGGCCGGTACCCGCCGCGGCAACAGCAAAGCGGTAGAGAATGAGGGCCGTGGCGTCATTGGCGACACCCTCTCCTTGGAGAATGACAGCGAGACGACGCGGAACGCCGAGCTGGCGCATGACGGACAGCGGCGCGACCGCGTCGGGCGGCGCCACAATGGCGCCGAGCACGAAGCCGACGGCAAGGGGCATGCCCAGCAGCCAGTGCGCCATTGCGGCCACCGCGCAGGCCGTGAACACGACGCAACCGAATGCCAAGAGCGCAATCGGGCGCAGGTTGAAACGAAATGGCGGCAAGATTCCGAGCAGCACCAGTTCCGGCGCCAGCTCGATACGCGGCAGGCCCGGTGTCAGCGCAAGCAAGATGCCGGCAGTGACAAGAAGAATAGAGGGAGCGGTGTTGAACCGGCGTGCGACGATGGCGATGACGACCAGCACCGCAAGCAGCAATAGAAGTGTTTGAATCGTCGCTATCATGGTTCAACCTCGACTGGGAACTGATAACCGTCGGTTACGGCCGCGGACAGCGGGGCGCCTGGCCGGAACTCGGCCTCAACGCCGAGCGCACGGTCAGCCAGCATAGCGAGAGCGCCCCGAAGGCCGCAAAAACCAGCGCCACCCAGTAGCTGCGTCATTCCGGCCAACCCCTAAAGAACAGCTGAGCTACAAACGTTCATCCCGTTTCGACGTTGACCAGCAAGCAACTCGAAAGCGGAATGTGTTCCGCAGGAGATAAGACCATGTTGAATACTAGAAAGTACACAGCACTGGCGGTCCTTGGCGTGGGTCTCGCAGTTGCGGCGGCTACTCCGGCTAAGGCGCAATGGTTTGGTTGGGGTCGACCGTATTTCGGCTACGCCGGTTGGCCCGCCGCCTACGGTTTCGCCCGTTTCCACCGGTTCGGCTACGGATGCGGCTGCCCTCGCGCTTACGGAGCGTACTTCCCGCGTTACCGATTTTATCGACCCTACGCGTATGCGGGGTACTTCCCGCGCCACCGATTCTATCGACCCTACGCGTACGCAGGCTACATCCCGCGATATCGATTTTATCGGCCGTTTTACGCTTACGCAGGATACAGGCCGATGTATCGGTATTATCGACCGGCTTACGCTTATGGGGCGTACTTTCCGAGGTACCGATTTTATCGGGTTGCGCGCTTCTGGTAGTCGGACGACCACACTCAAAGACGGCAGACTGGCCGCATAAACGACAGGCAACGAGCGCTGTGACAGCCACCGCGCTCGTTTAGGCGCGGCGCTGAACCGGGGCGACCATCAAGCGTCACCCGCGTAGGTTTTTTCGCGTCGATTCAGTCGCATTCATCGCCCCTGCGCGCAGTCGCTGGTCGGCTTCAATTGCGCGACAATTTGCAGCGTCGACGTCGACCCGCAGTCTCGTTGGCCGCAGGTTCGAAACGCCGCAAACAGCCGGCGCACGCCAAGCTTCGCATATTGGCGGGCGAGACGGGAACGATCACTCGGAATCGTTGTTAGCCATACGCAAGTTCCTTAGTTGCCTTTGCATAAGGAAAGGCTCCTCGCATTCCTTCTTGATATGGTTCGACGAGTTTGCCCATGGCACTCACCAACGCCGAAAAGCAAAAACGATGGCGCGACAGGCGCCGCACGCTCGCTAAACAAGCGCAAGAACATAAGGCCCGCGTCGCGAAGGTGACCTCGTTACGTAACGGCGGCAGTGACAGCAAAAAAATAGAGCAAGCCTATGAGGCCACAGAGTATGCCCGCGCGGATTGGGTCACGCACTTGCTTGGGCTCGTCGAGGCATATGCTGACGCACGAAAGAAGTTTGCATCGGACAAGGACTTTGCTCACTGGCTCGTCGAAAATGAAGTCGATCACTTCGGTTCGCCGGATTGGTTGGCGCTGATCAATATGGCGAGCGACCTGGAGCGGACGAAAATCATACTCTCTGAACTCAAGGGGATATCTCCATCCGGTATTTGGGCAGAGATGGAAGCACGCAGGCTGGTTACGTCGGACTAGAGCGGGATGACTTTTCTTCGAATCGTTATCCCGTTCTAGCTTATTGTTGGAGCATGATCTTTTCCGAAAACCGGTTCCCACTTTTCGGGATCATGCTCTAACAGACGCGACGATGGACGAGTGTTGCAGGACGGACACGCCGCCTGCTTCCTTGTCCAACGCGTCGAGAAGCCGACCGACAAGGAAATCTCGCGGTGCTTTGCCACCGCGACTGACGCTAGCGCGCTCCTAATGGCGATCAGTCGTAATCGGCCCCGGCGCGATCTGGACCTGCGCCGGGGCCAGCGTCTCTTTTCGAGGTCCCGGTCCCGTGGCTAGAAGCCCGCGGCCGGGAGCGGCGTGCCGCGCGGACAGCAATCGCGTGTTGCACACTGTTGCAGGGTGGACACGCCGCTTGCCTCCTTCGTCGAACGTGTCGAGAAGCCGACCGACAAGACGCGACGCCACGGCCGAGTATTTCGGCGGAAGCCCGGTCCCGGCTGGGGGGCTTTAGAGCTCACGGGACCAGCGCAGCACCGCTTTAGAACCCTAAGGGGAGGTGGAGATGAATGCCATGTCGAGCCCCGCACAATCCGAGTTCTACGCAGGCGTGTCGCCCGTCGAGGCGCCAGCTGTGAGCCCGGCAGACCTCAAGAACGACCGGTTGCCGAATGGGCGGCGATCATCCCGCAAGCGAGCTTTGCGCACCGTCTCCAGTTTACTGATCGCGTTTTGCATCGGTGTCGCTGCCACCTTGGCTTGGCAGTCGTATGGCGACGCAGCGCGAGCAATGATCGCGAACGCGCACCCCCAGCTTGGCTGGTTGGCGCCGCAAGGCGAACCGGTGACGCAGAGTGTTCCGGATGCGGTCGCGGTGGCCGCGCCGGCCGCCCCTGCTTTCGATCAGCAGCAGCTCAACGCAATCGCGATTGATCTCGATGCGATGCGGCAAAGCATCGACCGGATTGCCCCCGGCATCGTCGCCGGTCAGGAGCAGATGGCGCGCAGCATCGACCGCATTGCCGCCACGCAAGAACAATTGGCGCGCACCGTCGACCAGCTTACGGCCAACCAGGAGCAGGCGATGCGCGAGATCACCAAACTGCAAGCGGTCGAACAGTACATCCTTTACAAGAGCTCAGAGCCTCCGCCGCGCCCAGCCCCTGCGCGCAACCCCGCTCCGCGGCCGTCGCTGGTACCGATCGTGCACTGACGGTGAGATCAGGATGAGGCTGAGATTATTTCACGGGGGATACTGGATGCCCCGCTTTCACCCGAAGTCGGCCTTGGCCGAGTTCGGCAGTTATTAAGCGAGCGAAATCGGAAACATCCGATTTCACCCAAGCTGGCTACTTTGCCTATGCGGGGGCTGATACGCTGCGACGCTACTGTCGAGAAGCGTGCGCCCGGGCGGGCGACTTCGCCACTGAAGCGTTCACGTCCGTGTTGAGGGGGATTTTTCCCGCCAAGCATTCGGCCATGAATCTATTATATTGCGACATTACTTTATCGCTTCCCCCTTTATCCGGTCCAGAACCCCTCTCCACAGCAAGATTAAAGCAAGATTCCCATGTGGGTGTCTGGTTATCTCGTGCAAATGCCGGGACAGTAACGCCAGGAGTTGCAAGCGCGGCAAGGATTGCGGCGACCGCAATGGTGTTGGGTTTGGTGCTCATGGTGATGTCTCTTCCGGGTTTATGAGACGAAGTTCTCGGGCTCGATAATCGATCCATTTTGCCTTTACGGGCAAAACTAGATCGCACTGCACCGGGCATCTCACAAGCTCTCGGGGCATCACAATATCGTGCTAGAAATATCATGTTTACAAAGACTTAATGTGAAGTTGCGACGATTTGCGCGACTTTTCAAAACGTCAGCGATTAACTTGCGCTGCGATGCAGCAGGGGAGAATTGGTGCTGAGCGTCAGCAACATTTCCGCCGCATAACTTTCCTTGTCGCGCCTCGCACCTATGCAATCGATTCGGATGCGATATGCGCTGATCTGGTGACTAAGATCGTTTGCGCGCGCGCTTTCGAGGCTAAGGCCTCGGGTCGCTCAATCCTGCCAGATATCGGAGGAGAGCCTCGGCACCTCGAGGGAAACGGCTCGGATCACGGTGTGGAATAGAAACGCGCCCGAGCCGCCCCCACACGGGGGAGGGGCCCCCCCAAGCGGCATAATGTAAGGGCGAACGCGACGTCAGATTCAACTGTGATGAATCACACCAAAGCGGGCGAGGCGCATAAGCCGCCTTTGCACGAGGCGGCAGCAGGGAACAGTCAATCCCACGGTGTGTTGATTCGCGTCAAATCGCAACCAGCGGAGCGAAAAGATGAACTGTCCCATCTGCGGCGCCAGTGCAGAGCAAATCCGGGCCACAATCGACGGTGTGAGCATTGTTTGCCCGGAGTGCGGCGAATACGAAGTATCAAGTTCGGTCATCGCTACCGGACAGTGGCAAAGACTTGAACCGGAAGAACGCGGCGATGCCTTGAACAAGGCGAAGCGTTCGGCGCTGCCGGGCGCTCGCCCTATGATTACGCCCTACCTGCTCGCCTAGTCGCTCCGCCGCAGCCGATCTGAAGGGAATAGAGCATCGATCAGAGTCGTAGCGCGGCCATGACTCCGGAAAGTGGTTCAATATGATCGGAACACGTTCTGGAGGTAAGATTTCAACCGTAATGAATCGCACGAGACGGCCATTGCCTGAATTCCACTTGACTATCCCGCCTCTCCATTTCCAACTTTGGGACGTGTGCTCAGCTGCGGTGGGGGGTAGCAGGCCATGCCAATTCGTCCATTCATACGATCCGGAGCGTTCGAACCGGAAGTGGTTGCAGCGATGAGTGAAGCTTTCGAGGCAGCCTGCAAAGAGATCGACGAATCTGGCCAGCCGAGAGTGGCGCGCGAAGTCATCGCCGCACGCATTATTGCGGCGGCAAGAATTGGCGAGCACGACCCGGTTCGTTTGCGAGCAGCCGCACTTGCGGAGCGGCCAGGCGAAGAAGACTAGCGGCGCGTGGCGCCGTCAGCGGACCGCGAATACCAGCTTGCCCTGCAAGTGGCGTGACTCACTCACCCGATGCGCTTCGCCGGCGTCGGCGAGTTTGTACCGGACGATGGCGGGCGACCGCACCGCGCCGGCATCCAGGAGAGCGAGCATCCGTTCAAGATGGACGCGGTCCCGTTTAACGTTTGGGCGCAGCGTTTCAACATCGTTGCGGGGCGGCCGAAACCCTTCCGGCGCCGGAGCAATCCAGACCAGTCGGCCGCCGGGCCTCAACGCCGCGTAGCACCCGGCCCGGACATCGCCGCCAACCGTGTCGAATACCACGTCGCAATTGGAGACTGCCGTAGCAAAGTCCTCAACCTGGTAGTCGATCACGCGATCGGCCCCGAGACTGCGCACATAGGAATGATTGCCGGCGCTGGCCGTGGTGATCACCGTGGCGCCAAGATGTTTGGCAAGCGCAATGCCGAATCCGGCAACGCCGCCGGCGCCACCCTGGATCAGGATTGTCTCGCCCGATTTAAGTCGCGCCGTGTCCTCAATGGCCCACAGCGCCGTGAGACTGGTAAGCGCCATCGCGGCGGCTTCTGCGTGGCCGAGGCGGTCTGGCTTGCGGGCGATGATCGCCGCCTTGATGGCGATCTTCTCCGCATAGGCTCCTTCGACGCCTTGCTCGGTTACTCCGAACACAGCGTCCCCGACGGCAAGATCGGTGACGTCGTCCCCAACCGCGCTTACCACGCCCGAGAAGTCGCGGCCCAGGATATGAGGGAAGCGGATGTTGCCATAGGCGCCGCCGCCTCGCCTCACCTTGTAGTCGGCCGCATTGACGCTCGCGGCATGAATGTCGACCACCACTTCGTCCGGCGCGGCGGTGGGGTCCGGCGCCTCACCGTAGCGCAGCATCTCCGGTCCGCCATGGCCTGTCAGCAACACCGCTTTCATCGCGTCCGTCTCCTGCAGTACCTTGCGATCAGATCGCTTGCGAGCACAAGCTTCTCCGTTGCCCGAGGCAGACCGGCCCGTCGTTGTCGCGCGTTTGTGATGGGCGAATCGACGGGCCGCGACATCCTCGAAGCAACTTAGCGAAGCGAAATTGCCATCCCGCTCAGGTCGACGTTGGCTATCAATCCCACCTGCCGGCCACTCAACGACAAAACGGCGCCCTTGTCGTTTTTCAGCACGATCGCGCCAGCTCCGGCCACGAGCGCGGCACCGGCACCGGCGGCCCCGTATACCCCTGCGACGTCCGCTGGGCTAAAAATGTTGCTGACGGTGCCGACAAAATGCGTTTCCGACGCGCCGAACACAAGGCCCGCGCTCAAGCCGCCGACCGACAATGGGTATCGCCGACCGTGAAATGTCAGCGTTCCGCGACCGCCGGAGCCCCCGATGAACCAGCCTGCTTTCAACACCGAAACCCGGATCGTACCGCTGTCGGCATAGCTTACCGACGGAACGCTTGCGCCAAGGATCGCGATCAGACCGATAAGACCTGTATGAAATCGAGACTTTCGCATGTTTGAGCTCTCCCCTCACCGTTGGTTCGTAGCCCGCATGGAGCCACCGGGTCCGGCCTGAGCCTGCCATCGGGCCGGCCAGAGGCCGGACCCGGTGGGCCGGCCCCGATGATAAACTCCGCGCAATGCGGGAACAGCCATGCCGCGGCACGGCCTGTCCCGGATTACGCTGCGCTCCATCCGGGCTACGGCGCGCGGCGAGCGCCCGCGAACAACGCAAGGCCGATCAGGCATTACGTGGGCCGAAAAGTGGCCGGCGATACGATATCGCGGAAGTGTTGCAATCTGGGCACCCGGGCTGGAAGTAGTGACGGGGCGGTCGGTGGTCCTTGATGTCATCAGGCGAGTAGTCACATTCTTGTGCGACCACGCGGCGAACCTCACAGCCAGGCAAGACGCAGACGGCGCAGATGAGGAGGACATGACATGGTGGCCGAACAACCCACCCCATTGAGTCCCGGCGAGCCGCCCCGGCCGCAGCCGCCCGGACCCGATTTGGCGCCGGCACAGGGTATGCCAGCGCGGCCTGATCTCGAACCCATCGAATCACCAATGCGAGCATCGATGCGGCCGGCCGCCCGCCAAAGCAGAACGGGGCGTCCTTGGGACGGATACGACGCAATCGGCGCAGCGATCCTTCTTTTCGTTTTCGCCTTATGGGTGCTTCATTTCCTATTGCCCGCTCCGCCTCCAACCAACGTGCCCTGAGCCTTTACAAGCACTAGACTAGTCTAGAGCGAACGCCGAACCCCTTTCGCGCGGTTCGTTGTGTGGTGTAGCCTTAAACCGACTGCTCGGAGGCGCGCATCATGAAAGTTCCCCGTCAAAGCCTATTGCCGAGTCAGAGCGGGACCGATCTGACTCGCCGCGGTTTGATGCGAGGCGGATTAGGCTTCGCTGCCGCGGCTGTATTCCCGCGTGATGCGGGGGCAGCAGGAGAAGCGATCGGCCCGGTGATGCAGGGGCTCAGCGCCTATATGAGCGAAGCCAAGAGCCGCGCGATTCCGGATGCGGTGGCGCAAGAAACAAAATACCACATCCTCGACACTCTGGCCGCCATGATCTCGGGATCCCAGTTGCCGCCCGGGCGTCAGGCATTGCGGTTCGCCCACGCCTATGGCGGCGAGAAAGTTGCAACGATTGTTGCCTCCGATACGCTCGGTGGACCGCTCGAAGCCGCTATCGTGAACGGGGCGTTGGCGCAATCCGATGAGACCGACGACAACTACAGTGCCGGCGGCGCCCACCCGGGGTGCGCCGTCGTGCCGGCGGCACTTGCCCTCGCCGAGACATTTGGCATCGACGGGACGCACTTCTTGCGCGCTGTGACGCTGGGGTACGATATCGGAATGCGCGCGATGAAAACGGTGCTGGGCCGCACCGTACTCAAGGACACCCACAATGTGGTCGGGACCTTCGGCGCCTCGGCTGCCGGCGGCTGCGTGGCTGGTCTGAACGCCGAGCAGATGCGCTGGCTGCTCGACTACGCGGCGCAACAGGCTGGGGCTGGTTTCGCGGTCTGGCAACGGGATCCCGAGCATATGGAGAAGGCCTTTATGTTTGGCTCCATGGGAGCCCGCAACGGGGTTACCGCGGCGCTGCTCGTTCGATCGGGCTGGACCGGGGTGAGCGACGTCTTTTCCGGCCCGGAAAACTTCTTCTACGCCTACGCTCCGCAAGCCGATCCGGCAGGTTTGATCGATCAACTCGGCAAACGCTTCGAAGTGACACAAACCATCATCAAGAAATGGAGCACGGGCGGACCGATCCAGTCGCCGCTCGATGCGTTGGTCAACCTTCGCCAGCAACACCCGTTCGAGGCCGATCAAGTGAAGCGGGTGGTCGTACGTCTCTCCACCAGCGCAGCTCCCAAGGTTGATAACGTCCAGAGTCCCGATCTTTGCCTGCAGTACCTGGTTGCCGTCATGCTGCTCGATCGGACCGTCTCGTTCCGGGCAGCGCACGATAAGGCTCGCATGCAGGATGCGGCGATCCAGCGCGAGCGCGCCAAGGTCGAAGTGATCGCCGAGGAGGAACTGGAGCGCTTGTTGCCGAAGCGCGTTGCAATCGTCGAGGTCACGCTCGCCGACGGAACCCGGCTTGCGGAACATAACGATACCGTGCGCGGCACGCCTGAGAACCCCATGAGCCGGGAAGAGGTTGTGGCGAAGGCCCGCGATTTGGTGACGCCGGTGCTTGGCGCCGATACGTGCGCGAAACTCATCGAGAAAATATTCGGACTCGATCGCGTGCGGGATGTTAGAGAACTTCGGCCTTTGCTTCAGCCTTAACCTGAAAGCAGGCGCCGCGGAACGCACGACCGGAACCCGCCATAGCCAAATATCGGGAATGCATTGAATACTTCCGGGAAACTCGCGCACGGACGATAGGCGTAATTCGGGAAAAGGTTGATCATTTTCGGGATTCGTTTCCGATCTGCGGCTGTTGCCGTTGACGATACCGTCACGCTCAAGAAAATGCCTGCCATAGACGAGCATCGCCGATCAGAGCGGTGGAACGGGGGAACGCGTGAACGGAATCATCGGCTGACTTCGTTTTCCACCTCACCCAACATTCCATCACAACGTCATCGAGCGTGAGTTACGGGGGCATACGTCAAGCCAAAACCGATTGGTCAGACACGGCCAGGGCAATCATAAGCTCGGCCCGGCCGGACATTCGTACGAGCGGCTGCAATAAAACTTGGGAGGACTTGATGAGCTTCACGAAGCTAATAGGCCAGTTGACGCTAATGCTATTTGCGTCATTGGCGGCAAGCACCGCTACCCGTCCGGCGTTCGCCGCATTGCCACCTTGTGCAGTTCTGGCGAGCGACCCGGCGAACGGACTCGCGGGCGGACCTGGAATCAAATCGGCCAGCAGTGCCATCGTCCCGGCGAGTGGCAGCAACGCCGCCTATTGCCTGGTCCATCTGCTTTACGGCACTAATCCCGAGCAGAACATCAACATTCTGGTCGCACTGCCGCTCAGCGTGGCGGATGGCGGTCACGGCGGCCGGCAAGGCGGGTGGAACGGCCGTACGCAGGGACTCGGCGGCGGAATCTCGAGCGTGAACGCGGCCATGCTGTTGGCCGTGAACAGCGGTTACGTTGCCTCCGGGACCGACCTCGGCCACAGTGGCGGCAACTGCGAGCCGGGGGTCAATGCCGACGGGACGTACAATTTCCAGTTCATCGAGGACTTCATCCGCAACGCCATCAAGAAGCAGGTTCTCTATTCGAAGTCCATTGCGGCAACGTACTACGGCATCTCGGCGGCCTACAATTACTGGAACGGCTGCTCGACCGGCGGGCGCCAGGGCTACTTATTGGCCCAGGAACTGGGTGACGAGCTGGACGGCATTCTCGCCAACGCGCCGGCGATCTACTGGACGCGGTTCCAGACCGCGCAGATGTGGGGCCAGATCGCCATGAAACAGCTGGTCGGGGCCGCGATTGCGCCGGCTAAACTCGCGCAGGTGGCGGCCGCGGCCATCAAGGCGTGCGACGCCGCCGACGGCGTGACCGACGGCATCATTGACGACCCCCGCACCTGCACGTTCCGGGCCGCGTCGAATATTTGCGGCGCTCCCAATGCGCCGGCGCAGAATTGCTTGACCGCCGCCGAGGCACAAGCCGTCGACAATATCTGGGACGGGCCGCGCAACAGGCGCGAAAACAAGATCTGGTTCGGCCTGGACCGGGGCACCGACTTCAGTATTCTCGACGGCACAACGCCGTTCCCCCTCGGCGTCACCCAATTCCATTGGGATGAGCATGATCAGAACTTCGATTGGAGGACGGTGCCGCTCGACCAATACCCGCAGGTGGCGCAGGATGGTTCACGAAACATCGCCGACGTCACTGACACCTTCAAGCCGCTCGATCAATTCAAGGCACACGGCGGCAAGCTGCTGACCTTCGTCGGCGGCAATGATCAGTTCATCTATCCGCGCGGCGTCATCAACTACTATCGGCAGATGGCGTCGCGGTATGGCCGCCACGGTGAGCCCGATTTCGACAACCTGCAACGCTTCTATCGCCTGTTCCGCGCACCCGGCGTCGGCCACTGCGGAGGCGGCGCGGGTCCCTCCCCGGTCAATCCGTTTAGCGCTCTGGTAGAGTGGGTCGAGCACAGCACGCCGCCGCAGTCGCTGCTCGCGAGCGGTGGCTCGGCTGCGCCGCCGAGCGGCCGCATCCGTCCGCTCTGTCCCTATCCGCAAACTGCGATCTACAACGGCTCGGGCAGCACCGACCTTGCCAGCAGCTTCCATTGCGGCGGCAACCTCGAGACCCGGGCCGTCGTCTGCAATGATATGCTCACGCGCTACAAGCACGAAGTGCATGGCCGCCTGGACTTTGCCGGCAGCGGTCTCGAACCGGGGGATTGCCATGTCGCCGATCGGGGCGTCGATGATGATGAGGAAGCGCATCACGACGAGGACGCCCGGAAGGACCAGAACTAGCCGGACTGCGCGATGACTTGCCAAGAGGCGCCGCCTCAAACCCGACGCCTCCTTCGCCACGGCGACCGTTCTCTAATCGAGAGCCTCAGAAATCGGGCACGACTGCCTGCGGAATGGGCATGGCGGGCTGGCCTGCAAAAAAGGAGTTCGGATTTTCGGCGCAGATCGCCTCCGTCAGCGGCCCTTCCGCCGGGGTTGCCAACACTGCAAGGCGCTCGACGGGAATCTTAGCCACGGCCGCCTCAAAGAGCCGGTAGCGCTGGATGGCGTCCCAGGGCATCGTGAAGGCGCCCGAATCCTCGACGTGAACGTTCACCTCCAGCGTCTCGCCGCCGTCGATCAGATGGAAGCGCTCGATCACGTGAAGCTCCTTGGTGTGCGGCGTCCCGAATCCGTCTATAAATGTCCTGTCATCGAGTCCGATCGTATCGACGACGAGCGTATCGCCTTCGTAGTGGCCGATGGATTCGCCGTACCAGGATGTCTTGACGTTCGCAGAATGCTTGTCTGCCAGGTAGATTCGGCGAACGTCATTGAAGCTTGTCAATATCATAACGACTTCCTTCGGCCCCTGAACGAAATAGAGCGGCCGCGTCATCGGTGAGAGCAGGAATTGGGTAACGCCAATCGGCCAGCAACTCGCATGCGGCGAGAAATCGGGGTTGCCGGCGAGGATAAGCTCGTTGCGCTTGCGGATCTTATCGGCCGCCCAGGGCTTAAGGATGGGATTGCTGGGATCGCCCATGGCAAAGGTCGGTTGCCGTCCGGTGACGCGGAAGTCGTCGTTGGAAACGTGCGGATGCGCCTGGTCCTGCCGCACGGGTCCGGCGCCGCTCGCCGGCGGGATGAACTCGCGGGAATATGCGAACCATCCGACACCGGGATCGGGCGCAAAATCGGGCGGCGATGCGGCCTCAGCTATCGCCGAAAAGCCCAAGCTGCTGGCCAAGAAAACCATGACGTAAACCGCGCCGGCGATAACGCGTCCCGTGAAGTTGCCTGCATGTCTCGACATCAGGTCCTCCTCTGCGACACAGTTAGCCAACGTGTAAAAGTTGATTATACCATATCGGTTCGACCGGTCGCCGCCGCCGCTTATGGGGTTCTTCGCAGCCCCGGTTGTCGGCACGGACCGTTGTGCGCCTTTGCCCACCCTACGGCGTTTCATCGCACCGGTCATTGCGCCGTACAAATTCCAACCACAGTCGCGACGGTACCCATTGCCAAGCCTCTGCGGCGCGCCGACATAGAAAATTAGAGAGCGAGTTCCGGTATAGGAGGCGGAATGGTATCGAGTTCTGAGCACAATGAGGCTGCGGTTCTTTCACCTGCAAACGACGAAATCAATCTGAAGGGCCGCCGCGTTCTCGTGGTCGAGGACGATCCGATGGTTGCCATGCTTTTAGTGGACATGATCGAAGCAATTGGCTGCGAAGTCGTCGCGGTGGCGTCGCGCCTGGAGGATGCGCTGCAGAAGGCTCAACGTTTGTCTTTCGACCTCGCGATACTGGACATCAACTTGGAAGGCGCGAACACGTTTCATGTCGCAGAGCTCCTGGCGAAGCGTGGCATCGGGTTTGTCTTTGCGACCGGCTACGGCAACGCTCATCTTCCCGCTCATTTGACTAACGCGCCAGTGTTACAAAAGCCATTTGTTGAACGCGACATAGCGTGGGCGCTGCGTCGCGCTATCCAGTCAGCCTAGCTAAAGCGCGTTCCGGCCTGCCCCTCCCTACCCTGCCCCACAGACGGGGCAGGGTAGGGAGGGGGGCGCGAGGTCAGACAGCGTAGGCAAAGCTTGTCATCGGGCCGGCCCACGGGGTCCGGCCTCTCGCCGGCCCAATGGCAAGCTCCGGCCGGACCCGTTGGGCGCATGCCGATCCGCGCCAATGCCCGTGCTCAGTGAAACGCGCCGTTGCCCACCTACAAGTGATTCCAGTCGGCGCCGGGCGATCAGGCCGCTACCGCAACGGATCGTCTTGCAGCAGAAAACCACCCTTTACGATGTCGATGGTTCTTGGATCGGGACCTCGTCCCTGCGCAAAGGCGAGCTCTTCCATGCGCGCTCCGCGCAACAGCCCCGGGAGGCCATAGTTTCCTTCCACGCAGCGCGGCTCGTAATAGAGTCTGTTCTCCTGGTCGCTCTGCTTGGTGAACTCCTCCTTGACGGTCCAGGCCTTGGTCCACACCGTCGGATCTTCGATTTTAACCTCGTATGCGAGGGTGGTCGGGGAGGTCCGCGTCCAGCGCTCGATGAGGTGCAAGTTCTCGCGCGAGCCCTGGAAGTCAGTCTTCGGACTGAAGTTCGTCACGTCGATGACGAGCGTATTGCCCTCCCAGTGGCCGCGCGAGTCGCCATACCACTGGCGGATGCTCGCCGGCACGTGCGCCTTCCCATCCATGACAATGTTGCGCTGCCACCCTTGCCCCTGGCCCACGTCGTAGAACATCGTGATCCCGCCAGGTGTCTGGACGATCCGCCGGTAGCTGCCGGTCCGGCTTCCAAACTCAGGCAGCCCGCCCGTCAAGCAGCGGTTCGCCAGGTTGCCGTCCTCCGGATCATCATTGCGATTGAACGCTATCGTGTTGTAGCGGGGAGGCTGTTCCGCGAACCGCGGCGACGGCGTCGGATCGTACGTCCCGCCGGTGCAGGCTGGCGACTTGTCCCTGCAGGTATCGGTCGCCTGCAACAGGGCGAGACGAAATTCCCGCTCGGCGGCAGCAATCTTGCGCGCCTCCGGCGTCAGCGGCGGCATCAGGCCATTGGGCGGATCGACAATCAGCGACGTGCGCGCGCCGGTACGCTTGAAGGAGACGAACTGCGAATTGTAGGCGCCGGCGACATCGCGCGCCGTCCCCCGCCGCTCCGCATGTACGTCCGCGTCGGCATTGACGAGCACCGCCGTTCGCGCGTCATCCAGTTCAGCGCGCTGCGCCGCAGTGAAAAATTCTTGGGCCGCATATTTGGCGGGCCGTTGCAAGGGCGTGTCGGTTTCGTCGGTCCAAATGCCCTGCAGATCAGGTTCGCCCCATGGCGTTTTCAGAACCGGAGCCGGGGCCGTCGCGGAAGGCGCCTGAGCCGATGTCCGATCGACGGACACCGAAATAACGGCAGCTGCCGCAGCAATGGTGACCGTTATCCTCGAGCCTGAGAACCTCTCGCCCATGATGGTCTCCTTTTGCTATGAAGTGTATTAGCGCAACGCGACTCCCCCTTGACCCCGAAACTGGCGCTGATGGTAGCGATCTTCCGCACTGGCCGATAGCCCGCGCGGTAGATGTCCTCAGAGGCGCGTTGCAGCGCACAATATTGCTTGAAGAAACCAACAAAAATTGTTGTTTCCAATACCCTATAAGCAATTTACCGCCACTAGTAAAATTGACGTAAATGATTGATGCTGCCTTTTGAGCCGTGTGTGGAACGGCTCATTGAGCCATGTGTGGACCGGCTCATTCTGGGGAGGGATCCATCATGCTGAACAATGTACGACACCCTGCGTATTTGAAATTCGCGACTGCATGCATTGCCGGCGCATTCGTGGCCATCGCTGCGGCGCCGACGATGGCAGACGAGCAATTCGCACCAACGACGATCGTGCAGTTGCCGGACAGCCAAATCTTATCGGCGTTCGACATCAGCTTTGTCGACCCGAAAAGCCATACCTTCGCGCTTGCCTCTTCAAGAGTCATTGGCGGCGGGGGAGCCTTCGGCACGGTCATTA
>WNFL01407232.1_pt1 | contig 16406 bp, 15 predicted proteins | sample 5400361 | NCBI WGS metagenome assembly WNFL01 (sample SAMN13153351, study PRJNA577476) | soil metagenome | isolation source: 40 cm soil on Douglas fir-dominated hillslope | place: USA:California | collected 2013-09-17 | reverse complement strand
TGGGACTTCATCCGCCATGCCAGGGAGCGGGGGATCCCGGTGGGGCCGGGTCGCGGCTCCGCGGCGGGGAGCCTGGTGGCCTACGCGCTCCGCATCACGGACATCGATCCCATCGAGAAGGACCTCATCTTCGAGCGCTTTCTCAACGAGGAGCGCATCAGCCCCCCCGACATCGACATCGATTTCTGCGAGAACCGCCGGGGCGAGGTCATCGAGTACGTGACCCGCAAGTACGGCCGCGACAACGTGGCCCAGATCATCACCTTCGGGACCATGAAGGCCAAGGCGGTGGTGCGCGACGTGGGCCGGGTGCTCGACATGAGCTACGCCGACGTCGACCGCATCGCCAAGATGATCCCCTTCGATCTGAAGATGACCCTCGACAAGGCCCTCGAGGAGTCGCCGCCCCTCAGGGAGGCCTACGAGAAGGACGCGAAGGTCAAGGAGCTCATCGACATCTCGCGCCGGCTGGAGGGGACCACCCGCCACGCCTCGACCCATGCCGCGGGAGTGGTGATCTCCCCCCAGCCCTTGACCGACCTGGTTCCGCTCTTCAAGGGTGCCACGGCCGACATCACCACCCAGTTCGACATGAAGGGCGTAGAGCGGATCGGCCTCTTGAAGATGGACTTCCTCGGCCTTCGCACCCTCACCCTGATCGACAACTGCGCGAAGATGGTCGAGGCGCAGACCGGGCTGAAGCTCGAGCCGGACCGTTTCCCCTCCGACGACGCCAGGACCTACGAGAGCTTCACCGCCGGCCGGACGAGCGGCCTCTTCCAGTTCGAGTCGGACGGGATGCGCGACATCCTGAAGCGCTTCAAGCCCGACCGGCTGGAGCATCTCACCGCGCTCAACGCCCTCTACCGCCCCGGGCCCATGCAGATGATCGACGACTTCATCCGGCCTGGAGCCGCTGCTCAAGGAGACCTACGGCGTCATCGTCTACCAGGAGCAGGTCATGCAGATCGCATCCGTGCTGGCCGGCTACAGCCTGGGCGAGGCCGACATCCTGCGCAAGGCGATGGGGAAGAAGAAGCTCGAGGTGATGGCCACCCAGAAGGACAAGTTCCTCAAGGGCTGCGCGGACAAGGGGGTGCCCGGGAAGAAGGCCAACAAGATCTGGGACCTGATGGAGACGTTCGCGGGGTACGGGTTCAACAAGTCCCATTCCGCCGCCTACGCCTGGGTGGCGTACCAGACGGCGTACCTGAAGGCGAATCACCCGGCCTACTTCATGGCCGCCCTCCTCACCTCGGAACGGGCGAACACGGACAAGATGGTCCAGTACATCGGGGAATGCCGGGACATGGGCATCCGCGTCCTCCCCCCCGACGTCAACGACTCGGAGATGTTCTTCACGGTGGTGCAGCGGACAGCCGCCGAAGAGGGCGGCCGCGACGACACCCGCTTCGGTTTGGCGGCCATCCGGAACGTCGGGGAAGGCGCGGTCGAGGCGATCCTCAGGGCCCGGCGGGAAGGAGGGCCGTTCCGCTCGCTCTTCGACTTCTGCGAGCGCGTCGACCTCCGGGCGGTGAACCGGCGGGTGGTGGAGAGCTTGATCAAGAGCGGCTCCTTCGACTCGCTCGACGCTCGCCGTTCGGCCCTCTGGGGCGCGATCGACTGGGCGATGGAGACCGGGCAAAGGCGCCAGCGCGACCGGGAGGATGGGCAGGTGAGCCTGTTCGGGATGCTGGGCGGACAGGACGACCCGGCCACGGCCGCGCCCGACCGCATCCCCGATCGGCCCGCCTGGGGTGAGGGCGAGCGGCTCGCCTTCGAGAAGGAATCGCTCGGGTTCTTCATCACCGGCCACCCCCTCGAGCGGTTCCGCGAAGAGCTGGCCCAATGGGCGACCGCGACCACCGGGCGGCTGGCCGAGCTGGCGGGGGCCGCGGAAGTGACGGTGGGCGGCATCATCACCGGCCTCCGCCTGATCAAGACCAGGAAGGGCGATCGGATGGCCAGCTTCGTTCTGGAAGACCTCGAGGGGAGCGCGGAGGCCCTGGTCTTTCCCGAGACCTACAAGAAGGCGGGGGCCCGGCTCGCGGACGACCTCGTGGTCCTCGTCAAGGGCAAACCGGAGGTCCTGGACGAAGGGCAGGCCCGAATCCTGGTCTCGGAGGTCCTTCCCCTCGAGCAGGCCAAGATGGCCGAAGCCCGCTTCGTGACCATCCGGGTGGCCCTCTCGACCTGGGACCGTTCGAAGGGAGAGCGGCTCCGGGATATACTCGGCTCGCACCGAGGCGAGTGCCCAGTGACCCTCGAGCTCGTGCGCCCGGGGGCGTTCGCGGTCTCGTTGGCTCCGAGCTCCTACTACCGCGTCCGGCCGGACGCGATACTCCGGGACGAGGTCGAGGCCTTGCTGGGACCGGGCGCGCTCGTGCTTTCGCGTACGAGCGACGCGCCGAGCGAGCTCTGAGCGGCGCCTGGCCTCGGGAAGGGGAGGATCGTTGCCCGAAGCCGACTTCGACGCGCCGCTCGTGGACCTCCAGAAGCGGATCGACGAGCTGGCCGCCTTTCCCGGCGACCCCGTCCGGGAGAAGGAATCCCACCGCCTGCGCGAAGAGCTGGACCAGAAGCGCCGCGAGATCTACTCGGAGCTCACACACGCTCGACTATATCCAGGCCCTCTTTGCGGACTGGACGGAGGTCAAGGGCGACCGCCGATTCGCCGACGATCCGGCGCTCCTTTGCGGGTTCGCCTTCTACAAGGAGCGGCCCGTCTGCGTGGTGGGGCACCAGAAAGGCCGCGACACCAAGCAGAAGATCTACCGGAACTTCGGAATGCCCAAGCCCGAGGGTTATCGGAAGGCCCTGCGGGTCATGCAGATGGCGGCGAAGTTCAGCCGGCCCATCATGACGTTCGTGGACACGCCGGGAGCCTATCCCGGCCTCGACGCCGAGGAGCGTGGCCAGGCGGAGGCCATCGCCTACAACCTGCGCGAGATGGCCGGCCTGCGCACGCCGATCGTGGTCACGGTGACGGGGGAGGGAGGCAGCGGCGGCGCTCTCGCCATCGCGGTGGGCGACCGCGTGAACATGCTCGAGCACGCCGTGTATTCGGTCATCTCGCCCGAGGGCTGCGCCTCCATCCTCTGGCGCGACCCCTCGCGGGCCGAGGAGGCGGCGACCGCGATGAAGATCACCGCCCAGGACCTGAAGGCGGTCGGTCTCGTGGATGAGGTGATCCCCGAGCCGCCGGGAGGCGCCCACGTCTCCCACGACGCGCTGTTCAAGAGCGTCGACGCGGTGCTCTCCGCCCAGCTCGAGGAGCTTCGCGGGCTCGATTCCGAGGCCCTCGCGGACGGCCGCTACCGCAAGTTCCGCGACATGGGCCGGCTCGGCAAGGAGTTCCTCGAGGCCGTGGAGTGACCCAGCTGCCGGTCGAGCCCGCGCGACTACGGACCTGCTTCCCGAGCTTGACCGACGAGGATGTCGACGCCTACGTGGCGGTCACCAAGCGCGTGCTGGCCGATCCGCGGAGCCGGGGCCGGGCCATGGCGGAGGTGATGGCGGCGGCCCAGCGGGCGAGCGAGCGCGAGGCGGGGGGCGAGATCACCGAGGACGAGCGCCTGGCCTTGCGCTACCTGCGCGCGGTCGGGAAGATGCAGGGCTGATCGGCGGCGTCAGGGTCACCCGGCGGGTCGGCCGGGCAGCAGATAGAGGAAGACCCCGCCCTCGCGCGCCAGCATGCGCGCCCCCTTCCGATCGGTCCAGGCCGAGCTCTCCGCGGCCACGGAGAGCACCGCGTCCTCGCTCCCGTCGGGGGCCATCCGGCCTTCAAAACGGAACGGCCCGAAGGGGCTGACGGCGAACCGCACGCCTGCCTTGTCCAGGGCGAGGAGCAGCCCAACCGCCACCGCTCGCGGCACCGGCCGTTCCACCTCCACGAGGACTCGACGCGCTCCACTGGACCGAAGAGCCGGGACCGAGGGCTCGGCCAGCATGCGGATCCATTCGGAGGCCGGGTCGGGCGGGGTTGCTGGCTGGTGCGCCTGCTCCCATGCGGTGCGGGTGGCGAGGGCGGAGAGGAGGACGACCACGGCCACCGCCAGGATGCTCGCGAAACGGATGAGTCGGGGGTCGCGGGCGCGGGGCGTCGCGCCGAACCCGACGACGGTGGCGATCAGCGCACCAAGACCCAGCATGGACATCCAGCCGAAGAGGTAGGGCTGGGCCCCGCCGGGAATGCGCGTCGTGGAGTAGACCGCGGCCGCCATTCCCGCGAGGGTGACCATCGACAAGGCCACGCCCATCGCCGAGCCCGCGCGGCGAGCAAGGACGAGAGCGGCGCCCAGCCCGACGGCCAGCACCAGGAAGAGCCCCCGGCTTCCCTCGGGGGTGGGGTCGCTGCCCATGAGGAAAGGCGCGGCGTTCTCGGCGAGGGCCCGCACCGCGCCGGGCCACGACGGATGACGGGATGGGTCCCGGCGCGCGACTTCGACGATACGGCTCAGGTTGCCCCCCGCGGGATCCAGCTCCTCCGCGAGGGGCAGCGCCCACAGGACGCCGGCCACGATGCAGGAGGCTAGCCCCGGGCGGAGCCAAGCGCGGGGGGCGACGGCCGGCATGCCCAAGGCGCGCCGAATTGGGGGCGCGGCGGCGATGGCCAGCGAAGCCGTGGCGAGGGCCAGGGTGACGGGCGCGCAGCCGACGTGGGTCTGGACCGCAAAGGACGACGCGAACACCGCGAGGGGCAGGAGGGCCCAGTGACCCGCGCCGACGCCGGCCCAGGCAAGGAGGGCCAGACCGAACGGAAGGACCGCGACCGTCGGGTTCCAGTTCGAGAGGACCCCCGCCGGTCCCCACCACGTCATGAACGCCGCGAGGCCGACCGCCGTCGCCAGGTACCCGCCGAGACCGGCAAACCGGCGAGCGAGCCATAGCAACCCGAAGACGGACAGGCCGTTGACGACCAGGGCGGCCAGCTTGAGTCCCTCGTGGCTCCGGCCGGCGGCCTCGTAGACCGGCAGGCTCAAGTAGAACAACGCCGGCCCCGGGTGGTGGAAGTGGAAGCGTGAGTAGGGGCCGAGGCGCTGGTCCCCCGAGGCGGCGAGCCGGGTGTAGATCTCGAGCACGGCGTGGTCGCCGTGGGGGAAGAACGGAGGTGCTTGGGGCGAAGCCGCGATCCCGGGCACCAGCGCGACCGCCGGGGCCAGGACCAGGGCGGCGCCCACGGTGGCGAGGAAGGCCGGAGTGAGCCGCATCGACGCGGCACGCTACACCGGCCGGCCCGGGCGCCCACGCTACAATGGTCGCTTGAGGCAGGCATGATTCCACGCGCCACCCGCACCCTCCGCGCGAGCCTGCTTGGCCTCCTGATCATCGTGATGGTCGCGGTCGCCTGGAGCCTCTACAAGCCCGGCGGAAGACCCGGTCCCGCCAGCCATCCGCAGGCGCCGCCCGATTCCGGAACCAGATCCACCGGTCTGGTCCTGCGCAGCTTCCGCGAAGGGGAGGAACGCTTCGTGATCAAGGCGCAGTCTTCATTGGGACAGGAGAAGGAGGGCCTCCAGCTCCGGGGAGTGGAGGTCTCATTCCCCTATCTCTCCAGGGACAAGTCCAAGACGGAGACCGCGACCATCACCGCCGACGAGTGCCTGTGCGAGCCCGAGCCACGACGCGCCGCCTTCAAAGGGCACGTCCGTGTAACCACCGAGGATGGCCTCCTTCTCGAGACCGAGGCCCTGGACTATCGGGGCGATACGGGGCTGGCGGAGAGCGCCCTGGAGGTGCGCTTCAAGCGGGGCAAGGTCTCGGGCAGCAGCACGGGCGTTCGCTACGCGGCGGAAGACCAACGCCTCGAGATGCTGTCCGACGTACGGATCCGGATCGAGGAAGAGGGCAAGCCGCCCACGGACGTCCAGGCCGGCCGTGGCGTCGCCCAGCGCTCCGACAACACCATGGATTTCTCCGGGGGCGTCGCGGTGAAGCAGGGGGCCGAGTGGCTCGAGGCCGCCGAGCTCACCCTGGGATTCCTGGGCGATTTCGAGGTCGTCACCCGCGCGGTGGCCAAGGACGACGTGCGAGTCCAGACCGCGGACGCCCAGATCCTGCCCGGCGTGAAGGGGACTCCGATCGGCAAGGGGGGCCGGCGGCTCGCCTGTCGGAAGCTCGACGTCGTCTTTCGACCCGACCGGACGCTGCAGCAGGCCGTGGCCTCGGGCGGCCACGACGACGCGGGGACTCCGCTCTACGCGGACCTCGAGCTGCTGCCAGGCCTGGCGGGGCCGACCGAGCGAAGACGGCTCCGGGCCCGCGTGATCGTCTTTCGTTTCGACGATCAGGGTCGGCTGGAGACCCTCGAGGGACAGCTCGGGACGATCCTGACCAGCGAGCCCCGACTCCCCCGCGGAGCCCCCACGCGGACCGCGCAGAGCGAGGGACTGACCGCGTTCCTGGACACGGCGAGCGGCACCCTGAAGCAGGTGGACTTCGACGGCAGCGTGGACTTCGTCCAGGCGAAGCAGCGGGCCAGCGGACAAAAGGCGCGCTACGACGCCGTCACGGAGACCCTGTTCCTGACCGGAGACGCGCGCCTCCTCGACGAGGGGCAGGGGAGCGACCTGCGGGCGGAGGCGATCGACCTCGGGACCCGCAAAGAGGTCGTGGCGGCGCGGGGCAACGTACGGCACACCGTGACCCGGCCCCGGCCGACGTCGCGTCCTGGCCTTCTCTCGCGCGAGGAGCCCGCGGTCTTCCTGGCGCGCCTGTTCGACTACGACGGGGCCGTCCGAACCGCGCGATACCACGAGAATGCGCTCCTACGCTCGGGGAAGGACGAGGTGAGGGCGCCCCTGCTCGTGCTGGAGGAGCCCGCGGTCGGACAGCGCCGCCTCACGGGCAGCGGAGGCGTGACCTCGATCCTCTACCCGCGCCCGGACCCGGGCAAGACGAAGGCCCCGGAGCCGGTGGAGACCCACTCCGCGGAGCTGTTCTACGACGAGGCGAAGAACCGAGTCACCTACAAAGGGGAGGTCGCCATCCGCCAGGGCGACATCCGGACGAAGAGCCCGGAAGCGGTGGTCACGCTATCCGCGGATGGCTCCGCGATCGAGAGCGTGGTGGCCGGGGAGCCGGTGGAGGCGGTGCAGGGGGCCCGGAAGGCGACGGGTACGCGCGGCACCTATACGCCGGCCAACGAGACCCTGGTGCTCGTGGGTGAGAAGGTCCAGCTCCAGGACTCGGAGCGCCGGGTGGAGGGCCGCATTTTGACGTTCCAGGTGGGCGACGATAGGATCCGCGTCGATGGCCAGGAAGAGGCCCGCACCGAGGCCGTCTTCAAGCGGGAGCCTTCGACGCCCGCCCCGCAAAAGGCGGCCCCCACGAAAGGAACGGCCACGAAGCCCGAGCCCGGGGGGCCAAAGCCCCCGAAGAACGATGCCCCGAAGTGACGAACCCCACCCCCAACCGCCTCCGGGCGGTGGCTCTCACGAAGTCGTACGGGCGGCGGGTAGTGGTGCGCGAGGTCGACCTCGAGATCCGCGGCAGCGAGGTCGTGGGACTCCTGGGACCGAACGGGGCGGGCAAGACGACGACCTTCTACATGGTGGTCGGCCTCGCTCGTCCCGACAGCGGCCACGTCTTTCTCGGCGCCCAGGACATCACGTCCCTCCCCATGTACCTCCGGGCTCGGGCGGGGATCGGCTACCTGCCGCAGGAGGCCAGCGTCTTCCGGAAGCTCACGGCCGAGGAGAACGTCCTCGCCATCCTCGAAACCCTGGGATTGCCGGGGGCCGAGCAGCGCCCCCGGGCGAGGAGCCTGCTCGAGGAGCTGGGCATCCTGGCCATGGCCCATCAGCCCGCCTACACGCTGTCGGGGGGTGAGCGCCGGCGACTCGAAATCTGCCGGGCCCTCGCCACCACGCCCGCGTTCATCCTTCTCGACGAGCCCTTTGCCGGGATCGATCCCATCGCCGTGATCGACATCCAGAAGATCATCTCCCACCTCAAGGAGCGGGGGATCGGCGTGCTCATCACCGATCACAACGTGCGCGAGACCTTGAAAATCACGGACCGGGCCTATATTCTCAGGGACGGTAATGTTTTCAGGGCCGGAACACCGCGTGAGCTTGCCTCCGATCCGGAGGTGCGCCGGGTCTATCTCGGAGAGGACTTCCACCTCTAGGGCCTGGCCGGACCGCCCTCGGCTTGACGGGGTCTAGGCCTTGGCAATCCAACAGAAGATGGGGCTCCAGCAGCGCCTGTCCCAGCGCCTCATCCTCACTCCCTCGCTCCAGCAGGCCATCAAGCTCCTGCCCCTCACCACCCTCGAGCTCGCGGAGGTGCTCGAGCAGGAGGTGATGGAGAACCCGCTCCTGGAGGAGGTGCCCGTCCAGGAGACGCTGTCCGCCGAGGAGATCCAACAGCAGGACGTGCAGGAGGAGAAGAAGCCGGCCGACGACCCCCTGAAGGAGATCGACGTCGAGAAGTTCTTCGAGGACTATTTCGACGACGGCGGCTATGAGCGCCGCTCGCGGCCCTCGGAAGTGCCCGAGATGCCGCCCATCGAGAACACCCTCACCGAATCGCCCGATCTCTACGACCACCTGCTCTGGCAGCTCCGCATGTCGGCCTCGGACGAGCTGACCATGGAGATCGGCGAAGCCATCATCCACAACCTCGACGAGGACGGGCTCCTGCGGACCTCCCTCGAGGAGATCGCGAACATGGGCCCCTACCCCATGCCCGACGTGGACAAGGCCCTCGAGGTCATCCAGGCCCTCGATCCTCCGGGGGTGGCGGCCCGCAGCCTCACCGAGTGCCTGCGCCTCCAGCTCAAGCGCCTCGGCCTCGAGGAACCCCCGCCCGACGTGATGGTGCGCGACTACCTGAAGCAGCTCCAGAGCCACCAGTACCCGGAGATCGGCCGGCTGATGGGCCTCTCGCCCGACGAGGTCTCGCAGCACCTCGAGGTGGTTAAGCACCTCGACCCCAAGCCCGGCAATCGTTACAGCCCCAGCAAGTCCGCCTACATCCTCCCCGACGTGTTCGTGGTGAAGGAGGGGGAAGAGTACAAGATCGTCCTCAACGACGACGGCCTCCCCAAGCTCCGCATCAGCCCGACCTACAGGCGCATGCTCGACCACAAGGAGCCGGGCTCGGAGGAGACGCGCAACTACGTCAAGGACAAGCTCCGGAGCGCCCTCTGGCTGCTGAAGAGCGTCGATCAGCGGCAGCGCACGATCTACAAGGTCGCGGAGTCGATCGTGCGCCACCAGCGGGCCTTCCTCGACCATGGCATCACCCACCTGCGGCCCCTGGTGCTGCGCGACGTGGCCAACGACATCGGGATGCACGAGTCCACCGTCTCCCGGGTCGTCGCCAACAAGTACGTGCACACCCCGCGCGGAGTGTACGAGCTGCGCTTCTTCTTCCACAGCGGGATCACCTCGAGCATGGGGGAGGCCATCAGCTCGGTCACCATCAAGGACCGCATCCGCAAGATGATCGGGGAGGAGGACGCCTCGCGTCCCCTCTCCGATTCGCGGATCGCCGAGGTGCTCGGAGGCGACGGTCTTCCCCTGGCCCGGCGAACGGTGGCCAAGTACCGCGACGAGCTCCGCATCCCCCCCTCCAACCTGCGCAAGGCGGTGCACTGAGGACGAGGGACGTCGTGCATCCCGGAGGAGGCTCCATGAAGATCGAGTTCACCGGTCGTCAGACGGAGGTCGGAGATGCGATCCGCGTGCTGGCCGAGCGAAAGCTCGAGAAGCTGGCGCGCCTGCTCCCCGGGATCACCCGCGCGCACGTCACGGTGACCGCCGACAAGCACCGGCAGATCGCCGAGGTGAGCGTCCACTCGAAGAAGGTCGAGCTGGCGGCCGAGGGCCGGAGCAACGACCCCGAGTTGTCGGTTTCGGACGCGATGGACAAGCTGCTCCGCCAGGCCCAGCGCTACGTGGGAAAGCGGCGGGAGGGAAAGCGCGGGGAATCCCCCCGTATCCCTTCGTCCGCGCCCGAGGCCGGTCGGAAAGCGGACCGGGCGCCTCGAGTCGTGAGGAGCCGGCGCTTCCCGGCCAAGCCGATGACCCTCGACGAGGCGGCCATCGAGGTGTGGAGCCGGGACGAGGGCTTCCTGGTTTTCCGGGACGCCCGTACCGAGCGGGTGAGCGTCCTCTACCGGCGCAAGGACGGCAACCTGGGGCTGATCGAGCCCGAGGCGTGATGGGGGCGAGCACTGGCTCCTCCGGCGGGAAGGTCCGTTGAAGAAGCGGCCGCGTCCCCTCCCGGCCGGGGCGGGGGCGGCGGCGCCCGGCGCGCCGGAGCGGTCCGCGATCACCGTCCGCGACCTCGTGGGGGCAAACGCGCAAGCGCTGGGCCTCACCCTGGTTGCGGGCGCCCGCGGCCTCGATCATCAAGTCTTCCTTTCCCGGGTGCAGAGGCCGGGCCTCGCCCTGACCGGCTACACGGACTACATCCGTTACGGCCGCGTGCAGATCGTCGGGGCCAGCGAGATCGGCTACCTGCGGAATCTGACCCCTCGCCGACGGGCCTCCATCCTGGGCAAGCTGTGCCGCTGCCGCATCTCGTGCTTCGTCCTCACCAAGGGCCTGGCGCCGCCCCGAGAGCTGCTCAGCGCCGCCGAAGGAGCCGGAATCCCGGTTCTCACCACCCCGACCGAGTCGACTCCCCTCATCAAGCAGCTCTCCTCCTTCCTCGAGGAGCGGCTGGCCATGCGGCGGCACATGCACTCCGTGCTGATGGACGTGTTCGGGCTCGGCGTGCTCATCATGGGAGAGAGCGGGATCGGCAAGTCCGAGTGCGCCCTCGACCTCATCGACCGCGGGCACCGCCTGGTGGCGGACGACGTCGTGGAGATCAAACGGGTGGGCGACGCCCTGGTCGGGGCCTCTCCCGACCTCACCCGCTACCACATGGAGTTGCGCGGACTGGGAGTGATCAACATCAAGGACCTCTACGGAGTCTCCTCGATCCGCGTGTCGAAGCGGGTGGAGCTCGTGGTCAACCTCGAGCGCTGGGAGGCGGGCAAGGAATACGACCGGCTGGGCCTGCAGGACGAGAAGTTCCTGATCCTGGGAGTGGAGGTGCCCCTCCTGCGCATGCCGGTGGCGCCGGGGCGGAACACCGCGATCCTGGTCGCGGTGGCCGCCCGCAACCAGCTCCTCAAGGAGCGCGGATACGACGCGGCCCAGCGTTTCGCGGAGCAGGTGGACGCGATGATCGCGGCCGGGGGGAACGCCGGCGAAGAAGGCGAAGACGGCGGCGGCGGCAAGCGCGCTGGCCTGGCCCGGCCACGGTCCTCCGCGAGGCTCACCGCTCCCCGGGCGGCGCGACGGCGGGATGCGGTGCGAAAGCGCTCGGCCACTCGCCGAGGACGTTGACGGTGGTCCGCCGCGCTGATGCTCCGCGCATCCTCGTGATCACGGGCCTCTCGGGCTCCGGGAAGACCCACGTCTCGCGGGCCCTGGAGGACGTGGGCTGGTTCTGCGTGGACAACCTCCCGACGGCCCTCATGCCTCCGTTCGCGGAGCTCCTCCGGCGCTCCCGCGAGCTGCACCGCTCGGCCCTCGTGGTCGACATCAGGGAGCATGGCTTCCTGAGCCATTTCCCCGCGGTCTACCGCCGGCTCAAGAGGGGCCTCGAGGCGAGCCTCCTCTTCCTGGAGGCCGACGAGGCCGCCCTGCTCCGCCGGTTCAGCGAGACGCGGCGGCCCCATCCCCTGGCGGTGAACCAGCCCGTGATCGAGGGGATCCGGGAGGAGAAGGAGGCGCTGCGGCCGATCCGGAAGATGGCGGACCTCATCCTCGACACCACGGGCTACACCGTGCACCGGCTGCGCGACTACATCCGCGAGCACTACGACCTGCGCTCTTCGGCCACTCCCCTCGTGGTGGCGGTCATGTCCTTCGGCTACAAGTACGGCGTCCCCTCGGAGGCCGACCTCGTTTTCGACGTGCGCTTCCTGCCCAACCCCAACTTCGTCCCACGCTTGAAGCGCCTCACGGGAAGCGACCCGGCGGTCGTGCGCTACCTCCGGCGGGAGAAGGAGACGACCGGCCTGCTCGCGCGGCTGGAGTCCTTCGTGAGCTGGCTGCTGCCGCGCTACGTGCGGGAGGGCAAGAGCTATCTCACGGTGGCCATCGGCTGCACGGGCGGCCGCCATCGCTCGGTAATGGTGGCCAACGCCCTGGGGGCGGCCCTCAAGGACCGCGGCTACGCGGTCCGCGTCTACCACAGGGACATGAAGCAAGGATAGATGCTGTGGCCGAAGACGCGGAGCCACTCGCGGAACCGCATTCCCCTCCCCCAACGTGGGGAGGGCGATGCATCGGAATGCGTCGGAGTTGATTCTGGCATGATTGGCAGTGCTGCATTCCGATGCATCGTAGGGTGGGGGGTCGATGAATGATCGGGATCGTGGTGGTGACGCACGGACGCATCGCGGAGGAGCTGGTCAATGCCACTCGCACGATCGTGGGGGACATTCCCGCCATCGCCGCCGTCTCCATCGGCTGGGGCGACGACCCGTCGGTGGCTCGCGAGGCGGTGGAGCGTGGGCTCCAGGAGGTCGGGGGAGGAGACGTGCTCATCCTGACCGACATGTTCGGGGGGACCCCCACCAACCTGACCCTGCCCTACCTCTCGTCCAGGGTGGAGATCGTGACCGGTCACCGCGAAGGACCCTTGGCAGAGGTCGCGCGGGCGGTGCGCGACCAGGGCAAGGGCGCCATCTACGTGGCCAGCGACGTCCTCGAGCACAAAGCCACTTGATCCGCCAGGAGGTCCGCATCCGCAACCGGCTGGGGCTGCATGCCCGGGCCGCCGCGCGCTTCGTCCATACTGCGAATCGGTACCGGGCCCGGATCACCGCGAGCCGGGACGGACGCTCGATGGACGGGAAGTCGATCCTGGGGATCCTGCTGCTGGCCGCCGCGCAGGGAACGGTGGTCGAGCTGTCGGCCGATGGCGAGGACGAGCGGGAAGCCCTGGACGCGCTCGCCGCCCTGGTCGAGGGCGGGTTCGGAGAGGGCGCGTGACGGCGGCCCGGCGGGGCAGGGCATGGAGCTGAAGGGAACGGGCGTATCGCCGGGAATCGCGCTCGGGCGAGCGCTCATCGTGGAGCGCGACGCGGCGCCCGTCTTCAGGCTCGTCCTCGCGCCGGAGGAAGCGGAGAGGGAGGTGGTCCGCCTCGGCGAAGCGGTGGGGGCTTCCCGCGCCCAGCTCCTGGCCATCAAGGAGCGGCTGTCCCGGGAGGTCGGCATGCCGCATGCCTACATCTTCGACGCCCACCTCCTGATGCTGGAAGACCCGCTGCTCCTCGACCGGGCCCGGACGGTGATCCGAGACGACCGGGTCAACGCGGAATGGGCCCTCCGTACGGTGTCGGACCAGCTCCACGCCCTCTTCGCGCAGCTCACCGACGCCTACCTCCGCGAGCGCAGCACGGATCTCGACGACGTGCTGGGCCGGATCCAGCTCAACCTGCGGGGCTCGGCGGAAGCGGCGTCCCTCCAGCGACTCCCGGGCAGCTTCGTGCTCGTGGCCGAGGACCTCACCCCGTCCGAAGCGGCCGAGCTGGATTGGGAGCGTGTGCTCGCGGTGGTGACCGATGTCGGGTCCTCCACCTACCACACCGCGATCATCGCCCGTTCCCTGGGCATCCCCGCGGTGGTAGGGCTCAAGGACGCCACCCGCCGGATCCCACCGGGCAGCCTGGTCGTCGTGGACGGCACCCAGGGCGACGTGGTGGTCGATCCTTCGGGGCCGGCCCTGGCCGGCTTTCGAGCGGTCCAGCAGGAGTACCGGCAGGAAGAGGCCCGGCTGCAGGGGACGCGGGCCCTGCCCGCCGTCACCCTCGACGGCGTGTCTGTGCGCCTTCAGGCGAACGTCGAGTTCCCCGAAGAGGCGGCCACCGCCTCCACCTACGGCGCGGAGGGGATCGGTCTCTTCCGGTCCGAGTACCTGCTGGGCCGTGGAATCAGGTGGCCTTCGGAGGAGCAGCAGCTCGACGTCTACCGCCGCCTGCTCGACCAGATGCGCCCGCACCCGGTCACCGTGCGCACCTGGGACGTGGGCCTCGAGGACCTGGCGCCCGGCGGCCCCAGCAGCCCGAACCCTGCCCTGGGGGAGCGTGCGCTCCGCCTGGTCTGGCGCTCTCCCGAGGCCTTCCGGGTGCAGCTTCGGGCCCTGCTCCGGGCGGGCCTGCACGGCCCGATGCGCATCATGTTCCCTTTCGCGAGCGGCCCCGCCGACCTGCGGCTCGCCCAGGCGCTCGTCGAGCAGGCCCGCGCCGAGCTGCGCCGGGAAGGTGTCCCCTTCCGCGAAGACGTGCCCGTGGGCCTCAACCTCGAAGTCCCGAGCGCCGCCCTTACCGCGGACCTCCTGGCCCGCGAGGCCGAGTTCTTCAGCGTGGGGACCAACGACCTCATCCAATACCTGCTCGCGGTGGACCGGACCGATCCGCGGGTGGCGCACCTCTACCAGCCGCTCCACCCCGCGGTGCTGCGAACCCTCGACACGATCGCGCGGGCTGCCGAGGCCCACCGGCTGCCCCTCTCGGTATGCGGCGAGATGGCCGCGCAGCCCCTGCCCGCGGTCCTGCTGGTTGGTCTCGGTTACCGCGAGCTGTCCATGACCCCGTCCGCGGTGCCACGGGTCAAGGCGGCCCTGCGCGCGGTCCGGGCCGAGGAGGCCCGCGACGTGGCGTTGCGCTGTCTGCTGCTCGGAACGGAGGCCGAGATCGAGGCCTTCGCCCGTCGTGAGCTCGCGCCCTGTCTGGCCCCCGCCGACTCCTAGCCGGTCAGTACCGCACGATCTCGCGGACGGCCGCGGCGACAGAAGAGACCTGGGGCAGGATCGCATCCTCGAGGACCGGGCTGTAGCCCACGAACGTATCGAGGGCCCCGATGCGCCGTACCGGGGCGTCCAGATGCTCGAACAGCTCCTCGGCGATGCGGGCCGCGATCTCCGCTCCGTAGCCCCAGGAGCGGCTGTCTTCGTGGGCCACGATCACCCGTCCGGTCTTGCGCACGCTCTCCGCGATCGCCTCCCAGTCGTAAGGGGAGAGCGAGCGCAGGTCCAGCACCTCGGTCTCGATCCCGTCGAGGGCCGTCTGCCGCGAGGCCACGAGCGAACGCTGGACGAGCGCCCCGAAGGTGACGATGGTGACGTCCTTGCCCTCGCGGGCCCGCGCGGCCTTTCCAAACGGGATCGTGTACTCGGGGCCCGGGTAGAGCCCCTTGTTGTAGGTCTGGCGGTACAGGTGCTTGTGCTCGAGGAAGAGCACGGGGTCGTCGCAGCGGATGGCGGTGCGGAGCAGGCCGTTCGCGTCCTGGGCGTTCGAGGGGATGATGACCCGGAGGCCCGGGATGTGGGTGAAGAGGACCTCGCCGCACTGGCTGTGGTAGACGGCGCCGCCCTGCAGGTAGCCGCCGTAGGTCACGCGGATCACCACCGGGCACTTGAAGCGGCCCGCGGAGCGCCAGCGGATGAGGGCCAGCTCGTTGCGGATCTGCATGAAGGCGGGCCAGATGTAGTCGAGGAACTGGATCTCCACCACCGGCTTGAGACCGCGGATGGCCATCCCGACCGCGCGCCCCACGATGTTGGCCTCCGCGAGAGGGGAGTTGAAGACCCGGTCGGACCCGAACTTGCGCTGCAGGTTGTGGGTGACCTTGAACACCCCGCCCTTGCCCTTGACGAGGCCGAGACTCTCCTCCCGCGTGCAGTCGGCCACGTCCTCGCCGAAGACCAGCACGCGCGGGTCCCGGGCCATCTCGTCCTGCAGGCAGGCGTTCAGGAGGTCGACCATCGTCTTGGGATCGCCGACGGGAACCGCTTCCGTCGCAAAGGCGGCCGAGCTCGGGTCCACCTCCTCGGAGTAAACGTGCCGGGTGGCGCTCGTGGCTTCCGGCAGAGCCGCCGCCAGCGCCGCCTCCGCGGCGGCGGACCCCTCGCGGTCCGCCCCCTTTCGGAGAGGGGATCGCGCCGTGCGTCGGCCTCGCGCTCCGAAGGGGCGCGGTAGAGCGCCTCGTCGTCCGAGAGGGAGTGGGAGTACGGGCGGATCACTTTTGCGTGGACGAGGGCGGGCCCCTGGCGGGCCCGACACCAGGCCACGGCCTCCCGCATCACGGCCAGGCTGGCCAGGGGATCGCAGCCGTCCACCTCGCGCACGAGCAGGTTCGGGAACCCCTTCACGAGGCGGGAGATGCTGCCCCCGGGGGTCTGGGCTTCCACCGGGACCGAGATCGCGTACCCGTTGTCCTCGATCACGAACACCACCGGAAGCCGGTGGCCGCAGGCCGTGTTCAGGCTCTCCCAGAACTCGCCCTCCGAGGTCGCGCCGTCGCCTCCCGAGCAGTAGACGACTTCGTCGCCCTGGAACGCCGGGGGGGGAGCGCCGGGAAGGTGGCCGTTCGCCAGGTAGACGCCGGCCTCCG
>WNFL01311836.1_pt1 | contig 16411 bp, 26 predicted proteins | sample 5400361 | NCBI WGS metagenome assembly WNFL01 (sample SAMN13153351, study PRJNA577476) | soil metagenome | isolation source: 40 cm soil on Douglas fir-dominated hillslope | place: USA:California | collected 2013-09-17 | reverse complement strand
CGAGGTGCGTCAAGGAGGGGAGCGCTAGGACGAAAGGAGCGAGGATGGTGGAGGGAACCGACGATACGGAGCAGAGGCAAAGACGCTTCAGTCTTGGGAAGATAACGGATGGCTCGACGACTCCTCCCCTTCCCCTACCACGACCTTCCTCTTCTTTCTCGTCACTGATCAAGTACACGGCGACAAAATCGGTGAGGGCCTTGACGAAAACGGAGCTAATGCAGCCACAAAGGTCCAGGGCCACTAGGGCCTGGAACGACGGGTAAGTTCATGTAAGGTTCACGGGCTAGTGCTTTACGAACTTGTGCATCTGTGCGCCGACTCATGGCGTAAGGAGTCTGGGCCTCTTCGTCCTCGGGGCTCCAACTCCGAGCCCGGCTTGTCGATTTGCGCTGCTGATCACGTACTGGACGACCACGGAAAAGCAGTTCGACAAGAACCGAGAAATTCAGGGCGCCGTCCATGTACTCGGTTGCCCCAAATGTTATGAGATTCGGCATTTCCTGGCAAAAGAATACGAGTAATGAGTCACGGTCCGGAGGTTATGAGACACGTGCAGACCTTCAGTGCAAGTTCTAGACGTTCTCCTGTGACGAAACGGCTATGCATACCCTCACCGACTGATCGGCGCATGCCAATGGTTCGAAACTGATTGAAATCAAGGTGAAGGATGTGGCGAGCAGGCCGGGTATCTTGCGGAGTGAATACTGCTGAAGTATTAGAAATAATCATTCCCCACGGGCGCTAGTCCGACTCACGGTATGATGACGGCCGAACACTGTCGGCTACCGAGCGAGTCGCATTGCTGATGGCACGTATTACACGCCACCGGCCGGGGCTCTTACTTTTATGGCGGAAAGAAGGCCGCATAGGGCTCACATTCCGGGTTTCGGGTGGTGTCAGCAGCTCAATGGGCAAGGGGGCATCACGAGTGTTTGCAAGCGTCTCACGAATCGAAGCGCGCAACGCAAGGATTGCGTCTGTGAGAACGAAGGATGTCAGTATCTAGATATAATTAGGCGTTCGAACTGGGTGTACTGTGATCAGGCTCCTTTGCGCGAGCTGTGAGTGCGTAGACGGACCGGGCGGCGACATCCAGGGCCTCTTCGACAAGGTCCATGGCCGACTCATCTACGACATCCTCGCCCCCTGTAATTTCCGAGATAAGCGACAGCCAGCTGCGTGGTAGCCGAATTTGCGCCCGTCGCCAAACATAGGGCTTGGCGGCTGCATAGAAGGCCCGGGAAACAGTGCAGAGATTCTTGAGAGTTGATCTAGAGCGTTCCTCGGTCCAACTGGACGGTGGCCACGACGAAGGGAGGCGTGTGGGCGCTGGAGTGGGTGCGTCCGGAGTAAAGACGGGATCGAGAGAGGAGGGTAGTTGGGGTTCCGCTGCAAGGTATACAGCGTATGCGATTGCTTCCAGGACCTCGGGTGGGTACTCGGGAAACATGTTTTGATGATGGAGAGACGGAGAGACGGAGAAAACGGGGAGGGACGAAGGATGAGCGAGACCGGCGGGGAAAGTAAGCGAGGGTGAGATTTATAAGCGGTTAGAGGGTGTTTAGGGAACACGGAGGACGCGGAGGACCGCAGTGGATGCGGTGGTGATGATGTGGAAGATGACTGGTATGGGCTCATCCATCTCGTGACAAGAGCACAAGAGTTCAAGATCCAAATAAATTAGAACCAGAACCCTGTGTAGGAATACTGCATTGTACCTGACAGCACAACCCACACCTGAACGGCGTGCTGATCGTCAAGCTATCATGGACACTTCCTCGACCTCGCCCTCGACGACGGAGATGGATGGAAGAATTCGTGGTCCCAACAGTCTCGAGCGCAGGATGAGGAAGAACACCATCCTCATCTCGCACGGTCGACCCCCGTGGTCAGTCAGTCACCAGTCGCCAGACGCCAGTCGTCGACCACGCAACGCATGTCATGACCGTCTCGCAGGTATTCCGAGGCAGGTGATCCGCTCTACCCGGCTTTCGTAATCGGTATTGCGGGCGGCTCTGCATCCGGAAAGGTCTCCTTCACAGTCCCTCTGACGCCATTTCTGGAAATTTCTGAAAATTTTCTCGCCTTCTACAACAGACGCACGTCGCACAGCAGATCGTCAAGGCGCTTGGAAATATTCCATCTGTTGTCATCTTGTCCCAAGTTGGTCCTCTTAGCTCCCACCACCTACCCCGGTTCTATTTCCATTTCCATCAGGATAGTTTCTACAAGCCACATGGTCCAGAAGAACTCAAGCTAGCCTTTGAAAACAAGTATGACTTTGATCACCCAGACGCCCTCGATCTCGACCTGTTTGCCGAGGTGGGCTTCTCCGCGCTTGTTGCTCCTGCTTTGAATTAGTGTACACATGCATTTGCACAGTGCCTCTCTAATTTGAAAGCCAACCAGCAGACGAACGTTCCCGTCTACTCGTTCGTCCAGCACCAACGTTTAGTTCAGACCCAGTACCTCTACGGTCCCTCAATTGTGATTGCAGAAGGAATCATGACACTTCACGACCCACATTTACGTGGTTTATACGACCTAAAGGTGTGTGGATCTCAATTGTGCCCTGCACCACCCACATTCTCCTTCTTTTCGGTCAGGTGTTCGTTCAATGCGATTCAGACCTTATGCTCGCTCGTCGAATCCGACGAGACGTCGCCGACAGAGGTCGTGATGTCGGTGGGGTTATAGACCAGTACCTTCGCTTTGTCAAACCGGCATATGACAACTTTGTGCTGCCCTCTTCTCGTCATGCCGATATTATCGTCCCTGGGTCTGACAATGGGGTAAGAAATCCACGAGACTATGATCATATGACCCCTGATGCTGGAAATTGGGCAGGTGGCCATTGAACTAATTTCCGAGCACGTCAAACGCCAACTTGCGCAGAGGGCGGCCTTTCTACGCGAGAAGATGGCCCGTTCACAGACAGCACTCCGCAAGCACCCGTCCCCTCTTCCAAGCCCGAAGATCCGGGAGGCTTCGCTCGAGAGTAACATCATCCTTATGGAACAAACCACTCAGCTTCAAGGAATATATACAATCCTCCGAAACAAGACTTCAATGAGGGTCGATTTCATATTCTATGCTGACCGTTTAGCCACATTGATTTGTGAGCGAAGCATGTGCGAGTTGCCATTCCGTCCCAGAACCGTCACATGCCCAACCACTGAGCTGGTGGCCGGGAAAGAGCTTGCTGCGCAAGTAAGTGTAGTTCAGCTTGCAGATTTGTACGAGGGCCACCCCTTGTTCCTGTGTGGTCGCGTAGCTCACGCCTTACTCGTAGCACCTAGTCGGAGTGTCAATCATCCGATCGTGGGTATTCCAATATGAAAAAACACATCCTCTCACACCGTGCCGTTTATAGTGGAGGCGCATTTGAACGTGGGTTGCGAAGAGTTTTACGGGACGTCGCACTAGGATCACTGCTAATTCAGTCCGACCCCAAAAGTGGCGAGCCCCTTCTCCTGCACACCATGGTCCCCGATGCGGTTAGGGACCGAAACAAAGCTGTGAACACGTGGGTGTTTCTGCTCGATGCTCAGGTGAGAGGTCCCAAACCAAATCTATAAGTCACGTAAACCCCTCATTAATTTACGTGCAACCTCTGTTTTCCCTCTTCTCCCATCCCGATGACCCCATTCGCCGTCCCCGTCGTGCCTCCTGGCGAATTGCTTGGACGGTTCTATTCGCCTGCGGTGACCAATTGGGACTCAAAACCTACCGCCTACACACGAACAACGTGGTGTACCCTTAACGACATGCTCTTCTTCCAACGGGTCATGTAGATCGTGACGGGCGCCACAGCTCTTATGGCAATTCGGGTCTTGCGTGACCATGGTGTCCGGGAGGTATGTTTTAGCACCTGTTCCCGACCCAGGCGGTATTTCCCATCCATTCACTACGTCCGAATTCTTTCCAGGATCGCATTCTCTTCCTCACGTTCGTCGTTGCTCGGGGCGCTGGGGTGAACGCGATTCAGAAGGCCTTTCCCAAAGTTAAGGTCATTACAGGGGCGATTGACGACGACCTTTCAGAGCGTTGGCTGACGGCTCATGGAGAAGGCACAACGGGAACGAAGGTTTGGGTTATTGAGCCTGGTCTGGGCAGTATTAGTAGGTCATGCATTTTGTGCGAGGCTAATCTCTGGCTGACATCCCATGAACCAATGTGTGAATAGGTAACCGCTATTTCTGAGTGTCCTGAGGTCGTTTCGTGGTATTTGAGTTTCCTTTTGCACTCGAGGTTTCTATATTAGATACTCATACAACGTGGCTATTCCATTGGCCTAGCCTTTTTCTTCCGTTTCTTTTTGCGGCCCTTCGCCACCGACTGGGAGGCCAGGCCAGGATCGTTACCTGAGATACCATGCCATTCCTCATACTCTTCAATACCCTCTCTCTCGTGACCAACTTCTATTAAGTCATCTAGATCCTCTTCGGGATTCGCCTTTTTACTCGGCTCTCTGACTAAGCACGCAACGAAGAATCCGTTGGTTCCGTCCTCGGGTCGACAGCGGATAAACGAATCAAGCATGCCATCTATAGGTGCAGGTGCCCCATTGAATAACCGTCAGAGGATTCCGGAACTTGCAACTGATCCCGCTCACGTTCATCATCATTTGAAGCTGCCCCGTCCAATCCGCGTCTGGGCCAGATGGGAATCACCTCGGCTCTTGGGGCCAGAGTAAAACCCCCTTCGATAGCCTCCTTGCTCTTTAACGCTGTAAAGACGACATGCTCGTTTTCCAAGGCGTGGATGCTACATGTTGAATACACGATCTTCTGGACCGAGGGAAACCTCATGCTGTGCTGAATAATTTTGAGCTGAAACGCGGCGAGCTTTTCGAGTCGTTCTGAGTTTCCGTCCGAACGGTTCTCTAGTTGGGAGTTAAAGAGGTCCAACATTAGGGAAATGATTTCTGGGATGAGTGGTTACCTGATTGAGTCAAAGCGTCAAGACGATTGACAATGCCACTCCCAGAACAAGAAGGGTCGACAAGACTAGAAGGAAGGCGTAAAGTGATGTTTAGATTTTGTTCAGACAATCGACTTACATGTGCGACACACGAGCGTAATCATTAGGATTGATAGAAAGGAAGTCGGCATTTATAGGCTCGACGTTTCTTGTGGCTGCTCTGGTGAGCATCATTTTGAGGGTCTGGAAGCGCTTTCGATCTCTCTCGAATGCAAATACCTTTCCCTCATTCTTCATAAGAGCGCTATCTCGAGGTCTAGTGAGGGAAATACTGGGACGCAGGGGAGGCTCACTACCTTAGGTGTGAGGTCTTGTTCCCGGGAGCGGCAGTGGCATCAATAACGTGTATATCTGCCCCGGTGGGTGGTGAGAGCACCAAGCTGGGGAAACACGAGGCCTTGTCCTGGAGTATGATCTTCCCGGTCAAAAAGAGCTCGTCTTCCTGGAGCCGTATATCGGGAGGAAGTGCAAGCAAGTCCGTGGCATGCTTGTCTTCGTGATATGACTTGTCTTTGAGGCTTCAGGCATCATCAGATGACTAGGTGTTTCCAGACAAAAGTTCTCACTCTTCAACGATGTGTTGGTGTATAAACCCGCGATGCCTCAGGATGCCCGTGACGGCCTCCTTGGTTGAGACGTTGGTGTTGATACGGACCCATCGCGGAGAGGTTGATGAATCGCTTTGTGGCGCAAGATCCTCGTCTCTCGCAATCCCTCGCTTGACCTTGATCATGACTAGCTCGGCCTTCATACGCGTCTTATGTCTCAAAACGGCCTGCTTGATGGGTCCGTCACCAGCCTGGATTCCTTTGCCAAAAAGAACATCGTGAACCAGGAGTAGCACGAGGTTTTGCTGCGAAAGGTGGTTCTTCTCTTGCTCAAGCAGCTTAGAAGCATTGATGACATCGAGAAGAACCGGGCGATCTATTGATGTCGTACGACAGGTGAGCAAGGTTTTGGGCAGGTTCTTACATGTTTGGCCGAACGCACACTTCAGTGTCTCAATGACAAGGGCGGCTCCTCGTTTACGGTCCGCCTCAGGAAGAGTGGCTACGAGACTTTTGATTGAACCTTTTTTTGCATTCAGAGAGTCGAGAATTGAAGCGCATTTGTAGTAGAAATTCATGATGAACACAATAATATCACTGCATGTAAACCAGTCGAGTACCTGAGGGAACAGACAGTGACGTTAGAAATTGGGCTGTTGCAGGGCTGTGGAAAGTGGAAACGAATAAACGAATCAGATTGGGATTTGTCTTCAATTTAGCCGCCGTGAGCGACGCTCAGACAATGTAGATAAGTATAATGCATCAGTCGTATCACATTCGAAACCCCAGGACTACCCACCGGGCCTGCCGACGTCTCACGTCGGAGAAATACGGGTCCAAGTTGTTTTTTCGTCTTCCCCACGACAAGCCAGTAAGCCGACATTTCTTTGGGCCGTGGCGGACAAAATCGTAAATATGCCTACAGTGGACACCGCGCTATATGACTTGCTGGGCGTGTCAACGGCCGCGACGACGGGTATGTGCCACCTGCCGTGCGATCCCAAACCATTGCAAGAATTAATGTTCGTTGCTTGCCACAGCGGAGATTAAGTCTGCATATCGAAAAAAAGTCCGTCTCCCCATGGATTCCCCCACCTTGATAAACTAACTGACACGCTCTCCAGGCCATGCAATTTCACCCAGTCCGTGCTCTTTGCCATTCTCCATGAACCATTCTAATACTTCAAAACGGACACTTCGCATATAGGATAAGGTACTCCGCCTCTATAGCATTTCTGGTGATTTTACGAACCCGCTGGTTAGAACCCAGATCCAGAGGCCCATGTCAGATTTCAGGAAATTTCGGCTGCGTGAGTCGAGATAAGCAACGTGGGAGCTCTCAATGAGACTTTTGTCAGTTATGAAGTCCTTGTTGATCCTGAGGCGCGCGAAATGTATGACCAGTACGGACTTGATGGCTCGAAGCGACAAGGCGGACCCGGCATGTCACCAGAGGATCTATTCGAGAATCTCTTCGGTGGTGGTGGCTTCACATTCGGTTCAGCAGGCCCTACCCAAAGAAAGAAGGGAGAGGATCAACGAGTGCCGTACGAGGTCTCATTAGAAGACTTATATACAGGCAAGAGTGTCAAGTAAGTCGCTGTTGTCACCATGGACCTACCATTTTGATCGATCCCTAGGATGCAGATAGAGAAAGCCACCGTATGCCCTACATGTAATGGTTCAGGAGGGAGAGCAGGCACGAAACCCAAGAAGTGTATAAAATGTGACGGTGAAGGCATAACAGTGACAACACGGGCTGCCAATGGAGGTGCTTTGGGATTCGCCCGTGTGACTTGCTGGGCTTGCAAAGGTTCGGGGAAGACGGTGAGGGAGAAGGACCGGTGAGCCTTTGATCGCGCGATCCTAAGACCTTGGAGCATCACTCAAACTTCCTAGGTGCAAGAAGTGCAAGGGGGAGCGGACGGTCAAAGAGAGGAAGCGGGTAGACATTCACATAGAACGGGGTATGGCTGACGGTGCAAAGATCATACTGCATGGTGAGGGTGATCAAGAACCCGACATCCCTCCTGGCGACGTCATCTTCGTCCTCGAAACAAAACCGCACGAATTCTTCGAGCGGTCGGGTGCCGACCTCCTGGCGCACGTCAGCATCACATTATCGGAAGCCCTTCTGGGTTTCTCTCGGGTGATCCTCACACATTTGGATGGACGAGGGATCAACTTCTCCAGCCCGAAAGGGAAGGTTTACAAGACCGGGGACACGATTGTCCTGCGTGGAGAAGGCATGCCAATACATAAGAAAGTGGCAAAGGGAGACCTGTATGTGCTGTTCGAGGTCGAGATGCCGACCGAAGAGTGGTTACAAACGGTCGATGTGAAAGCACTCCGAGGGTTGCTACCTCCAGGAAAACCTGACTTGCGACCCGAGGTTGTGGATGAGGCACAGTACGAGGTGGCTGATATTCACGAGGTATGAGCGCCAATGTTTACATTTTGGATGACTCTGACGATGCATACAGTTCGGCGACGCCGAGGAAGATTGGGAAGACGAAGAATTTGACGACGAGGAGCACCCTCAATGCCAACATGCATGATGCTTTTGCGAGTCGTCAGGTAACTGATTAGAGGTGGCCTTGGTGGCTTCTGAACTCCCAACTCTACCATTTACTACCGAAATTACCTTACCTAGCTTTTAAAACCTCAATCTTGCATTTCATCATGACGTCGTGTAGATAGAAACCATGTTGCACGAGCAGAACCCAGGTACAGTCGTTGGATGATAAACAATCTAATAGCAGATGCGATATGATGCATAGCGACCAGCTGTTTCACTCGGTCGAGTGATTTTGACGACCTGGCCACGTTTTAGGCCGTAGTAGCGCGCAACTGGATCAATTAATTGGATGCGAGGTAGCTGGGTCTCTTTGAGGCGGCTGTGATTACGAGTCAGAAATCGACTTCGGGCGCGGGAGGTTACAGAGACGTACTACCGTTCCAAAAGGAGCCTCTTTTGTTCAGACGACAAGACTTCATGCTTCGGCACCAAAGTGTGATGCGTAATGTTGACGAGCAGATCGGTCTCCGAGAACTCCTCTAGCAAGTACTGTTGAGACATCCCTGTAATAACCTATTCCAAGGCTTAGACGCTTTGCCTCAATGCCTCGAATAAATGCAAACCTTTCGTGCACTCGGCGTCATGGTATTGGGATAGATTATCATGCCCCTTTGCATACCCTTGTCATCAAGAATGTTTAAAAGTCTGCAAAATGGTCGTCGGATACAGCGCAAATTGAGCAAGGGAAGAAACTTTACTTTCGCATGCTCTTCACGCCGACATTCCGCTCATCGCAGAAATACACATAAATCTGTTCCGAGGGGTTATTCGCAGCAGTGGCGAAGAACCCCAAACTATTCCGACTGCCCAAACGCTCGGTCAGTACCTTGGCCATAGGACAAAATATGGCGCACTCGACGGCTTGACCGCGTCCGTACGTGGCCTTGAACTCGTCCAGGCTCATGCCGATTTCTTCTTCCGCCACCGCGAACCCCTTGCGGGTGTTCAGTGCTCCGGGGCGCAGAAAACCAACTCGGGGCGGCTTACTCGGTCGCGGATGAGCTCGTGGATCGTCCGGTTGACTTTCCACAGTCGGGCGGTTTCGATCTCTGCTTGTTTGCTGTGTTCCATTTGGCCACTGCGTTCAGTGGCTGGAGGGCTGGGTTTCAAGTCCGAGACAAAGGGGCAGCTGGCGCTCCTTTCTGTCCTTCCTCTTTGACTATGGCGACGCTGGGGATGACTACAAATGTGAATATAGACGGTCCACCACCCGTATCGCTCACCGTTCCAATCCTGGTGCGTGTTTTTATGCTTGAAACCTTGCAAACGGGCAACTGAAGAAAGACGTTTAGGCGCGGTTCAAACCCTCAAAGGTGTTCAACGACGCGGTCGAGGCCCCTTCTCCTCCTGCACCTGGGCGCAAAGCCGGGACGAATTATATCACCGGGTTGTGCTTTGACGATCGCGGCGAGACGCTCGTCACTTCAGGCGACGACGAGACGTTCCGCGTGTACAACACGAGGACTGGCAAGTGAGATCTTTTTAAACAACTCTTGGTTCGTACTGATAGCGTTTGGCGGGTCGTAGATTTTCCAAGACGTTTATGTCAAAAAAGTATGGCATCGATTTGCCTCGGTTCACACATCGGAGTACGAACATAATTTATGCATCGACGAAGGAGGATGATACAATACGATATCATTCGTTGCATGATAACAAGTACCTACAATACTTCCGCGGGCACAAGAAACGGTGAGGACTGTCTAATTGAATCCTTGAGCGTAGAGTTGACAATCCGCAGGGTGGTCTCTTTACAAGTGTCACCAATAGACGATACGTTTGTCTCCGCATCTTTGGACAACACAGTCCGCCTGTGGGACCTGCGCACGTCTACAAGTCGCGTATGTCCCACCCTCTCTTCGCAAAGCGCCAGCTCACCGTTCCGAGCAGGGCCTCCTAAATCTTCCTTCTTCTCCAGTGGTGACGTACGACACCTCAGGAATGGTTTTCGCGGTCGCACTAAACAAATACTCCCGCGTGCTCATGTACGACGCGAAGAACTTCGACAAGCAGCCGTTCACCTCGACCGCACTCAACGACCCCACACTAGCTAAAATTTCATTTCCACCACGGCCACTTCCCATCACCAGCATGGAATTTTCGAGCAATGGGTCATATCTGCTGGTGGGCACGGCAGGACATGCGCACTACATCCTCGACGCGTTTGGAGCAAAGCTGATGGCAAAGCTGGAGGGGCACAAAGGCCTCGACCCATCCCAGCCGCTCGGCGCACCGCCGAGTCGGCGCCTGAGCGGGGAGGAAGTGTGTTTCACCCCCGACTCGAAGTACGTGCTGAGCGGGTCGGAAGACGGGAAAATCTATGTGTGGGACGTGAGTGCGCAGCCGCTCAAGCCGATCGAGGAGGGCGAGAATCGCGAACCTGAGGTGCTCCGGCCTGTCGCTGTTTTGGAGGGGCATGCGGGGCCGAGTCGGTGTGTTAAGTTTAACCCGCGATTTGTGATGATGGCGACTGCGAGTAATGATTTGGTGCGTCTGTTTCCCCACCTTGAAAGGATTTGGTTTACTGACTGTGGCGGGCTGAGTACAGACATTTTGGCTGCCCGATGGGCCGACTGAGGTGGAATCGGGGACGGATAAAGAGGGAGATACACGTATGCAGTCTTAAATTTGTGTAATAAATCTTGCCTTTCTTGCTTCGGGTCGTGTGCGTTCACAAATCCATGAGTTGTCCCGCACTTGGTCAAACTTCGACTCCGACCACTCATTTGCTGGCATCTAAGCAGCAATGCGTCTCCTCAGCGCCCTCGGCCTCTCGTTTTTCTTCCTCTCAAAGCTCGTATTGGCTAGTACGTCCATCCAGTAATTACTGCAGGAAATTCCAGTGGGCTGAATTGCGACAGATGATGACCCAGTTCCTCCGGTCGATGTAGAAGCTGAGACTGGGCCGGCGGTGGTCGCCACAGGCACCTTCCTCTCCGACTCGCCTTTCCCTAGTACGTCTGTGTGAGGGACACGACGAGGTGAAGGCTGATGAGGTTGGCAGATATTGTCAACGGCCAGCGAAATTCATTTACCATCGCCGTGGAGAATTCGGGCCTGACAAACATTACGCTCAAGAGTGTGCAGGGTATGCTTGCTGCTGTCAGGGGCTGCGCAGGTGCTAATACGCGAGGTAGGAACGTTCTATAATCCCAAGACGGAGGTCATCATTCGGAACGTATGTGGCGCCCCGATTATACTTACCACAGGGTGCTAATGGGAAGACAGACCACAGCGATGACTTATGGTGTTCCTCTCGTCAGCGGCGCAAAGATTACACTTCCGTATTCTTTCTTCAGCGAGTGAGCATGGTCCGTTTGACGCGTTTTCTGTTTATTAACTTGTGCTCCAGGTACAAGGTATGACTGGTATTACGCTAATCTGCGCGTGTTTGCTCATTTCCTCCCAGCCCATGGAAGTCCGTTTGAAGGTCTTTGTCGACTACACAGGAGAGGTGCGGGAGTGCCTCAATTGAAGTCGAACACGTATTGATATACACCTCTGACAGGATGATGTGGTCGGGCAGGTGACTGCGTATGACGCGGGGCTTAGGATCGTGGAGCCCGAACAGTCGTGGTTCGACCTGACCTTGTGCGTAGGCTGCCACCTCTCACCATCTTACAAATCACTGACGAGGCTCCCTAGACTCTCTTCGTACGCGTTTGTCGCGGCTCTGATCGGCGCAGGGTCATACTTTGCTTACCAGTCGTTCTTTCCCGCGCCGAGGAAGAAGAAGGTGACCAAGGCGCCTGCTGCGGCGTCGATAGACGCGGGAGCGTCGTCCCCGGTTGTCACCCCTGGGTCGGGTGTGTACGCGGAGGAATGGATCCCTGAGCATCACAAAAAGAAAGGCAACAAGGGGAAGAAAGAGGGCGGGGCGCTGAGCAGTGGGGATGAGAAGAGCGGAGCCGATTCGGGAGCTGACGGAAAGAAAAAGGGCTCGCGACGCAAGTGAGTTATGGGCCCAGCGGGCTGACGCGGCGCGGGGATTTGAGACTGGTCCGGGAATGGATTGGGGACCGACGGATGTACAGTCATTTTATACTATATATCGCTGTGATGTGCTGGCTGCTGGTCGTTTGTGATGGATGCCCATAAAAGTTGGCTGTGTCTTATTTCCGACTCAACTTAGAATCTCCCTATCTCCCCACCTAGTCCTTTGCCATGATGCCAATGATGCGAGGGACGCAATACCGGCAGTCCCTGCCTGGGTCGTCCACGTCGACGTTGACTGCGTCTGTCCTGCCATCCGTGCCCCCAGTGGCAGCAGCGACGCGGAAGCGAAAGCGAGAGGTCGCGGCCGAGATTGTGACCTATCGAGAGGAACAATACCTCGACAATACGACAGGCAAACTCAAGAATGTCATCGTCATCGACGACAGCCCAGAGCCGCCTCCGCCAGCGACAACAGCAACGTCCGCGACCCTCTCTGCAGTCGTGCAAAACGGCTTCAATCACACAAGACCCAATAATGTTATTCTTCCATCCCAGCGACGGACACGGGCACAAGTCGCTGCTGCTGCTGCCGCTCTGTCGGCCAACCAGTCTGCTGCGTCGTCTATCGTCCCTCCTCCGGCTAAGCGGAGAAAGAGAGAACCCCAACAACAACAGCATATAGCAGCAACGGCAGCAACGGCCATTAACCAGCCTGTCCTTGTCAGACCCAAAAATTACCCCGCCCTCCAAGCAAAACCGTGGCCTTCCACTTCGGCCGCTACAGACGTCGTAAGTCCCAGTGTCCACAGGAATCATCACCCCCTTTGCTCACTTTTTTTTGGCTAGTCCGCAGTCTCTTCGGCAGTCTCCAAAGCTCCCCCTGCATGCGACGACAAGGAGGGACACTATGTGGTCACCCCGGACGATATCATTGGCGGTCGATGTGAGTCCCCAGCGATGCGGCTGTCCCCCTTCTGACACCCCTTCCCTCATGCCAGATCGCATCGTGCGTCTTCTCGGCCAAGGCACCTTTGGAAAGGTCGTCGAGGCCACACATCTCTCCAGCCAGCGAAAGGTCGCTGTGAAGATTATCCGCGCCATTCCAAAATACCGCGAGGCCTCGAACATTGAGATTCGCGTCCTCAAGCTCCTCAAGGAACGCGACCCAGCCAATAGACAGTACGTATGACATGACCGCCCGCCGTCCCCGATACCTGTTTTGTGACTCACTGACTGCGACGCAGGAAATGCATCCACTTGATCGAGACTTTTGACCATCGTAATCATGTCTGCATCGTCACCGAGCTTCTCGGAATGTGTGTCTACGACTTTCTCAAGGATAATGAGTTTCACCCGTTCCCCCGATCGCATATTCAGCAATTCGCCCGGCAGCTCCTATCAAGCGTCGCGTGTACGTCTCATCTCGTGGAGTCCCGGCTTCTTGCGTGCGATCTATCGACTCACTATACCTGCAGTTTTACACGATCTCCAACTCATCCATACTGATCTGAAACCGGAAAATATTCTCCTTGTCAATAATGCCTATAGCGTCGTGGAAGAGCAAATACAAGCGCCCGGAAAGGTGCGTTTTCTGAAGGTACCGCGCGTCGGCTGGGCTCACCAATACTCTCACAGCGAGCCGTGATCCGGAAGCGACTTTGGAAGTGCGACCTTTGAACGAGAATACCATTCGACGGTAGTGAGCACCCGCCACTATCGAGCGCCAGAAATCATCCTGGGTAAGTGACTTTGCCGTTACGGATTAAGTTGGGTTCTCAACTCGCCTTCTCCTTTCCTACTTTTAGGTCTGGGTTGGTCCTACGAAATCGACGCGTTTTCGCTGGGGTGTATCCTTGTCGAGTTTTACACTGGCGTCGCGCTCTACCAGACACACGATAACCTAGAACATTTGGCCATGATGGAGGTGGTCATGGGTCGCATGCCGGACCGCTTTGCACGTAAAGGCGCGTCGCAAAAAACGGAGTATTTCAAGGAACCAAATAAGCTTGATTGGCCCTCTGCCAAGACGACCAAGCAGAGCAAAAAGGACGTTCGGGCCACCAAGGCACTCGAGGTGCGTTGGGATTGCGCGTGCGTGCGTGCGTGCGTGCGTGCTTATTTTAATCCTGACACACAGCAAATCATTGTCCCGGGCGACAACTACAACCGGGCATTCCTCGATCTCGTGCGCAAACTGCTCGGGTTTGACCCCTCGGACCGAGTACGGGTGCGCGACGCCCTCAAGCATCCGTTTTTCAGCACCCCGCCGCCGAACGATTATACATAGAACATGTCCCGCCTTATGGATTTTATGTTGCATGCATACATGTACCGAATATGATGTGAATTGGACGCGCTCTCGTCCCGTTTTGGATGCCCAGTCTATCCCAGCTAGTCTTGCTATGTTGTTCCGTTTGTCCGATAGAAATCTAGTCCTTTGCCCCTGTGAATGAAGCTCCTCGACGGGCGCTTCGTCTTTGTTTGTCCGCACAACTTGGACTGCCGCCTTTGATGGCGAACGTCTCGGACAACCTCTTTGCCGAACTGCAAGAGCGGGTGCTCGACCCACTTAAGAGCGATTTGACCATTGCGGAGCTGGATAGCGGCCACACAAAGCCCGCGGTTCTTGTGGACGAAAGCCAGTTCTCCACATTTGGGTCGACTTCCCCTCCCTCAACGCCTTCCCTTGACTCCGACTCGGACGTCCTCGTATATTCGCATGATGACCTCGTCAAGTCACTTGCAAAGCAGCTCCAGATTCAGACGCGCATCAATACGATTTATGACCGTGACCTTGAGTGCCGGACTCAGATCATCGAGGAGCTCTCCGTGCGCATCACCGAGCTCGAATCCGTCTCTCGTGTACGCGTCGAAGATGAGCAGGTGTTGATACAGCTGCGGAGGCGTGTGCGAAAACTTGAGAGGGCGCTGTACGTGAGTCAACTTGTCAACAAGAGTCTCGTGGACGTTGTCGATGTTCCTGAAGGCTGGGAGGGGCCTCCCATGCCTGAGGGGTACAATCTAGTCCAGAGTGATTGGTACGAGAGCGTCGTCACGGGCTCTGTGGCGTGGGGTGTCGAGCGGGAGAACTGGAAGGCGCGTGTTTGCACGCTCGAGGGCGCTTTTGCTACCTTACAAGAGAGGGAGAATAAGTGGAGAAACGACTTATCGACTTCGACCGAGAATGGCAGCGCTGTCGCAAGTGCAGCAGTGAGGGAGGAGGAACGGCAGAAGTTGGAAGAGGCCTTTGAGGCTGAAAGGGCCACGCTTAGGACTCAGCTAACGGAGGTGTCAAGGTCCTTGGAGAGAGTTGCAGAGGAGAACGCAAGAGTGTGTATCCGTCGCTGCACCGCGAAATGTACTGACTCAAATGCTTCTCGCAGCTGCTCTCCCGGCTGGAGGAACAAACAGCAAAAGCCAAGAGGCTTGAAGCCGCCCTTGCTGTCGCCGAAAAGACCAAGGATGCCGTCTTCAATACCGCCTCTGGGGATTCAAATGAACTTGCGCGACTGCAAGCTTCCCTCGTCGAGGCAAACTCCAAAGTTGCAGAGCTGGAAACGCGGTGTACAGAGGTCTCGGCAGCCACAGAAACTACCCGTGCCGAACTCGCGGAGAGCAAGCAGCGCCTGGAGGACGCGCTCATCCAGTTCGTCGCTGCGGAGGAGAGCCACGCGAATTGCGGTTCCAATGCAAAAGAATTGCAAGAACAAATCGCCGCTGAACGACGTACGGTCGAGGAGCTCCAGAACGCGAGTATTGAGACGGATAAGGCGTACACCACTTGGCGGATCGAGTTGGAGGAGAAGATTTCGACTTTGACTCAAGAGTCTGAAACTAAGATTGAAGAGCTGAATGTCAAACTCCAGTTAGCGGAGACGCGAGCTGAGGAGACAAGTGCCGAGCTCGTCACTGCCCGCCAGCAGTTCGCCAAGTCGGAGAAGACGCATGAAGAGTCTGTTAACCGCATCACGGTGCTTATCTCTGAGCTTGAGCTGACTCGAATTACCGTCATCACCTATGAGAGCAAGATACAGGTGCTGGATGGCCGAGTCAGTGAGCTAGAAACGAGCATTTTGGAGCAAGAAACCTCCCACCAGGAGCATGTGCGTTGTATGGAGGCGGAGGCCAAGGCATCATTGAAGGGATGGGTCGGGAAGCTTGAAAACGCCAATGGCAAGATCTTGGAGGCCGAGACTAAACAGGCTGCGATGATTCAGACTGCTAATGCGGCTGGGACACTGGCTGAAGGGGATCTTAAAGCTCTCCGGGCTCAATGGGGCGCTGCCCAAGCTCAAATATCTGAGCTGCAATCTGCTAAGGCAGCCGAGGAGACGCAGTGCAAAGCAGCCGAGGAGGAATTGGC
>WNFL01003732.1_pt1 | contig 16412 bp, 28 predicted proteins | sample 5400361 | NCBI WGS metagenome assembly WNFL01 (sample SAMN13153351, study PRJNA577476) | soil metagenome | isolation source: 40 cm soil on Douglas fir-dominated hillslope | place: USA:California | collected 2013-09-17 | reverse complement strand
GAAAGCAAAGGAGACCGGCGGTTCTGGAAAGCATGTCGGTTCGATCTTCGATCTGTTCAGGCACCCGATCTGGCGCAGGCACGCCCTGGTCGGCATTGGGCTTGGTCTCGCCGGAATGGCCGGCCTTTGGGGGATCGGCTTTTTCTCGCCGGAGCTAATCTCGACCGCCCTAAAAAACGAGCCCCAAAAAGTCATCGATGTGGTCCGCGGCTACGGAACAGCATTCCAGGACGTCGGCGCGTTTTTCGGGATGATGACCTTTACCTTTGCCGCCACATACATTGGCCGTCGCGTCGCATTCCTGGGGGCCTACATTCTCTGCCTTATTGCCACTATTTTTGTTTTTAACAATTTACGATCCGGCAACGATGCCTATTGGATGTTGCCCATGATGGGCTTCGCCCAACTTTCCGTTTATTTCACACACGATTGCGCGGCACGGGCGTCGGTTTCTGTTATAACACTGTTCGTTACCTCGCGGCCTTTTTCCCCATGATGCTGACGAATTTGAACGCCTTACTTTTAAGCAATCACATCAACGAACCCTTCCGCAAAGCCGCCACCTGCCTCTCTGTCATTTTCCTGTTGGGCATCATTACTCTGATCTGGGCTCCCGAAACCAAAGGCAAGCCTCTGCCGGAAGACTGAGTTTTCCTCTCTTTTCAAAACCCTCGTTCTCGAGCGCCCACAAAAAACCCGTCCTCCTCGCGGAGAACGGGTTGCTTGGAATTCTATGAAGCGGATTTACTTCGTGGCTTCTGCCGTTTTGGCTTCCGCAGACTTTTCCGGGAGCGCCGATTCACCTGGCGGTTCCACCGCCAGCGGCATGTCCACCCATTCAAGGATGGCCTGTTGCGAAGCATCGCCCTGACGCTGGTTTAGTTTGATGATCCGCGTATAACCCCCGCGCCGATCCTTCTGCGCCGGCACAATATCACTGAAAAGGATCTTCACTGCCTCCTCTTGATGCAGCCGCGCGACCGCCAATCGGCGATCGCTAATCGTCCCGCCCTTGCCGAGCGTGACCATCTTTTCCGCGACGGATCGCGCCGCTTTCGCCTTGGCCAGGCTGGTGGTGACTCGTTTATGTTTAATCAAGCTGCATACCAAATTGGCCAGCATCGCATTCCGGTGTTCGCCGGTGCGGCCCAACTTGGCGGTTCGCTTCAGGTGTCGCATAAATTTCCTTACCGGGTAAGCGTCATCGTGCCGTTATCTTCCTTGGGTGCCTCGAGCAAATCCGGCTCGAAGGTCATGCCCAGAGTCAATCCCAGCGCCTGCAGCTTGTCTTTGATTTCGTTGAGCGATTTCTTTCCGAAATTGCGGTACTTCAGCATTTCCTGTTCGGACTTCATCGCCAACTGGCCGACAGTAGTGATATTGGCGTTGTTCAAACAATTCGCCGCGCGCACGCTCAACTCAATCTCGTTCACGCTCATATTGAGCAACTTCTTCAGCTTGCCCTTCTCTTCGTCCTGCTTGTCAACGACCTCTTCAAACTCAACCGCGTTCTTGTCATAACCAACGAATACGTCGAGATGATGCTGCAAAATCGCGGATGCCTGGGTCAGCGCGTCATCAGGCGTGATGCGGCCGTCGGTCCACACTTCGAGAATCAGCCGATCGTAATCGGTTCGCTGTCCGACACGCGCATTCTCCACCTGATAACGCACACGCGTGACCGGCGAGAACAGTGAATCGATGGCTATCACCCCGATTGCCTGGTTGGGCTTCTTATTTTCGTCGCCCGGCATGAAACCGCGCCCGATTTTGACTTCGAGCTCCATCTCAAATTTACGCTTCTTGTCGAGCGTGCAGATATGCTGGGCCGGATTCACCAGCTCGACATTTTGGTTGAGCTGAATGTCGCCGGCGGTCACCTGCCCGTCTTTGTTCGCCGAGAGCAGCAAAGTCTGCGGATCCCGTGTATGGGCCTTGAATAGAATCTTCTTGAGATTCAAAACGATGTCCGTGACATCTTCCACGACTCCGTCAATGGTCGCGAATTCATGCATCGCGCCATCCACCTTGATTGAGGTGATGGCCGCGCCTTCCAGCGAGGAAAGCAGCACACGCCGAATCGAGTTTCCAATGGTATGGCCGTAACCGGTCTCAAACGGTTCAGCGACAAATTTGGCGTAGGTATCAGTTGCGGTTGCCTCTTCTTTGGTCAACCGCTTTGGCATTTCGAATCGTCCTAGACGTATTGGCATATGTTCCTTTCAACAATTTTAATCTGGCCCCTCCGGTGAAATATTCCCGCCGCCGGCAAAGGCCCGTATAATTGTGATTTGGGTGTTCCGCGGTTCAATGACCGCGGCTCACCCGGGTTTATGGTTTAGCGGGAATAAAATTCTACAACAGCCTGCTCATTGGCGATGGGCTGAATTTCATCGCGCGTCGGAATTCGCATCACGACGCCCTTGACGGCTTCTTTGTCCAGCGACAGCCAACCAGGCACCGCGCGGCTCGTCGCCACTTCCAAATTCTTGGCCACCAATTGCCGCGCAGCGTTCGAGTTTTTGACTTCCACAACATCATTCACTTTCACTCCGAATGACGGAATGTTCACCTTGCGTCCGTTTACTTTGATGTGCCCATGGCACACCAACTGCCGGGACGCAGCCCGGGTATTGGCAAAACCGAGATGATAACAAATGTTATCCAAACGCGTCTCGAGAATCTGCAACATCTGCTCGCCGGTTACGCCACGGCGCCTCAGTGCCCGCTCATACACGCCCCGGAATTGCCGCTCGAGCAACCCGTAATAATACCGCAATTTTTGCTTTTCGATAAGGCCGAGCCCGTACTCAGTATGTTTGCGCCGGGACTTCGGGCCGTGCATACCGGGACCATAATTACGCCGCTCCAGGTATTTCGACGGGCCAAAAATAGGGACGCCAAACCGGCGGCTGATACGAACGCGAGGACCTTTATAACGAGCCATGTGTGAAAAAAGTTAGAAGTCTATGGGTTTACGATAATTAGACACGGCGCTTTTTGCGCGGACGGCAACCATTATGCGGCACCGGAGTCACGTCTTTTATGGTGCTTATTTCGAGACCGATGGCCTGCAACGCGCGAATTGCCGATTCGCGACCCGATCCCGGGCCTTTAACACGCACCTCAATTTCACGCATGCCGTGAGACATCGCCTGCCGCGCCGCGTCCTGGGCGACCTGCTGTGCCGCATAGGCCGTGCTCTTGCGCGATCCTTTGAAACCAACCTTACCGGCACTCGACCAGCCGATCACATGCCCTTGCATGTCGGTTATGCTGACCAGCGTGTTGTTGAATGTTGCCAGGATATTCGCGATACCGGTAACGATATTCTTCGCGCCTTTGGCCTTAACGATTTTCTTTCCGGCCAGATCATCCGCCAGCAACTCGGCTGCGGTTGGCGCTGCCACCGAGCCAGCTTCGGGGGGCTTTGCCGCATCACCGGCGGGAGCTACCGCTACAGCTCCTTCGGCCGTGGGAACCGCGGCGGCGGCTTTCTTCGGCGTCTTGGCGGGCTGCCCTTCCCCTGCTGCCTTGGCAGGTTTTTCAGCGCTTGCTTCGGGTTTGGACTCCTTTTTCGGAGCCGCTTTCTTTTTGGTTTCGTCAGCCATTTGCGGTTAGCAGTTGATGGTTAAGTTAAAATTAATGGATGCCAGTCTTGGCGCCCGGGTTGCGGACCACACCGACCGTCTTGCGCGGTCCTTTGCGCGTTCGCGCGTTCGTCTGCGTCCGCTGTCCGCGCACCGGCAAACCGCGTTGATGACGCACGCCTCGATAACATTTGATACCCTGAAGGCGTTTCAGGTTCATGCCGATTTCGCGGCGAAGATCGCCCTCAATGATGTATTTGCCATCCTGGATGGCATGCACAATTTGCGAAAGCTGCGCTTCGGTCAGGTCCTTTGCGCGGACGCTCGGATCGATTTTCGCCTGCGCAAGGATGTCCTTCGCATTGCTCGGCCCGATGCCGTAAATATAACGCAACGCGATGTCGATGCGTTTTTGAGGAGGTACTTCTACGCCAATGATACGAGCCATATAATTAATCTTTAACTACGTTTTAGCTTAGCCCTGACGTTGTTTATGCCGGGCATTAGTGCAAATCACACGAATAACGCCTTTGCGGCGGATAATTTTGCAGTTTTCGCAAAGCTTCTTAACTGATGCGCGCACTTTCATATTCTAAAATTCTTTCTTGTCCAAAATGATCCGGCCTTCCGACAAATCGTAAGGCGAAATTTCCAGCATGACTTTCTGTCCAATTGCCAGTTCCGCAAATCTCAGCTTCGCTTTGCCGGTCAAATAACCAACCAGCCGATGGCTATTGCTGAGTTCCACTCGAACAGTCCCATTGGAATTCACTTCTACAATTATACCTTCAACTTTGAAGGTATTCTCTCCGGCCATGTCAATATCTCCGGCTCACCCTCGGTGATTAACACCGTATGCTCGAAATGGGCAGATAATGAACCATCTTGAGTGACCACTGTCCAGCCATCATTCAAATATTTTACGCCCGGCGTCCCGGCATTTACCATCGGCTCAATCGCTATCGTCATGCCCGGTCGCAGCTTTTTCGACCGTTTCCCATCCACAAAATTCGGCACCTGCGGCTCTTCATGCATGGTCCGGCCTACCCCATGCCCCACAAACTCGCGCACGACGCTGAACCCGTTGCTTTCCACATAGTTCTGTATGGCCCGCGAAATATCCACGACCCAATTTCCGGGCAACGCCTGCGCAATTCCCTCGTACAGCGCTTTTTCGGACACATCCATCAGTTTTTGCGCCAAAACTCCGCAACCGCCAACTGGAACCGTCCGGGCCGTATCCCCAATGAACCCATTGTGAATTACGCCCACATCCAGGCTCACGATATCGCCAAAACGCAACAATGTCGGACCAGCCAACCCGTGAACCACTTGTTCGTTCACCGAAATGCAGATGTTGCACGGGTATTTTCGGTAGCCCAGAAACGCGCTTTTCGCGCCATAATGTTTAATTCGGCCGGCTGCAAACTCATCCACCTGCCGCGTGGTTATTCCCGGCTGAATAAACACTGCCACTTCGTTCAGAACCGCACCTGCCAGAGCGCATGCCGGACGCATTGCTTCCAAATCCCGATCGCTCTTCAAAACTATCATCGACTGCAGGCCTTTTCTCTCGATTAGCCGTTTCCGGCAGTAAATTATGACACCCGGCCCCGTAGCCGTCCCTTTTTGAGGAATCCGTCGTAGTGGCGCATCAGCAAATGAGTTTCCATCTGGCGCATGGTATCGAGCAAAACGCCGACCATAATCAACATGCTGGTCCCGCCGAAAAATTGCGCCACAGGATAAGGGATTTGCAGTTGGTTATAAAGCATCAGCGGTATCACCGCGATTACCGTCAGAAAAATGGCGCCTGCCAGCGTAATCCGGCTCATTGCGTTATGCAGGTAATCACTGGTTGCCTGCCCGGGCCGCACCCCGGGTATGTAGCCGCCGTTCTTCTTAAGGTCATCGGCGATCTGCAACTCATTGAATTGTGTGGCCACCCAGAAATACGAGAAAAACAGGATCATCAAAGAATAAAGCGCCAGGTAAACGAACGAGCGTTCTCCCAATGCGCGTGCAATATCTGTAAGGAACTTCACGTTCAGGCTCTGGCCGAGAAATTGAAAAATCTTTTGCGGAAACATCAAAATCGCCTGGGCGAAAATGATCGGCATGACCCCCGCATAATTCACACGTAACGGCATGAACGACGTGCCCCCCGAATAAACCTTCCGTCCGACTGCTCGCTGGGCGTATTGCACCGGCACCTTTCGCTGTGCCTGCGTAATGGCGATAACGCCGGCTATCACTCCGGCCAGCAACAAAATCAACGCTGTGGCATGACCAAGGTTGAAATGAGCGTCGATGTTCGCTCCCGGGAAAAACATATCCCGCAATGCCACCGCTGCCTGCGGCAGCCGCGCCAGAATTCCAATCGTAATCACCAGCGACACGCCATTTCCAATGCCGCGATCGGTAATCTGCTCACCCAGCCACATCAGCAACATCGTTCCGGTCGTCAGGATCAACACCGTTTGTATCCGGTACCACCAAATCATCGAGTCCGGATACATCACCAGACGGCCAATTCCCTGGCCAAAAATCTTTTCCGGATTTTCCCAACCGATGGCCATCACCAATCCTTGCCCAAGGCACAGCAAAACGGTCAGGTAACGGCCATACTGAATCAATTTGGTCCGGCCCCCTTCTTCACGCGCCAGTTTGCTTAAACTCGGAATCACCGCGCCGAGCAATTGGATAATGATGGTCGCGCTGATGTACGGCATGATGCCCAGCGCGCCAATCGCGCAATGCTCGAGCGCGCCGCCGGTGAACAGGCTGTACATTCCGAGCACGCCGCCTGCGGCGTCGCCTGAGTGCAGCTTGAAATAGGCCGCCAGCACCGCGCCATCCAGCCCGGGAATCCGGACCACCGCAGCCAGCCGGCAAATCGCCAGCACCATCAGCGTGAACAGTATCCGCGATTTCAGCTCGGGGATTTTGAAGCAGTTACTGAACGTGTTTGCAATGGCAGCAAGCATTTACTTTAAATCTGGTTCGCTTATCTCGGCGCTGGTTCGATGGACATCAGGCTTTTGCCGCTATAGCCTTTTTCAAGGTAATGACCTCGCATTTACCGCCCTTGGCCTCGATTTTTGCCCGAGCCGACGCGCTAAATGCATGGGCCGAAACGATCAATTTCCGGGTCAAATCGCCGGTGCCAAGAATCTTGATCAAGTCGGAACGGCCATTGGCATTGGCCAAGCCGCTCTCGCGCAATGAATTCTCGTCAACGCGCGCACCTTCGTCGAATTGATTGAGCGATTCCAGGTTCACCGCCAGATAGCGAGTGCCATGGCGTTTATTATTGAACCCGCGTTTGGGAATGCGCCGAATCAACGGCATCTGGCCGCCTTCGAACCCAATTCGAATCGAGCTGCCAGATCGCGCGGTCTGGCCTTTGCCACCGCGTCCGCTGGTCTTGCCGTGACCGCTGGATTCACCCTGGCCCAGCCGTTTACGGCGATGCCGCGCGCCGGGGCGGGGTTTGAGATCGTGTAATCGCATAAATTATCAATTCGCAGTTGCCGATTCCGTGGTCGTAGCCGCGGGTAATTCCAGTACTTTCGGGACTTTCGGCGTTTCTGTCTTCCTGATTTGCAAACCGCGCGCGCTATAAATGTCCTCGCGCAATCGCAAGCTTAGCAAGGCGCTCAATGTCGCTTTCACAACATTCGCGGCGTTCTTCGAACCAAGGGATTTGCTCAGAATATCCTTCACGCCCGCAAGCTCGAGCACGGCTCGCACCGTTGGGCCGGCGATGATGCCGGTTCCCGGCGAAGCGGGCCGCAACAACACGCGCGCGCCGCAATAATGTGAAAAAACTTCGTGCGGAATCGTCGCATCTTTCAGAGAAACGCCGACCATCGACGATCGCGCCACTTCGCCGCCTTTGCGGATGGCATCAGCCACTTCGCCGGCTTTGCCGAGACCCACGCCGACGCGTCCGCGCTTGTCGCCCACGACAATCAGGGCGCTGAAGTTAAATCGGCGTCCGCCTTTCACCACCTTGGCGGAGCGGTTGATGAACACCACTTTCTCCGTCAATTCTTCGCCGCTTGAGGCACCGCCTGCTTCGGGTCCGGGGCGCGGCCGGCGTCCTCGCGGCGAGTGTCTTTGCGGACGCGCTTCGCCACCGCCGCCGGATTCTGGTGCTGCTGCTGGTTTAGTTATTTCAGCCACAATTCAATTTCTCCATTTCTCGTTAAAACTTGAGTCCCGCTTCCCGGGCAGCATCCGCCAATGCCTTTACTTTGCCATGATAGCGGGCGCCGTTTCGGTCGAATACGACCTGCTTGATTCCCTTGCCCAACGCAGCCTGCGCCGCGAGTAATCCCACCGTCTTGGCGCTTATCGCATTCGCTTTTAACTTCTCCCGGTCGGGTGTCGCCTTGCTGCTGGTCGAGGCAGCCGCCACCGTCACGCCGGCGATGTCATCGATAAATTGCACGTGAATGTTCTTATTGGTAAAGCACACACTCATCCGCGGACGCTCCGGCGTGCCGCTGATTTTTTTCCGGATACGCCATCCGCGGCGAACCGCCAAATCGTGTTTCTTTTCTGTTCTCATTGGACCTTCAAAGCGTTTGTAAATGCCCTCTCTTACTGAACCGTCTTGCCTTCCTTGCGGATGACCCGCTCGTCAGAGTACCGCACCCCCTTGCCTTTATAAGGCTCGGGCGGATAAAAGCTGCGAATTTCGGAAGCCACCTGGCCTACCACCTGCCGGTCGGGCCCCTCAATCGTTAATTTCGTGTTTTCTTCGACCGTTACTTTGATCTGATCAGGAATCGTGTAAACCAGTGGGTGCGAATAGCCGAGGCTCAGGTTCACGGTTTTACCCTGGACCGCCGCCTTGAATCCGACGCCCTGAATTTCGAGCTTCTTTACGAAGCCTTCGCTGACTCCACGCACCATGTTGTTAACTAAAGCGCGGCTGAGGCCATGCAACGCCCGCGCCTGCGCATCGTCGCCCTGGCGGCTGACCACCACGTTGCCATTATCTACCTTCAGGCTGGTGCGTCGCGGCAATTCCCAATTCAATTTGCCTTTCGGCCCCTCGACGAGAACCTGCTGCCCCTTTACTTCGACTTTCACCGTCGCGGGGATAGCGATGGGTTGTTTGCCAATTCGTGACATGTTCTTAAATTCGTTGAGGGTTTCGTGTCTTAATCAATTTTGGACTTACCAAACGTAACAAATCAATTCGCCGCCGATATTCTTCTTCCGTGCCTGGGTGCCGGTCATCAGTCCTTCGGAGGTTGATACCACCGAGACGCCCATTCCGCCTTTGACACGCGGAATGTCAGTCGAGCCGACATACCGGCGCAGACCCGGCGTGCTAATGCGCCGCAGCCCCTCAATCACGCTCTTGCGGCCCTGGTACTTCAGTTTCACTTTCAATGTCCTGGGGATCTTCCCCTCGATACTGAAATCGATGATATAACCTTCGCGCTTCAGGATGTTGGCGATGCTTTCCTTCATCTTCGAATGGGGAATATCTACGCCGGGCAGCAACGCGCGGTTGGCGTTGCGAATCCTAGTGAGCATGTCTGAAATCGGATCGTTCATTGCGGTTATGAGCTTTTAAAATTATCCAAACCTTACCAGCTTGCCTTGGTCACTCCCGGGATCAACCCATTGAGCGCGGCCTCGCGGAACGTTAGCCGCGAGCAGCCGAACTTCCGCAAGTAGCCGTGCCGGCGGCCACTCATCGCGCAGCGGTTTACCAGCCGCGTTGGACTGGCATTGCGCGGCAGTTTCGACAAACCAGCGTAATCTCGCTTGGCTTTCAGTTCGGCGCGAATAGCCGCGTATTTTTTTACGGTCGCTGCCTTCTTTTTGTTTCGTTCTATCCAGGCTGTTTTGGCCATAATATCTCGTTTTCTATCGGTGCAAATTATCGGTTTTCGGCGAACGGCATGCCCATCAGCTTCAGCAATTCCAGCGCTTCTTCATTGGTCGGCGCGCTGGTGACAATAGTTATATCCATCCCCTGCTGGCGCTTGATTTTATCCAGCTCAATTTCCGGGAAGATCGTCTGGTCATTGATTCCCATGGTGTAATTGCCCCGCCCGTCGAATGACCGGGTGGACAAACCTCGAAAATCACGAATCCGCGGCAGCGCCGTAGCCACCAACCGATCAAAGAACTCATACATCGCATCGCGACGGAGCGTGACGCGGCAGCCGATCGGCTGGCCTTCGCGCAATTTGAAATTGGCGATGCTGTGCCGGGATTTGCTGACTACCGGCTTGCGCCCGGTAATCAAGGCGAGATCCTTGGAGGCATCATCAATCGCGCTCTTTTCGAGCGAGGCGCTTATGCCCATATTGACGACGATCTTCTCCATCCGTGGCACCTGGTGCACGTTGCCGTACTTGCGCTTTTCCTTCAGCGCCGGCACTACTTCGTTAACGTATTTATCGTAGAGTCTGGCTTTCATTTCGCTTTTTCCGGATTTTGCCGGAGCGTTCGTAAATTAATTTTATGTTTACGCTTTCTCGGGCGTTGCCGCGCCGCGTTTGGCGGCGCGCGCGTCAAAATTTTCGGCTTTCATCACATTTGAGATGTGAAGGGTGCCTTCGCGTTCAGCGATCGCGCCCTGCGGGTTGTCCTGGCTTTTGCGCAGGTGCTTCTTGATCATCCGCGCGCCTTCGACAATCACCCGCGAGTTGCCCGGCGTGACGGCGATCACCCGGCCGCGCTTGCCTTTTTCGGCGCCGGCAATCACGACGACTTCGTCGCCCTTTTTCACATGCATCCTGATCATAAATTCAACCGTTTTAAATTACTTCCGGCGCGAGCGAAACAATCTTCATGAACTTCTTGTCGCGCAGCTCGCGGGCGACCGGTCCAAAGATACGGGTGCCCCGAGGATTAAATTCTTTGTCGATAATAACGATGGCGTTGCTGTCAAAGCGAAGATACGAGCCGTCGCTGCGACGAATGGTTTGCCGCGTCCGCACTACCACTGCATCGACCACCTCACCCTTTTTGACCGTTCCATCGGGCGCCGCTTCTTTGATGTGCGCCTTAATGACGTCGCCAATACGCGCATAACGCTGGTTTTTGCCGAGCACGCCGATAGCGGCGGCCCGCTTGGCGCCGGTATTATCAGCCACATCCAGGATGGAACGAATCTGTAACATAAAGCTATTTCGATTAGGCGGCCACCGGCGTCACTGCATTTCCCTGCCGCACGACTTCGACCAGCCGCCACCGTTTGGTCTTCGATAACGGCCGGGTTTCTTCAATCCGCACGCGATCCCCTACTTTGGCTTCCGCCTTCTCATCATGAGCATAGAGTTTCGTGTAGCCGGTCACGACTTTCTTGAAGCGGGGATGCGCAAAACGGCGTTCGACGCGCACGATGATGGTTTTGGCCATCTTGTTCGAGATGACCTCGCCGAGTCGCTCTTTGCGCTTGCCTCGGGAAATTTCCGGTTGAGTTGTGGTTTCAGCCATATTGTCAGGCAGCTTTCTTGCGGAGTTGAGAGAGACGGGTTTCGATTCGGGCGATGTCGCGCCGCAGCGTATGCAGCCGCGCCGGTTTTTCGAGCTGGGCGCTGGCCTGCTGCAAACGCAGGTTAAAAATCTCCTGGCGGAGGTTGCGGCCATCAGCCATCAACTCTTCCACCGTCTTTTCCTGAATCTCTTTTCGTTGCGATTTCTTCATATCTTCACCTTCACGGCGACGCCTAATGGCGCGAGATAAATCTTGTCTTGATCGGCAGCTTGGTCGCCGCCAGTCGCATCGATTCCCGCGCCACCGCTTCGGTCACGCCATCGACCTCGAACAGAACGTTCGCCGGGCGAATCACCGCCACCCACGACTCCAACGGGCCTTTGCCCTTGCCCATTCGGGTTTCCAACGGTTTCTTCGTGAACGACTTTTGCGGAAACACCCGGATCCACATTTTGCCGTGACGCTTCATATTACGGGCAATCGCTACGCGCGCGGCTTCGATCTGCTTGGTATCAAGCCAGCAGCGTTCCAGCGCCATCAATCCATACTCGCCAAATGCAACGGTGTGGCCTCGCGTCGCGATTCCGGCGCGGTTGCCGCGGTGCATCTTGCGGTACTTCACTCTGTCGGGCATCAAAGGCATAACGCAGTTCCTGTAAGCTGTTTTTCTAAATTCTAATGTTTATGTCGCGGCGGCTGCGATCGGCTGGGCCTGAGGCGCGGGCGGCTTGGCCGTTTTAGTCTCGCCTTTGCAAATCCAGCATTTTACCCCGAGCTTGCCATAGACCGTGTTCGCTTCCGCAAATCCATAGTCAATCAGCGCCCGCAACGTATGCAACGGCACCCGTCCCCAATGATATTGTTCGACACGGGCCAGCTCCGCGCCGCCCAAACGGCCGGCGCAGCGGATCTTGATTCCTTCCGCGCCAAAATCCTTGGCGGTTTGCAACGCCTTCTTCATCGCCCGGCGGAACGAGACGCGACGTTCGAGCTGCAGGGCCACATTTTCAGCCACGAGCTGCGCGTCGGTTTCCGGCGTCTTTATCTCAATGATATCGACATAAATCTCCTTGCCGGTCATCTTGCTCAACTCTTCCTTTAGCTTGTCGATTTCCGCTCCCTTGCGGCCAATCACAATTCCGGGCCGCGCGGTCAGAATCGTGATGCGGCAGCGGCTGGCGGCGCGCTCGATTAAAATCTGCGGCACTGAGGCCGACTCGAGCTTCTTCTTGAGCAACGTCCGAATCTGCCGGTCTTCGGTGAGCAACCTGCCAAATTCCTTTTTGCCCGCGTACCACTTCGAGCGCCAGTCCCGTGTAACGGCGATGCGCAAACCAATTGGATTTGTTTTTTTGCCCATAACTTATTCGTCCGACAAAATGATTTTAATATGGCAATTGCGTTTTAGAATCGGGCCCGCCGAACCACGCGCTTTGGGTGTAAACCGGCGCAGTGTGGAAGCCGTTTGTGCGACTGCTTCCTTGATCACCAGCCGGTCGGTTCGCATCCCGTTGTATTCCTTCTTGTGAGTCTTCAAATCCTCGGCATTGGCCATGGCAGACTTGAGTGTCTTGGCCACGAACCGCGCGCCTTTGCGCGGCACGACCTGCAGAATTGCCGCCGCTTTCTCCGCCGGCAAACCCTGTATTTGACGCACGACTTCCCGCATTTTCTGCGCGGACATTCGCACGTTCTTCATGATGGCTTGAACTTGCATAGGATTACTTCGCTTCGGCCTTGGCGGTGTGAGCGCCATGTTTCTTGAACGTGCGGGTGAGTGAGAATTCGCCCAGCCGATGTCCGACCATGTTCTCGGTCACGAACACCGGGTTAAATATCTTTCCATTATGAACACCGAACGTCAGCCCAACGAAATCAGGCGTAATCATCGAACGCCGCGACCAGGTCTTAATCGGCGTCTTCGACTTCGTATCCTTGGCCTTCTGGATTTTTTCCAGCAGGTGTCCATCCACGAAAGGACCCTTTTTAATTGAACGTCCCATAATATTAAGCGCGTTTCATTGGCCGGCCATCGCGGCGAACCAAAATAAATCGGTTGGATAGTTTCTTTTTGTGCCGGGTTCGATAACCCTTGGCCAGCAAACCCCACGGCGAAGTAAGCTGCTGCCAACCGCCGCCTGACTTCGATTTGCCTGCTCCGCCACCATTCGGATGGTCAACCGGGTTGCGCGATACGCCACGGTTGATTGGCCGGATGCCGCGATGCCGCGAACGACCGGCTTTGCCCAATACTACGTTTTCGTGCTCGGTATTGCCGACCTGGCCGATGGTGGCGTAACAATTCTCATTGATGCGCCGGATTTCGCCCGATGGCAGGCGGATTTGCGCGTAACCTTCGTCCCGGGACATCAACGTCGCTGCCCCGCCAGCGGTGCGCACCATCTGGGCGCCACGGCCCGGAATCAGCTCAATATTATGGATCGGCAAACCAACCGGGACCGTCCGCAACGGCAGGCTGTTGCCCAGCTCAGGCGGCGCGATGGGGCCGCTCACCAGTTTGGCGCCTACCTGCAATCCGGCCGGGGCGACTATGTAAGTCTTTTCGCCGTCCTTATATTGCAACAAGGCCAGGCGAGCCGACCGGCGCGGATCATACTCAATGGCGAGCACTGTCGCTTCGACGCCATGCTTGGTACGTTTAAAATCCACCAACCGATTCTTCTGCTTGTGCCCATGCCCAATGCCACGCGCCGTTACGCGGCCGTACACATTCCGTCCGCCGGAACGTTTGCGAATCTCAACCAAACTCTTCTCAGGTTTGGTCTTTGTAATGTCGCTAAAATCCGCATACGTGACGTAACGCGTCGAGGGCGTGAGCGGCCTAAATGTTTTTACTGGCATAAATCAATAACGTTTCCCAAGTCAGCAACTTGGAGAGCGGAGCCATCATTCCTGCCCCCTGACGGGCGGTCAGTTATCGGTTCCGCGGGTTATGCTGTCCGTGACCTACTTAGGTCCAAACGGAACGGGGAATATAGCAAAGAGAAAACTCAGTGCAATAGGTTTTTGAAAAAAAATGGCAACTTGCGCGAATACCTCCGAAAATCGTGCGCATTTGCCTTTTCCGAACCGGCTCCAGCCAACGGAAGAACCCCGCGTCCCGCCGCCGATGGCGCCGGTTGTCGCCTTAAGTCAGCACTATTTTTTGCCCTTCTTTCAGCGTAACGATCGCCTTTTTCCAGTTTGAGGTCTGGCCTGCAGCCGCCGTTCGCTGCCGCCGGGCTTTTCCTCGAACGTTCATGGTATTTACTTTGGTGACCTGGACTTTGAAAAGGTCCTGGACAGCCCGGCGAATCTGGGTCTTGTTGGCCTTCGGATCTGCCACCACGGTGTATTGATTGAGTTTGTCACCCTGGCGTGTCCCTTTTTCGGTCAACCGCACCGTCTTGATGATATCGAACGTGTTCATGCTACCTCCTTGGTCAAGCGGGCTTCGATCTGTTCGAAAGCGCCCCGGGTGAAAAGCAGCTTATCTGGCCGCAATACATCGTAAGTATTGAGCGAATCGCTCGTCGTTAATGCCACATTAGGGACATTGCGTGAAGCCATGGTCAGGTTCTTGTCGGCTTTATGGGCAACAACCAGCGCGCTGCCCTTCAACTCGAGCGCTGACAACATCACGATAAAATCCCGGGTTTTGTTCGAAGTCAGGCTGAGATCGTCCACAACGACGACATCCCCGGCGCGCAACCGCTCGGAGAGCGCCTTGCGCAAAGCCAGTTGCCGGGTCTTGCGCGACACTTTCTTGGTGAAATCCCGCGGCTTTGGCCCGAACACCACACCACCGCCTCGCCATAATGGCGATGCAAAAGAACCTGCGCGAGCGCGACCGGTGCCTTTTTGACGCCACGGTTTTTTGCCGCTGCCGGCGACCTCGCCCATGGTCTTGGTGCAGGCCGTGCCCATCCGTTGTGCCGCGTTGTAGGCAACCACGACGTCGTGGACTGCTTGCGATCCTTTGCCGCCTTCGACCATGTCGAATTTCACCTCCAACTCACCCTGGTTATTCCCCTTGGTATCTTTAATAGCAATTTTCATAAGTCATGCCTTACTTCTTTTTGGCTTCGGCCTTTTTCGTCTCGACTCGGGCGGCATGCGGCTTCCAACCCTTGGGACGTTTCTTGGATTCGCGGATTACGACGTAGTCGCCGTTTGACCCGGGAATCGCGCCGCGAATCAGTAAAAGGTTGTCCTCCTCACGGACCTGTACGACTTCAAGATTCTGCGTGGTCCGCCGCACCTGGCCCATGTGACCGGGCATTTTCATGCCACGCATGACGGTGCCGGGAAACAAACGCTGGCCAATCGCGCCGGAACGGCGATGCCACCCCTTTGCGCCGTGCGTCGAGTCACCGCCGCGAAACCCGTGCCGCTTGACAACGCCTTCAAAACCGCGGCCTTTGGTTACGCCAATGGCATCGATGAAATCGCCGGGCGCGAACAGGTTCGCGCCAATGACATCACCGGGCTTCACTTCTTTCGAGAAATCGCGAAATTCACGGATGCGCTTGACCGGAGCGCCGAGGAATTTTTTGATGTGGCCGAGCAGCGGCTTGCTGACGCGCTGCTCTTTTTGATCGTTGAACCCGAGCTGAACGGCGTTGTAACCGTCGCTCTGTTGAGTTTTGCATTGGAGAACGCGATTCGGCCCGGCGAGCACGATGGTCACCGGCGTGATCACGCCTTTGGCGTCATAGACGCGCGTTTGGCCCAATTTTTTTCCTAAAAGTCCAAGTGGCATGGTGTCTTAAAAGTTAAATGGTTTGATTGATGCGACGTTCACCATCAGATCTTGATCGTGATATCCACGCCAGCGGGCAGGTTGAGTTTTTTCAACTCATCCACGGTTTTCGAGGTCGGCTCGATGATGTCGATTAGCCGCTTGTGAGTGCGTTGCTCGAAAGTCTCCTGAGATTTTTTATCGCAGTGGGGTGAGCGGAGAACTGTGAAACGCTCCACGCGAGTCGGAAGCGGAATTGGCCCGGCCACACGAGCGCCAGTGCGCTTGACCGTGTCGGCAATATCGCGGGCGGATTGGTCTATGACCCGATGGTCATAAGCCTTCAATCGAATGCGAATACGTTGTCCAGCCATACAAAGAACAATTGTCTGTTAATGGTTAACTAACTCTCCACTCCCCGGACGGGGAAGCAGAGCTGGGAAATATAGCAAAGCGTTTTATGCATGCAATATGTTTCTGAAAAAACAATGACTCAGTCATTCCGCCGTTCATCGGGATAAAAAAGCCCGCACCAAAGTTGGCGCGGGCTCGATAGAAACTGAAAAACGTCAGGCCCGAGCGGCCGGCTTCGACTTGGCGGTGTCCA
>WNFL01030846.1_pt1 | contig 16413 bp, 17 predicted proteins | sample 5400361 | NCBI WGS metagenome assembly WNFL01 (sample SAMN13153351, study PRJNA577476) | soil metagenome | isolation source: 40 cm soil on Douglas fir-dominated hillslope | place: USA:California | collected 2013-09-17 | reverse complement strand
CTTGCGCGAAATAGTAGGAAAAGAAAAGATCGATGCCCTTCTGGAGAATCGCGCGGGCATCAGCAGCAAGTTGATGGAGCTTACAACCGCAAAGGCCACCGAATTGGGACTGAAGCTAACTCTCGCTGATGTGAAGGACATCATGTTTCCAGGTGAGATGAAGAAGGTGTTTGCGCAAGTGGTCAAGGCCCAAAAAGAGGGCCAAGCCGCTCTGGAAAAGGCCCGTGGCGAGACGGCTGCACTCCGTAGTCTCGCGAACGCCGCCAGGAGCATGGATGACAATCCCAATCTCCTTCAGTTGCGCGCGTTGCAAGCCTTGGCAGATTCGTCCGGAAGCACACTCGTCTTCGGCTTGCCGAACGGCCCGATCCCGATAGTAAAAACCTCTGAAAAGACCCCGGATCGTCAGCGCAAGGAAACACAGGAAGAATAACCATCGGCTTTTTTCGCTTGTAAGTGGGTTCTTGACCTTCCCGCTGTCACCCTTCGGATTTTTTGCTCGACTGCCGGCAAGAACTGAGATTTAATCCTGCGCATGCAAACGCTCGGCTTGTCCGACTCGATGCCGCGTAGCGAGAGCCGTCTCAAAAGTCTCTTTTGGCCTTCCGTTCAGTCAAGCAGTGACGTGGATTATCTAGGAGCGCAGGGTTACTGGGTGTGTGCAGTTATCGCTGTCATGTCGTTTGTGGCCTTGGTCATCTCCAGCCATCCGTTTCTGGGCGGATTTGTGTTCCTGGTTTTTTACCTCGGCGGAGTCGGTGTACGTGAGCGCAGTCGTTACGCGGCGGGTTGCGTTCTAGTCTCATATGTCATGGACATGCTGGTTTCTGGCCCGAGTATTGTAAAAGTGCTTTTCGCAGCTTTGCTGCTTGCGAACTTCCGCGCAATTTGGATCGCTTCGCATTGGAGACCCGATTCCGAAGAAGCTGCCCCGGCGCCACGATGGAGCGAAAACTGGAGCGACAAATTCGCTGACCAGCTACCGATGTGGCTTTGGCCCAAAATACGAGTCGCGTATTACTTTCTGTCCGCCGCCTATTTTCTTCTCGCCGCCCTCGGACTCGCCGCGATAATTCGCCGCCACACTTGATCAATCGCTCATATGGCCTTCAGCGGGTATCTCGAAGTTCCAGATAAGTACCGCCGCAGCTTCCAGCGCCCGCGTCCCTCCTTGACAGCCGGAGCGTATTCCGATTCGCGGAAGGGCTCACCTTGATAGCCAAATCCGTACCATCATAGTCTCGATCAGACTTCCCACCTTCAATGTGCAGTGCATAGGTTCCGCTCGGTACAGCGTCAAACCTGAAAGCGCCATCCTGATCGGAAGCCGTGGTAAACGCGTCACCACCTATTACATTCTGCAGCCTCAATGTTGCTCCGGCGATCGGCACGTCTATGCGGTGGAGGAGATTCCATAGCGGATTGCCACCCTTTCCCGGCTGAGAATCAATCAACCTGCCCGCAACCTCACGGGTCGCAGGAGCATCATCACGCCATTCGAACTTCAACTTTCCTTTGGCTTTTCTCGATGTTCGATCGCCAACATGGAAGCACTGTGAGGCAACGTTGATTCCCAACAGTTCGGCGTGCAGCCAATATTCTCCAGGCTGTAGCTTCATTGCGCGCACCGAACCATTGATGCCGGTTACGTCGGAAAAAACCTTTATACTTGCCTCATTGAGACTGTTCGTGATCCGAACAGAAACTCCGGCCAGCGCCTTCCCATCGTGTGTGACCTTTACGGTAAAATCGGGCCGCATCTCTGTCCCTTTGTCTAGGCAGCCCACAACTGAACACGCGCTTGCCGGTACAGCAAGCAACGCGAGCAATGAGGCAAGGGAAACAGCGAAGAGGCTTCTCATATCTGACGCCATAAGCTCCAGCCCTGTCCGGATGCCCAATCCTTGCGGTTTGTCCAAGGGTGGGTTTTCCTTTACGCGAAAACGCATTATGTGCCCTCGACCTTGAAGAGCATTTTATGAAAGCAATTGTACGCACACAATACGGACCACCGGATGTGCTCCGGTTCACGGAAGTACAAAAACCTAGCCCCAAGGACAATGAGGTCCTGATAAAGCTTTACGCGGCATCGGTCAATCCCCTGGACTTGTTCCACATGAGAGGTGCGCCGTGGAACCGCCGGATCCCGGGACCGCGCACACCAAACCAACCGGTCATCGGCTGCGATATCGCAGGGCGAGTGGAAGCGGTTGGCAGAGACGCAAAACAGTTTCAGCCAGGCGAAGCGGTGTTCGGGATAACAGGATTCGCTGGCGGAGGCTTTGCCGAGTATGTGTGCGCTCCCGAAGCTAAGTTGGCACGGAAGCCAGCCAACCTATCGTTTGAGGACGCAGCAGCAGTGCCAATCGCGGCAATCACGGCCCTTCAAGGCCTTCGTGATAAGGGACGCATCCAGCCAGGCCAAAAAGTTCTGGTGGATGGCGCGTCTGGTGGTGTCGGTACCTTTGCGGTCCAGATTGCCAAATCGTTCGGGGCCGAAGTCACGGCCGCGTGCAGCACGAGGAATGTGGAGACGGCGCGGTCGATTGGCGCAGACCATGTCATTGATTACACGAAGGAAGATTTCACGCAACGTGCGCAGCGTTACGATCTAATCCTGGGTGCCAACGCCCATCATTCGATTTTCGATTACAGGCGTGCGCTGACTCAGGACGGAATTTATGTCATCGCCGGAGGTGGTTTGCCTCAAATTTTCCAAGCGATGTTATTGGCACCCTTACTATCACGGATCGGGAGCAAGCAGACGCGTTTCTTCATAGCGAATATAAACCAGAAGGATTTAGTTTTCCTGAAAGAACTTATGGAAGCCGGAAAACTGGTACCCGTCATCGATAGACGTTACCCGTTAAGCGAAGCGGCTGACGCTATCCGTTATCTTGAAAAAGGCCACGCGAAAGGCAAAATCGTATTAACCGTCGAACATAGCAACGACTCTTAACGAGGCTCCGCACCAGAACGCTACGTGACGCCGTGCGACTACTGCGGCCCCGCTCCCAACTGCTTCAGCTTGGTTTCAGCACTTTCTTGAATCGCTTTGCGCTGTGCCTCGGGATCGGTCGTGTCCGACTTTAGAAGCTCCAGCGCTTTCTTTGCGTTCTCTCGTGCCAAATCTTTCTGCCCGTCGGCTAGATACGCATCGGAGAGGCTGTCGTACACATTGGGCGAGTTCGGATAGGCGACCGCATTGAGCTTGAGGATTTCCACCGCTCCCTTGTTGTCCCCGGATTGCAGGTGCTCGCCGCGCCTCAGAGAGTTTCTGTGCGGCTGTACTCGCACCGCCCGCCGAATCGATCTCTTCCAGAATTCCCGGCGCCCGTGTCTTTCCCGACGCTCCGGTGACTGCCGGAGCACTTCCCGGTGTTTTTACCAGGGTTTGCACATACCATTCCACAATCGTTCCCGGCAGCTCTTTGTGCGCCGCGAACATTTCCGTTCCGTGACCTCCCGAGGTGTAATGCACGAATTTGCTCCCCGGGTTCGTCGAAAGCCCATACAGCCACTGCATCACTTCCACCGCCGCGCCGTCATCGTCCGCCGCGGAAAGCATCATCGGGAGCTTTTGCGATTTCCGCAGGAACCCCCGCCCGCCGCGATCGGTATTGCCGGACAACAGCACCAGCGACTTCACTTCCGGATGCCGCCGCGCCAGTTGAATCGACTGGTTAACGCCGCAGCTCGCGCCTCCTGCTCCAACAATGCCGCGCGTCACACCCGGCTGCGACACCAGATAGTTGAACGCCGTGTCGACGTCGCCGGGCCATTTCTCCGCCACGATTTTCGCAAACTCGTCCTGAGGAAGATCTTTGTACGGAGTTCCGCCGCTTTCTCCGTAGCCGCGATAATCCACCGTGAGCACGTTGATTCCGGTTCCCGCCAGCCGCGCAGCCAGCTCATCCCAATTCTTCCTTTGCTGATTGCACTGATGCAGCAGCAACACTCCCGGTCCGGGTTTCGCGGCAGCGAAGAACGTCGCCTTCAACGTCGTGCCATCTGGAGCCTTCAAATCCACGACGCGCGGAGCAGGCAGCTCCTGGGCCGCACAACTCACACCAAAAAACAGCACTACTAGCAGACGCGTCGGCAGAATTCGCCTCATGATCAGCACCTCCTGCGCACTTCGGAAGAACTCCTTAGGTTCAGCTCGTCGCATTCTTTGCCGGCAAGCCCTAGGCCTCAGGTGGAACGGCCTCGGTCGAAACGATAGCACCCGCCACAAACTTCCACTACCGACTATTACCACTCCCAGGTGCCCCATCCCTGCGGTTTGCAAGGGCGGGGTATTTCGTTCTTTCTGTCTCTTCCCGGTCCGCTCCGCAACCCATTCAATCCACAGTCTTTAATTTCTCACTTGACAAACAGTGACGGATGCGGTAATCTCTAGGTCAAGGTTACGCTGACAGTGTCCCCGTTTCGCTCCTCGTTTCCTCCGCAACCCAGCGTGTTTTCGCGGCCACCGCTAGCTCTCCAGCCGAATTTCTATGCTCCTGGCGCAAGTTCCTTTCTCTCAATGATTTGCCGCCTCTTGCTTGCTCTTTGCTCTCTTTTTCGGACTCGCTTCCTTTGTTTTCATCAGATTGCAGCCTCTTTTTGCAAAATGCCGGGTGGGGTATCCCAAATGCTTCTACGGGATGCCGCGGTGGCGTGGGCATCCCGATCCGGTCTTTGGACTCTCGGCGGGAGTCGACGAAGACTCCCGGTGCCGGAGATACGTGTGCGGGATGCCGGGGGTGGTGTATCCCGATCCGGCCTTTGGACTCTCGGCGGGAGTCGAGGCACCCGGAGCAGCGCAGCCGCAAGACGCAGATTTGGCCTACGTAAGTACCTTTAGAATGAACACTTGCAAAAGTGTATCAAAACAAAAGACTCTAACTCCGTTTAGAATAAACACTTGTGAAAAACCTAGGGGGAGGGGGGGCATCCCCTCTGCGTTATCCTTCCTCCTCGCAGGTCCGGATCTGCATCACCGAATCAGCTCAAGCCCTTGCTCTCTCCAGCCGTTCGCCGAAGTACTGCTTCCAACCATCAGGCAGCGCCCCCACTCGCAGTGCGCGCCGCAACGACTTCACGTCACCATCGTCATACCTCTTCGCGATATACAGCCGAGTGATTTCCGAAACCGGCACCGCATTCTCGTCTCGAGAAATCACTTTGATCTCGTCGCCGGCCCCGACTTCTCCCTCGCGCGAGACCGCGAGGTAAAATCCCGTCCGCCCGCTTGCCAGGAATCGCCTGACCATGTCGTCCGACTGAAATCGCACACCAAGTTTGTAGCAAGGCAGCCGAGGCTGCGTCACCACAACTTCCGCAGAACCCACCGAGAACCGATCGCCAAGATGGACGCACTCTTCCAGCAGACCATCCGTGGTGAAGTTCTCGCCAAACATGCCCATAGGCAAATCCCGCCCCGGCAACTCTTTTTTCCAATAGCCGTAATGTGCGATTGGGTAGCAGTAAACCGCCTTATATTCTCCCCCATGGACGCTAAGGTCCGCTTGACGGTCGCCGTCCAAATTAAGCTTGCGCAAAGCAACGCGGCCCTCAACCGGTTCCTTATAGATCCCAGTCGTCACCGCCCGCCCGCGCCAAATCACCTCCCGCGGCAGCCCCACGTTAACAGACGCCACTTTCATATCGGCAACAATCCTTTTCGGTTACGTTTCCTGTGCTGTGCCCCGGACGTCGGCTTTGCGCCCGGTTCCTCCCTTAAACCTACGGCTCTAAAATCTCGGAGACGTTCGCGATCCGTGCCTAAAGTGAAGAATTTCTACCACATGCCTGTCTTCGCGAATTTGGTAATAGACCAGAATCGGACTGTGCAACAATTTCCGCACACGCGACCGTTTTCGGATCGTTCCTCCCATGCGCGGGAAATCACTCAAAAGATCAACGTGGTCGAGCAAAGACTTACCAAAACGCGCAGCAGCCTCATCATCATCTTCGGCAATGTACCCGATGATTTCAGCTAGATCGCTTATCGCTCTTTGCGTGTAGAGGAGGCGGTAATCCACTTGGGCAGCAGCTTGCGAACTTCCTCGGCAGGAACACTTCGGCCCGCTTTAGCATCACGGATGCCTTCATCGATGGCGGCGAGTGTCGCCTCGTCTTCGTCATCAGCCACAGGAACTGGTTTCTCGAAGTCAGATTCCTTAGCTTTCGCCATGGCTCCATGCTAGCTCGTATTGAACCTGGATTCAATCAGTGTGTCCGACAAAAGGCGCTGTTTTCTCACTGGCCGGTCGGCGGGCGCTGCCCAGGGAATCCAGATGTCAGCGACACCTCGTTCCCCAAACAGCGCACCGCTTTCCCAGATGCGCGATTCCTTAAGCCCCAGCGCTTCGCCGTTGCTCCTTGAAGAACGTCAGTAGGTCGGCGTTGATCTGGTCCGCGTTGGTCGTGGGCATGCCGTGCGGAAAGCCCGGATACACCTTCAGCGTCGCGTTCTTCAGTAGCTTCGCGGACAGCGGACCCGCGGCGACGATTGGCACAATCTGATCGTCATCGCCATGCATCACCAGCACGGGGATGTCGATCTTCTTCAGGTCTTCCGTGAAGTCAGTCTCCGAGAATGCCTTGATGCAGTCATAGTGGGCCTTGACGCCTCCCAGCATGCCCTGCAACCACCAGTGCTCCCGGATGCCCTCGGAAATCTTAGCGCCCGGCCGGTTGTATCCGTAAAACGGCAGAGTGATGTCCTTGTAGAACTGCGGCCGGCTAGCCGCCAGTGCTGTGCGGAGCTCGTCGAATGCCGATCTGGGCTGGCCGGTCGGGTTCTTTTCTGTCTTCAGCATGAGCGGCGGCACAGCGCTGATTAGCGCCGCTTTGGCAACACGCTTGGCGCCGTGGCGGCCCAGGGAGCGCGCGACTTCACCCCCACCAGTCGAGTGCCCAACCATGATCGCGTCCTTAAGATCGAGTTTTTCAAATAGCGCCGCGAGATCGTCCGCGTACGTGTCCATTTCGTTGCCGTCCCACGTCTGGTCGGAGCGCCCATGCCCCCGCCGATCATGCGCGATGACGCGATAGCCTCGCTGCCCGAAAAACAGCATCTGCCCATCCCAGTCGTCCGCGCTCAGCGGCCAGCCGTGCGAAAACACGATCGGCTGTCCTTTGCCCCAATCCTTGTAGTAAATCTGCGTGCCGTCTTTAGTTGTGATCGTTGCCATAAGTTCCTCGCCTTCCCGTACCCTGAGACTTTTTCCTCAGATGTTCTCTCTGGACTGGGCTTGAGAGGAGCAGGTGGGGCTTACATAGTCACGCACTCGCGAACATCTCACAACACTTTTCGATAACGCACACAGCGATCGACGACCGCATAACCGAGCGCCTTGTGCACGCGCTGCGACACGTCTAACGCAAATATCTGTAACTCCGTCCATCGCAGTCCTCAGGCAGAGGGGGCTTCGTCAACGATTACGTTCGGACAGTTTTTCACTGGGCAGCGCCAAGTTCTCTGTCTCGGCGATTTCGCAAAGGACGCGATGTACAGATAGCCGTGCTCGCGGATGAGCGCTGGCTTCAAAAGGTCATGCGCGTCAGGAGGATACGCCACACGCCCATTCTCCAGGCAAAAGTAACCGGAGCTCCACTGCCGGCGAAGGTTGCCCTGCCGGCATCGGATGCATTCATCGGGTGGTAGTGAACGGGACAGAGCAGATGAAGATCAGGTTGCAGGGTGAGATCCATGAGGCCAATCAAAGTAGCACGATTCGTTGAATAGGCTCAGGCCATCGCTCTCCCGCCATCGCCAGGTTAGTTGGTTAGAAAAGAACTATCGACGATGTAAGGTCCTGATTCATTCATCGTCGCGGATCATGCTTGCGCGCCAAATCTCTCCGCGGCACGCGCTTTCGCTTTGGCGGCCTCTTCTTCCCGATTCTTCGGCGGCGCGGTCGTCTCCAGCGAACGCAGCAAGCGCCGCGAGATCCCGGCTACTTCATCCACAGCCGCCAAGAACGACTCTTCATTCGCCTTAGACGGTTTGTTGAATCCGCTGATCTTCCTCACAAACTGGAGTGAAGCCGCCCGCACTTCCTCATCCGTGACCGGCGGATCAAAATTGAAAAGCGTCTTAATATTCCTGCACATCGCTAAAATCTCCCGTTCGATTGGCCGTCGGATATCGGTTCAAAGAACCGCCAAACAATTGTCCTACAAAACAAACGGTTGCGCCCCAGGAACACGGCCAAAAAGGAAGGACCGATTGCTATGCTTCCGGCAGGTGCACTAGAGGGTTAGGAGAAAAGCCGCAGGGCTGCGCGGACTCCGCCCTGCGCTTGCGTCAGGTATGGCCTCAGGTGTGGCTCACGGTAGCCGGGGTGTAGGCGAAGAGACACTGAGCGGCGCGAACCGAGCAGAAGATGAGCAGTGGCTAGCGGCCGTAACTCTATAACTTCTAACGACTTACGATATCGCGTCCGCTCCGTTTCGTCGCTCTTTACGGCGGCGCTGCGATTGCATCCAACCTGGGCTGTTGTCTTTCACGAAGCATCCGCGCGGCGCTTCGGCCCCGGCCGCGCGGATGTCGTACACTATTTCCTCTCAGGGACGACCATGTCGCCACGACAGAAAGACCAACTGAAAATCGAAGGGCGCCCCGTCTGGGCGGAAGTCTCCGCGTCGGCGCTCACGCACAACTTGCGCGCCATCCGCGCCTTCGTCAACCCGCCAGACGAAAAGCGCAAAACGCCCCGCAAGGTGCTCTCTATCGTCAAGGGCAACGGCTACGGCCACGGCGGCCCGCAAGTCGCCAAGATCCTGGAGAAAGCCGGCTCGGATTGGTTCGGCGTCACCTGCACCAACGAAGGCATCGACGTTCGCAAAGCGGGGGTGCGCAAGCCCATCCTGGTGCTAACGAGTTTCTGGCCCGGCGAAGAAGCCAATATCCTCAAGCACGACCTGACGCCCGTAGTCCATCGCTGCGAGCAACTACAAGCGCTAGACCGCGCCGCTGCCAAGCGCGCGCCGCGCAAACCGGTTTCGTTCCACCTGAAAATGGACACCGGCATGAACCGCCTCGGCATCGCCACTAGCGATGTCGAATGCTTCGCGCGCCAGCTCGCGAAATGCAAACATCTCCGCCTCGGCGGCGTCATGACGCACTTCGCCTCGTCGGAAGCCTTCGCACCCTCGCCGCAGGGGAAGCAAACTCTCGAGCAGGAACAGAGCTTCTACGCCGCCCTCGATCGGCTGGGCAAGCTCGGCGTCGACACTGGCATCGTACACATGGCCAACAGCGCCGCCATCGCCGCGCGCCCTGAGAGTTGGGGAGATATGGTGCGCCCCGGAGTAATTCTCTACGGCTATCACCCCGGATACGATCCGCCGGAGCAGCGCAACGAAGCCGAGCGCCGCTTGCCGCTGAAGCCAGTGATGAGCTTGCGCACGCGCATCATCACCTTACGCCACGTTCCCGCCGGCGCCGGCGTGGGCTACGGCGCAAAATTCACCGCGCAGCGCCCCTCTGTAATCGCGGTGCTCGCCGCCGGCTATGGCGACGGCATACACCGCTCACTGAGCAACAGCCGCGGCTGCGTCCTCGTGCGCGGAAAACTCGTGCCCATCGTCGGCATTATCTCGATGGATGTAACCATGATCGATGTTACCGACGTCCCAGGCATCGAACTCGGTGACGTCGTCACCATCTACGGCACCGACGGCGAACACGTGCATCCCGCGAACGCAGTCGCGCGCAGCATCGGCACAGTGACCTCCGATCTTCTTTGCGCAGTGGCGCAACGCGTCCCCCGCGTCTATGTCTGAGCTGACAACGAAGGCCCCTGCGTCTCACGCGTTGCAGCCTCTTTCCGACCGTGACCGCGAACTAATTCCGGCTCGCCTTCGTAAGAGCACAGCCAGAAATGGCTGTGCCACCAACTGCTTGCACATTGCATAGTGAGGTTGAGGTACACTCTGAAGTTTGCGACGACCGCGCTGAACGCGCTGCGCAAGCCAACGCGAAAACAATGAATCGCATAGCCGCCATTCTTCCTGCTGCTGGTCTTGGAACGCGCATGGGCGCGGAGACTCCGAAACAATTTCTAGAATTGGACGGCGTGCCGATTGTGATTTTGAGTTTGCGGCGGATCGCTTCTTGCGATTTGGTGACAGACATAATTGTAGCTACGCGCGCCGACGAAGTAACGAAGTTGGAAGAGCGGATTCGCGCGGAAAAATTCAAGCAGAGCGTGCGCGTGGTGCGTGGAGGAGATTCGCGTCAGGATTCGGTGGCGCGAGCCCTGGAGCAGGTTTCCAGCGATACGGAAATAGTCCTGGTACACGATGCGGTCCGGCCTTTCGTTACGCCAGAACAGATTTGTCGAGTGATTGAAGAAGCGCGCAACTGCAGAGCGGCGATTTTGGGAATTCCGGCGATGGACACGGTTAAGGAAGTGAAACGCGCGAGTTTGCCGGAAGATGTGGCGCTGATTACGGCGACGATTCCGCGCGAACGCATTGTGCTGGCGCAGACGCCGCAGGCATTTTCGACGACATTGCTGAAGGAAGCATTCGCACGGGCGCAAGCGGACGGCGTCAATGCTTCCGATGAAGCCGGCCTAGTGGAGCGGATGGGTCATGATGTGCACGTGGTGCTGGGCTCCGAGCGTAACATGAAGATCACGAAGCCGGCGGACATGGACTTGGCGCGGTTTTATATGGAACGCGAGAAGCGAAAGAAATGAGTGTTCGCTGCGGCATTGGGTACGATTTGCATCGGCTGGAAGCTGGGCGAAAACTGATTGTGGGCGGGATTGAGTTGCCCTTCGACAGAGGCCCTGTGGGACATTCGGACGGCGATGTGCTGGCGCATGCGCTTTGCGATGCGCTGTTCGGTGCGGCCGGGCTTGGGGATATCGGGACTCATTTTCCGGACACGGATCCGAAGTGGAAGGGCGCGAATAGTTTGATTTTCTTGGAACATGCGAAGAAGCTGCTGGCTGAAAAACATTTTGCGATTGAGCACGTCGATGCGGTCGTGATCACGGAGAAGCCGAAGCTGGGGCCGCATTTCCCAAGGATGCGCGAGGCGCTAGCGCGCGCGCTTGGCGTACCTACCGAGAAAATTCATCTGAAGGCGAAGACGAATGAAGGCGTGGACGCGATCGGGCGCGGGGAAGCGATTGCGGCGCACGTGGTTGCGACGATTTCGGTACGGTGACGCGCTAAGCCCTTTACATCGCGCCTAGCTGGGGCGCAGCAATGCTGCGCCCCTACCGTGCTGCCGATCTACGATCATGCCCGAAGAGATGGAGAACCTCTCTATTGCGGTGAATCCGTTTGCGGCCGCGGATGTTGCTGGAATTCTGCAGGAGCGGGGATGGTCCGCCGGGACGTTGTCGGCGGAGCAAGTTGCCTGGTGCGAGCATGCTGCGACGATTTTGGGGCCGCAGTCGGCGGATCGCGAGACGCTTGCAGCTTTGTTGGGGCTTGTCTTCCATTACGATTCACGGGAAATTCTGGCGCGCGTCGAAAGTCACGCGGTGCTATCGCGCTATGCGGCGCGGGATGTTGTGCGGCAGCTTGCGCTGTTGTTGCTTGAGGGAGTGGCGCTGAATTCTGAGCGGTTCAAGGAGATCATCACCTCGCTGAAGGAAGGGCTGGATATTCGGGGGCGGGAGTTGTTTCATCCGATTCGGCTGGCGCTTGCAGGACGGGCTGGCGACGGAGAGATGGATCGGGTGATTTTGCTTTTGGATGAGGCAGCGGGTGCGTCATTTCCGGTGCGGGTGAAATCTGCTCGGGAACGGATTTTGGAGTTTTGCGCTGGGCTGGATTGAAGGTCTGTGGTGACGTTAACAAGGGCGCCCGCGACGGTCCGCAGCCGCTACATGTGCTTCGGGATGATCGCGGTCGTCGGATTATTTGGTCGTTAGGATGAACGCCGTTAAAGCGGCGGCCCTTCGAGGCCCGCCTGCGGCAGGCAGGCTCAGGAAAAACTAGACCGCCGCAGTCCAAACGCTGGGCAGCGCGTTCTGTAGAGGGATTACTTTGCGATGGATCGATTGACGGGGATACATGCGGTGCGGGAGGCGCTGGAGGCGGGGCGGGCGTTTGACCGCATTGTGATTGCGCGCGGCCGGCAGGATACGCGCGTGGAAGAAATTGTGAAGCTGGCGCGGCGAAACAATATCGCTGTGCGATTCGAGGACAGAGGCCAGCTCGACCGGCTGGCGGACTCGAAAGATCATCAGGGAGTAGTGGCGCTGGCAGCGGCGCGGGCGGCTGGGACGCTCGAGGATATTCTTGCCGCGGCGAACGCCGGGCCCGGTAAGGGCGAAAAAGGGCTCATCGTTTTGCTGGATGGCGTTGAGGATCCGCACAATTTGGGAGCAATCATTCGCACGGCGCTTGCTGCGGGGGCGCATGGCGTGGTGGTTCCGGAGCGGCGCGCGGCGGGATTGACGGATACGGTGGAGCGGGCATCCGCGGGGGCGCTGTCGCATCTGCCGGTGGCGAAGGTTACGAATCTGGCGCGGACGATGGAGGAGCTGAAGGAAGCGGGTTACTGGTTGATTGGGTTGGATGAGGACGCGGACAAGAGCTATACGCAGGCGGATTATACGTCGCCGGTGGGGATCGTCCTTGGCGGGGAGGGCGGCGGATTGCATGAGCTTACGCGGAAGCGGTGCGATTTTGTGGTGTCGCTGCCGACCGTGGGTCCGGTGAAGTCGTTGAATGTTTCGGTGGCGGCGGGAGTAGTGTTGTTCGAGGCGGTGCGCCAGCGACGGCGTGGGAGTTGAGTAGCGTTGAGGCAGAGCGCGGGCAACGTTGAAAATGCCGCCCTAAAGGGACGGCGCTACACTTATTGTCGAGATCACTCATGAACCAATCTAAAGTTCCGGTCGGATCGGTCGGCTATTGGGCCGCGATGCGGCTCGCGCAGTTTTTCATGATTTGCATTGGCTTGCTTTTCCTTCTGGCGACCGGGCGCCCGTTTCAATGGGAGCTAATACTTATTGTGGTTATGTGGTTTTTCTTGGCGGTCTATCTTGACTCTTGCGTATATGGATTCGCCGACGAAGACGGAGTGCACTTCAGGCGATACATTTCCATGCAGGTTGTCCCGTGGACAAAAATAGGTCGCGTGTCCTGGTTCGGCAAGAACATTCTGTCGATTCACTTGAGGGCCGGGAGCCTTTTGCGTCGTGAATTGAACGCGAATTCATCGTCCTCAAGGTCGATCTTTTTGAATATCGAGGAAGAGCCTGAGTTAGTGCGTTGGTTGCTAGTCGCCAAGCCTTCAGCGGCTGACGGAATTGAGCTGAGACCCTGGGGGACCGAGACGATCGCTTCCCGAAAAACGCAGGCCGTGCTAAAGATCCTTATTCCAGTTATCTCTGCGGCGATTCTGATTTGGTTGTTGGTTACAGTGTATTCGGCACGCGGTTAGCCAGCATACGACTATTTGTCGTATTGGATTAGGGAGAAGACATCGAGGGCTGGCAGCTTTTTGCGGCCGTTCAGGAAGCTTAGTTCTACCGCGAAGGCGGCGCCCTCTACGATTCCCCCTAATTGCTCGACTAGTTTAACGGTGGCGGCAGCGGTGCCGCCGGTAGCGAGGAGGTCGTCGCAGATGATTACACGGTCGCCCTTTTTTACGGCGTCTTCGTGGATTTCGAGGGTGTCGGTGCCGTATTCGAGGGCGTAGGAGACGCTAGTAGTTTTTGCGGGGAGCTTTTTTGGTTTGCGAACGGGAACGAAACCGGCACCAAGACTATAGGCGAGTGCGGGAGCGAAGATAAAACCGCGCGCTTCGATACCGGCGACCACATCGATGGGATGACCATCGTAGTGATTGCAGAGGCGGTCGATTAGCTCGTGGAAGCCTTTTTTGTCTTTCAGCAGCGTGGTGAGATCGTAGAAAAGAATCCCCGGCTTTGGATAATCGGGGACTTCGCGGATCAGCTTCTTAAGGTCATTCATTCGCAGAGGCTCCTCGCTCTCAGTAGGTGATGACAAAACCGCCGGCGTCATTCGAATCGATTGCCGCGTCCTCTTCCTTGACTTCGCTGACGCTGGCACCCCAAGGGCCGCGTTCGAGTGCGGAACGCAGCTTGGCGAGATGCTCGCCTGTTCCGATGGCGTAGACTTCGACGCGGCCATCCGGCAGGTTTCTTGCGTAGCCGGTCAAATGCAGGCGCTCCGCGGCGTGCTGCGTGAAATAACGGAAGCCAACACCTTGCACGATTCCCGAGACGAAATAGCGCCTGGCTTGTTTGGGCTCGCTCACAAAGCGGTAGATTGTAGCAGAGAGCGACTGGGCACGCGGGCGGATGTTCCGTGTCGCAGCCGTAATGGGGTAAGCTTTGTGCGTTGAGGAGAGTCGAGGCGGCTTCATGGCCGCTACTCTGCATCCAAGAGAGCTATGAATCGTAGGGCTGAGATTATTGCCGACAAGCCAATGCTGCCAACAGGTGGGCGTTGCATTCGCCACGTGCTTTGCGCGATGTGTTTGCTCGTGTTTGCTGGGGCACTGAGCGGATGGAACGCTGACGCGCAGGACGCACCGTCGGCGCCGCTGGCGCCGCCTCCGGAACATGATGTGCGGCGGTTGGGGACGGAGCCGGAAGCTCCGGCGCCTCCGTCGTTGCCGCCGGATGAGATCATCCGGCGATTTTCGGCGAAGGAAGATCAATTTTTGGCGGCGCGGCCCAACTACGGATCTCGCAAGACGATTCGGATTGATGAATTCGGCGAGGACGGCAAGCCGGCGGGGCAGTTTCTGATGGTGACGGAGACGACGCGAGCGGCCAACGGGCAGGTGATCAGCAAAGTGGTGCAGAAGCCGCAATCGACGCTGCACTATTTCAACCTGGAAACCGAGGACGTGAAAGAGTTGGATCGCATTCCGGCGTTTCCGCTGACGAGCAGCCAGCTTGCGAAATACGACTTGAAATATATCGGCGAAGAACAGGTGGACGAGATCGATTGCTACATTTTCAAAGTGAAGCCGAAGGTGCTGGATCGGACGCACGCGTATTTGGACGGACTTGTTTGGGTGGATACGAAGTACCTGGAAGTGGTGAAGACGTACGGGAGATGGGTGAACGAGCTGGGCGAAGTGCGTTCCGCGACGCTGCCGTTCACGCTGTTTGAGACGTATCGCGAGAACGTGGATGGGAAATATTGGTTTCCGAATTACGAGCGGTCGGATGACACGCTGCATTTGAAGGATGTTAGTGTGCCGGTGCGGTTGGTGATTAAGTGGACGGAGTTTAAGCCGCTGCCGGCGACCGGAGCGGCTCCTGCGGCGGCGCCGACTTCGCCTGCGACACCTCAGTCGCCCCCGGACTAGTTTCCCACCGGAACCACTCGTCAGCCGGTTACAGTCGCAAAAGCGGCGGCTTGACTGCCGGACTCCAAAAAAATCGAACGCTCCGGCGGGATGCTGGCGCTACAGGGGCACGGCGATGACGTCGCTGGGATCGTGCCGGGCTGGGGACGCAGCAGTGCTGCGCCCCTACGGGAGTTGGCGCAGGGCGTCGGGGAGATCTCTGATGGAGTTGAGGAGTAGGTCGGGTTTGGCGGCGCGGAGGCGGGCTTCGGTGGGGAACGGGCCGAGGACGGCGATGGCGCGGACTCCGGCGCGACGGGCCATTTCGAGATCTTCGGGAGAATCACCGACGTAAACACAGGCGGCGGGATCCAAGGACATTTGGCGCAGGGCGAGACGCAGCGGGGCGGGATGCGGCTTGCGATATCGTGTGTCTCCGCTGCAGACACGCGATGCGAAGAGATCGATTAGTTGGAAAAGGCGCAACTGGCGGACGACGCGGTCGCGGTCGCCGCTGGTGACTACACCGAGCTGGTGGTGGGCGCGAAGATGCTGGAGGACGCGGCGGGCACCGGGCATTAATTTTGGGCGATGCGTGGCGTATTGTTTGCGCCAGGCGCGGTCGGCGTCGTCCCAGCGAGCGAGCGGCAGTTTTGCGGCGCGATAGACGCGATACCAGTTGGGGGAATAGTGGCGGGCGAGATCGTCGAGCGTCCAGGGAATGCCCATTTCGCGGAACATGGCGAGATACGCGGAGGAATCGGCGCGATAGGAATTGAGGAGCGTGCCATCCCAGTCGAAGAGGACGCCGCGGATTTGGCCGCTTGGTGACGACGCAGGCATGGTGGTCAGATTAGCAGAGCGGCGGGCACGTCGAACAATGTGGGCCGGCGCTACGCAGTATTGGCGCGAGAAACGAGGAGAATGGCAAGGAGATAGAAAAGAAACATCAGGCCGAGATACGTTTTGGCCTGGCGGTTGGCGCCGTTAAATTCCTTCCAGGCGAGGACACCCCAGAGCGCAGCGACCATTGGCGCCGACTGTCCGATTGCGTAGGAAATGGCGACCCCCGAGAACCTCGCGGCAACCAGATTGAAGACCGTGCCCAGGCCCCAAATGCA
>WNFL01376549.1_pt2 | contig 16415 bp, 12 predicted proteins | sample 5400361 | NCBI WGS metagenome assembly WNFL01 (sample SAMN13153351, study PRJNA577476) | soil metagenome | isolation source: 40 cm soil on Douglas fir-dominated hillslope | place: USA:California | collected 2013-09-17 | reverse complement strand
CTGATACCACAATCGTCTCGAGCAACCTGGTTAACGACGGATTATGGCATCATGTGGCGGCGACGCGGTTGGCGGCCTCGGGCCGGATGCGTGTTTACGTCGATGGCGTGCTGCAAGGCAACGGCACTGGGCCAACCGCGCCGCGTATGGCCACCGCCGTTTTGCGGATCGGAAATATTCAAAGCGGAACTTATTTCTTTGCCGGGACACTGGATGACGTGCGGCTCTACAATTATGCTTTGGGAAGTTCCGATATCGCCGCGCTGTCTGGAAATACTGCGCCGGTGCTTGCGGCCATTTCCGATCGCGCAATTTCGGCCGGAGCAACGCTCACGTTTACCAACACTGCATTCGATAATGAAGGGCCGCCTCAAATTCTGACCTACAGCCTGGTTGGGCCGCCGCCCCCGCCGCCGGGAGCCGGAATCAATTCGAGCAACGGCGTGTTCACCTGGCGGCCCTTAATCAGTCAGGCCGGTACCACCAACCTGTTTAACGTGACGGTATCCGACAACGGCACTCCGCCGCTCAGCGCCAGTCGCAGTTTTTCGGTATCAGTCAATCGTCCGGCGCAGCCAGCCATCGGCGCGCCGATCCTGGCTAGCAATCAATTCAGAATGATGGTAACCGGGGATTTTGGTCCGGATTATTCCGTCCTGAGTTCGACTGACCTGGTAAATTGGCTGCCGCTGTTTTCTACGAACTCACCAGTTTTGCCATTTCTGTTTACCGACTCAAATACTACAAACTACAGTTCGCGATTTTACCGGGTAATTTTAGGACCGTGATTGATCCGAAAAAGCGCTCGCGCCGCATTTGGCAACAATGTATATTTGGTCATGCCAGTCACTTTGCCATTAAAGCAGATGAGTGTTTCCGAAAAACTTCAGCTGATGGAGGCGCTTTGGGACGATCTCAGTCGCGATGCAGACGCGCTTGAATCACCGGAATGGCACGGACAAGTCCTCAACGAACGTGAAGAGCGAATTGCCTCAGGAAAAGCGAAGTTTTCTGACTGGGATCAGGCCAAATCGGACATCCGCAAACGGGTGTCATGAAGATAGAAATCGTCGATGATGCGACGGAGGACCTCGTATCAGCGTTTCATTTCTATGAGCAACAATCAGCTGGGCTTGGCTCGTATTTTCTTGATTCTATTTTCGCCGACATTGACTCGTTAATTCTTTATGCGGGCGTACATCGTGTCGTGCACGGTTCGTACCGCTGTGTAGCCCGCCGATTTCCCTTTGCGATTTATTACCGAATCGAAGGAACCGTGATACGGGTGAGGGCAATATTAGATTGTCGCCGTAAACCGACGTGGATTCGGAATAGATTAAAGCAACCCTGACACACTCGATGAAGGCATTTGCTACCGATGGACTTTAGTTCTCCGTCTGGATAGACTGGGTCGCGAACATCAGCCGAGTGCCAGTCACGTGAACCGCGAGTCGTTTTTCTTTCTCAATTCTCTGCCGAAGTCTTGTAGCCGCTTCAGGCGGCGATCGCTTAAGAACCGGCTGCCGTCGTGTGTCCTGATCGGACTCATTTCACTTTTTGCGTTTGGCGCGATCGCTTTTTCGAACAATGGTCTAGTGTTCCGCTCCTGGGGAACGGCATCGGGGCTGCCGCAAAACACAATCAATGCGATTGCCCAGGATCGCGATGGATATTTGTGGCTCGCGACCCGCGACGGTTTGGCGCGGTTTGATGGCGTGCGGTTTACGGTCTTTGGTTTGCGCGATGGGTTGCGAAGCGTGGATGTGCAGACTGTATTTGAGGATCGAGGGGGCGCGCTTTGGATCGGGACGAGTGGCGGAGGTTTGAGCCGAATGGTGGATGGCCGGATCGAATCGATGACTTTCCCGCCGGACGCTCCCGCGAACGATTCCATCACGGCACTGGCTGAAGATTCACAAGGACGGCTTTGGGTTGGAACGAGAGCAGGGCTGCTAATCCTTGAGCAAGGCAAATTGGTAGCGGCGCCGGAACTCGCAGAAGTATCAAGAACCCAGGTTCGGGCATTGTTGACTGACAGAAGAGGCTCGATTTGGCTGGCAACGGCTCGCGGGCTTTATGAATACCGGGAAGGGCATCTCGCTTCGCGACCCGGCCCGGAAAATGAAAGCATCGTTGCTCATTGCATGCTCGAAGATCGTGCAGGTCGTTTTTGGGTGAGTATCGGTAATGGAATCATGTTGTGCCGGCACGAAGGCAAATGGACGGTTTACACTCAAACCAACGGCGTGCCTTTCTCGTACGTAAGCTGCCTTGCGGAAAGCGCGGATGGTACGATTTGGGCGGGGTCGCTGGACGCAGGCTTATATTGTTTTCGAAAGGATCAGTTTTATCCGGTGCGAAAGCAAGATGGACTCACGGCGGATGACATTCGGTCGGTCTATAATGACCGCGAAGGAAATCTTTGGGTTGGAACGCGTACGGGTGGGCTGGATCGACTCACACCGAGTAGCGTCATGCACGTGGGAGCGACCGAGGGCCTAACCAATGATTTTACACGGGGTGTTTCAGAGGCAGTGGACGGCACAATCTGGGTAGGCACGACCGGAGGTGGGATATATCAAAGCAGCGCAGATGGTTTCACACCGTTTCGGCCAGTACCCGCTGCATTTTTCTATGCGCACGTGGATCCGGTATTGGTGGGAAAAGACGGAACAGTCTGGTGGGGCGGGGGAGGTGCGGTCCTGCGCTGGCGAAACAACCAGCTCGACACCTATACGAACGAACCATGGATGCAATCCGGCGGAGCGACTGCTCTTTACGAAGACATTGCGGGTTCAGTGCGGGTAGGCCCATCGGCGGGAAAAATCGCTCATTTCCAGGAGGGACGGTTTTCTGAGGTTTCCGAGCGCGTCGCGCGAGGAGTTGTGACCGGTCTCGCTCGCGACTCAAGCGGCGAGTTGTGGGTTGGATCCATTGCGGGTGGAGTGTGCCGGATGAGCCCAAGCGGCACAGTCGTTGCCATCACAAACGGTCTGCCCAGCCGCAGCGTGCAAACGTTGTATCTGGACGCCAACGGTTATCTTTGGATTGCAACTGGTGGGGGCGGACTAAGCCGATACAAAGATGGGACGGTATTCAATTTCACCACGCGACAGGGCCTGCCGCCGCAGACCATATCGCAGATTATCGAGGATGATTTTGGCTATCTCTGGCTGGGAGGCAGTCGTGGCATCGTTCGGGTCGCCAAGAGTCAATTGAATGACGTTGCTTCCGGCCGAATTTCAGCACTCCACCCACGTCGATTCGGAATCAATGAAGGGATGCCAGCAGAGGAATGTTCGACCGGTTTTTTCCCGGCTGGCCTAAAAACGAAAAGCGGCATGGTTTGCTTTTCCACCGTGAAAGGGTTGGTGTTCCTGGATCCACGACAGCAGGAGACGAACGCCGCGCCGCCAACTGTTTTGATTGAAGATGTGACGCTAAGCGGCACCACTCAGTCACTGACGAACGTAGCGGTTAGCGGTTCGCGTAGCCCGGGTGTCGTCCCGGGGCACGAGGCTACGGCCCGCCGTTTCAGGATCCCGGCCGGAAACCGGGATGTGGAATTCCGTTACACCGGATTGAGCTTTGCCTCCCCGGAAAAAGTGACGTTCCGCTACCAGTTGCAAGGACTTGATCGTGACTGGCTGGAAGCGGGAACGAGGCGTACTGCGCAATATTCACACGTGGCCCCGGGCAATTACACGTTTCGGGTCGCCGCGGCGAATGCGGACAACGTCTGGAGCATTCAGCCCGCCACAATTTCGCTTCGGTTCGAGCCTTACTTCTGGGAGACCCGGACTTTTCAGGTGATGGCAGCATTGGCAGGAATTGGCCTGATTGGTATCACATTGCGTTATGTCGAGCGGTTGAAGTTCAAGCGCCAGCTTGCCCTCTTGCAAACAAAGCACGCTATCGAACGGGAACGGTTGCGCATTTCACAGGACATGCACGATAACCTCGGCGCCATTCTCACCCAGGTTTCACAACTGAGCGATCTCGGCGAAACCGAAGCCCGGGAAAATCCGGCTGCTCGGGAACGCTTTGAGAAAGTTGGCAGCCATGCCCGTTCAGCGGTGCAGGCGCTGGATGAAATCGTCTGGGCCACCAATCCAACCAACGACACGTTGCCACGATTTGCCGATTACCTGAGCCGTTTCGCGGACGAGTTTTTCGAAGCGACATCCATTCGTTGCTGGCAGGAAGTGCCGACGGATTTGCCGGATTTGCCGTTGCGAGCAGATGTGCGGCATGACGTATTTCTCGCGGTCAAGGAAGCGTTTAATAACGTGGCGCGGCATTCGGACGCCACGGAGGTATGGGTGAGGATGGCGCTGGAGAATTCAGAAGTCCGCATTGAAGTGGAAGACAAAGGACTGGGATTCAATTCGCTGGCGAAAAAGGGGGGCAATGGAGTCAGCAACATTAAGGCACGCCTGGCGGACTGCGGCGGCCAGGCCGATTTCACCTCGAGCGACGGGAAAGGCACGAAAGTTCGGCTGCGTTTTCCGCTCACACCGCCGCCATGATTTCGGGATCTAACATCAATGTGGGGTAGTCGATGCGTTACCAAGTGAGTTATGAGTAAGGCCAAAGTGAATAAGACGATTGAGGTCGCCCTGGTGGAAGACGATGCCGGCGTTCGCGCCAATTTGGCGGCGATGCTGGATAGTTCGCCTGGATTCAAATGTGTCGGTTCCTTCCCGGATGGTATCGCGGCATTGAAGTCAATGTTTGTAAATCGGCCGGATGTCGTGCTCATGGATATCAACATGCCGGGCATGATGGGTCCCGAATGCGTGCGCAAGCTCAAGGATGCCGCGCCTGACCTGCCGGTCATCATGCTGACCGTTTACGATGATAGCGAAAAAGTCTTCAAATCGCTAATGGCCGGGGCAACCGGTTATCTTCTGAAGCGAACCCCCAAGGACAAATTGTTGGAGGCGATTAGAGAGGTCAATGCCGGCGGCGCGCCGATGTCCCGACAAATTGCGCGCCGCGTAGTGCGTTTTTTCCAGGAGGTAAAACAGATTCCGGCTGCGCCGGCGGCGCCGGAGCTTGAGACACTGACTGATCGCGAGGATCAAGTTCTTGCCTGTTTGGCCAAGGGGTATGCGTATAAGGAAATCGCGGATCGGTTGAACATCAGCTTCGAAACGGTCCGATCGCATGTGCGCAGTTTGTATGACAAGCTGCATGTGCACAGTCGCACGGAGGCGGTGGTTAAATTCCTCGGCCGCTGAGTTTGCATGTGGAGGCTTTTAGATCGCGGTCGCTAACCAGGCCAATGAGTTAGCGACGGAGGCTCACATTACCTTCTCCCCCAAAGATGTTATTCCAATTATCCGCTCCACGCAGAGTATGAGGGTTGGTCGTTTGCTCTGTCTGACTTGTTAATTCAGTCGTACGGGTGGCAGCGGGCCGGAATCATAAAAGAAAGGGGGGAATTTCTGGACTGATGGCCGGCTGCCGCTCGCTCTTAAATTCCGCTCCCCCGTTTGTGGGATACCCTTTATGAAACGCGCACAGGTAATGTATCCCCGAAGCGCAAATCTTTTACACCTGATCGTTTTGACTCATAACGCAAAGAAATTATGACCAGAAATCCTGTCTCGAATTCAGTGGGTTTCGCCGGATGCGCGGCGATGCTGTTGATGATTGGCTCCAATCAGGCAAGAGCCGATTACCCTGCCGAGGTGCTTGCCGACGGCCCGCTCGCCTATTATCGGCTGAACGAAAATCTCGCCAGTCCGGTTTACGATAACGCAACGAACATCGGAAGCCTTGGGTCCGCTGCGACCGGCCATTACAGCGGTGCGACCACTCACCCCGTGGCCGGGGCCATTGTCAGCCAACCCGGGAACCAGGCTGCAAGCTTTCAGGGTGGAAGTGTGGGGGTCACTTTCCAGTCCGGATTAAATGTATCCAGTCCCTTCACGGTGGAATTATGGACCAAGCCAGATGACACTGGCGCGACCAAATGCGTCGCATCTTCAATCAAGCTTGGGAATTCCGGTTGGCTTTTCTACAACAGCTTAACGGCCGGACAATGGACTTTTCGCACCATTGATGGATCGAGTGTGAACGACAACGCCACTGGCGGAACGGTGACGGTTGGCGCGTGGCACCACATTGTAGGGGTGTGGGACGGCACTAAGAATCGGCTATACGTCAATGGCGCACTGGTGGCCAGTAATACTGCGGCGACCACATTTTTGCCAGTGACGGACACGACAGTGCCGTTGACTTTTGGCGCCAGATCGGACAACACATTCGTCTATGCTGGGAGCATCGATGAAGTCGCTTACTACCCGAGCGCATTGAGCGACAGCCAAATCCTCGCTCATTACCAGGCCGGAACGAATGCGGCTCCCGGGACTCCTTACAACCAGGTAATTCTTGCGAATAGCCCAGCGGGCTACTGGCGGCTTAGCGATAGCCCGCCGAGCTTCCCGGTCGCCGCAAACAGCGGTTCACTCGGCGCTGCAGCAAATGCCAATTATATGAATGGCGTCGTCAATTCCCCGGGCCCGGCTTCGCCGGCATATCCGGGCTTTGGCGCAAGCAACCCGTCTGGAAATTTTGACGGAGCCAGCGGTTCCGTGGGAACGCCGCTGGGCCTGCTTAACAACCGGTCCAATTTTACGGTAATGGGTTGGGTGAAGCGCGGAGCGGTCCACTCGACGCGCGGTGGCTACTTCGGTCAAAACAACCTGCTCGAACTGGGTGATGCCACAAGTGGGGCAAGCATCGAAGCATGGTTTGACGCACCCGGACATAATATCGTTGTTGCTTATCCGTGGGCAGACGATGAATGGGGTTTCATCGCGATCACCGCCGATGGCACGACCGAGACAATGTATCTGAACGGCGCCTCCGCGGGTACCCAAACCTCGGCGGTCACGAGCTACGGAACCAACGAATACAAATTCAATATTGGTGGTGGCGGAATTTTCAATGCCAGCGGAGATTTTTTCAAAGGCAATATCGATGAAGTAGCGGTATTCAACAAAGTGCTGAAGCCCGGCCGCGTTTTGAGTTACTTCCTGACGGCTACCGGCGCGCAGTCCGCGCCATTCCTGGTCAGCGATCCACCGACTCTAACGCCGGCAAGCGGCACGATTTTCGCCACCACTCCCTTCACTCTCACTGCTGACGTAGCCGCACCGTCTGGTACGATCTATCAGTGGCGAAAAGGCGGCACGGCTGTGTCCGGTGGCACTTTTTATACGTTCACCAAAGCCAGTGCGGCAGTGAGTGATTCTGGCAATTACGATTTGGTCGCTTCCAACTCATTCGGCGCGGTAACCAGTTCTGTCGTTTCTGTGACAGTCAATGCCGCCGCGCCGCCGACGATCACGCAACAACCGGCAACCCGCTCAACCTATGCTGGCGGCACCGCGTCGTTCACCGTGGCGGCTACGGGAACAACGCCGTTCACCTACCAGTGGAAGCATGCCGGCACAAACCTGCCCGGCGCAACTAATGCGACGGTAATTCTTTCCGCAGTGGATTCCACCAAAACCGGAAGCTATTTCGTCAATGTCTCAAATGTCGCCGGCAACATTGATAGCACAACGGCAACGCTTTCCATAAAAACACCGGCGCCTAACAGTTTCGAAGCCGCGCTGGTCAGCAACGGACCGATCGCATATTGGCGGCTCGGCGAATCAAGCGGCGTGCTGGCATTCGATTCAATTGGCGGCCACGATGGCGTTTACAATGGTGGTGTGACGCATGTGACCGGCGGCATTTTCAGTGACGGCGATGGCGCTGCCAATTTTAATGGAACGGATGCCTATGTGGGGACGGGTGCTGGCTTATTGAACGGGCTAGTACGGTACACGGTGACGGGTTGGGTACGCCGCGCAGGAACCCAGGCGAATCGAACTGGATTGTTCGGCCAGAATGATAACGTCGAGTTTGGATACATCAGTGACCAGGACATTCAATGCTGGGATGGGCAGCTGAGCAGCGCAGTTGATGCGCCAAACAGCTTAGCCAACGGATCATGGGGGATGATTACATTGACGGCTGATGGCACAAATCGCGTCATTTATATCAATGGCATTGCGGCAGCGACGGGACCTTCGCGGACTGCGTCGTTAACCAACTCGTTCGGCTTTAACATCGGAGGCGGTGGGATTTTCGACACCATCACAGCGAACGGAAATTGGTTTAACGGTGATATCGATGAAGTCGCGCTATTCGACAAAGCGCTAACCGCCAGCCAGGTCAATGCGCTGTATGCGATTGGCGCTTTTGGAACGACTACCGCGCCTTTCATTGTGACGCAGCCCGCCTCGCTCAGCGCCGCTGCGGGCAGCACAGCGACGTTGTCAGTGGTTGCGAATGGCAGCCTGCCGTTAAGCTATCAATGGAAAAAAGGTGGTACGCCAATAACGGGTTCGGCGCTTTCCATAGCAAACGTCTATTATACCGATGCTGGAAATTATTCGGTGCAAGTGACCAACAACAATGGATTGACCAACAGCGCCGTTGCGACGCTAACGGTGCTTCCTGTGCCGTCATTTGCCAATCAAACCAATGGCCTGGTACTCCACCTGAGATTCGACGGCACGTTCAGCGATTCGTCAGGCCGGACAAATGATGCGACCGCGCAAGGGAGTACTCCCGGCTTCATCGCTGGCAAGATCGGCCAGGGCGTGAATATCAACACGTCTCCAGGTTTAAATTACCTGACGGTGGATGATCCAACCGGAGACTTTGTGTTTGATAGCACCAATAGTTTCACCGTGGCGTTCTGGCTGAGCTTCACGGCCGGATTTAACGATGTGCCGATTATCGGCAATGCGGTCAACTCCACATACCAGCCGGGCTGGGTCATCACTGAAGATGCCAACCAGTTTGAATGGACGGTGGTTGGAATCGCAAGTGCTGGCCAGGTAATCGCCGATCCGGTCGGCGGCCCGATCATTAACAACGGCGCATGGCGTCATTTAGCGGTCTCATTCAATCGGGATAGCCAAACGGCGGCATCGTATGTGGATGGCGTGTTGATCGACAAACGTTCGATCAGTGGGCTGGGTTCGTTGGCGACCGGTTACACACTGACCATTGGCCAGGACCCGACTGGACAATATGGCAGCGCCAACTTCAATTTGGATGACCTCGGTATCTGGCGTCGGGCGCTTACCGATTATGAAGTGCTAAGCGTTTACAATGCTGCTCAAGTGGCGGGTGAAAGCTTCGACGTATATGGTCCAATCAAGGTTTATGTAAACCACGTCGGGACGAATGTGGATGTGAGTTGGCAAGCAGGAACGCTGCTGCAATCCACCAGTGTGACCGGCCCTTATACAACTGTCTCGGGCGCCACGCCGCCATTTTACCGGACCACGGCGAGTGGACCGGCAAAATTCTTCCGAGTACAACAATAACAACTAACCGGAACAGCAGAGCAGTCGGCTCCGTTTCTGAGTTGAATTCCCTACGGAATTATCAGATGGTTATAATTATGCGCACCCCGTTGGATTCTTTTCGGGCCAGGCAACTGGCCCGCGCGTCCTATGCCTTTACCCTGATTGAACTGTTGGTTGTTATCGCCATAATCGCGATTCTTGCGGCGATGCTCTTGCCTGCGCTGGCCAAAGCCAAAGCTAAGGCCGTGAGAGTTCAGTGTGAAAACAATATCAAACAAATCACCCTGGCCAGTCATTTATACGCAAATGACTTCCGGGATTTTCTTGCGGAGCCGAACTGGAATTCTCCGTGGCTGCGCAAAGGCTGGCTTTACGATGGCGCGTTGGGAGCGGTCCCGAATATGTCTGCGGCGCCTTACAACATAAATCCGCAGCTTGCTTACCAGACGGGCCTCTTGTGGGATTACATAAAAGCCGTTGACGTGTACCGCTGTCCTGTGGACAAGACGAATTCGACGTGGGCACTGCGAGCGCAGAAATTATCGAGCTATTTGATGAATGGGGCGGTCTGCGGCTATGGGTTTATTTCGCCAAACTCTTTCAAAGTTGGAGATTTCAGACCCGATGCCATAATTATTTGGCAAGCGTTGGAAACCAATCCCGGCGATTTTAACGATGGCTCAAGCAGTCCTGACGAGGGGATCACGAAACTCCATGACATCGGAACCACAGTTGGTGGCGTCGATGGGCACGTTGAGTACATGAAAACGTCGAAGTTCGTTGCGGAACAACTAATTCCCGGTAAGAACCGCCTTTTTTGTAATCCCCGGACTGCAGACGGTCGCTACAATTGAGACATGATTAAGCTGATCCGAACCTTTCCCGTTTTAGTTATTCTGGCTGGCATGGTACCAATGCTTGGTTGCGGGCGTAAGGCAGACGTAACCGGGCAATTACAAAAGGCAGAATCGGAGTTGGCGAAATCCGAACCAGCTCCGGCTGCGTCGGCGGTCGCGCAAAATGCCCCGGCTCCGCAATCAAACCAGCCAACCGCGGCGGATACCGCTGTCGTGGCAGCGCCGTCGCAGCAGATGAAACAGGCGATGGTGGCATACAGAGCCGGGAATTTGGAGGATGCGGTCACTCGGCTGCAGAAATTACGGGCCACGCCAACTATGAATGCCCAACAGCGAATCGCATTAAATGACGCGATGGCCGCTGTCATGACCGAGATTTACGGCATGGCCGCTAAAGGCGATGGCCGGGCCATTGCCGCAGTCAAGCAGTACGAATTCTTGCAAACTCACCGCCAGTAAACGTTCTGTTGATTTCGCTATTGCGTTCGCTTCGCGAGGCCGGAGCGAAAAGTTTGACGCGCTTTCTGCTAGGACTTAATGGCCACGCAACGCTCGAGAAGTGAAGTATCAAGTCCAGAGAGCAGACGGCTGCTGCGCAAACGTGTATAGTTGCCGGTCTTGCCCAAACCGAAAATTTCAAGCTTTTGCCGCCGCCAAAACCAGACCTCTGGCACCTTGAAGCGGCGATAGATTTCCAGTTTATTCACCCCGCCACTCGTGAGTGCGATTTCCAGGACTAAGTCTGGGAATTCCTTTTCGTGGCCAATGCACCATGATTCGTCCGGCTCGGCGCCCGCCTCACTTAGCGCGAGCCTCATCGTCGCCTGCCCGCGAGGCATGATTTCAGTACGAACCTCGTCGAAAGAAATATCGAGCAATCCGCCAAGCCACTTCTTGAATCGTTCGTGTTCGTTTGACGTGGTTATGATTTCAAGTTCACCGTTGAGGTAATACAAGCGGGCCGGGACGGTCGTGACCAAGGTTTTTGTCGAAAGTCAGATAGCGATTCCACGGAATGCCGCAAAAGACGACGCGCTCCTCGGGTCCGGCGCCCAACTCAGGATGCTGGCTTCAGCCGCTCTTCCAACGCCGCTTCACCACCCGGATAGCCCAGACCGGATGCAACTATGCGTGAAAAATACGCGGCGCGTGCAAATTCTGCAATAGTATCGGCGCGTCGCCGCCCGAAAAATTTCGTTCGCATTGACATTGCTCCGCGTGACGGTACTCTGTTCTTACATTTCCACGACGATCGTGTGTAGTGAAAATTAAACCGTGGCAGAAAAAGACGATTATCTAGTAGATATTCTGGTCGATTTGGGCTTCGTCAGCCCTGACCAGGTAAGTTCTCTCAAAGCTGAAGCGGAATCCGCCGGTGTTGGGCTGGTGGATCTCATGCTTGCAAACAAGCTGATCCGCCCGGCCGATGTCACCCAGGCCAAAGCGGCGCACTTCGGGGCGGAAGTCGTCAATCTGAACGAGCTCAAAATTTCCGATGAAGTCATTGCCACGGTGCCTCGACATATTGCCAAAAAATATCGGGTGGTGCCGGTATTCAAGCATGAGAACACCCTGACGGTCGCTTTGGCCGATCCTTCAGACCTGGCCACCATCGATAGTCTGCAACATTTGCTTCAGCATGACATCACTTTGCAGGTCGCTTCCGAGGAAGACATCGAGGCCGCGCTCAATCGTTACTATGCCGAACGCGGCGGGATGCTCGACCCGAAATACAAGGCGCTGGTCGATGAACTGACCCAGGAGCACGTCGAGATCGAGGCCGCGGCCGCTGGAGATGGTGGGACGGTCGAAGCTGACGCGCCGCTGATCAAACTGGTGAACAGCTTGATCATTGAGGCTTTCAAAATGCGGGCTTCGGATATTCACCTCGAACCGCTCTCCAAGACCTTTCGAGTCCGTTACCGAATCGATGGCGTCCTTCACGAAATGAAAGCGCCGCCCAAACGGCTGCAGCCTTCAATCATCAGCCGGTTGAAGATTCAGTCGAATATGTCGATCTCGGAGCATCGCATTCCGCAGGACGGACGCATTCAGACTCAGGTCGGCGGTAAATTGATCGATCTTCGTGTTTCGTGCCTTCCAACGAATCATGGCGAAAGCATCGTCATGCGTATTCTCGATAAGGAAGGATTACGCCTGGGCTTGCCGGAATTGGGCTTCTTTACCGATGACCAACAGACGTTCGAAAAGATGATCGGGTTGCCGGATGGCATTCTTTTGGTCACCGGACCTACCGGCTCGGGAAAGACGACGACCCTGTATTCGTGCCTGCACTTTATCAATCGGCCCGACCGCAAAATAATCACGGTCGAAGACCCGGTCGAGTATTTGCTCTCCGGCATCAACCAGGTGCAAGTTAACGAAACGGTCGGCTTGAGCTTTTCAGCCGCGTTGCGTTCCATTCTGCGCCAGGCGCCGAACGTGATCATGATCGGGGAAATTCGCGACCTGGAAACCGCCAGCATTGCGATCAACGCATCCCTCACGGGTCACCTGGTGTTCTCGACCTTGCACACCAACGATGCGCCCAGCGCCGTCACGCGCTTGATCGATATTGGAGTGAAGCCGTTTTTGGTGGCTTCTTCGACTCGTTGCCTGATGGCCCAACGCCTGGTCCGCAAAGTATGCAAGCAGTGCACCGCGCCTTACACGCCGTCCGATGCGGAATTGCGCTCGCTGGGCATTACCAGCACCCAGGGCTCAACCTTCGCCCGGGGAAAAGGTTGCAACAACTGCTCGGGAACCGGCTATCGCGGCCGCTTCGGAATTTTCGAAATTTTCGTTATTGACGACGAGGCTCGCAAATTGATTTACGAAAAAGTTCCTTCCTCGATTCTCCGCGCGCGAGCGCGCGAGATGGGCATGCGCACCCTTCGTGAGGATGGCATTCGCAAGGCCCAGGCTGGATTGACCACCCCCGATGAAGTCATCCGCGCCACTGTCGGAGACGTCGATTGATGGATTCGGGACTTAATTTTCTCCGCAAACCACAGCGGACAACCTGCGAAAAACGAGTCACCACGAGGCTGTCCGTGACAAAATTGGGTTTTCTTTGTCTATTTCGATAGTGTTAGATGACAACCTGAACTGATTTAGCGCATGTCTTATTCAATGTCCGATCTGTTGCAGTTGGTGGTCTCCGAAGGTGCGTCGGACCTCCACATTCGCGTCGGCACGCCGCCGACGATCCGGGTGCACGGCATTCTTCATCGCGTCGAAGGGCCTTCGCTCGCTCCGGAAGACACGGAAGAATTGATGCGCAGCATCACCTCCGAAGATCATATTCAACACGTGCGCGAGCGCGGTGGCGCCGACTTCGGATTTGCGTTCGGGGAGTTGGCCCGTTTCCGCGTCAGCGTTTTCAAGGAGAAAGGCAATTTCGGGCTGGTGCTCCGGCAGATCCCCAGCAAGTTGCTTACGATGGAGCAAATCGGGCTGCCGCCGTCGGCGAAGGAATTGCTCTATAAACCTCGTGGTTTGGTTCTGGTGACCGGGCCCACGGGCTCGGGAAAAACCACTACGTTGGCCTCGATGTTGAATATCATCAACGAAGAGCGCGATGAAGCTCACCTAATCACCATTGAAGACCCGATCGAATATTATCATAAGCACAAGAAAGCGTTGGTCACCCAGCGGGAGATCGGCGTCGATGTGCCAAATTTTGCCGAGGCGCTGCGGCGCGCGTTACGCCAGGATCCCGATGTGATTCTGGTCGGCGAAATGCGCGACCTGGAAACGATTGACGCCGCAATCACGGCGGCCGAAACCGGCCACTTGGTTTTCGGCACCCTGCATACGACTGGCGCCGCCAAAACCATCGACCGCGTGGTCAATGCTTTTCCGACCAACCAGCAGGAACAAATCCGCATCCAGCTTTCGACCGTGTTGCAGGCGGTCATTTCTCAACTCCTCATACCGCGCGTCGATAAACCGGGCCGGGTCGCCATTTTTGAAATCATGATTAATACCCCCTCGATCGCCGCTCTCATTCGCGATAATAAGAGCTTTCGTATTCAGTCGGATATCCAGACTGGCGCGAAGTACGGCATGGTGACGCTCGACGGTTTCCTTATTGAAAAATATCTGGCCGGAATGATTGCCCGGGAAGAAGTAGTAACCAAAGCGCAGGACCCGGTCAGCATCCAGGCGAAATTGCAGGAACTTGAATTGGCGCAAGCAGTCGGGGCCGATACCGGCTCGTTGGTGCAGGGGAAAGCCTGAAGTTTATCGCGCGAAACCCCGTTGTAAGTTATTTTGTTCTGATATGGCCGAAGAAATCTCAAACCCACTCCTTTCGCTGATTAAAGAGCGGAGCCTGGTTGACGATCTTCAATATGAAGAAGTCGCCGGCGAGTTCAAACGCAGCGGAAAACCGGTGATTCAAATTCTCCAGGATTTCGGGATCATGGATTTGGATTCCATCCTCGATGTCATGGCCGATCACCTGGGGACCAAGGTAGTCAAGATCGACAAGGATATTCCGGCTCAAGTCGTCCAATCCCTTCCGGCCAAACCCGCCAGGATGTACCAATGCATGCCGGTGGATGTATTTAACTCGACCGTGCAAGTCGCGCTGGCCGAACCGTTGAACCCGGGCCGGATTGATGAAATACGCTACGTAGTCAACAAGGACATCGAATTGGTCGTCGTCGATCCGACACAAATCGAGAAGGCGATCAACAAATACTATCCCGAGGAAAACGAGAGCGTTTCTGAAATCCTCAAGGAGCTTGGCGCAGACAAGGAAATTGCGCGGGAAGTCAGCAGCGCGGGCGCGGCGGATAATGCTGCCTTGATGGAAGGCCTGGCGAACGAAGCACCCATTGTGCGATTCGTAAACCTGGTGCTTTCACAAGCCGTTCAGGACCGCGCCAGTGATATTCATTTCGAACCGTTCGAAACTGAATTTCGCATTCGTTATCGTGTGGACGGCGCGCTGTACGAGATGTCGCCTCCGCCCAAGCACCTGGCGTTGCCGGTGATTTCTCGCCTGAAAGTCATGGCAGGATTGAACATTTCCGAGCGTCGGCTCCCCCAGGACGGACGCATTACTTTCTCTTTCGCCGGTCGCGTGATTGACTTGCGCGTTTCCACTTTGCCAACCCAATTCGGCGAATCCGTCGTGCTGCGCGTCCTGGATCGTTCGTCGGTGAATCTCGAGATCGAATCGCTCGGATTTCCCAAGTACGTGTACGATTATGTGACCGAGGCCATCCAGCGGCCGAACGGCATCTTCATTGCCACGGGACCGACCGGTTGCGGCAAGACGACCACGCTTTATTCCTGCCTGCGCCGGGTCAATACCATCGATTCGAAGCTGCTGACTGCCGAGGACCCGGTCGAATATGACATTGAAGGCATCATGCAGGTGGCGATCAACGACGGCCTTGGCCTGACGTTCAGCAAAGCGTTGCGGTCGTTCCTGCGCCAGGACCCGGACATCATCATGGTTGGTGAAATGCGCGACCTTGAGACTGCCCAGATTTCCATTCAGGCATCGCTGACCGGCCATCTGGTGCTCAGCACGCTGCACACCAACGATGCGCCCGGCACTGTCACCCGGCTTATCGATATGGGGGTGGAGCCATTCTTGATTTCATCGACGCTGGTTGCTGTCTTGGGGCAGCGGCTGGTGCGCACCGTTTGCAAAAGTTGCCGCACGCCATTTGAGCCAACCGAAGCCCAGCTCGCGATGCTGAACCTCTCGCCTCACGATCTTGGCGACAAAGTGTTCTATTACGGACGCGGTTGCTCGGTTTGCAACGATACCGGGTATAAAGGCCGGAAAGGGATTTTTGAGTTGCTCATCATCAATGATGCGCTTCGCGGTTTGATCAACGAGCGCGCCCCGACCGTGGTGCTCCGGCAGAAGGCAGTCGAGCTTGGAATGGTCACTCTGCGTGAAGACGGCTTGCGCAGTATTTTTGATGGTGATACAACTATTGAAGAAGTCGTGAAATATACTTAGTCAAAGGACCGATATGCCAAAATATAATTACGTGGCAATGGATTCGCGGGGGAAGGAAACCAAAGGTACTCTCGAAGTCGCCACCCAGAACGAGGCTATCGGGCGCGTGAAGGAAATGGGGCTTTTCCCGACGCGAATTGTCGAAATCGATAAAGTTAAGGAAAAACCCGACGCCAAAGGCGCTCC
>WNFL01447224.1_pt1 | contig 16418 bp, 17 predicted proteins | sample 5400361 | NCBI WGS metagenome assembly WNFL01 (sample SAMN13153351, study PRJNA577476) | soil metagenome | isolation source: 40 cm soil on Douglas fir-dominated hillslope | place: USA:California | collected 2013-09-17 | reverse complement strand
CTCCACCGATTTGGACAGGGAGATCCCCGCCGGCCTGTATGTGGCGGTGGCTCAAGTGCTCTCCTATATCTTCAGGGTCCGCACCCTGAACCCGACCATAGCTGCCAGGGTGGCGCGTCCGAATCCGCAGGTTAGCGGCGAGTTCGACGACGCATGAACGCGCGCGCGACGGTAGCAACCTTCGGCGAAATCGCCCGCAACGGCCTGGGCGTGCCGCTGTTGGTCATGGTGGTCCTCGCCATGATGGTGCTGCCGCTGCCGGCGTTCCTGCTGGATATCTTCTTCACCTTCAACATCACCCTGTCGATCATGATCTTGCTGGCCGTGATCTACGTGCGGCGGGCGCTCGAGTTCGCCACCTTTCCGACGGTGCTGCTCGGCGCCACCTTGCTGCGCCTCGGGCTCAACGTCGCCTCGACGCGCATCGTGCTGATCAACGGCCATACCGGTTCGCATGCCGCGGGCCACGTCATTGCCGCGTTCGGCCAGTTCGTGGTCGGCGGCAACTACGCCGTGGGCATGGTCGTGTTCACGGTGCTCGTGATCATCAACTTCGTGGTGATCACCAAGGGCGCAGGCCGCATCTCGGAAGTCAGCGCGCGCTTTACCTTGGACGCCATGCCCGGCCGGCAGATGGCGATCGACGCCGATTTGAACGCCGGCATCATCACTCAGGCCGAGGCCATCGTCCGGCGGCAGGAGGTTCGCGAGGAAGCCGACTTCTACGGCGCCATGGACGGCGCGAGCAAGTTCGTACGCGGCGATGCCATCGCCGGCATCCTGATCGTGTTCATCAATTTGTTCGGCGGCACCATCATCGGCGCGGCTCAGCACGGCATGTCGCTGGCCGACGCCGGCCGCACCTATGCGCTGCTCACGATCGGCGACGGATTGGTGGCGCAGATACCGGCGTTGCTGCTGTCGGTGGCGGTCGCCATCCTGGTCACGCGCGTATCGCGGCCGCATGACATGAGCCAGCAGATCATGACGCAGGTGCTGGGTCAGCCCAAGGCGCTCGGAGTCACCAGCGGCATCCTGACTCTCCTCGGCATCATCCCGGGCATGCCGAATCTCGTGTTTCTGGGGATGGCTGCGGTTTGCGCGTTCGGTGCTCATCGGCTGGGCAAGCGCAAGGCATCCGATCTGGCGGCTGCCGCCGCTCCGGCGGCTGCCGCCGGGGCGGTCCCCAACGAACAGCGGGAATTATCCTGGGACGACGTGGAACCCGTCGATCTGATCGGCCTCGAGGTGGGTTATCGGCTGATCCCGCTCGTGGATCGCAATCAGGGCGGCGAATTGATGGCGCGCATCAAGGGTGTACGCAAGAAGCTGTCCGAGGAGATCGGCTTCCTGGTGCAAGCCGTGCACATTCGCGACAACCTGGAGCTGGGACCCAATTCGTACCGCATCACCATTCTCGGCGCACCGGTCGGCGAGTCCGAAGTATTTCCGGACCGCGAACTCGCCATCAACCCGGGGCAGGTTTCGGGAACCTTGCCGGGCTCCGCGACCAAGGATCCTGCTTTCGGCCTGGAGGCGATCTGGGTCGAGAAGTCGCGGCGTGAGCAGGCCCAAGCCCAGGGCTATACGGTGGTGGACGCCAGCAGCGTCATCGCGACCCATTTGAGCCATCTGCTGCAATCCCATGCGCAAGAACTCCTGGGCCACGAAGAAGTGCAGCAATTGCTCAACCGCCTGGGAAAGAGCGCGCCCAAATTGATCGAGGACTTGGTGCCGAAGCTTCTGCCGATGAGCGTCGTCGTCAAGGTGCTGCAGTATCTGCTGCTCGAGCGGGTGCCGATCCGCAACTTGCGCACCATCTGCGAGACGCTCGCGGAGCTCGCGCCGAAAACCCAAGATCCAATCGCGCTGGTCGCGGCCGTACGTATCGCTCTCGGGCGCAGCATCGTGCAGAACATCGGCGGGCTGCGCCACGAATTGCCGGTCATCACCCTGGATCCGGCGCTCGAGCAAGTGCTGCAGGATTCGATGTCGGCCGGCGGCGATGCTTCTCCCGGGTTCGAGCCCGGCCTTGCCGACAGAGTTCAGACAGCGCTTGCCGACAGCACGCGGCGCCAAGAAGCCGCGGGCGAGCCCGCGGTACTGCTGGTCGCACCCAAGATCAGGCCGTGGATCGCGAAGTTGATGCGCCATTCGACTCCGTCGCTCGCGGTGCTGGCCTACAACGAGATACCGGAAAACCGCCGCATCCGAGTGATTGCCGCGGTTGGACGTTGAAGAATTGCTTGATTCACGGAGGTTGACATGAAGATCAAACGTTACACGGCGCCGAGTATGCGGGCTGCTTTGGCGCAGGTGCGCGCGGAGCAGGGGCCCGATGCGGTCATTCTTTCCAGCCGCCGCAGTGAGGACGGCATCGAGGTGATCGCGGCCGTCGACTATGACGAGGCATTGTTCGTCGAGGCGAACCGGCAGCGTAGTGTTGCGTCGAGCTCGGACGCTCCGATACCGGCGCCCGCGGTATCGCTCGATCCGGTCGCTGCGCCGGTGCGGGCGCAACCGGCGCCGGAAGTTGCCGCTGCGTCGAAGCCGGCAGCGTCGCGAAAACCCATTCCTGCCTCATTTCGGCGGCTCACGATGTCACCGTCCCCCGCTGTAGAACGGCGTAAAGCAGCGATGCCGGCCCAGGCCGACCGAGCGGAGATAGGTCTCGGCGCCGTGCTGCGCGAATTGGAGGACGTGCGCCAGGTGCCCGAGGCCGAGTTCGGCAGCATGCCGCAGAACGATAAACGCTTGCGCGAGCCCTTGAAGGCGCGAGTCTTCGAACAGCTCTCGGCGATGGATATTGCGCCGGACGTGGCCACGGCGCTGGCCGCACAGACGCCGCAGCGCAGCAGTTTGAACGATCAATCGCTGCTCCCGCTGGCCCTGCTCGCACGGCACCTGCCCGTCGCCGACCTCATCGAGGGCGTCGCCGGCGTCAGCGGCGGAATCATGGCGGTAGTCGGTCCGACGGGCGCCGGCAAGACCACGACCATCGCCAAACTCGCCGCGCGTTGGTGCATGCAGCATGGCAGCGACGATTTGGCATTGGTCAGCACGGATGGTTATCGGGTTGGCGCTCGCGAGCAGCTGACGACCTATGCGCGCATTCTCGGCGCGCCGATGTACGCCGCGAACAGCGGCATGGAACTCGCCCGCGTGCTCGAGCGGCTCAAGTCGAAGAAGCTGATCTTGATCGACACCGCCGGCATGGGACCGCGCGACGTCCGCCTGGCCGAGCAGCTGGCGGCGCTGCAACTCGGGGCGGCTCGTGCACGAGTCGTGCTGGCGCTGCCCGCTCAGGGCGAAGGCCATGCGCTCGAGGAGATCGTCCAGGCGTTTGCGCGGGTGACTCCGTCGGCCTGCATTTTGACCAAGGTGGATGAGGCGGCGAGTTTGGGCGCGGTGATTTCAACGGTCCTGCGCCATAAGTTAAAAATCGCTTACCTGTGCGACGGGCAGCGGGTGCCGGAGGATCTGCACCAGGCCCACCAGAAACGCGTCTGGCTGGTGCGCGCCGCGCTGGACTTAAAGAGCCATGCGCCGCACCGCGACAAAACCCTCGATGCCCGCCGCAGCGTCCGAGCACACGCCCATGCGTGATACCCGACTATCGCTGAGCCAGGCGGAAGCTCTGGCTGAACTCAATTCCTCGCGTCCGGTCAAGGTCATCGCCGTCACCGGCGGCAAGGGAGGCGTCGGCAAGACCACGGTGTCCGCCAATCTGGCGGTGTCCATTGCCGCGCAAGGCCGGGATGTCATGTTGGTCGATGCCGACCTGGGGTTGGCCAATGTCGATGTGTTGCTGGGACTGCACACACGATTTCATTTGGGCCATGTGATCAAGGGCGAATGCTCGCTCGAGGATGCCATCGTCACCGGGCCCCATGGCCTGCAGATCGTGCCGGCCGCGTCCGGCATGAAACGCATGGCGAATCTCTCGGAGGCGGAGCACGCCGGAATCATCCGCTCGTTCAGCGACCTGTACCACCGGGTCGAGGTTCTGGTGGTCGATACTGCCGCGGGACTGAACGACAGCGTCATGACCTTCACCCAGGCGGCGCATCACGTGCTAGTCGTGGTGTGCGACGAGCCCGCCTCCATCACCGACGCCTATGCGCTGATCAAGGTGTTGAGCCGCGAACACGGCGTGCAGCGATTCCAGATCTTGGCGAACCAAACGCGCCGATCGGGCGAGGGACCCGGCCTTTTCCAGAAAATCGCCCGAGTCTGTGACCGATTTCTCAATGTGTCACTGGAGTTTGCCGGTTCCGTACCGTTTGACGATTACCTGCGGCGTGCGGTTCAGCGGCAGACCGCCGTGGTCGATGCGTACCCGGCGTGTATTTCGTCCATTGCCCTCAAGAATCTGGCATCGAAGGCCGATAAGTGGTCTGTGCCCCAAGGGGCACGAGGTCACCTTGAGTTCTTTGTCGAACGCATGGTAGGGGCCCGGATCGGTCCCTCGACGGTATTGCAATGAGAGCAAGCACACAGTACTCGAATACACAGAAGCACGGCCCGAAGCCGATCGCGGACGATCACGTCCCGGTCGACCAGGTGCCGCAGCAAGAATTGGTGTTGAGGCATGCCGATTTGGTCAAACGTATTGCCTATCACTTGGTCAGCCGGATGCCGCCGAACGTGGAAGTCGACGATCTGATTCAGTCCGGCATGATCGGCCTGCTGGATGCTGCAAAGCACTATTCCCCCACAAAGGGCGCCAATTTCGAGACCTATGCGGGCATTCGAATTCGCGGGGCCATGCTCGACGAGGTGCGCAAATCCGATTGGACGCCCCGTTCCGTGCATCGAAACATGCGCGAGATGGCGGACGTGGTGCGCAAGATCGAAAACGCCAAGGGACGGGACGCGACTCCCACGGACATCGCCGAGGGCCTCGGCGTGTCCATCGAGGAATATCACAAATTGGTGCAGGACGCGGCCAGCTGCCGCCTGTTCAGTTTCGATCAAATGGGGTCGAACGACGATGAATCGAGTCCGGCGGATCATGCCCGCGACGAGCGGCCGGGCCCGTTCGATCACATCGAAGACGCCGGCTTTCGCAGTGCGCTGAGCGGTGCGATCGATGTGCTGCCCGAGCGCGAAAAGCTGGTGCTGTCCCTGTACTACGACGAAGACATGAATTTGCGCGAGATCGGCGAAGTGCTCGAAGTATCCGAATCGCGCGTCTGCCAGATCCACGGTCAAGCGCTGGTGCGGCTGCGTGCGCGCCTCGCGGAGTGGCTGCAGCCGAACTAGTCCATGGATATTCTGAGCATCATCGGTGTTGTGCTGGGTTTGATCGCCATCATCGGTGGGGCGATCTTGAAAGGCAGCAGCGCCGGTGCACTGGTCGGCAGCGCGGCGTTCGTCATCGTGGTGGTGGGCACATTCGCCGCCAGCCTGGTGCAGACTCCGTTGGCGACCTTCTTGCGTGCCTGGAAGATCGTCTCTTGGGTATTCAAGCCGCCCGCGAACAACCCCGCCGCGATGATCGAGAAAATAGTCGAGTGGAGCAATATCGCCCGCAAGCAAGGGTTATTGGGTCTGGAGTCCGCGGTGGAGGCGGAGAAGGACGATTTCCTGAAGAAGGGCCTGCAGTCCCTGGTCGACGGCGGCGAGCCGGATGCCATCCGCTCGAGCATGGAGATCGAATTGGACGCCATGGAGCATTTCGACACTCAGGCCGCCAAAGTCTTCGAAGCCATGGGCGTGTACTCGCCGACGCTCGGCATCATCGGCGCGGTCATGGGCTTGATGGCGGTCATGCAGAATCTCAATGACCCGTCGAAGCTCGGCCACGGCATCGCGGCAGCGTTCATTGCAACCATTTACGGCATCGCGTTCGCCAACCTGTTGTTCCTGCCGATGGGCAACAAGTTGAAGTCGGTGATTCACGGCCAATCGCAGGTACGGACCATGGTGATCGAAGGCATCATCGCCATCGCCCAGGGCGAGAATCCGCGCAATATCGAATCGAAACTGCAAGGGTATTTTCACCACTGATAGGACGTCATGGCGCGCAGGAAAAAGCACGAGGAGCATGTGAACGCGGAAGCCTGGGCGATTCCCTACGGCGACCTCGTGACGTTGCTGTTCGCCTTGTTCACCGTGATGTACGCCATGTCGTCGGTCAACGAGGGGAAATTTCGGGTCCTTTCCGATTCGATGATCGCCGCATTCAATGGCGTGCCAAAAAGCCTACGGCCGCTCAACATCGGCGAACACGAAGTAGGCAAGGGCGGCGATAAGCCGCTGGTCGGCATCACGCCCACGGCGTTGATGAAGGTCAATGATCAGGGGCACAACAGTCTCGTCCCGCGCAATCCAACCAAGACTGGGGGCGAGCAATCCGCGGGTCTCCCGGGCGCGCTGATCCGCATGCAGCGCCAGGTGCAGGATGCCATGCAATCGCTGATCGATGCCAAGCTCGTGACGGTGCGCCGCGAGAACATGTGGCTGGAAATCGAGATCAACGCCGACATTTTATTTCCGAGCGGCGCGGGCGATTTCGCTCCCACCGCCGAACCCGTGCTCGACAAGCTGGCGGAGGTGTTGAAGCCCTTCCCCAATCCCATCCGCGTCGAAGGCCATACCGACAATAGGCCGATCCGCACGGCCGCATTCCCCTCCAACTGGGAGCTGTCGGCCGCCCGGGCGGCCAGCGTGGTGCACCAATTCACGCGGCAGGGCGTCGATCCGCTGCGGCTCGAAATCGTCGGCTTCGGAGAATTTCATCCGCGCGAGCCGAATGCGACGAACGAAGGCCGCAACGCCAATCGGCGCGTCGTGATCTTGGTGCTCGAGGAGGTGTCTCCGGGCGCGCCGGTGACCGTGAGAACCACCGATCAGACTCCGGAGACCGCTGCGCCGGGCATCGAGATGGCCGATTCGAGCAGTGCCACGAACCGCTTGCTGTACCGCGTGCCGCCCGCGGATCTGGACAAAACCGTGCTGGTCAAAGAGCAAGCGATGCCGCCACCCGGCGGGCAACCCAAGACTGAATGAGCGAGGTCGGGCTATGAGTGAAGTTGACCGCTTGAGCAACTCCGGCCTTTACCCGGCGCTCCCCATTGGGGACAAGCGCCCCTCCCGAGACGGCTCGGGCGGACCGCCGCGCGGCGACAAACAGCCGCCGGACAAACCCGCGCCGCAGGCGGGGGATACTCCCGATCGCGCATCTCCCCGTCCTCCCAAGTCTCTCATCGATGAATACGCTTAGGCGAGAGAAGGTCGACGGGCGTTCGTCACTCCGCGATTCATCGGAATTCTTCGACAGATGAGGCGGCGCCGCCGATCGGTCCAGAGCCGTTGGCGATAGCCTTCTGGTAATTTTGCTTGGGCCGGCGCAGGTGAGTACGGCGCACGCGCAGGGTGGCGGGAAACGTGCTACACATGACCGCCTCTTGAGCCGCTTGATCAGTCCCGCACTGCAACGGCATTCCCACACCCGTTCGAGAAGACAACGCTCCATGCTGAAACGCCTCCGTGGTCATTTTTCCAAAGACCTTTCGATCGACCTCGGCACCGCTAATACCTTGATTTATATCAAATCGCGCGGAATCGTACTCAACGAACCTTCGGTCGTCGCCGTGCAAAACGAACCTGGACGCGGCGGCAAGATCGTGGTGGCCGTGGGTGCGGAGGCGAAGAAGATGCTCGGGCGCACGCCTGGACACATCACAACCGTACGGCCGATGAAGGATGGCGTGATCGCTGATTTCACGTATACCGAAAAAATGCTGCAGTACTTCATCCACAAAGTTCACGGCAATCGCTTCTTGAGTCCGAGTCCGCGCGTACTCGTGTGCGTACCATTCGGCTCGACCCAGGTCGAAAGACGCGCCATCAAAGAGTCCGCCGAAGGTGCCGGTGCGCGCACCGTCGATATCGTGCCTGAGCCCATGGCCGCCGCGGTCGGTGCGGGCTTGCCGGTGCACGAGGCGCGCGGCTCGATGGTGCTCGACATCGGCGGCGGTACTTCCGAAGTCGCCGTGGTTTCCTTGAACGGTATCGTTTACGCGGCAAGCGTGCGCATGGGCGGCGATAAGTTCGACGAAGCGATCACGCAGTACGTCCGCCGCAACTACGGCATCCTGATCGGAGAGGCCACCGCGGAACGCATCAAGATCGAAGTCGGTTCGGCCTATCCCGGCGAACAAGTCCGCGAAATCACCGTCAGGGGAAGAAATCTCTCGGAAGGTGTGCCGCGCGCCTTCACGTTGAATTCGAATGAAATTCTGCAGGCGCTCGAAGAGCCACTACAGGGCATCGTGAGCGCGGTGAGGCAGGCGCTCGAGCAAACGCCGCCGGATCTCGGCAGCGATGTGGCGGAACGCGGCATCGTGCTCACCGGTGGAGGCGCATTGCTGCGCAACATCGATCAATTGATCATGAAAGAGACCGGACTGCCGGTGATCATCGCCGACGATCCGCTGACTTGCGTGGCGCGCGGCGGCGGGAGAATCCTCGAACTCACGGAAGAGCATGGACGAGGAGTGTTCGACCTGCATTAAGCGTGCCGGGATAGAAACGACCCATGTTCGGGCATCTTTGACGCCGTCATCCGGACCGTTTCCCTGATGCGCCGGAGGTAGGCAAGATTGTCCTCGGACTTCATGGCGTCGATCAACGGATTGTAATCTCTCGGATGATGTCCCTGGCCGAGCAGCACGGCGAACCAACTCGAATCCTTGAACAGCTCGTCCGAGCCCAACACGACGCGGCCGCTGCGCGCGAATTGCTCTTCCTTGTAAGTCAGGGTGTCCGGCAACGGCATGGCGCGGCAGTGCTCCCACAGGGGGTCGGTGCGGCCGCGGGTCGAGTGGTAGTGGAGCACGAGAAAATCCCGCACGCCGCTGATCTCCTCGGCGGTGATGCGGTTGTACTGTTCCGCGGTATACGGATCGCAATCGCGCGTCGGGAATAGCGCCAGCAATTTCGCGATGCCGCTTTGGATCAAGTGAATGCTGGTCGATTCCAGCGGTTCCAGGAAGCCGCCGGACAGCCCGATCGCCACCACATTCTTATTCCACATTTTGCGGCGCCTGCCGGGCCTGAATGGAATGAAGCGCGGCTCCGCGATGGCGGCGCCCTCCAGGTTGGCGAGCAGCAGCGCCGCGGCCTCGGCGTCGCTGCAGTACTCGCTGCAAAATACATAGCCGTTGCCGGTGCGATGCTGCAACGGAATGCGCCATTGCCATCCCGCCGCGCGCGCCGTGGACCGGGTGAAGGGCTGCGGCGGTTCGCGCCGTTCCGACGGTACGGCCACGGCGCGATCGCAGGGCAGCCAATTCGACCAATCCTCGAAGCCGGTGTGCAGAACGCCCTCGATGAGCAGTCCGCGCAGCCCCGAGCAATCGATGAACAGATCTCCCCCAATGGCGTCGCCCCGATGCGAATGTACCGCGGTGATGAATCCGGTCTCCGGATGCTGATCGACCCGCTCGACCTTGCCTTCGAGACGCACCACGCCCTTGGCTTCGGACCGGGCACGCAAATACTTCGCATACAGGCTGGCGTCGAAATGGTAGGCGTACCCCAGAGTCGACAACAGCGAGCGCGGGTCCGTCGCGGGAAATTCGAACTTGCCCGCCAGCGCCGCCACCGTGTTGAGCGAGTAGTCCTCGAAATTATCCGCGTGACCTTCGAGTTGGGCGCGCAGCCAGCGGTGTTGAAACGTGATCCCGTCGCCGGGAAATCCAAAGCGTCCGAACGGATGGAAATATCGATGCCCGGGTTGAGTCCAGCCCCTGAATTCGATCCCCAGCTTGTAGGTCGCCTGCGTCTCCTTCATGAACTCTCGTTCATTGAGGCCCACGATTTGATTGAACCAGTGGATGGTCGGAATGGTAGCTTCGCCGACCCCGATGGTGCCGATGTCGTCGGATTCGATCAGCGTGACTGAACACTGCCGCAGGTCGACAGAAGTGCTCAGCGCCGCAGCGGTCATCCAGCCGGCCGTGCCGCCGCCGACAATGACGATCTTGCCGATGCGATTGTCCCTCACGGGGCGTGAGACTAGCACCATCACCCACACCCCGCTTGCCTGCGGCCGGCCGCCACCCGCAACCTTCAAAACTTATAAGTCAAACTCACCAAGGCATTGGGGCCGACGATGCCGCGGCCATAGAAGTAGCCGTTCACGATGCTTTGCGTCACGCCCTGCCGGGGGTTGCCTTCCGTCAGGCCAAGCTCATTGGTCACGTTGTAGACGTTGGCATTGAGGTTGAGATTTTCGGCAAGGTTGACGTTTGCGCCCACCGACAGCACGCCGTATCCCGGCAGCGCCAGGCCATCGCCGGCGTCCGCAAAGATCTTGCCGGTGTACTCATAGCGCAAATACACGGCGCCCAAACGATTCGGCAAGTCATACGTGGGCTGGATCGAATACAAGGTCTGCGGAGTGCGCCCCGGCACCTTGCCGTTGTACTGCGCCGCCGCGGCACTATTGACGGTCTGGCCGTTCACCAGCTGCCCGAGAAACACGTTCGAGAACTTCGGCTGCTGGTACATGGCCTTCACGTTGATCGAGAAATCCCTGAGCGGGTCGAACGTGGGACGGTACGTCGCGTCGACGTCCACGCCGTTGGTGGTGGAATTGGCTTGGAAACTGCCGTTGACGGCCGGATTCGCAGGGTCGATGTACGCGTAGTTCTGCTTGTTGAACGTCGTGTGGAAGTAGGTCACCACGGCGAGTACGCCGTAACCCCCGTAGCGCAGCCCGGCTTCCGACAGCCCGATGCGCGGCGGCCCGGACAGGTTGTTGCCGCCATTGGTCTCGTTGCCGTTCTCATAGCGCACATAGGCCGAGAAATTGGAGCTGATCGCGTAGTTGGCGCCGATCGTGTACGAGGTCGGAATCCACGTCGCCTGCGTACGGGCGTAGGTCCCGTCGAACGAGCTGCCCACGTCCTGCGCCAGTCCCGTCGTGCCGGGGGGCACCGGAAGGTTGACCTTCGCCGTATTGCCCGTCATCAGCACATTGTTGACGTCTTCACGCCGCACAGCGCCGTCGATGTGCAGCTTGTTGTCCAGGAATGCAGCTTCGTCGCTGACATATTCGGACCAGGAATTGAGCGTATTCGACCAGATGCCGGCGCCCCAATCGCCGTAGTTGATCAGGCCGTTGTTGGTCAGGGTGCCGACGATGTTGCCGGAAGAATTGAGCGCTTCAATGTCATAAATTGCCGAGCCATTCGACACGCCGTTGATCAGGGTGGCGACGGCCGACTGATCGTTGTACTGCCGCACGCGGTAGTACATGCCGCCGAGAGTGAGCGAATTACTCCAGCCGTTGCCGGAAAGATTCCATTTGGCGCCGAAGTCGGTGCCCAAGTCGCGGGTGGCCAAGTACTGCTGATTCAACACGGTCTGCTGCATCAAGCCGTTGCCGTTCAGCGCGTTCAATGCCGCCACGTTGGATGCGGCGATCAGCTGACCGTTCGACAAATTCCGGATGCCGAATTGCGTGGTGCCCGGGAAGGCGGTAAAGCCCCTGGTCAACAAGCACAGAGAGCTAGTTGGGTCTGTCGCGCAATTTGCGCCGTCGATGGGCGAGTTCGCGCCCGGAGTGAGATAGTTCGCCGCTGTGGTAAGGCCTGAATTACCCGAACCGCTGCCCGGGAACACGCCGTTGAAATCCCAATTGGATTGCAGGTAGCGCGCCCGCGCGAATGCGCTCCACTGGTCGTTGATGGGCACGTTCACGTCGATGCGGTACTGATTGCCGGTGGCATGAATGCCGTTCGAGGAACTGAAGTTTCTGACGCAGTTGCCGGTAAAACAGGAGTCCGGCACACCGATGGACGCGAAACCCGGCCCGGTGATGTTGCTCGTTTGGGTGTTGAGCCCGGGAATCCCGGTAATCTGACCGTTCACGTAGCGATACGGCATGTCGGCATAGTAGGGATCGTGTTCGTCCCAACGCTTGTAGGTCACTTTGATGTAACCGTCATTGGAAAATTTCTTTTCGATGGCGCCTTTGAAATGGTAGGTCTGGTACGTGAACGGCGAACTGCGGGTGCCCTTGTTCGAATCCGCATAGCCGCCCACGCTGTACGCCCAACCGTCGCCGAACAATTTGATCGGCGCCGTGTAGTACAAGTCGGCGCGCGCTTCGCCATAGGTGGCGCCGCTCAAACGGCCGACGCCCTCGCCCTGCTCGAAGTTCATCGGCCTGGAAATAAAATTGACGGACATGCCTGCGCCGTTCGGCGTGAGGATGCCGGAGGTGCCGCCCTGGAGCGCCTCGACACGGTCGATGGTGATGTCGTTCTGAAAATACTCGTCGGCGCCGCCGCCGCCGTACAGGACGGGCATGCCGTCCTCGACCAGGGTGATGAAGGTTTGGCCGCCGCCCGGAAGGCCGCGCACGGAATAGTTGTTGGAGACCGGTCCCGCGGTGCTTTCGACGAAGACACCCGGGATGAGCTGCAGGACGTCGACCGTATTGCGAGGCGCCTTTTGTTCGATTTCGGCCGCGGTCACGGGAGTGACGTCGACCGAGGCATCGAGCAGGGTTCGCTTGGACGTGGAACCCGTCACTACAATGGTCTCGAGATTGGTGTCCTGGCCGGCCGCGGCCGCCGAGGCTCCTTGAGCCTCGGTGGGTGATTGCGCGTCGGCGGGGGGTGGCGGGGCGTCCGCCGCAAAGGCGGGACGGAGCGCCATCGTGGGCGCCGCGGTGACGGACAACGCCGCCAAAATACTCAGCCGCAATTTCTCGTTAGTTGTTGCTTTCACGCACTGCCCCCATATGCCATATTGCAATTCAAGAGCACGATGCAAATTCCGCGCCGCCTAAAAACCGATCGATTTGCGCGGCAGACGCACGCATCTCGGCCTGCAGGCACGTAGGGGAAGCCCCTTGCATAGGTATTTTTTACGCAACTAGGTTTGAAATTATTCCAAACATGCGATGTGATGAGCGGACCATGGCACTCACTTCATTCGATCTGGGCAAGCTTAAAATCGCTGCTCACGTTCGGGAGGAACTCGATCGCGCCGGTATTGCGGTCCAATCGATCCAAATCAAATCGGGCGGCATCCAAACTCCTCCTGGCACCGCCAGACTTACGATAGTCGTGAATGGAACGCCGGCAAGTCTGGATTTGAAGGCGAACGAGGTCGAGGAGTGTGAGTTGATCGTCGCGGGCGAACCCTGGCATAAAATCGCCGCGTTCATTCGCCGGCTGGCCCGCTGAAGTCGATACCCGGGGGTTAAAAATGTCTATCAATCGCAGAATGCTGATGCTGGGTGCCTCAACCCTGGCAACCTTCGGTGCTTCGGGTGTCACCCCATCCGAACCGCTGGATCCCATCATGAAAAGCACCAAGGAGCGCGTACAGGGCATCGGCGGACTGTTCTTCCGCAGCCGCGATCCGAAGGCATTGGCCGAATGGTACCAGCGCCATCTCGGAATTGATCCGACGCCAAGCGACTACCAACAGCCGGTGTGGCAGCAGTCCGCGGGTCCCACCGTTTTTTCGCCGTTCCCGATGGACACCAAATACTTCGGGTCGCCGCACCAAGCCTGGATGGTGAACTTTCGCGTCCGCAACCTCGACGCCATGGCTGCGCAGCTTCGGGCTTCCGGGATTGCCGTCGAAATTGACCCTGAAGTTTATCCCAACGGACGTTTTGCCCGGTTGCACGACCCGGACGGAAATCCCGTGGAACTGTGGGAGCCGAAAGCTCACATCTCCTGAGTGAGCCGTACCAACAGGTCGCGAAGCCAGATGTGCGCGGGATCCGAATCGTTGCGCTTGTGCCAAAGAAGGATCTCATGCAGGGGGGGCGTCTCGAACGGCAGCGGAAAGGTCTTGATCGGCAGAGTCGAGGCGAACATTTGCGCGACCCGCTCGGGCATGGTCGCGACCAGGCGGGTGCCGTGAAGCACCAGCGGCAGGTGCAGGAGGCTCGGTACGGTGATGTGCACCGGAAGATCGATGTCCAGCAGCCGCCGCACCAATTCTTCCGCCGTCGCGGTATACCCATTGGGACGGCCAAACACATGGGGCAAGGCAAAGTATTGCTCGGGCGAGATGGTGTCGCCCACGGTGGGATGGTCGCGGTCGACCGCGCAAATCCAGCGCACCGGTCGCAGGCGCACGTTGCGCAGGGTATCGGGGTAATTTCGCACATCGAACAGCCGCAAACTGTCCAGACACAGACATAGATCGACCTCGCCATATTCGAGACGATCCAAAGCCGAGTGCGATACCAGTTCGATGGTGATGCGAATTCCCGGCGCCTCCGTGGAAACACGCTCGAGAATCGCGGGCAGAAGGTCGGGCACCGCTTCCTCCGAGAGAATCAGCGTGAATTCGCGTTGCGTCGTGGCGGCGGTGAACGTCGGTTGAGTGCCGAGCGTCGCCTGGATCAGCAGCAGCGCCTCGCGAACCGGTTCGATCAGCGACTGGCCCCGAGGCGACAGTTCCATGTCGCGGCCGACACGCACCAGCAGCGGATCGTCGAAATAGTCGCGCAACCGATGCAGGGCCGCGCTCATCGCCGGCTGCGATACGAAGACCTTCTCGGCCGCCCGAGTGATGTTCTTTTCACGCAGCAAGGTGTCGAGCGCGATGAGCAGATTAAGGTCGAAGCGGTGGAACTGCATGCGCGGTACTGCCTGGAGCGATCTAGCATTTTACCAGATTGGCCCGGGCTCATATCGGCGTGCGCCGCTTATCGCCGCAATGCGTCTTCTCCAGCAAGCACCATGGGAACGCGGTCTCGGAGAGACACGAACGAGGAGGTAGACTATACCCGTGACGAAACGGGCTTCAGCCAACGACTTGCGCTGCTACGGCGAACTCGCGCGGCGCTACACAGAGGGCGTCGACTACGCTGTGCACGTCACGCCTCGCGCGCGATCCCGGGTCGCTGTTCTAGCGCCGCACGGCGGCCGGATCGAGGGGCGCACTTCCGAAATCGCGCGCCTGATTGCGGGCGATGAACACGGGCTATACCTTTTCGAGGGGCTACGGACCACCGGCGACAATTTCGACTGTCTGCACCTCGCCAGTCATTGGTTCGACGAGCCGAGGGCCCTCGATCTCGTCGCGCGCTGCGACACCGTGGTCGCCGTGCACGGGTACGCGGCACGCGGGCCCGACGTGTTGTTGGGAGGGCTGAATGAACGGCTGAAGGACGAGGTTGCGCGCGCCCTCGCGGCGATTGGCGTCTCGTGCTCGATCGATGGACATCGCTTTCCGGGAAGGCATCCCTCCAACATCTGCAACCGAGGACGCTCCGGCGAGGGCGTGCAACTCGAACTGAGCGAGGAATTGCGAGAGGCGGGAGAGTGGTCCGGACTCGCCGGTGCGGTGCGCGCCGTACTCTCAAGGACCGAATAGAGCCGCTAGGGCCGTGGCGAGCAGCCGGAACGCGGCGCGCACACCCTGGCGCACGCTGTTGAACATGGTCGCGAATTGGAAGGTGATGACGAACAACCCGACGTAGAACACCTGCGGCGATCGTCGCTCCCAGAGCACAACACGGCCGGCGAGCAGTCGTCGCACGGCGACACCATTCATGCAATACGCAGCCAGCGCACCCAGCGCCACGCCGGCAATGATGTCCGTGGGGTAATGAATTCCAAAATAAACCCGCGGGAAGCTGACAATGACCATGGCATACACCAGAGCCGCCAATCCCATGCGCCAGGAAACAAAGCACAGGCCGACCGCAAGCGCAGAGAACATTACCGCATGATCGCTGGGAAACGCACTCCAGTCCACCAAGCTCAACGAGGTGGGCGCGGCCGGCCAGACCAAGTGCAGGCCAGGTTCGAAGCGCGGCCGCAACCGGAAAGGCAGGGTCGCCGCCAGAAACCTCGCCGCAAATAAACCGACGGCGGCGGCGAACATCGTACCAAGCAGATGCTCGCGCGTGCGCTGCGTGGTCGCAGGGTCCGATTGCCGGAACCAATACCACCAGAAGATCGATATGATCAACATGCCGTTCGTCTGCTCGCCGCGCGGCAGGTACACCATGGCGTTGTCGAATGCCGCGGAGTGCCCGGCCAATGAAGTGAGCCAGGGGAGGATGATCTCGTCGATACGGGTAAAGGAATTCGACCACATGTCGCGGAGCTTAGTCGAGATGCTCCAATTGGTCGACGACCATGTTCGCCCTAGAGTCCCGAGGCGTTCGATATGACCGTGGCCAGTAGCCATGCCGCCATTTGCCTGCGAAAATCCAACCATGCGACCCGCACTAGTATGCAACTTCATTTTATGCTTCGTCTGTGCGGTTTTTTCTGATGTGGGAGCGGTCTCGAGCGCCGCGGCCTCCGACCTGAATGCGGCCACGCCCGTGGACTGGGTCAACACGTTCATCGGCACGGGCGGCGGCGGCGTGGATTACGGGGGCACCATGCCCTTCGTCACCACGCCGTTCGGGATGA
>WNFL01433376.1_pt1 | contig 16424 bp, 15 predicted proteins | sample 5400361 | NCBI WGS metagenome assembly WNFL01 (sample SAMN13153351, study PRJNA577476) | soil metagenome | isolation source: 40 cm soil on Douglas fir-dominated hillslope | place: USA:California | collected 2013-09-17 | reverse complement strand
GCCGCCGGCTCCCGGCGACCCGAAAAAGGACGAGGTTCAGGGCGTGTTTGTGGTCAACGGTAAGAAAGCCGTTTTCCGCCCGGTGGAAACGGGTATCAGTGGCGTGACCGATATTGAGGTTACGAAGGGTTTGCAATCGGGCGATGAAATTGTCGTGGGAAGCTACAAGGCGCTGCGCACGTTGAAGCCGGAGTCGAGCGTCAAGATCGATAACTCCGCGCCGAAGAAGCCAGAAGATAATCAGAGCTAACCTGGTGAAGGAGCAAGGATAAACGCATGCCGGTGGAAACGACATCGACGGATTCCTATCGCGAGGATTTGGTCAGCTCTGGAATCGTCATCAAGACGGAGGAGCTTGCAAAAGTCTACGAGATGGGAGCGGAGCAGGTGCACGCGCTGCGCGGCATCGACGTGGAGATTCGTAAGGGCGAGTACGTGGCGATCATGGGTCCTTCGGGCTCCGGGAAATCGACGCTGATGAACCTGATCGGGTGCCTGGATTCACCCCGAGCTCCGGGAAATATTGGCTGGCGGGGCGGCTGGTGAGCGATCTGGATGATGATGAGCTGGCGTACATCCGAAACAAAGAGATTGGATTTGTGTTTCAGACATTTAACCTGCTGCCGCGCGCGACGGCGCTGCACAACGTAGAGCTGCCGTTGATATACAACGGCACTCCCTCGGAAGAGCGGCTGGAACGCGCGAAGAAGGCGCTGGAGCGCGTGGACTTGGTCGATCGGATGAATCACAAGCCCAACGAACTATCGGGGGGACAGCGGCAGCGCGTGGCGATCGCGCGGGCGCTGGTGAATTCGCCATCGATTGTGCTGGCGGACGAGCCTACTGGAAATTTGGACTCGAAAACCGGCGACGAAATCATGGCGCTCTTCGAGAATCTCTATCAGCAGGGGAATACGATCATTTTGGTTACGCATGAGAACGACATTGCTCAGCATGCGCACCGCATCATCCACATCCGCGACGGGAAGATCGCTTCCGACCAAGTGGTCAAGAAGTGACGCGACGGTACGCGAAGCCGGCCTTAGCTCGGTAGATATTGCCTTCTCCCTACTTTAAGTCGACTCCTCATTTAATCGCTATTAGCGGACAATTCGGCTCTTGCCTTGGAAAGAGCGGGGCGTAGGTTCGTTCGGGGCACATTGCACAGGCTGGGGGCCCCCTCCCCCCTTTTTTTTGCAAGTGCGGATTCTAAAGGACTTGGAGGGGCACTGGCTCACAAGTGTTGATTCTAAAGGGAGTTGCGGGCCGACAATTTCGGCTAAAAACCGGCAAAACGCGGTGTTGGCTCACAAGTGCGGAAAACAAAGCACTTAGGTCAGGCCGGAATAAGGTAACGCACCCTTCGAGGCAGGGTGAAGAGACGCTGAGTGCGCAGAGAAGAAAGGAATTTCACAACGTGAAAGAGACGGCGGCGGGACGCAAAACTCTACCGACCGATTGTAACAGACGAAGGGAATTTGTCAATAGTAAAAATGCCAAACACGTAAATCGCTGAAGAAAAGAGAGATATGGGAACGAAAAAGCAGACGGCGCTAAACGGGAGGGAGGTTCTGAGCTTGGCTGCGGAAAGAGCCATAAAGTATGCCGATGGAGTTCGGCAGCGGAGGGTGGCGGCAGGAGCTCGCGAGCTTGAGGGGCTTGCGAGGTTTCGGGAGACATTTCCGGAGGGTCCGACGGATGCGGAGAGCGTGGTGGCGATGCTGGATGAGTTTGGTTCGCCGGCTACGGTCGCGACTACCGGAGGTAGATACTTTGGGTACGTGATTGGCGGAGTCTTGCCGGCGGCGCTGGGTGCGAATTGGCTGGCGGGCGCATGGGACCAGAACGCGGCGCTGCGGGCGATGTCGCCGATTGCGGCGGAACTTGAGGAGGTGGTTTTGCGATGGATCTGCGAAGCGCTCAACTTGCCGGGGGATTGTGAAGGCGGGTTGGTGACTTGCGCGACGGCGGCGAATTTTACGGCCTTGGCGGCAGCGCGGTACGCCTTGCTGCGAAAAGCCGGCTGGGACGTGGCGGAAGACGGAATGTTTGGGGCGCCTCCGATCGAAGTAGTTGTAGGGGCGGAAGTGCACGCTTCGGCCCTGAAGGCGTTGAGCCTGGTCGGATTTGGGAAGCGTCGGGTTACGATCGTCGAATCGGACTCGCAAGGGCGAATGCGGTGGGACAAGCTGCCGAAGTTGAGCGAGCGCGCGATTGTGTGCATTCAGGCTGGTAATGTGAATTCCGGCTCGTTCGATCCGGCTGCGGAAATTTGCCGGCGGGCGCAGGAGCAAGGCGCGTGGGTGCACGTCGACGGGGCATTTGGTCTGTGGGCAGGGGTTTCGCCGAGGTACAGGCATCTCACCGAGGGGTTCCAGTTGGCCGATTCGTGGGCAACGGACGCGCATAAGTGGCCGAACGTGAACTATGACAGTGGGATCGTGCTCGTACGAGATGGCGCGGCGTTGCGCGCGGCCATGACCCTGAGTGCAGCTTACCTGGCGCCGGGCACGCGCCGCGAACCGATGCACCATACGCCGGAGGCGTCGCGCCGCGCGCGCGGCGTGGAGCTGTGGGCCGGGCTGAAATCCCTGGGGCGATCGGGGTTATGTGATTTAATCGAGCGCACTTGCTCACTGGCGAAGAGGTTCGAGAGCGGCCTGCTGGCTGCAGGATTTCAAGTGTTGAACGAGGTGGTGATTAATCAGGTGCTGGTGGCGTTCGGGGACGATGCGGTCACGCGCGAAGTGATACGCCGCATCCAGGAGGATGGGACTTGCTGGTGCGGAGCCACGGAGTGGAAGGGAAAGACGGCGATGCGAATTAGCGTGTCGTCCTGGGTAACGAGGGAAGGCGATGTTGATCGCAGCCTCGAAGCGATGGTGCGAATCGCACGCGCGTGCGGTGCGTAAGCGCGGCTACCAAGCATATTCGACGTGCAAAATGAATGACGCCGAGCTTTGGACGCAACGCGCAGTGGGAAAATCGGGTCCGATAAACTTCGGTGTTGCCAACCACTAGGGAGACCTGATCGGTCAATACAAGCGTTTCTTGTTACCTGTCTAGTGACACTCCCTACGAGGAACTTCTGGCAAGGGACTTCTGGACCGGAGTAGTCTCCGGGTGCGCCGTCGAGTCTTTTATCCGGGATTCAACGACGTTTGTTTTAAATGAAGAATCAAGGTAAGAAGCGGATCGAGAATATCCCCAAGCAATAGCGACTTTTGGTTTAATCTGTTCGTTGAGCAGGACCGGTGGATCACTTCAGCGCGATTCAATACGTATTGTTTATCGTCATCGTCACCGCCCTGGTGAAGCCCTTGGGCAGGTACATGGAACGGGTCTTTTCCAGGAAACGGACCGTACTTGATCGTTTATGCCTTCCTCTTGAGCGAATTATTTATCGAATTACCGGGGTTGATCCTGATGTGGAGATGACTGGCAAGGAGTATGCGACGTGTTTCGTGCTCTTTGGCTTTGTCGGCACGCTCCTTCTGTATGGCATTCTCAGAATGCAGCAACTTCTTCCCTGGTTCTTCCCCCAGTACCACACGACGCCGTTATCTCCAGACCTGGCTCTGAATACAGCGATCAGCTTCTCGACTACCACTACATGGCAGGCCTACGCCGGCGAGAACACGATGAGCTATTTCAGCCAAATGGTGGGACTCTGCGCACAGAACTTCCTGGCTGGCGCTGCGGGGTTAGCGGTGGGTGTTGCGTTCATCCGCGGACTTGCCAGACAACTGACGGACGCGCTCGGCAACTTTTGGGTTGATCTGACACGGTCCTTGCTCTGGATCCTGTTGCCGGGAGCATTGGTGGGAGCCTTGCTTCTCGTCTGGCAGGGCGTTCCGATGAACTTCCACCCCTATGTGACCGCCACCACGGTGGAAGGTGCCAAGCAGGTCATACCGCAGGGTCCTGTAGCCGCACTGGAGATCATCAAGAATCTTGGCACGAATGGAGGCGGTTTCTTTAACGCGAATGGTACACATCCGTATGAGAACCCCACGCCGCTCTCAAACTTTATCGAACTGTTGGCTATCGTGCTCCTGCCGGCGGCATTGACGAACACGTTCGGCAGAATGGTCGGCCAACCTCGACAGGGATGGCTTTTCTACTCCGTGATGTTGCTTCTGCTCAGCTGTGGATTGGCCTTCGTACATCAATCCGAACAACGATTGGATCCCCATCTCGCGGGGGTGGATTTCCGAAATAGTCGGGTTCAGTCCGGTGGGAACATGGAAGGGAAGGAGGTGCGCTTCGGCATCAGCGGCTCGACCCTCGGTGCTGTGGTCACATCAAACGCGGCCACGGGATCGTACAACTCCATGCACGACAGCTACACCTCGCTCGGGGGCATGGTTTTGCTGGTAAACATGCTGCTCGGAGAGATTGTTTTCGGAGGCCTGGGGACTGGTCTATACGCCATGGTCATGACCGCTGCGATCGCCGTGTTTCTCGCCGGACTTATGATTGGGCGTACTCCAGAATACCTTGGGAAAAAGATAGGGCCAGCTGAGAACAAAATGATCATGCTCTATGCTTTGGCCGCCCCGCTGCTTATCCTCCCACTCACCGCCATCGCCTTGAGCACGACGGCGGGATTGTCTGGGCTGACGACCAACAACGGCCCGCACGGCTTTACTGAGATTCTGTTTGCCTACACTTCCTGCTTCGCCAACAATGGCCAAACCTTTGCCGGTCTGAGTGTCAACACTCCGTTTTACAATCTCACGACTACATTAGCGATGATGGTGGGTAGGTTCGGCTTGGTGATACCTGCGTTGCTATTGGCAGCTTTATTTGCTCGTCAGAAAAGTACTCCCGCTTCATCGGGGACTCTTCCGACCCATTCTCTTACCTTCGGAGTCTTCCTGACCGCCTGTTTGCTAACTCTAGTAGCTCTGAGTTATCTTCCTGCCTTGGCCATTGGTCCCGTGCTGGAACGATTGCTCTTGGGAAGATAACGCGTTTGGAATTCACATCGGATGCTCGCCTCTCGCCCTACGAAACTCCGTTCGCAACGTGACATTAACCTGTGGCGGATACCGCTGCAGCTCTCACTCGTCGCAGTCGCGCTGTTTGGGATCACCCTGATTCCGGACATCCTCGACAAGTATGGCGTCATTCACATCCCGTCGTGGTTGACGATGGGCAGCATCGACGATGCGCGCGCGATCCTGTCGGCGATGATGGGCGCGGTCGCGACTGTGCTTGCGCTGATTTTCTCCGTCGCGCTGCTCGTGCTGTCGATGGTCTCGACGCTGTTCGGTCCCCGGCTGCTCTACCGGTTTCTGCAGGATTGGGTCACCCAGACCACGATCGGCCTGTTCATGGCCACGTTCGTATACATCTGTCTCGTCTTCCTGGTCACGCATCAGGATCCGCAATCGTCGTTCATCCCGCAGATCTCGTTGATCACGAGCTGGGTGCTTGTCGTCCTCAGCTTCGGGTTCCTCGTCTACTACAGCCATCGGGTGGCGAGTTCGATTCAGAACCCCGACATGATCGGCGCGATCGTCGACGACTTGTACGTCGCGGCTGGCGGCGCGCACGTGGCCGGCCCTGGCGAGGGTACCGGCGCAGTGCCTGACGCCACCGCGATTTTGCGGCAGGCCGAGAGCGGCGCGATTGTATCGTGCCCGAAGAGCGGATACCTGCAGCACGTCGATCACGGGGCGCTGGTGGCGGCCGCACGCGGGGCGGATGCACTGATCGTGCTGAAATTCCGTCCTGGCCAGTTCGTGCTCCGCGGCGAGCCGCTCGCAGCAATCGTGCCAGCGGAACACCTTGGCAGGCTCGAGGCCGCGATTGATCGTGGAATTCACATCGGCCGTCACCGCACGCTCACTCAAGATAGTGAGTTCGGCATCGCGCAGGTCGTCGAGATTGCGATCCGTGCGCTGTCGCCCGCAGTCAACGATACGTTCACTGGCGTTGCGTGCGTCGACTGGCTCGCCGACGCGCTTCTCACGCTGGCCGAGCGGCCGCCGCTGGAGGGGAACTGGTACGACACTGGCAGCATACTCCGGGTGTGGATGCCGCCGGTGCGGCTCGAGCGCCTCGTCAAGCTCGCGTTCGATCAGATCCGTCAGGCCTCCGCGACTACGCCCGCTGTGCTGATCCGCCAGCTCGGTGCGATCCATCGGCTGGCACCGCGACTTCCGGACGCCTGTCGTCAGGCAATGTCGGATCAAGCGGACGCGATCCTCGAAGCCGCCAGCGCGCTGGTCGCGCTCGATCGCCGCGACCTTGAGGCGGCTTGGCACCGGGCGCACACCGCGCTCGGTGCGCTGCCCCGGCCCTCGAGCGGAAGCGTGAGCGCGCCCGCGTGGCTCCCGCGCTCCGGCGGCGACAGCCAGTCCGTCACGCGAGGTCGGTAAGACTTCGCTCGGCGGAGTCGCTTAGCGGCTGTGACTGTGGGCTCCGGCAAACTCCCGAATGCACAGGGTTCTAACCTGATTGAGGTCCAGAGAGATGGTTACCAGTCGAGGCGTTGGAGTCCAGAGACGGAATCGAAGTGCCGGTCTCGGCTGAGGAGCGGAAGAGAGTGTTGGCGACATAGGGCAGCGATCCATAGATCATTGAGGGGGATGGGCTTGCCTTTGCTCTTTAATTCCAGGCCTATGGCCGCGTAGGAATGAGTAGTTTCGTTGTCGATGTCGAGGACCTCCACTGCACCCACCCAATCGTTTAGCCAAGCCTCATAGGTCGCCTTGTACCGAGACGCTGCAATTCCGAGGCGGAACTCGCCCAGAACAATTACGGGAAGGGCCAGACGTTGCGCATTCGCGACCACTGCGAGCGCGGAAGGTTCGCGCTCGGCGGCGGCAGAGAGAGCGTTGGTGTCCAAGATCAACGCCACATCTCCGGATCGATTTTCTCGGAATCCTCTTCTATGAGGCGATTGATCTGAAGAGTTTCCTTACGGAGCCGCTTCAGCTTGCCCATATGCTTTACCCAAGGCTTGTCGCCAGCGTGGGTGTTGGCGGCCAGCTTGTCCTTGACTGCTTCGGTGACAAACTCACGAAGCGGAATCCCACGCTTCGCAGCAACTGACTTGGCGCGGCGAAAAATGGCGTCGGGAATCTCCAGTGTGGTCTTCATAAAGATGATGCTCCCATATTTATGGGAATAGTCAAGGGAATGCGGCGGCCAGAAGAGCTTCGTAAAGAATTTGGTGCTGAATGCAGGGAGAAACCTCAATTGTAGCGTTTTGCGACCTCAGCGTATCCCCTGCGTAGGTGTCGCTGCTAGCTAATTAGGAGAGGTTTGCCCGTCGGAGAAACTCCGCAAATCGCGGGTCGCCGCGCAACGAATCGAAGAAGGGATGTACTTTAAGGAACTGCAGGATGTTCGATCGTTCCTCGGCGGCACGCCCCAGCCATGTAAACGCTTCCTCCGTGTCACCGAGACCCAGGTAAGCGTTGAGGAATGCAGCTGGCGGGACGTAACCCTTGTGTCGGCGCCGGTGTAACTCGGCGAGAACTCGGAGGGCTTCCGTACGGCGGCCGGCACGCGCGTAGGCATGCACGAGCACGCCGAGCACAGCCGAGCTGCGGTCAGAAAGGGAAGCGGCTTTTTCCAGTGTACGGATCGCTTCGTCGAACTGCTTGGCGCCGATAAGCGCAAAGCCAAGGAACCACAGAGCCATTGGATCCTTAGGTTCCATGGTCAGCGCAGTGCGCAATTCCCGAATGGCCTCATCGTAGCGGTGAGCTTGAAAGAGGATCCAGCCGACCTGAGTGCCGTCAAATCCCTCCGGGTCGAGTTCCTGCGCCCGTCGCGCCGAGGCCAGCGCCTCGTCAGTCCGGCCCTGGCACAGTAGCCAATCGGCCAACCCCGAGTGAGCGGCTGCATCGCTCGGGCTTAGGTCGATGGCCCGCCTGTATTCGGCTTCCGCTTCCGCCCACTGCCAGTTTTTCTGCAGGGCGTTTGCAAGCAATGCGCGGGCTTCCGCAAGCTCAGGATCCAACTCCAACGCTTTCCGTGCCGCCACGAGTACCTTTGGGCGCGTTTCGCCAGGAGGCTCGCCGTAGAAAACGAGCCCGAGAGCAGAGTAAGTAGCCGCCAAGCCAGCGTAGGCGGGAGCAAACGTGCCGTCAGTATCGACCGCGGCCTCGAAGTGCTGAAGGGCCTCCTCGAGCCCGGCCCGACCGCTCTTATGTAACGCAAAGCGGCCCTTCAGGTACGCTTCGTAGACGTCGGGCGCCACGCTGCGCGGGGCCGAGGTTGAGACTGTCTGCGCTCCATTAACGGCGACCTCAATGTGACGCGCAATGCCATAGGTCATCTCGTTCTGCAGCGTCAGCACGTCCTGCAATTCGCGGTCATACGTACCAGACCACAGGTGCTCGTCCGTGTCGGCGCGAATCAGCTGAACACTGATGCGAATTTTGTCTCCCGATCGCAGAACCGAGCCTTCGATAACCGCATCGACGTTTAGTTCCTTGCCAATCGCAGGCACGGACTTCCGTGTACCCTTGAACTGCATCGCGGAAGTGCGCGAGATCACACGCAGCGCGTGAATTGCGGAAAGCCGAGCAATCAGCGCCTCCGTCATGCCATCGGAGAGGTAGTCCTGCTCGGGATTGCCGGAGAAGTTCTCGAGTGGAAGAACGGCGAGGGACCGGATGCCCCCGTTGGCACTCGCGGGTTGTACGGTGGTCCGCTCGCGCACAATCCATATCACTCCAGCGGCTAGCGCCAATGCCAGGGCAGCGAGTGCCGCCGCCGTGCGCGCATGAACCCCACGCCCGACGGTCTCTGGTATCTGGCGCGCATCTGGAGCATCGGTTGCGGCCGGAGGAACCCGTTCATTGCGCCACGCGTCGAGTTCCTTTGTGTAGGCGTAAACCGACCCGAGCTTGCTGTGGTGGAGCCGATGGACTGGCAGGCGCTCGCGCTTCTCCCACCGGCGGACGGTCGTGACGTCACGTCCTAGATAGGCAGCAATCTCCTTCCAGGATTCCAGACGCCGCCCTTGGGCATCCGCACCGGTGTTGGGGGTTAGTGTGGCCTGGACAGACATGGGCCGGTAGGCTCCCGCTAAGTGAAGGAAGTATTACACCGGTTTCTGTCCGTGGCAACTGGCGGAACTGGTAAAAATCCGCGGAATGTCGCATTTTGCCGTTCTTTGCCTCTCTTTGCACGTTGCGCCGAAGCGTGTGCCAGGCACAGCATCCCGGTGCAAGCGATCCAGTCGGGGCGCGACCGGTGCGTCGCAGTCCTTCATCCCCAGATTTGACGCCCATTCAGCGACTAGCAACGGAGGCCTGTATGTCCAGAACTCGAATTGCGACCAGGTCTAACCTAGACCTATCTCTACTGTTTTTCCGGCAAGGTGCCGGCGCGATGATTCGGAGCGCAACGCTGCTGCTGATTGTGGCGCTGCTCGCTGCAAGTCCGCTGCCGGTGTCGGCTGCGACGCCGGACCCGGTGCTGGAGTGGATTGGCGTGATGAACACGGCGGTGCTTACGGCCGGCACCGCCCCGAATGTAACCAGCCGCGTAGTCGCATTGGTATCAGCCTCAGTATTCGACGCCGTTAACGGCATTGAGCCGCGGTTCCGCCCGTTGCGAGTGAGACCGGACGCGCCGCATCATGCATCGCAGCGCGCGGCGGCTATTCAGGCTGCCTACGCGATTCTCTTGCACTTATATCCGGCGCAGAGCGCGATGCTAACTACTCGGCTGAATGCGTCGCTCGCGGCGCTGGCGTCGACCGAAAAAGCCGAAGCCATCGCGGCGGGTGTCGCCTGGGGCCAAACGGTTGCCGATGCCATCTGGACCTCGCGGCTTACCGACGGGTTCGCGCCCACGCCGCCACCGTTCCTCGGGGTGCTTGGTATCGTTGGAACACCGGGTGCCGTGGGTTTCTGGCGTCCCACGCCGCCCGCCAACGCTTCCGGCGCAACACCGCAGATTGCCACCATGACGCCGTGGGTACTCACGCGACCATCGCAGTTCCGGCTGCCGCCGCCCCTAGCCCTGAACAGCGCGGAGTACGCCGCAGATCTCAACGAAGTGAAGGTTATGGGCACCCTGTCTGGCTCGATGCGCACGCCGGATCAATCGGAACTCGCGTTGTTCTGGGCAGGGAACACTCCCCTTTTCTGGAACCGCATTGCCGCGCAGATTTCGGCGGGACGCGGGCTGCCTCTGACCGAGAAGGCACACTTATTTGCGTTACTGAATATCACGCTTTCCGACGCGCTTATCGCATGCTGGGATACGAAGTACCGCTACGTTTTCTGGCGGCCGATCACGGCAATCCGAGCGGGTCTCACGCCTGCGGATGCCGACCCGCTGTGGGAGCCATGGCTGAACTCTCTGACCGGTACGCCTTCGCATCCCGAGTATCCGTCGGCTCATTCCTCGATGAGTGGAGCAGCGGCTTTCATCCTTGCCGCCGCGTTTGGAGAGAACACAGCGTTTAGCGTCACGTCGGAGGTACGTCCGGGCACTCGTTCGTTTTCGAGCTTCTCGGAGGCGACAGCGGAAATCGTCGATGCGCGCGTCTTTGGCGGCATTCACTTCCGGACCTCGTGCGTGCGCGCAAATACGCTGGGCAGAGCGGTAGCAGATTACGTGTCAAGACACGCCATACGTGCGCGAGGCGACGATCGAGACGATGAGGAAGATTAGACTGAGAGGGTTCGGGTATTCGCGCATGCTTGGCGCTGCATTCAGCTGCGAGCCACAGTTCTGTTGCGGTGGCTCGGCTTCGGCGGTGAGCCGAGCCCGACACCATGAGGAGCCTGCCGCCGATCAACGGATAGCGGGCTGCCCCGAAGTAACTCAGACGACTCGAATCCCTAAGGCTCTGATCGGAGAAGTCGCTTAGCGGCCGTGACTATGTGCTACGGCGGAGGACTGGATGTCTTCGTGAGTCTGGAGCACGCTTAGGTACGTGTGTGATAGGCGATCGTGCCACGTGAGGGCGTCCTCATCCCACCATGCCCAGAAGAACCCGAGGAAAAATGTGCCGGCGGAAAGGATGTAGCCGGCGCTGCGAAGGAGCATTTGGCGGGGCGTTGGCGGGTCGCCGGTGAAACTGGCGACTTGGAGACCGCGGAACATCATGCCCGGTGTGGTGCCGCCAAAGACGGTGAACAGGGCGAAGTATTGCAGGTAGACGATGGCAAAGGTCAGGCCATAGACGGCGGCGCTGAGCTTGCTGACGGTGAATTGCCCACCCAGAGAACCGAAGAGCGCGAGGAAGCCGCCGTAGGCGAAGAGGAGGCATGCGATGTCGATAGCCGCCGCAAAGCGTCGCTCTTCGAGCGAAGCCACAGGGTAGAGGCCGTACGTTTCCGCGAGATCCTTTTGATTTGGCGCGGCTGGGTTGTCACTACGAGCCGCGTTGTCGTTGCGAGATGGTGGGGGGGCGGAGACGTCAATTTCCATGCGGCCGTCTGACTTCTCGCGGCTTTGCGCGTTGCGGCCGATTGCGATTGTGAAGGAAAAATCGTCGGCTGCAGGACTGCGAGTTTCGTCGACAGCTACTGCATGCGCGGACGGCACGGAGCCGTATTCAAACGGGAGCTGCGATTGATTTGCGCTGGATGGGCGCCGGCGCTTGCGTGTGCGGTATGCCTCCATGCGCGCACTGATTTCTCCGCGCCAGGCAGAAACCTGTTCTTCTTGCGCATGGATTGACGAAGCATCGCCGAGCGAGTCGACGGAGCGATTCGCCCGGGCAGAGTTCTGGCCGGGTGGTACCCGAGGGGGAGAGGCAGAGAAATCCTCATAGCAAGAAATGCTTGAGGAAAATGACGAATCACAAAAATTGCAGGCGCGTATGCTGGACGGCAGCACTGCGCCACACTGCGAGCATGTTTTTGTCACCGGTGCGTTTTGCGCTGCGGACGCTCCCACTCCGGTGAGGAGTGAACCCGACGAGGATAACAACGAAGAAACGAGAATCCAAGACAAGCTTTAAAGGAATGTTTCGTATAAGACAGTAGGGTAATGCCAGTAGGGAATTATTGTGCGAAGACGGTGGCGCTAGACTTCAATTTGCTGAGCGAGCATGTCGCGGCTGAAGGCGATGCGTCTATCGAGGGTGACCGCGGCGAAGTAAGCACATTGCCCGCGCTCCATCTCGGTCCAGGTCATCAGGGCCGGGATGATGCGCGCTAGGGTGGAGCTGATGAAATTCAACAGGCGGAAGTAGGCGTTGATGGCGCGTATACGGCCGCGTTCTTCCGGACGCTCCGGGCAAAGATCCAGGAGCTGGATGACGCGCACGAAATCTTCGCCAGCGGCGGCGCTGGGGATGCCCGTAACGTCGCGAACCTCCGCGGAGAGGGGCTGTTTGATGGACGCGGCGATCAGCGAGCGGCAGTACGAGATAAAAAATTGCAATAGGGCAGCGGCAGAGAGAAAGAATATAAGCGTAGCCATTAGCGCGGCACCACGGCTAGCCGAGCTGGCACGATGCGGGCGTCCTGAGACAAACGCAAGAAGGCATACGCCCAAGCCAGCGGCAAGAGGCAACCGAACACCGGAGCGATATAGGCGACGGATTGGAGGTCCGGGAACATATTTTTAACCGCAAACGCCGCGGCGAACGCGCTGAAATACACACCTAGCGAGAGCACTAGCTGGATGAGTTGCGCGCGCGTTTCGCGGAGTTTGAGGATGGCGCCCCAGAGGACGTAAGTCAGCACGAGCCCCACGAAATACAGATTCTGCGAAAGCTCGAACACAAAGCCCGTAAGAATCCGGGACGATGATTGTTGAACCACTGCGTAGGAGAAGACCGCAGTTCCCGCGAGAAGCAGCGTCGCCGCGAGGCGCACATACTTCTCGACCTTCATTTCATCGAAGACCTGCAGGTAAAGGGTGATCAGCGCGAGGTAAAGGAAAATCGTCAGAACCGCGTCGGAGTAGTAGTAAAAGTATTTATACTCGCTCGAGCGCAGCCCGAAGTGAGCCATGGTCGCGTAACGCCCAACGCCCACGAAAAGCGAAAGCAACATGTAGAGGTTTAGGCACAGATAGCGCCCGAAGCAACGCCGATTGAGCGCGCACACCAACACCCCAACTTCTAGCAAAGTCTCTAGGAGCCAGAGCGCATATCCCAGTGAACCGGCCAATGAACGCCTCTCATGTGCCCGGCTCGCGTGTTCAAATGCAGGAGCTAGCTATCGGGCACGATCCGGTGGCACTATTCCGCCACCGTTTCTCATCGAGCGATCCGGTGGCACTATTCCGCCACCGTTTCTCATCGAACGATCCGGTGGCACTATTCCGCCACCGTTTGCCATCATAACTGCGCCGTTGCTGTGCGCCGCTACGACGGTCTTCAGGGTCATGGCTCCCGCCAGGACGAGCATGGCTAGGAGTAGAGAAGTGAGCTTGCGTGACATTGAGTGCCTCCAGGGCTGTAGAAGCCAGGGAGCACTCTATATGCAATTACACCAATGTCAACTAGCTCACACCACGAGCCTGTACCGAAAAGTACACCTATCCCTGGCCGGTCTCTTCGCCAGGCTTTCGCCCGCGCCGGAGCCACCGGGGGAGGTCGTGCAGGGGCATAGTAGGTTTTAGGACTTGTAGGGTCAACGGTACGGTAGTACTAGGACAGGATAGGCCGTCCGTCCTCGTCGCGCACCGCCACTTCCGTTCCGTTTGCCCATCCGCGATTGGCTTGACACTTCCGCTTGCTAGTCCGTAGCATGGAAAATTGCCTTGGGCCGGCGTAGCTCAGTGGTAGAGCGAGGGTCTCATAATCCCTAGGCCGTGGGTTCGATTCCCCCCGCCGGCACCATACCAAGTAGGTAAATATCGCAGCGCTCGCTCCCGCCCGCGCCTTATTGCGAGTAAACACAAACCTTAACTAAATCGATTTATCACTTAGCGCATGGGCTGGATTTCGATTTTCCCTCGTACACTAAGTTCTGTAGAATGGCCCACTATGGTGCGGATAACCCAGCCGTCGGTCCTCGGGGAGCGCTCGTCTAGCTCTTACCGGAGCTGCGGGTGAAGGACCGAAAGCTCTCGCGCCGCGAATGGTTGCGGCTCAGTGCGCGCGTGGCCGCCGGTGCGTCTCTGGGCTTCACGGGCATTTCCAAGCTGCAGGCAGCTGAGGCTTGGCACGATTCGAGAGCGCTCGATTTCCAGGGAACGCCTCCACCCGCTAACGGCGCGGCCGCGCTCTTCAATGGGGCGGATCCCACACGATACCGGTTCACTCCGCAAGAGGACAGCTTTCTTGAGGAACTGGAAAATGCGTGCTTTCAATTTTTCTGGAACGAGGCTAATCCGGCGACGGGGCTGGTGAAGGACCGCAGCCAGGCGGGCGGGTCAGATTCGCGGAACGTGGCGAGCATTGCGGCGACGGGCTTCGGATTAACCGCACTGTGTATTGCGGACAATCGTGGTTGGGAGGAGCCGTCGAAGATACGCGACCGCGTGGCAACGACGTTGCGCTTTGTCGAGTCTCGCGTACCACAGGCCCACGGTTTTTTTTGCCACTTTCTCAATATTCAGACCGGCGAACGCGTCCTGCAGTCGGAAGTCTCGTCCATCGACACCGCGCTTTTTATTTGCGGAGTGCTCACGTGTGCCGCCTATTTCGACGACATCGAGATTCGGAGCCTGGCGCAGCGAATTTACCAGCGTATGGACTGGAATTGGCTGCTCCACGGAGACAAAACGCTGTCGATGGGCTGGACGCCGGAGCACGGGTTCATTCGCAGCCGATGGGACAGCTACAGCGAACTGATGATGGTGTATCTGCTGGGGCTGGGTTCGTCGGGCACGGCCATGTCGAAGGTGAGCTGGGACGCGTGGACGCGGCCGTACTTTGAGTTTAACGGCGTGCGTTACATTGGTTCACACGCCCCGCTATTTGTGCACCAGTATTCTCACGCGTGGTTTGATTTTCGGGCTAAGCGCGACAAATACGCGGACTATTTCACAAATTCGATCGTTGCCACGAAGGTGCACAAATTGTGGTGCCTGGAGTTGGCTAGGGAGTTTCCGGACTATACAGAGGATTTGTGGGGCATCACGGCTTCCGATTCCGCGCGAGGGTATGCCGTGTGGGGCGGTCCGCCGGTGATGGGGCGCATCGACGGCAGCGTTGTTCCGTGCGCGTCGGGCGGCTCGCTGCCGTTTCTGCCGGAAGAAACGGTGCGGGTGCTCAGAAATATTCGTGAGAGGTATGAACAGCGCGTTTGGCGGAGTTATGGATTTGTAGATGCCTTCAACCCGCTGACAAACTGGTACAGCCCGGATGTGATCGGGATCGATGTGGGGATTACCCTTTTAATGGCGGAAAACGCTAGAACCGGGTTTGTCTGGGAACAGTTTATGAAGAACGAGGTGGCTCGAAACGGCATGGCTCGCGCGGGATTCCATTCCGTCTCGCCTGAGGAAGCCTTCGCGCCGCCAAAACTGCCTGTACCGAATGGTTATCCAGTCTTTGTCATCCGATGAACGCTGCGGGAACGTCGATTTATCTTTCCAATTCGACCAGGGCGAGGGCATGGGGTTGAAGTTTTAGTGTTATGGCGCCTTTCGTGATTTTCTGTTGTTGAGGCGCCGGGAGCGCTGCAGCCTTTCGCAGTTCTTCGATTTGCGACGGTGTCGGCGATTGAGGGCGGCCAAGCTTGTCATAAACGGGCAGGGGTGAGCCGTGCTCTTTGTCGACGATCGTGATGCGAGCAGAATGCGCTGATGGCAATCCTTTGAAGTGCAGGGTCACAGTTTTTCGCGAGCCTTCTTGTTCCGGTAAAAAAAGATTCCACACTGCAATCACTATTGATCCATCTTTGCGGCGGGTCACCAGGGCCGAATCTGAACTTCCGTCGAGCCGCGTGTCTCCAAGGCGATGCAGTAGCGTGAAATCATTGAAAGCCGGTTTTGGGATGCTGCGTTCGGCGAGGATGCCAAAGCCGCCATAGAACGGAGTCTTCACGACGCCTTGCTCCTCGAATACGTCGGAGAAGGTCCAGTAGCTCATCATTTCGGTTAGACCGTCGCATTCGCGAATGGTGTTGGCGAGAAACGGGCCCATGTAGGCGCTGTCCGTCACTTGCGGTTGATTGCTGTAGTCGGCGTTGTACTCCGTCCAGATGAGCGGCATGTGTGGATAGGCCGAGGCGGTGATTTGCCGATGCACTTTCGTGACGGCGCGGCAGACCATTTCATTGCGCGAAATGTTTTCGTGCGTACCGAAGACGTCTTCCGCTTTGTCGTTTCCGTAGACGTGGGAGGAGACGAAGTCTACCGGGACATTTTGTTCCTTGCAGTGAGCCAGAAAGGCGTCCGCCCATGCGGCTTGTGCGGTGGAAGGTCCGCCGACCCTTAAACGTGCGCTGGCGTGCTTAATGGCGCGCGCAGTGTGATCGTACAGCTCGAAATAGGTAGCCTGCTTGGGATTGCCGGACCAGAAGTCGAGGTTC
>WNFL01345793.1_pt2 | contig 16427 bp, 19 predicted proteins | sample 5400361 | NCBI WGS metagenome assembly WNFL01 (sample SAMN13153351, study PRJNA577476) | soil metagenome | isolation source: 40 cm soil on Douglas fir-dominated hillslope | place: USA:California | collected 2013-09-17 | reverse complement strand
CTGGCCGCCGAAGACCGCGGCGACGCGCTGCACGACCAGTTGAACCTGCTCGACTCCGTCTGGGCCTACGACGTGCGCCAGCCCAACGCAGATCCGGAGCGTTTCATCGCGCTCGGCCGCGACGCGCTTTCCGAGACCAGCGGCGAGGACAACGAGCCGACCGGGGTTTATTACTCCGACGGCGCGGACTCGCCGCAGAGCCTGTTGGGCAAGCCGGTGAATCCGGTCGAAGCCCGGCTCTTCTTTACCCAACAACACGGCCATAACACGGTGTGGGAAGTCGTCGGGAGCCATTGACCCGCGGCGGCCGCCCTGGCGAAGCAAGGAGGAGAGAGGACTGCCTCTCTCCTCCTTGCCCGCTCCTCCCGCGCAACAGTCCCTTCATGCGAGCTTCACTCCGATTTCACACAGCCACCAACCGCCCATGCGATACTCGACCAGAGGAAAAAAGCGGACCGGGCGAAAATCCAGGGAGGAATCCATGGAAACCAATCTGCGAGAGCTGATCGGCGAGGCGATCGATAAGTTCAAGCTGAACCGCATGGGGCCGCAGCCCAAAGTCCTGGTCAAAATTCCCGGCGACCTCCCGGTCATTTTATGGCAGGACGAGGGTCTGGCCAAATTCGTCAAAAATTTCCTCTATCACGCGCTGCTGTCGAACAATCCGGACACGCCGATTCAAATCCTGGTCCACGAGCGCCACCGCCTGAAGGATCTGGAGGGCTTCGTCGGGGTCTTCCCGCTCTGCTGGGTCCAGCTCCGGATCGAAGGCCACGGCTCCGGCATGATCGAAAGCGCCGTGGAAGAGATCTTCGGCGACCTGGGATACCGCTCGGAAGAATGGGTCGGCGTGGAGGGCTCCGAGTCGCAGCTGGGGATCTTCAGCCCCGTGGACCGCCAGGAGCCGAAGCTGGTCCTGTGCATCGACTCGGTCAAGAGCGCGTGGAAATGCGATTTCCTGATCCCCGTCTCCGACCGGCTGCTGCTGCCCCTTTTATCGGGCGGGCGAAAAAAGAATTGAGCGCCGCTCTCCGGCGGCTTCACGGGAAGATCATCCGGGCTTCATAAACCGCTAACAGCGCGGCGCTAAAGGTGAAGTCTAAATATCGCGCAAGGAGGGTTTATGAAACAGGTGAAGAAAATTTTGGCCCCGGTCGATCTTTCGAAGAGCTCGCGGGCCGGACTCGGCTTGGCCTTGTCTCTCGCGGCGGAAAACGCCGCCGAGCTGCTCGTCCTGCACGTCGCGGGCAATCTCCAGGCCTGGCAGATGCTTGACGAGAACGGCTTCTCCGATAGAATCTACAAGTGGGAGGTCGACCGCATCGTGCGCGAGGCCGCCCTGGACCTCCATCGGTTCCTGGAGCCGCACATGGAGGAGATCCGCCGGCTGCCGAGCGCAAGACAGAAGGTCGTCCTCGGCGACGCGGCGGAAAAGATCGTCGAGGTGGCGTGCGGGGAGGAGAGCGGCTTGATCGTTATGTCGCCCCGGCCCTACGGCGCGCTCAGGCGCTTCTTTGCCGGCAGCGCCACGGACCAGGTGGCCCGCAGGGCGCCCTGCCCGGTTCTTTCGGTATGCCCGGCGCAAGTCCCGCGCGCCGGGCGCGGCCGGCGAATTCCACGCGTTCCATTGATCGGGGGCATCCTGCAGGGCTCGGAAGCCTGACGCATTCAGCGGACAAGGAGACGATGGAGAATGACGGTAATACCACTACGGCATAAAGGCGTCGCGCTGGGCGCGTTGGGATTGTCGGCGGCGCTCCTGGTTGCGCCGCTCGCGCGGGGAGAAGAGACCGCCGGCAAAAAGGCCGCAGTCGCGGCCAGCTATACGCTGGCGGATTTACCCCTGGCGGCTTTTCAGAATTCCAAGCTGCCCGGAAGCATCTCCAACGATCGAAAAATCCTCCTGGGGTCGATCGGCAGCGATCTCTGGCGCGGCCCCGGCGACGCCGAAGGGGAGTTCTGGATGATCACCGACCGCGGCCCCAACGGCCAGATCAAGGTCGGGGGGGAAAACCGGCGCACCTTCCCGGTGCCGGAATTCAGCCCGGCGATTCTCCGGGTCAAGGCCGACGCGGGGACGATCCGCATCCTCGATGTGATTCCGATCGTGACCCGATCCGGGAAGCCGGTCACCGGCATGCCCAACAGCGAGGGGCGCGACGAAACGCCGTACGATTATACGGCGCAAAAGAAGCTCGCCTTCAATCCGAACGGCCTCGATACGGAGGGGCTGGTGCGGACGGCGAGCGGCGCCTTCTGGGTGGTCGAAGAGTACGGACCGTCGCTGCTCAAAATCGACGCGGGCGGCAAGGTGCTGAAGCGCTACGTTCCCCGGGGAGTCCGTTTGGAAGGGGCCGACTACGAGGTCGCCCCGGCCCTCCCCGCCATTTTCGGCAGGCGAAAAATCAACCGCGGCTTCGAAGGGCTGGCCATGAGCGGGGACGAAAAAACGCTCTACCTGGCGTTGCAGAGCCCGCTCTTGAACCCCGACAAGAAGACCGGCGACGCTTCGCGCCAGACGCGCATCCTGGCTTTCGACGTGGCGGGTGAGAAGGTCACCGCCGAATACGCCTACCGCTTTGATGCGGTGAAAGAGTTCGACCCGGCGCACGGCGCGCCTGACGAGATGAAGGTGTCGAGCGTGGTTTGGATCAACCCGGGCGCGCTGCTGGTTCTGGAGCGCACGGACTGGGTCGCCAAGATTTACCGGGTGGACCTGGGCGCGGCGGTGAATATTCTGGGCACCCGATGGGACGACCCGGCCGCCTCGCCTTCCCTCGAAGCGCTGGACATTACCAACGCGGGCGAATTCACGCCGCTTGTGAAAACGCTCGTGGTCGATCTCGGCCGGCTCGACGGCGTGCCCGAAAAGATCGAGGGGGTCGCGGTCATCGACGCCGCCACCATCGCCGTCGCCAACGACAACGACTTCGACATCGGCGATTTCGACGCCGGCGGCGACAACGCCGGCAAGGGAACCAAGAACCGGATCCTCAAGATCGCGCTGCCCGGGCCGCTGCCTTTGGCGCCGCCGTCCGAGCGGCAGGCGCTTTCCCTCCCATAAGACGGCCGTCGGACGAAACCAACGATGCGGCGACCGGATATGGAAACGCTCTACCGGCTGTGGCGGCGCTTCGACGCGCTGGTCTTTTTCAACCGGGTGATGGATCTCTTTTTCAAGGCGATGATCGTCTTCGTCGTGCTGGTGCTGGGCGTCGGCCTGGCGCGGCTGTTTTTGGAAGTGTGGCAAATCATGACCGGAAGCGATCCGAAAGAGGCCTTCGGCTTCACCGTCACCAGCCTGCTCACGTTCTTTATCATCCTGGAGCTGTTCAAGAGCCTGATCGAATATTTCCGCGAGCACCGGCTGAAGCTTACTTTCATCGTCGACGCCACGCTGGTATTCGTATTGAGGGAGATCATGATCGGCCTCTACCAGCACCAGAGCACGCCCCGGCTGCTGGCCGCTCTGGCGTTCCTGGCGCTGGTCCTCGGCGGGCTCCGGACTCTGGCGATTATTTATTCGCCCATGGAGCGGCGGCTGGTCGAGCGGTCCCGTGAATCGGGGGCGGGCTTTGTGGAAAGAAGGCTGGAGGACCTCCACGCGCCCCGGAAATTCCCGCCCGCGCAGCGGCCGGACAGGGAGAGGAGTCATGCAAAAAGCCAAGAGTACGAACCGGACGCCGTCTAGCGCCCTTCAGCACCAGCTCGGAACCGAGCTCGGTCTTATCTTCGCCTGCTGCTACAAGCTCCGGCAGAGCCTGCAAGCCATTTCCCAGGATCAGCTCCTGCAGTTATCCAGAATCGAGCGCAGCGCCGGGAAGATCCGCGATCTCAGGGCCGAGCTTCTGACCGGCGCCGTCCGGGGCGAAGAACCGGCCGAAGCGGCGCCATCGAGGTAAGTCCCATCGCCATTCAGTCCATCGTCATCAAGGCCATCGGCCTTTCCCTCACCATCGACACGCGCGGGCTGCGCGCGAGTCTGGGCAAGAAGTTTCCCCTGGTCTCTTCGGACCCGCTCATGTTCGCCGTCGATGCCGCGGCCCGGCGCTACCTCATGGCTTTTAAATACGGGGTCATCGTCCTGATCAACCATTGCGACGGCTTCGAGCAGGAGATGATCGAAACGGTCCGGCCTTTCCTGCAGGAGCCGCTGCCGGCCCCGAACAGCGACGAGCTCACGGTCGTCATCGATCCGAGCGCCCAGAACCAGGTCCTGTTCGACCGCGTGATCGTGACCGCGGAAGACGAAAAATACTGGCAGATCCTGGGCATGCTCCTGGCCCAGTCGATCGCGCTCGATTTTTACGAAAAAAAGGTCGATCAGCTGCTGGCGGAGTTCTCCGGCCGGCTGCGCATGTCGACGAGCTGGCTTAGGCGGATTCTCTTCCCCAAGACTTCCGAGATCATCGCCAACATCAACGAGACGATCTCGCTCCACCAGGACATCATCACCAACCTGGAAGTGCTGGACAAGCCCGACCTTACCTGGGAGGGAATGGACCTCGACAAGCTCTACCGGGAGTTCTTGAGCATGGTGGAGCTGCCGGAGCGGATCGCGATCCTGGAGCAAAAGCTCAACCTGCTGAAAGAACACATGGGGACCGCGCTCACGATCGTCAGCGCGCAGCGGATGGAGGTCCTCGAGATCGTGATCATTCTCTTGATCGCCCTGTCGATTCTCCAGGGGCTGCTCACGCTGCGTTAGCAGCGACTCGCGGCCGCCCGTTCCGCGCCGTTTCAAAAATAATCTTTTCCGCGCCCGTCCGTAGCGGCGCCGCTCCCGCTTCTTTCCGCCTCGCGCCGCGATCTTCTTTATCGGTGATTAATCGATAGCAAGCCGTGCTTCCTCGGGGCCAAAATTTCCGCTTGAATTCATCAGAATTTAACATAATTGTAACCTAAGGCCGGGGATCACCGGCTAGTAAGTAACTGCCATCCACGGAAGGACCTTCTCTATTTCATGGCGGAATATTTCGCGGTCGTAGACATCGGCAGCAACGCGCTCCGTTTTCAGCTCGCCTCGATCGAGCAGCCGGGGTCTTATCGGATCATCGAGCAGGACCGCCGGCCCATCCGGCTCGGCCGGGAGGTCTTCGAGACCGGCAAATTGAGCCGCGCCGCCGTGGAAGCGGCGCTGGAGGCGCTGGCGGACTTCCGCGCCGTCGCCGACCGCTATCAGGTCCAGGGCTTCCGCGCGGTGGCCACCGCCGCGCTCCGGGAGGCGTCGGACGCCTCGTCGCTCCTCGCCGGCGCCCAGGCCGTCGGCGCGCCGGTGGAGATCATCGCCGAGGAGGAAGAGGCGCGGCTCATCAGCCTCGGGGTGATGAGCGGGCTCCGCTTCGACTTGCCGCTCGGCCTTTTCCTCGACATCGGCGGCGGCAGCGTCGAGGCCGCGGTGGCCAACCGCACCAACACCTTCTGCCTCTTCAGCCTGCCGCTCGGGGCGGTGCGCCTGACGGAAAAATTCCTCCGCCGCGACCCGCCCGCGGAAAAAGAGCTGAAGGAGCTCAAGCGCTACGCCAAGCGGCAGATCGAGCCGATGGCCAAGCGGCTGGCGCAGGAAAAGTTCACCATGGCTTTCGGCACCGGCGGCAGCATCACGGCGCTCGCCGGCACCGACGCCCATTTGACCGCCGAGCCCCGGGCGGGCTCCCTCAACGTGCTCCGGAGATCGCGCCTCGAGGGGCTGCTGGACCAGCTCACGCGACAGTCGCTCGCCGAGCGCGCCGCCGCGATCGCCGGCGACCCGAAGCGGGCCGACATCATCGTGGCCGGCGCCGCCGTCCTGCTCGCGGTGATGAAGCAGGTGGGGCTCGATTACATCTTCGTCTCCAATCGCGGCCTGAGGGACGGCCTGATGATCGACCTGCTGCAAAACCATCACCCCGGTCATGAAACGGCCTGGCGCGAGGAGGGCGGCAAGCCGGAATCGCTGGAGGAAGCGGGGGAAAAATACCAGTACGACGCGCCCCACGCCTACCAGGTGAGCCAGCTCGCGCTGGGGCTTTTCTACCAGCTCCAGGACCTGCACAAGCTGCCGGAAAAATACGCCGGCGTGCTGCACGGCGCGGCGATGCTGCACGACATCGGCCTTTTTATCGCCTACCGCAAGCACCACAAGCATTCCTACTATTTGATCAAAAGCTCGGGGCCGGCGGCGCTCGGCAAGTCTGATCTGGACCTGGTCGCCAACATCGCGCGCTATCATCGGAAGGCCCACCCCAGCCCCAAGCATCTCCCCTTCAGCCAGCTCTCGCCCGCGCACCAGGAGATCGTCCGCAAGCTCAGCGCGCTCTTGAAAATAGCCGACGGCCTCGACCGCCGGCACGAGTCGCGGGTCAAAGAGATCGTCTGCGCCTGGCCGCGGCCCAAGGCGGTCTCGATCAAGCTTTCCGGCCCGACCGACCTGAAGGTCGAAATCGAAGGCGCCCATGAGAAGTCGCGCCTTTTGAACGAAGTCTTCAACGTGGAGACCACGATCCAACAAACCAACGGCTCGCAAAAAAACTGACGGGAGGGATGCTATGCCGCGCCGACAAATTCGCGAGAAAAACATTCTTTTTCTGAGCATGGACTATTCGTGCAGCAGCCAGATGGCCGAAGCCATCGCCCGGCAGCTGGCGCCGCCGGAGACGCGGATCTTCAGCGCCGCCCTCGCGCCGCGGGAGATTCCTCCCGCGGCGGTGGAGGTCATGCGGGAAATCCAGGTGGAGATCCCGGCCGGACCCGCCAAGGCCCTCGACGCGGTTCCGATGGATGAGATCGATCTGGTCGTCGCGCTGGGCGAAGCGGGCGGGAAATGGCCCGCGCTCCCGTCCCGGACGCGCCTCGAGCACTGGCCGATTCCCGACGCGCGGCGGATCGGCGCGGGCGGAGCGCCGGGCCGGGCGGTCTTTCGCTACGTCCGGGACGAGATCGACAAGAAGGTGGCGGCCCTTTTCCTCGACCACTGGCGCAACCTGACCCACTGAGCTAACCTTAAACCTGGAGGAAAGCCATGAATCTTTACCTGATGCGCCACGGCATCGCCGTGGCCAAAGACGATCCCGAAATCCACTCCGACGAGGAGCGCGCGCTGACGAAAAAGGGCGCCAAAAGAGTGCGCAAGGCGGCCAAGGGGCTGTCGAAGCTCGACGTCGCCTTCGATCGGATTCTCACGAGTCCCCTGCCGCGCGCCCGGCAAACCGCGGAGATCGTGGCCAAGGTTTTCAAGATGAAGGGCGAGATCGAGGAGCTGCCGCAGCTCGCGCCGGCGACCCCCGCCGAGGAGCTGGTCGCGGGCCTGGCCGGCTATCGCGAGCTCGAAAACGTCCTGCTGGTGGGACACGAGCCGCTTCTGGGCGAGGCGGCGTCCGTCCTGCTGGCCAGAGAACGCCGCGTCCGGCTGAGCCTCAAAAAAGGCGGGGTTTGCTTCGTGGAAGCGGACGGCCTCGCGCCGGAAAATCCGGCGGTGCTGGGCTGGATGATGACCCCCAAGCAGCTCCGCTTGCTGGCCAAAAGCTGATCCGGCGCGGGTTAAAGCTTGGGCTTGAGCGGCGCGCGCGGCGGCTCCGGCTGCACCACGCGGGAGATGCGGTCTTTTAGATTTTCGAAGACGTCCTCGATCGTGCCCGAGGCTTCCACGACCTCGAAGCCGTAACTGTCCACCATCTTGTCGAACTGCGCCAGCAGGCGGCCCTGATATTCCATGAAGCTGTCGTACCTGTCCTCGCCGAGGTGCAGGTCCATGCCCGACTCCCAGTAGTCGAAGCCGCTGCTCTGGATCACCCGGGTGACCAGATCGTCGACGTTGACGCGCAGGTAAAACACCGCGTCCGGCTTGAGCGCGAAGCTGCACACGTCGCGGATCCACTCCGGGTCGGCGCCGCGCACGATGGACCGGGCCATGAGCGAATAGATATAGCGGTCGGTGAGCACGACGAAGCCCGCCCGGAGCGCGGGAATCATCTCGTTCTCCAGCCGGTCGGCGAAATCGGTGGCGTAAAAAAGGCTCATCGTGATGCCGCCGAGCGTATGCCCCTCCTTGGCCTGGCGCAGCCGCTTGCCGGCCAGCGCCGACCGGGTCATGCCGGTGTCGAGCACCGCGTGGCCGGTGTTCTCCAGCCACTGCTTGAGCAGGCTGATGTGCGTGGAGCGGCCGACGCCGTCGGTCCCCTCCAGCACGATGAGCTTGCCCTTGAGCTCTTCCAAGTCTACTTCTGGGAGGCCTTCCCCAAAGAAGCTAAATCTAGCCATCGTCGGACCCTCGTTTTTTTCGTCCCTTTCAATGCGTCGGTGACGATCTGGCGCATCTGGGCCTGCTGCTCTTCGATCGAGAGCGTGGCGTCGATCGGCACCAGGCCGAACTCCTCGACCATCTTTTCGTACTCCTCGATAATCCGCCCCTGAAAGAGGCGAAAGCTCTCCTCGATGTCGTGGCTCAGCTCCAAATCCATGCCGGCCTCGTAGTATTTGATCGCGTCGCGGCCGCCGAGGATCCGCTTCATCGCCACGTCGAGCGGGACGCGGAAATAAAAAGCCACCGTCGGCTTGACGGCGAAGCCGTAGAGCCCGCGCACCCAGTCGGGGTTGACGCCGCGGACGACGTCGCGGGCTATAGATATAGCGGTCGGCCAGCACCACGGCGCCGGCTTTCAGCGGCGGGATGATGTCGTGCTCGGTGCGGTCGGCGAAATCGGTGGCGTGGATGAGGCTGAAGGTCATGGGCGTCAGCATCATCTTCTTTTTGCCCCGGCGGGTAACCTCGCGCACCAGCGGGGAGGAGTTCCACTCGCTGAACGAGGCCACGTAACCCTCCGACTCCAGCCATTTATGGAGCAGCGATACCTGCGTGCTCTTGCCCGAGCCATCGATCCCCTCGACGATGAACAGGCGCCCCGGGAAGCGGTGCCTACCGTACATTTTCATGCTCGCGGCCAATGGCAGGCTCCTCCTTGTTGGCGTACGCCTTGAGCGCCGGAATGCTGACCAGGCGCCGGTCCGGAAGCACGACCCCCGTCAGAGACCGGCCGAAAACGCAGCCGGTGTCGATCCCCATGGCTTTCTCCTTCAACAGCGGGGCATCGAACACGCGATGGCCGAAGACGACGGCCTTCGCGCCGCGGTACTTCTCAAACCACGGGGTCCCGCCGCCGCCGCCGCCGAGCGTGCGCAGTCGGGTCAGATCTTCGATGGTCTGCTTTTCCATGGGCACTCCGGGCCGCACCCCGGCGTGGACGACGAGAAAATCATCCAGGTCTATATACCTCGGGAAGCCGGAAATCCACTCCATGTAAGAGCTCAATCCGGCCCCCAGCTCGGCGATGACCCGTAGATGCGCCGGCTTCAAATCCACGGCGCGTCCATAAAAGAACCCGAGGAGCAGCCATCGTTGTTGCCCAGGACCGACTGCGAGTTTCTCCTTTGGCGGATAAAATCGAGCACCTCGCGGTTCGCCGGCCCTTTGGCGACCAAATCGCCGACAAAGATCCGCCGGTCGGAAGGCCTGAGGCCGATCTCGTCGAGCAGCGCCCTCAATTCGAAATAACACCCATGAACGTCCCCGACAACGATGGTCCTGTCCATACGATTAGGCCATTTCTAGCCGCCGATTGTTACAGGCAAGTAAAAACCAGGTTAATTGCGGGTTAAAGAAGGGGGCGCGAGAGGGGTCAAAGCCTTCACGATCTCTTAATTCCAGCTTCATCTTTCCGTCACATTGGACCGCTAACTTCCACGTCAAAGAGCATGAAAGAAGCAGGGCAAAAAAAGAACCGGGAGGTGAAAAAGACGATGAAACACCGCATACGCTAAAGATTCAGCCGTTCATGAGGGCTTCACGGTCTCGTAACACATTCGTAACAATCCGGGTCTATAAAACTGCAAAGGAGAAGATGATGAAATTAAAAGGTTTTTTGACGCTTATGGCGGCCCTGCTGCTGATCGCCTTTAGCGGCGCGGCCCAGGCCGGCTGCCCGACCAAGGGCGTAAAGGAGCTGACCGGCGCGGGCGCGACTTTTCCCTACCCCCTCTATTCCAAGATGTTCGCCGAATACGTCAAGGCCTGCAACGTGAAGGTGAACTACCAGTCGATCGGCTCGGGCGGCGGCATCCGCCAGCTCCAGGAGCTGACGGTCGATTTCGGCGCGTCGGACGGCATCATGGACGCGAAGCAAAAGGGCGAGGCCAAGAACGGCGCGGTGCTGCACATCCCGACCGTCGCCGGGGCGGAAGCGATCGTCTACAACCTGCCGGGCGTCGCGCGCGGCCAGCTGAAGCTCACCCCGGACGTTTTGGCGGATATTTATCTGAAGAAGATCAAGACCTGGAGCGACGCGCGCATCAAGGCGATCAATCCGGGCGTCAACCTGCCGGCGACCGAGATCGCGGTGGTCCACCGCTCGGACGGCTCCGGCACCACCTTCATTTTCACCACCTACCTCTCCCAGGTGAGCCCGGAGTGGAAAGACAAGGTCGGCGCCGCGACCTCGGTCAACTGGCCCGGCGACGTGGGCGGCAAGGGCAACGAGGGCGTGGCGAACTCCGTGCAGCAGATCCCCGGCGCGATCGGCTACGTCGAGATGGCGTACGCGAAGCAAAACAACATGGCCTGGGCGCAGCTGAAAAACAAAGCGGGCGTCTTCCTCGAGCCCAGCCTGGAGAGCGCGGCCCTGGCGGCGGACCAGTCGAACCTGCCCGACAACATGGAAGTGATGATCACCGACAGCGCCAACCCCAAGGCCTATCCGATCACCGGCTTCACCTGGCTGCTGGTGTATGAAAACCAGAAGGACGAGGCGAAGGCCGACGCCGTGGCGAACCTCGCCTGGTGGATGATCCACGAAGGCCAGCAATACGCGCTGCCGCTGGAATACGCGCCGCTCAAAGGGCCGGCGCTCAAAAAAGCGGAGGCGCTGGTGAAGAAGATCAAGGCCAACGGCCGTCCCATACTGAACTAGACGGAGATGAAATGCAGGGCGGGCCACAAACGATCGATCGGTCTCTGGACGCGGCCCTGGTGAGCGCCAGGAGCCGCGCCGGGGACACCCGCGTCACCAACGTGGGCGATCGCGTTTTTTACCTGATCACGCGGGCGCTCGCCCTGTGCGTGATCCTGCTGGCGCTGCTCCTGCTGGCGGACCTCATCCGGGGCTCGTGGGAGGCGATCGGGCGGTTCGGGCTCGGGTTTCTCGCCGGCACGACCTGGGACCCGGTGGCCCGGAAGTTCGGCACGCTGCCGACGATCATCGGCACCGTGGTCAAGGCGATGATCGCCCTGATGCTGGCGGTCCCGATCAGCATCGGCTCGGCGATCTTCATCAGCTTCTACGTGCCCAAACGGCTGCGCCCCATTATCTCCTATCCGATCGAGCTGCTCGCCGGCATCCCGAGCATCGTTTTCGGGCTCTGGGGCCTGTTCGTCATGGTCCCGGTGATCCGCGTCGTGCAGATCTGGCTCAAGGCCCACTTCGGCTGGTTTTTTCTCTTCAACGGTCCGGCGGTGTACGGCGTCGGCGTGTTGTCGGGCAGCGTGATCCTGGCGATCATGGTGATCCCGATCATCACGGCGATCTCGCGCGACATTCTCCTCACCGTCCCGCGGATTCAGATCGAAGGCATGCTGGCGCTCGGCGCCACCAAGTGGGAGGCGATCTGGAAGGTCGCGCTCCCCTATGCGCGCGTCGGGCTGGTCGGCGCCGTGATCCTGGGACTCGGCCGCGCGATCGGCGAGACCATGGCGGTGACGATGGTGGGCGGCAACTCCTTCGACCTGATCCATTCGCTCTTCGATCCGGTCCACAGCATGGCGAGCCAGATCGCCAGCGAGTTCACCGAGGCGACCTACAGCCTCTACGTCTCGTCGCTGATTTACGTCGGGCTGGTCTTGTTCGGCATCACCATCGTCGTGAGCCTGCTCGCCCAGGCCCTCATCTGGCGCCTGTCCAAGGGGAAGGTCGCGATCTTCGAGTGATGCCATGAGCCCCGCCACTTCCGGTTATCGCTATTTCCGCCGCAAGGCGATCGAGCGGCTCGCCGTGAGCGCCATGTTCCTCTGCGCCGGCATCACCATTTTCTTTCTGGTGACGATCCTGGGCTACGTCCTCTATCGCGGCGCCACCGCCATCAACTGGGAATTTCTCACCGCCCTGCCGCTGCCCCCCGGCGAGACCGGCGGCGGCATCGCCAACGCGCTCATCGGCAGCGCGCTCGTCGTCCTCTTCGCGGCCGCGCTGGCGGTGCCGATCGGCCTCGGCGCGGCGGTTTTCGTCAACGAGTTTCCGAGCTCCCGGCTCGGCCGGTACGTCCGCTTTCTCGCGGAAGTCATGACCGGCGTTCCGTCCATCGTGGTCGGCCTGTTCGCCTACGCGCTGGTGGTGCGGCCGCTCGGCGGCTTTTCCGGGCTTTCCGGCTCCGTCGCCTACGCCTTCATCATGATCCCGATTATTTTGATCAGCGCGCACGAGGCCTTCCGCCTGGTCCCCGACTCTCTCCGCGAAGCCTCGCTGGCGCTGGGCATTCCCAAATGGAAAACGATCCTCCGGGTCGTCCTGCCGGTGTCCTCGAGCGCGCTCCTGACCGGCGTGGTCCTGGCGATCTCGCGGGCGCTGGGCGAAGCGGCTCCCATGCTGTTCACCGCCTTCGGCAACCCCTACTGGAACTTGAATCTCGGCAAGCCGATCGCGACGGTGCCGCTCTTGATCTATACCTATGCCACAGCCCCCTACGAGGACTGGCATCAAAAAGCCTGGGCCGCCTCGTTCATCCTGCTCGTCGTCGTCCTGATAACCAGCGTCCTCACGCGCGCTTTTCTCCGAGGTAAATCCCATGAATAACGAAAGCTACGCCTTCAATGAGCCGTCCGGCGGGCGCGCCCCCCAGACGCCGGAGCGCGCGCCCGCGCCGCCGCCGAACGACACGCGCCTCGAGGTCCAGGGGCTCAGCGTCTATTACGGCAAGACCCGCGCGGTCAACGACGTCAGCCTGTCGATCAAAACGAACAAGGTCACCGCGATCATCGGCCCGTCGGGCTGCGGCAAATCGACCTTCATCCGATGTCTGAACCGCATGCACGAAGTGACGCGCCGGCAACATCCGGATCGGGGCGACCGACATCTACGATCCGGGGCTCGACGTGACCGAGCTGCGCAAGCGCGTCGGCATGGTCTTCCAGAAGTCGAATCCGTTCCCGAAGTCGATCTTCGAGAACGTGGCCTACGGTCCGCGGATCCTCGGGACCGGGGGCCGGACCGACCTCGAGGCGATCGTGGAGCGGAGCCTTCGCGGCGCCGCGCTCTGGGACGAGGTCAGCGATCGCCTCAACGAGAGCGCGCTCGGGCTCTCGGGAGGCCAGCAGCAGCGGCTGTGCATCGCCCGCGCCATCGCGGTCGAGCCGGACGTGCTGCTCATGGACGAGCCCTGCTCGGCGCTCGATCCGATCGCCACCGCCAAGATCGAGGAGCTGATCCACGAGCTGAAGGACACCGTCACGATCGTCATCGTCACGCACAACATGCAGCAGGCCGCCCGGGTCTCGGATTTTACGGCTTTCTTCTACATGGGCGAACTGGTAGAATTTGGCGTCACGAGCAAGATCTTCACCAACCCGGACAAGCAGCAGACGGAAGACTACATCACGGGCAGGTTCGGGTGAGAACGGCCGCCGGCTGAAAGCTGAAGGCCGAAAGCTTGAGGGAGATTTTATGCTGACTCAACACACCGACAAAAAGTACGGCGAAGATTTAAAGAAGCTGCGCGAGGACATCCTCTACATGGGCGGCCTGGTCGAGGACCAGATTCAAAAGGCGGTCAGCTCGCTGGTCGAGCGCGACTCCAAGCTGGCCGATACGATCATCCAGAGAGACCACGAGGTGAACCGCCTGGACGTGGAGATCGACGACCTGTGCATCCAGCTCCTGGCGCTGCACCAGCCCGCCGCGCGCGACCTGCGCTTCATCACGACCGCGCTCAAGATCACGACCGACCTGGAGCGCATCGGCGACATGGCCGTCAACATCTGCGAGCGCGCCCTGGAGCTGAACGAAGAGCCGCAGCTGAAGCCCTACATCGACATCCCCCGCATGGCGCGCACCTCCGAGCGGATGATCCGCCAGAGCCTCGACGCCTTCGTGCGCGAAGACACCGACCTCGCCCTCAAGGTCTGCAAGGACGACCAGGAGGTGGACGATCTGAACAGCCAGATCTTCCGCGAGACGATCAGCTTCATGATCGAGGACCCGCACACGATCAACCGCGCCATGAAGATCAGCTCGATATCGAAGTACCTGGAGCGCATCGCCGACCACGCCACCAACATCGCCGAGATGGTCGTGTTCATGGTGAAGGGAAAGAGCATCCGGCACATGAAAGAGCTCCCGCAAACGATCTAGCCGGCCGCAAATCCTATGGCCAAAAAAATCCTGGTCGTCGAAGACGAGCCGGACATTCGCAAGCTCGTGCACTATAACCTCGCGCAGGAGCGCTTCCAGCCGATCGAGGCGGAGGACGGCGAAAAAGCGCTCAAGCTGCTCCAGCGGGAAACGCCCAACCTGATCATCCTGGACCTCATGCTGCCGGGCCTCTCCGGGCTGGAGCTGTGCAAGCGGGTCCGCGAGCGGCCCGAGACCGCCCGCGTCCCGATCATCATGCTGACCGCCAAGGCGAGCGAAGCCGACCGCGTGGTCGGGCTGGAGATGGGCGCCGACGATTACCTGGTCAAGCCGTTCAGCCCCCGGGAGCTGGTCGCCCGGGTCAAGGCGATTCTCCGGCGGAGCGAGATGCAGACGGCGCAGCCGGCGGCCGACGTTTACGACAAGGGCGCTTTAAAAATCGATTTCGCAACCTACGAAGTGTCGGTCCGGGGCAAGAACGCGCGCCTCACGCTGAAGGAATTCGAGCTGCTCAAGTTTTTGGTGCAGAACCCCAACCGCGTCCTCACCCGCGACCAGCTGCTCGACCGCGTCTGGGGCGGCGACGTGTTCGTGGACCCGCGCACGGTGGACGTCCACGTGCGGCGGCTCCGCAAGGCGATCGAAAAAAACGACCGCAAGCCCGAATGGGTGCTGGCGGTCCGAGGCGTGGGTTACAAGTTCGATGAAAAGGCCCTGGAAAAATAAAGCGGTCGCCAAGTTCTTCCTGTCCTACCTGGCCGTCATCAACGATTTTCACATCTCGTCCCTGTCGGCAAAGATGCAGGAGGAGGCCAGGCTGGCGAGCCGCCTGCTGCCGCCCGGCGGCGAGGGGGCCGCGCTCGACGCCGCCGCGCGCGCGATCGCCCGGGACTTAAACGTCCGGATTACCGTCATCGCCCTGGACGGCAGGGTCCTCGGCGACTCCGACGAGGCTTCGGCTCAGATGGAGAACCACGGGACCCGGCCCGAGGTCTTGGAGGCGCTCGGCAAGGGCGTCGGCAAAAGCGCGCGCTTCAGCACGACCGTGCATCACGAGATGCTCTACCAGGCGGTGCTGGAGCGGGACAACGGCCGCATCGTCCGCCTCTCGATGCCGCTGGGCGCCGTGGAGGAGGCGGAACGCTCCATACGCCACGCCATCCTCTTCGGCCTGCTGGTCTTTTCGGGACTGGGGCTGCTTCTCGCCTTCTTCTTTTCCCGCTACCTGGAGCAAAGAGTGAAACGGATGGTGGAGTTTTCCGAGAGCGTCTCCCGGGGCTCCTTTCCGCCGCCGATCCCGGTCGATCGGGCCGACGAGCTGAGCCTGCTGGAGCATAACTTGAACGAGATGAGCCGCGCCATCCAGGAAAAGATCAAAGGCATTCTGGGCGAGAAGGAGAAAGTCGATTCGATCCTGCGCTGCATGACCGAAGGCGTTCTGGTCGTCGACACCCAGGGCCGGCTGATCCTGTTGAACCAGAACGCGCAGAAGATGTTCAACCTGCCGTCGGCGCAGATACAGGGCGCTTCGCTCATGGAGGTCTCGCGCCATCCGGAGATGAAAAAACTGCTCGAGCAGGTGCTCGCCGGCGCCGGCGCCGCGGATTTCTTCGCCAAGGAGATTTGCATCGACGACAACCGCTGGCTTCGGGTGACCGCGGTCAACCTGCGGGGCGCGGACGAGAAGCCCGTCGGCCACATCCTGGTCTTCCACGACATCACGGAATTGAAGCGGCTGGAGCGCGTGCGCGCCGATTTCGTCGCCAACGTCTCGCACGAGCTGCGCACGCCGCTGACCGCGATCCGCGGCTATACGGAGACCCTGCTGCAAAGCCCCCCGGGCGATCCCAAAGAGGCCGAGCACTTTCTCGGCATCATCCAGCGCCACTCCGAAAGGCTCGGCCGGCTGATCGACGCCCTCCTCGCCCTCTCGGGCCTGGAGTCGGGAAAAGCCCGCTTGACCCCGGAGAAGCTGCAAGCCGCGGAGCTGATCGAGCCGGTGCTGGAGATTTTTCATTCCCAGGCGGCGAAAAAAAACATCGCGCTGTCGCAGGCGGT
>WNFL01340595.1_pt1 | contig 16431 bp, 26 predicted proteins | sample 5400361 | NCBI WGS metagenome assembly WNFL01 (sample SAMN13153351, study PRJNA577476) | soil metagenome | isolation source: 40 cm soil on Douglas fir-dominated hillslope | place: USA:California | collected 2013-09-17 | reverse complement strand
AATTCCACCCGCACAACCAGACCTGGCATATATTCAGGAGTCTTTCAACAAACGGCAGGATATTTGGGAATTGCCCAAGGTGGCAGAAGTCAGGGAAGCCTCGAGGTATAGGGTGCGCGAAGCAATGGCGAGCACCGCATACAAGCCGTTTGGCAATGGTGGGCACCTACTCCTTGTAGGAGATGCAGCCCATGTGCACAGTCCTGCCGGTGGACAAGGTACGTTTTAAGCAAGTCCCGTCTTTGCCAAAGCCCTGATGTGTCCTAGGTATGAATCTCGGCATTTGTGATGCAATTTCATTGGGCCGGATGCTCTCGGAGCACATCAAGAGTGGGGCCAAGGACGCTCACCTACTCGAGGAATACAGCAAGAAGCGCCAAACCGCCGCGAAGGAGGTAATCGAACTCGCCACCAAATTATTCGATGGAATTGGTGCCATGACGGCCCTGCCTGGATTTGCTAGGCAACTCATCGGTGGTATTGTTGACCACTTGGGCTTCGTGAAGAAGAACCTGGCGACGCAAATCTCGGGGCTGGTGAACCGAGCCTATGACTAATAGGCCTCCTGACTTCACTCCTCACTGATGTTGATACTTTCTCTTGATTAATTCGAGCTCTTCCATCCATTACCGCTTCTGCACCCACTGCATGAGATTCGCGGAGCGACTCGTTTTTGCAAAGGCATCAAGCAATTTTATTTGTCGGTAGAACGATTGCACAGAGAGATTCCTTGGTTTAAACGCCGAGGAGTCCTGACGCATGCTACCTGTTACTTTTCCTGTCGAAACTTACCCACATCTTTAGGTGTGATGAATAGATTTCAACTCCAGACCCCGATATGTATCCCTCGATTATCCATTGCGCACTGGGCTGCGTCTAGCACAGGAGGTCCTGCCTGTGTGTGGATACTATCCTGTTCAGCCCATTGAGGCTGTGTGCAACACCTTTGAAGGCACTCTTTCCCAGTTCAACCCTCTCGTATTTGGTTCCTCGTATCCGTGTCAGCGTACGTACGTGTGAGAGTACTAGTGTTTGGAGTTATAGTGCACGACTATCAGAATATAATGCTTGCTAGTCATCAATCATCAACCCTTGCGAGGTCGCCCTGGCTGTTACCAAGGGGTGAACATATATCCTGTGCAGTTGTTGAGTAGTCCGGACGAGACGCAGCCTTGGGGCGACAACCGAACCTGTCCTTCTTGTGAAGCTCGGCGGGTTCCAATGAATATGAACGACGCTAAAGCTAGCTTGCGCTCTCCCTCGTCCACGGCCGACGACGAAGACCGTGACAACAACTTATGCGATAATGTTTCGGAGTCTTCTTACACCGCTCACTGCACGCTTTGCGGCGCCTCTATCGCCGTCCGTGTCCGAGCCAGAGATTGTCGAGGAGACGCCAGAAGACTTTGAACTCGATGCACGAATCGATGGCATGCGCAACGCTCTCGAGGAGGTCAAAAGTGTCGAACTCGACGATGTTCATCGCAAACTTGAGGTGAGCAACCCCCTCGGGTCGCTGCACTCACCGGTCCGAGCATGCTGACGTAAATGCCCTATGTAAATAGATCACAACGGATATACACAGAATTATCGTCGAGGAAGCACGCACAAAAGATGTCTTTCGCGAGCTCGACGGTTTTCTCGTCCTCGTGAGCATGCTTTCTACCCTCGCGATACCCCCGGGCAACGAGGGAGACCCAACCGAGAGGATCGAAACGATACGCCTCTCATTTGCTATTATTGCCGAGGCTATGCGTGATCATCCTCAGAACAAGGACCATTTCGAAGTACGTCCAATTCATAAACACCCCTGTGTCCCTACTACAATGAGGCATTTTCACGCAGAGTCAAGTTGGGTATGACCTTTTGCAACAAGCCGTCACATCTCTCGCCTCCAATCCGTGGACTGTATGCCAAACTATGGGGTACCTGCTTGCACTCGCCTTGCAAAACTTCTCGATGTGCGATATATTTACTTCTCTCCGGACTTCTCCTCCCTCAACAGCGAATATCGACTCTGCAATTGGGCAACAAGAACACAGGTTTGGCAAGATACGTGCACCGCAGGCAGTGCTTATTATGCTCAACCTCACTACCGAAGTCCCACGTGATAATTCTATGATCCCTTATGCCATCCTCAAAGTAACAGAACGACTCGCCGCCGCGAATCACCGTAACCAGGCGCTCCTCAACGGAACCGGTATCGTGCGGCATGTGTTCGACAGGCTGTATACAGCACAGTATTTACCATTAGATGGTGCAGAACGCGCTATTTTACAGAGACTTTTAAGGCGCATGCTGGAAATGGGTGCCTCAACAGCCGATGCGCGGCACATATATCAGCGGACGTTGAGAAAGGACTTGACTATCGACGGAGAGATTTTAGAAGTGTTGAGGACGGGTCAACGTGCAAAGTGGCCCGAACACTTTTCGTTCGACGGTACCGCCGCCTTACAGCTCAAAGAAGATGGTGGGCGAATGTTCCCTTGCCCAACGGGTTTCACATTCATGGTAGGAAGGTCCACTCAACGTTTTAGCTCTCATACTTTTGACTCCTCTTGAATAGACCTGGATCTATGTCGAAAAATATCCAACCGATCAACGACATATGATCTTTGGCGTGAGGCATCCGACACGATGGATGGTCAAACTCTCTATGCGCCCCTATGGCAAGCTTGAAATGTCCATACTAGGACGCCGTGACTCGGTCATCTTCGACAAGGCTCCCCTGCCCAGATCACGATGGACGCACGTAACACTCGTATACCACTACGGAAAGGGTGTATCTCCTGCGATCCGCCTCTTCATTGACGGACATCTTGCCGACACGTCCGATATTCCCTATCCCCGTCTCGACAATGCACTTTCGACTGTATATCTTATTGGGGACATTTCGAGCAATGCACAGGCTAATTGGGCACTTGCCTCTGCTTATTTGTTATCTGTAGCACTACGTGAGTGTCTTTCCGCGCGCTCCGTTAAATCCCCTAATTTCCATGTTTCTTAGCGAACGATCACCCTCGATTTATTCACCACCTCGGACCCCGGTACAACTCTAATTTCCAAGCTCCTTCCCTTGTCCGATTCCTCACCTACGAAGGCGCCACCTCGCTCAACATCTTCCTCTCAACTCTGCTTTCATCCAATCGCTCCACATTCTCCGACCTCTCTCCACTCGTCAAAGCTTCCAAGGACGGCCTTGGGCTTGCGGAAGATCTCATCGTCTTCGCACTTAGCCCGGCTGGGTACGAGACATTAGAAGGCGAGCAGGCATTAGTGAATTCTGCTCTCCGAAGAGACAGGACCCGCGAAAAGGCGGAGATAATTGGAGATTTGGTCGTTTCGAAGCCTCAATGCCTTGATGTCGCGCTTTGGAAGATTGGTGGGGCGGCAGTTGTGCTCCGATTAACCGAATTAGCTGAGGTGTGTTCTTTTCTCCTGGTATGAATGCACACGGTGGGCAGCTAACTGCTGTGCTTCGGAAATAGAACCCTCATGATCTGGCTAATGCGCTGTCCATACTTGGCGATGGTATTCGAACAAGCTGGCAAAACTCGGAAGACATGGAGCGGATCCATGGGTATGAGATCCTCAACATGACCCTCCGAAACAAGAGCACAATTGTGGATGTTGAGTCCTTCAATGTCTTGTTCGAATTTCTAGGATTGGACTACAGTTCCCCTGAGTGAGTATACTCTGGCTTGTTGACCGTCGCCAGCAGACAAGTGCTAACGCACGCATGTAGGAATTCGACCATTACCAATCCCCTCGCATACAACATCCTCGCAATGGACTTCGAGCTCTGGTCCCGATGCTCAAAGGCCGTGCAAGAGGCGCACTTTGACCACTTCGTGCTCCTGTTGGAGTCGTCGAAATTCAAACGGTTCAATTTGAAGCAGCGGTTGGCTAAATTTTCGCCTATTCGGAAGCTCCTCTTCGTCCTGCAAACGGAGATGTATTCTCACCAGATGGCTCCTGCACTCATCCAGTCATTGACCACTTTCCTACGACATCATTTCTCTGCTGACGCGGCTATTAAACCTGTTATCTCGTACCTCGCAGCTAACTTACACGAAGGTGGGACTGCAAATTCCTCCGAGAGTGTGCCTTTTTTGACTCCTTGTGGTATAGAGGACGTAATGGAAGTTTCTCCCATGTCATCCGTATCGAAGCTCGACAAGACGAATCGACGAGAAAAGGCCGAACAGGTCCTGGAGGCTTTGGTTCACATCCTCGCCACGCCAAGCCTGCTGACCAAATTCGTTGCTGCCCTTCCACTATCGCGTGTCCTTCTGCTCCTGCTCGGTGAACACCCCTCACCAGTCGTCGCAGCCCAGATCCTCATCCTGCTCAACCTCGTCTTGTATTCCTCTCCAAGTTTCAAGCGCAAGTTTGAACTCGTCAGCGGGTGGATGGTCTTGCGCACTATCCTCCCAGCCGCATGGGATCCAAGCGTGCACGTCGCTGCTTTTGATCTGCTTCTTGGGAGGGTGTATGTGGCAGGCAGGCCTCCACCAAGTGGACCAACGAACATACTTTGCCCGTATATTTTTCCAACTATCTTGGCTTCTTTGCATTATGGCCTCGAACGTGTCGTCACTCGCGCACGACTACCCAACCCGTACGTTAACGGAAACGCGAACCATGCAATGAACGGATATAGCAGAGGGAGCGGGCACGGATCTATCTACTCGCACGATAGCTATAGTGTTTCCTCGGCGATGGAGGTACTCGTCGAGGAACTCAGCGACCTACACTCGTCGACCGCTGGCTTTCGCGAGTTGTTCAGGAGCAAACAAACGACGTTCTTGTATCTTGATGCATGTCGATCGTTCGTTACTAAGTTGGGGGACGTTCCTCACCTCAAGGAGAGGACAGAGCGACTTGTGGGAAAGGTTTCCAATCTTACGCTCATGCTGGCTCTAGACAACGCGGTGGATGGTAACCAAAAGCGAGAAGTGAGTCTTCTTGAACCCCGATGTTTCGTCTTCCGATGACTGATAATTTCACAGCTTCTGGAGATCGTTGGAATGGCCGAAGCGGTTGCAACCAATGCAGATGCGCGAAACAACAGGCGGATGTCTGTCATCGACCCCAAGCTAATCCCGCTGCCCGGTAGTCCGAAAGGTTCCAAACGTCAAAGTGCTCGTGTGTCTCTTCAAGTCGTTGGCGAACGGACATTCCAGAAGTCAATGAACCGCATTTCGGCCTGGAGGAAGACGATATACGGAACTGAAAAGAAGCGGCTACAGAAGATGTTCCAGGATCAGTGCGTCTTCTGACATGTGATCATTATAGCGACCGGCTGATCCAGTAACCTTGTTTGCAGGAGAGAGTTCCAGCGGCAAGCGGAACGCCAAACGGAGTGGAGAAACGCTCTGCATGCGGAGCGCGGGGTTTGGGCGCGTGCACAAGGAAAGCAGACGTGGCGACTCGACGAAACCGAAGGGCCGTTCCGTGTAAGGAAGAAGCTCGAACTAGAGCACGTCAAGATTTTACTCAACTCCAGGGTGACCAACGAAGCGATACGGGACGTCGAAGAACCTGATGGGGAAACTCAATCGGTCGTCCAGCTTGAAGTCCCGCCTTGGGCTGAGGGGTACGAGTTCTCGGTGACTGAAGTCGAAGGTGCGTTTTTCTTGACCTTTTGTTCAAGTGTCGCTGACTGAGGTGTCAAATAGATGACCAAAAGTGGGAAGATGACTTGACTGAAGACAAACAGCGTCGTGTACGACATGAGCTCGAGCCAGGAGACGTTATCCAGGAGGTCAGAAACGTAACGAGAGTCACGGGTGTAGATGCATCTCGTCAGTTCTGACTCTGTTGCACAAAACGCCAATTGACTCTCCTACAGCTGGTCTTTTCATACTCGGAAAAACGCACTTGTATATGCTTGATGGGCTATTGGTGCGAGAGGGTGGAGAAATTATTGAAGCCCAGGACGCTCCGAAGGATATTCTCCTGGTGCCGGGCACCGTCGTCGAGCTTGATGGTATGCAGCGCGCTCAGCGTTGGTGAGTGCTGCTCATTGCTGATATGAATACCGTGCGCTCACCCTTTGGCTAGGTCGATCGATCAGATTACTGCATTCAGTAAACGGACCTGTCTGTTCCGCGACGTTGCGTATGTCATCGTCCAGTGGCCTGGGGCACTACTGATTATATAATGTCAGGCTTGAGATTTACATGAGGGACAGCCGGAGTGTCTTCATCGTGTTTCCGACGCAGAAAGATCGCCAAGACATTCACTCTAAGCTCACCTTCCGCCTCAGCTCACGACCCGGAAACGACCCTACGATCTCACCAGCAGGAGCTATGCTCCGCACTCCCCTCCTCTCCCGAGTCAGTGCTCGGGTTTTCACTGGAGGACGCGATGAAATTTCGACCGCTCAGAGAAAATGGCAAGCGCGGGAGATTAGTAATGTGGGTCATGCTCAGCGACTCGGTCATATTCGGATCTCTTACCCGCAATCAGTTTGCCTACATCAGCATCCTCAACCAGGCGTCGGGACGAACCCGTAGCGATGTGACACAATATCCCGTCTTCCGTCCGTCCTGATGCCAACTGCTTCGAAATCGAACTTGACAAGATTTTTTTAGCTTGGGTACTTCAGGATTACACATCCAGTGAACTGGATCTCAGCAAACCCGAGACATTCCGTAACCTCTCAAGACCAATGGGTGCCCTGACCCCTGCCCGGGAAGAGGCAGCCCAGACACGATATATGAATTTGGAAAGTGTTGGGGAAACGCCTTTCCATTATGGTGCGCAGGTCGACTTCAGAATGATGTCCGAACTCACTCGCGTACAGGAACACACTTCTCTAGCTCTATGATCGTGTGCCATTTCCTGATTCGCATGGCCCCTTTTACGCACATGTTCAAAACTCTCCAAGGCGGTGATTGGGATTTGCCTGACCGACTCTTCACGTGAGAACCGCGTCTACGACTCGCTAGCCCCTAACTCGCCTTTCAGGGACATGAAGCGTGCCTGGGATTCTGCTTCCCAAGATAGCCGAGGAGATGTCCGAGAACTCATTCCTGAGTTCTACACATTGCCCGAGTAGGTGTCCTTCCGGAGATCAAGACTTATAATCTCAATTTGGTTTAGGTTCTTGTGGAATTCCTCCGACCTCGATTTTGGCCGCCAGTCTTCAACAGGAGAACGTATTCATGATGTAAAGCTTCCCCCATGGGCAAAGCAGGACCCACTCTTGTTCGTTGCCCTCCATCGTCAAGTACGGCACCTCCTTTCGAGTCACTCGTTCGGTTCTTACTCCATCTAGGCATTAGAGAGTGACTATGTCAGCCGTCATCTTCCTGCATGGATCGATTTAATATGGGGCTGCAAGCAAAAGGACCCTAATTCGATCAACGTCTTCCACCCGCTTAGCTACGAAGGGGCAATCGGTAGGGCATGAGTTCTGGTGATGTCTAGTGGCTTACCTTCCTGTAGATTTGGACGCAATCACTGACCCATTGGAACGCGAAGCCACTGTCGGCATCATTCACAACTGTAAGGGCTTTTGTGGACCTTTGAAGACTTGTATTGACTCTGTCTCAGTCGGACAAACCCCTCGCAAACTCTTTGTCGCACCTCACCCTCAGAGGCTTATGGAGGGCCGGACAGACCTACCGCTTGGGACGACGCACGGACTTGCGGAAGACTACCAACTACTTTCTCAGGGCATTCGCGTGGTGCGAGGTATGTTAAGCTGTAAAATTCACACTATACTCTTGATTAACCGCTAAACTCTCAGCTATCGACTCCCCGGTTATCCATTTGTCCATTGATTCCATCAGCGACCGGATGCTGCCCTGTCCGGCGCAGAAGCTCCACGTTCCAGGATACCCCCACGAAACCGTCCACTGGGGACTTCCCGATCTCAGCCTGCGACTTCACATCGACCGAAAGGTCGCATATGTCGCGGAAGGGATTAACTGCTCTTGCGCTGCCTTTGCTGACAGTGAATTGCTCATAACAGGCTCTGAAGATTCGACCGTGGGTCTCTGGAAGATTTCTCGAAACAACGGCGATCGGGCTTCGATGCGACTTACTCATATGCTACGAGGACACACAGACAAGGTCACGAACATAGCCGCTTCCCGACCATGGAGCTTGATAGTCAGTGCCTCAGAGGACAGTAGCGTCATCCTTTGGGATTTGAATCGCGCCCAATACGTTCGGACGATCACCCATGATACACCAGTCAATCTTGTTGCGATTCACGAGTCCACGGTACGTTGATCGTCCTTCGCTTGTAATTGGTACTGGACCCACCATATCTAGGGCTATATCGCCTCGTGCTCGAAAACAACCTTGATGCTTCACACCATCAATGCGCGTCAAATCGCGAGTCTTAACCTGTTCACTCAAGATCCGATCCATGCTCTCGCGTTCCATGAACGCGAATGGGCGAAGACCGGCCTGTTAGCGACAGGTTCTTTGGGAACAATCGCATTCAGAACATGGAACGCAGACGATACCCCTGAAGGAAATAAAGCGCAGTGGAAATTTACAACGCTTCACGAGTACAGAGTCCGGAAGCTCGACGGTGGGGAAATTCCGACCATTACTGCTCTCAAGTTTGTAGGGTGAGTCGTTTACGGGAGCGACTATCAACCTTCTGCTGATCCTGCCTCAGGGAGAGCCTGTACAGCGGAGATAATACAGGCAAAGTACACGCATGGGAACTCCCGGACTAAACTAGGCTTGGGTTTCTGGGTATCCTATCCTGTGATCTATCATGACGCTCGAGTACATACCATCCTGTTTTTTCCATCTCATTGGCTGGTGTCTATTGTATACTTGTAATACCATTGTGCATGATACACCATTCTCTACCTTTCACCCTGACCAAGAATTACGATGGCTAGCATTGCGACAGAAACACCAGCAACGAGTCCCTCAGTGGAACCAAGAAAGCCTCGTAAACGCTTTGTGGGTAAGGCTACGGCTGGGCCCTCCCGATCTGTAACCTCGGCCGCTGCCTTGCTCGCGCGTCAAATCCCACCGGATATTCTCAACGACCCTTTACTGAACCAAGCGATTGGTCAACTTCCTGCGAATTACTCCTTTGAGATACACAAGACGATCCATCATATTCGCAAGAATGGAGCGAAGATGGTCGCTTTGCAGATGCCGGAAGGATTGCAAATGTTTGCCTGTACAATTGCAGATATCATAGAGCGGTATTTAAGGGAACCATGAGATGACAATGGTGTCTTACTGGCCTCTCCTTTCAGATTCACTTCCGCGTTGACGGTCATTATGGGAGACGTAACATATGGGGCATGTTGTATAGACGACTATACAGCCTTGGCTCTTGGTTGTGATATGCTCGTACATTACGGTCACAGCTGTCTAGGTGTGCCATTTCCTGTCTATCGCTCTCAGGAGGCTTCACGGACCCTTTTGAAGTTCCTATTGATACAACTGCTATAAAGACGCTCTACATATTCGTAGAGATCGGCATAGACTCGGACCACCTCCATCACACCGTCCGACTGAACTTTCCGTCCAACCGCAGGTCCTTCCGCAAACGCGTCCTGGACGGGGAAGAAACGAAGAGAGGGATCGAACCCGGGACAAAGATTACGCCCCTGTTACAGATCGAGGCCGCGCCTTCTATACCCGATCCGGAAGGGGAGGGAGAGGCGTCGAATGCGGTCGAGAGGACAAGACTGGCACTGGTTTCGACTATCCAATTTGTTGCTGCCCTCCAAAGACTCAAGGATGACTTAACCACAGAGTATACCCTTCCTGAAACGAAGAAAGAGGATAACGTGGCGGGCCTAATTGAGGATGGCAAACCTGTCTCCGTACCCCTCAATCAGGCATCGAGCAGTGGGGGTTATTTAAGCGAATCAACCGGAGCTTACGATGTCACTATTCCACGTTCTAAACCCCTAAGCCCTGGCGAAATCCTGGGGTGTACAGCTCCGAAACTCGGGGACGTGGATGCAATCTTGTTCGTCTCATGCTTATATTCCCTTACCCCCCCAGGCAATGCGCTGATATGCGATATGCGAAATGTGTACATCTAGATATCTAGGCGATGGCCGCTTCCACCTCGAAGCGATCATGATCGCCAACCCGGGTGTACCAGCGTTCCGATACGATCCCTACAGCAAGAAGCTGACGAGGGAGTGGTATGACCACCGCGAAATGAGGTCGAATCGGGCCACAGCCGTTGAGAGTGCAAGACAGAGTATTCAGCGGCTTTCCCTAACCGGTGCCCGTAACGGTGGTGACGACGACGATGTTGGTGATGATGGGCCGCTATGGGGTGTCATTCTGGGAACACTAGGCCGACAAGGAAGCCTCCGTCAACTCGAGGTTCGTCATCTATAAAATATAAAATATGGGACACTGACTCACATCATATGATAGGCAATCACCCGCCAGTTATCCACAAATAGCACAGGTAGCATCCCCTATGTCCCGATCCTCATGTCGGAGCTCTCCCCCGCCAAACTGGCGCTCTTCAACCCATCTCCTTCACCTTACATATCAGTCTTCGTTCAAACTGCCTGCCCACGCCTTTCCATAGATTGGGGGTACGCCTTTAGCCGACCCTTACTAAGTCCATACGAGACCGCCGTGGTCGTAGGCCGGGTGCAGGGCTGGGAGGAACAAGAGAGGTACCCGATGGAGTTTTACGAGGCGGGAAGTTTGTCGGCGTTGAGTCGGATCAAGGGAGCTGATATGATTGAGTTATAAATTTTGCACTCTCACTTGGTGAAAAAAGACGCGAGGGGTAGAACAAGTAATGATATAGCGAAAGCGATCTTCAACAAAATATCAGCGTGAGCCCAGCGGAAACGGTACTAAAGCATCATCATCGATAAGGTTGGGCGTCAGCACTCGTGGAGAACCAAGGGTTTGAGGGGAGAAGAGAGGGAGACCAAAGAACATGTTTCTCTACAAGTACGGAAGGTTTCGGGTTTCGGGGGTACAAGGGCGTTAATCAATCTCCATACATCAATCGATCAATGAACCTGTTATGTTGCGTTTTTCTGAATTTTCCTTTTTTGGGCGTTGGAATTGTATCGAGAAATTCAGGGATACCGCTCGGGCGACGACGGACGAATAGAGATCTTGTAATGAGGAATGGAGAGACGACATTTCGATAAGATTGGCGGGCCGGTGAGATCGTTCGGCGGTAATTGAGTGTCCAAGTACGGGCCATTTGGGACTATTTGCTTAGAGACCCTTGATGAAGTCCAGCGCGAGCTTGTGGCTGTAGTAACGATCAGAGGCTGAAACACGAGTTGTACAGAAAAGGAGGCATACCTATCATCTGCCTTGACACTAATCTGCGCCTGCAAGAGCTTGCCAGTACCCCTCTCGAAAATAAAGTGACTCCTTGCAGTGCTGTTTCCGTTCTTCGCACCGAGCTGCTCAATAAGCACCCGCTTGGGATCCGAGAGCATCGAGTAGGGCAGATTATGCTGCAAAGACCTTATCAGACGACATAGGACACCCAGAGGGACAAAATCACTGACCTTGGATTGCCACTTGCCCTGTGCAATACCCGAGTCGGCGGAGAGCGCATAGACGGCATACCCGTGCTTCCTGATCTCATCGTAGTTGTCCCGGAAGTGGCATGCTTGTTTGTTGCAGCCGGCTGGGAATGGGTGTTGCCACGGTGGTTGGGGGAAACGATGGGCGACAGGGGAAAAATGAAAGACAACCTCGTAAGAAAATTGGTCCATCGATGTAGATAGTACAATAAAGAATATTGAACATAAAGAGAAACTCACGCGTATCCGCCTTGGGGATGGCAAAAATAATCACACCAGTTTCCTTGGCGAGATCGGCGACCAGGATGTCATCGCCCTTTTCGTTCTTGAGAATGAGGTTCGGGAGGACGGATCCCACAGTGACCAAACCTTTGGCCGACTCCTTGGCGTGGGGGCCGGCCTTGGCGTCGTTGGCGTCGCCCGCCTTGGCCTGTAGTCGGGACAAAAGCAATAAATATAGTCAGCGATCAGTGCTTAATTTTATGAGGCTGCTGGCGAGACAAGACGCGTCGCCTGGGACGCAACGGATGCAATAGACGCCGCACACGACTCAGGCGCAGGGGGGGTCGCAAGGCTTTCCCCACTGGCATCTGTAAATAGCCTATAGCTGGTATAATAATTTATAGTGACTCGAGCCGCGCGTTTCGAGCGGCAACATGTTCGAAGCACCCAATCGCGCACAGTCAGCCAGTTTGTGGGGGCGACTCACCTCGCTCTTAAGCTTCTTCTTGGGTTTCTCGTCTTCGTCAGCCTCATCGTCATCGTCCTCATTAGCGGCAGACTTTTTCCTCTTCTTACCGCCCTTGCGCCCCGACGCGCCGCCGCCGGGCTTGTACTCCATGTTGTCCGGGTCGTTCTTATTGTCGCCCCGTCTCTTCTTTTTCGTGGGTGCAAGTGCGAGCGAGGACGTGTCAGGCTTTGGAGGCAGGTCTTTGATACGCGTCGAACGGCGTGTGGGTTCTGGCAGTTCTTTGGGCTCCTTGGGCTCCTTCGCGACCTTCTTCGCCTTAGGCTCCTTAGGTGCGGCCTCAGCTGCTGATGCTGCTGGTGCAGCTGCGGCGGCTTCAGCTTCTGTCTTCTTCTTCGGCGGCATCGTAGACGGCGGCGGGGGCGTGTCGAGAAAAGTTGGAAAAGTTGGAAGTGGGAGAGACTAACTAACGAGCGGAGTTTGGTATTTGGTCACGCGCTCGCAGTCAAACACCAGGACAAATAACTTTCATACTAGATCCAAAAAGTCGTAATTCACAATCCAGGCATTAGAAAGGGAAACTAGTCATTATCATCTACGGGGGGAACTGGATGGAAGAGGCATGCCGGTTTTGTGCAGGGTGTAAACAGTCCAAAATGCAAATAACTGTGATGGGATGAGTGGATGGAGTATGGATGGATAGATGGATAGACGAGAGGAGGATGAGACGCGGCGGGCGGCGGGGTATGATACCAAACCGACATGGGTGAACTGTTCCCAGCAGTGAAGCGCGTCTTGCACGAGCTCACCGTCTCTCCTTAACAACGAGTTTTACTCATCAGCTGGAACCTCTCCAGCTGCACCTCCCGCTGCGCCCGCTGCACCAGCCTGGCCGGCGGCAAGGTGTCCCTCGACTTGGTGGTGCCCATTTCCGTGTTCTTCAGTCGCAAGACCCTTGCGGCTCCTGCGGCTCCTGACCTTCTGGAGTTCCAGCGCTTTCTGCAGCTCATGCTGGATATCCCCAGCGCCCTTGCGTACCCATTCCTCGGCCGTAATTGTCGATCCTGTAGGGTCTCTCTGGTTGTCAAGAGCGAAGAGCGTGTCGTTGCGGTCGTCGAACGCCCAGACAGCAGGATCTGGGACAGGCACGGTGGTGATAGATTGCAACTCGGCGCGGATGATATTGTGACAGAAGTGGTCGAGCTGTGCGTAAATCCTTAGTCACCTTTGTGTTGTGATGGTGATAGTGAGTGGTACATACGTTCAAATCATTCCTATCAAAACCGAATGGGTTCTCAATTTCTTCGCCCGCAACTAGGAAGCCAATGAAGATGAACGCCACGACTGCCACAGCGGGGATTGTAACCCAATTGAGTAAGGAGACCAACTGGAACGGTAGGGCCCAGCAATAAACAAGTGTCACAGTCCAAAGATGGACACCATAGCTCTGCCACAGACCATCAGCTTAGGCTCAAATTTCATAACACAGTGCAGACTCACATGCGGGATAGGAGTGGTCAAAATTCTCTCCAAACCAGTCAACGAGTCCACAAGCCCATTGAGTGAGTTCACGAGCATGTTCGTAGTCGCCACATCGATGACCTTCCTTTTCTGGAGTGCAGCAATATACGAAGACAGATAGAGCGTGATTTCAAGGGGGACGTTATGGCTGACGATTTCCCCTTCTTTACCACGTTGCAGCTTTGCGCGTTCCTTAGCGGCTTTCTTCCCAGAGACAGCGTGCCCACGCTTCGTCAAGGTCCTCACGAGCGTCGAGAACGGCCAGATATCGAAGATCGATGTCCTGGGCGGGTTACGGGCCGGAAGCAGGGGAGGGTGACCCGAGGTCGTGGCAGGAAAAGGGAGTCCGGCAGCAGTTCCCACCGTGTAAAACTTGGAGTCGCTAATCGTCCCTCCACCATCGGTAAAATCCTGGTGCTCTGTTGGTCGGCCAGCAGGCAGCCCATACGCAGGCAGGAACTTTGTGAGATGGTATAAATCGACATAATAGATGTCCTCTTCGCCTCGAAGATAGTGCTTCACCGCAACACTATTTGGGTGTCGAAGAGTGGAGACAGGGAAGCATAATGGTCAGTCGATGAGAGGCTAAGGATGAATGACGTCAAGTGGAGCTGGACTCACGCGAAGCCTTCGACGAGATTGAGTACAGTCTTCTTTTCCACGAGGGTACGAGCCCGCTTCTCGGCATCATCCGCCCCATCCGTAGTCGCAATGTCGGGAACATGGAACCACACAGTACGCGCAAATGTACGAGAGTTGTACACGATGGTAGACCAGTACCTCCGACCTTCGTTGTATCGCTCGAAAGAGGACGAAGTTCGGTAGGAAATTACGACTGCGGAGTGTGATTCGTGAGAGTGTTTCTTGGAAGATGGGATCAAATATACGTACAACCCAAGACAGAGTGAGCAAGGTGCTTTGGATGGACAGGTTACAAATCTTGAGTAGGTGGAGGGACGTGATGATTGCGCTCCACCCGGTAAACATAACCATCCAGTGCCAGCACCGGAAAAATGCTGTTGCAAGTATGGCATTTACTGAGGGAAAGGATATAGTCAGCCAGCTCGTCTTTGACGGGGACATCCCAGTTCGGAAGCTAAGAAGAATAACCGAGGGAGACATGCCAGGAGAGGTGTATAATAGTATTTTCAAGTGCTGTTCTGTGCGTGGGTTCCTCCCATCCCAGTCCCACACGCCGGCGGGCTGGCTGTACTCTGTGGCCGTCGAGCCGTCGAAACCGGGGGGATCGACAGAAATGGTTGACCGACAATGGGGGCGAGCGACTTACAGAACTGGCGAAAAACATTATCACGTCCATTCGTAAACGGGTCATATGTGCCGGTTGCGATTGTAGCCTGATTCGCCATCGTGGGCTACTGTTGTTTGGGCGACGGGTGGAGCGGCGACGGACCAAGGCGGGGATGACGGATTATTAGGGGAAAGGCGGGGAGATGGAAATGGTTATGGAGGTTTAGGTTTATAAGTACCTCCGTAGCTCCAAGTGGCTGCAGATGTGGTGGAGAGCAAGCCAGGAACTTGACTTTTCCGAGGTGCGTATTTATACTTGGCAGCTGATATGGTCCGATGCCGCGTACACACCGCACACACGAATCAAGAGCTTCATTTACCACTCTTCGAATAGTAGTAGACACTAGAAAATACTTTTAATCAATGCTTCTCCGCCGCTACTTAACTTCACAGGGGTTGGAGGGAACCATTTGGGTCCGTTGATCGTGGCTGTTGCGCAAAAAAAAGTTCCAACTATCTAACAACCTGTTTCCCCACCATCTCCTGGTGAATGCTCTGTTTCTGCAACTGTTGAAAAACGTGAATCGAGGTGCACAAAGCAACTGTTTAGGTTAGCTCACTCAATTGCACAGGTCAACAGCATTCCCGGGTCATCGCTTTAACCCTGTAAATATTCAGAGAAATTGCTCACTAACTTTGAACAGTGTTCTTTACAATCTTAGTATCCCTTCAATACCTCCTCGAATTACTCTCAACAGATTTTGTGTTCACGCAAGGGATTCAGAGAAGGCACCGCTTAAGTACAATGCAGAGCGAACACGTGTGTGCTTGATGCTCTAGTCCATCCTCGCCTTGAGCTGTCGAGTGATCACTTTATCAGGCGTGCTGTACGCGTGGCGCGGTCAGTCTCGTCCCCGACACACAGGAGGTCTATCCAGACCACTACTCACATAATATGCACAACCGCTCCCCAGCCAGAAAATGCGTCCCGATCAACGGCGTTCATGAGTGTCTGTGAGATCGTCTCAAATAAGTCTTCAGGCTCCTGGAAGAAGGGGGTCGCGACCAGTCAATATAAGTTATCTCTACGAACTGCGGTCAATCGGGTGGGGGAACATGGAGTCTCGGAGGGGAGAGCGTGCCAGAAGTTGAGAAATGCCGCACCAAATTGGGCTCCCACAGACTTTCCGCTACGCCGAACAGCTTGTCCGTGGCTGTTCCACACACAACAAAATCCTTGGCAAAATTGATGCACCCGATCAGATCCGTGGAGCAAATGAAGGGTTTGTTCGACTTCTTCGATAGTCCGACGATAATTGGTTCAATGAAGTATGGGCTAAATCTACAAGCAGATCAGTAAATGCGTGCAGTAGAACACGTGCAATTGATAGGAAGTAAGCGGGTGCTGTGAACTTGTGAATGTCTGAATCGAGGTCCCGCCAATGGAGG
>WNFL01061678.1_pt2 | contig 16437 bp, 22 predicted proteins | sample 5400361 | NCBI WGS metagenome assembly WNFL01 (sample SAMN13153351, study PRJNA577476) | soil metagenome | isolation source: 40 cm soil on Douglas fir-dominated hillslope | place: USA:California | collected 2013-09-17 | reverse complement strand
CCAAAGCCGACCAAGACATAGTCTAAATGATTTCTAGGCCCACTTTTGTAACCCTTGCAGCCCTTGTGCGGAGTTTCGAAGTGACCGTGGTAAAAGTCGAACTGGGAGTTGTCCAAATTGCATTTGGACCTGACTACACCTAGAATGGTCCTCGTCCTCGTCATCGGCGACCTTCATATCCCGTATAGGATTCACGACTTGCCAGCAAAGTTTAAGAAACTTCTTGTTAGTGGCGTTCAACCAGCCACCACCCCAAACCTGGGTACTCAGCCACGTCGTTTTACAACAAATTGTTAGGTTCCTGGCAAGATCCAGCAAATAATATGTACTGGGAACGTCTGTGATAAAGAGACCTACGAGTATCTCAGGACAGTAGCGCCAGACGTGCAAGTAGTGCGTGGCGATTATGACGATGTTCGTCCTCGCCCTTCAACCACGTTGGTGTCCTCTGATGTACCAATCATTATAGAACCCCGCCTTTCCACTTTCTCGCACTTTACACCACCCACCACTTTCAATAGGTGTTATCCATGGACACCAATGCATTCCAAACGGTGATATTGACCAACTCAGTGCATTGGCACGTCAAATGGACGTGGATATTGTCATTTCCGGTCATACACATATGTCCGTCTTCCACGTAGTATCCTGTAGACTGACCATTGGTTGTTGACGTCTTCTTGATAGATATCAAGCACAAGAACACGAAGGCCGCTTCTTCGTGAACCCAGGGAGTGCCACGGGGGCTTGGAGCGGGGCCTGGTCGGGGTAAGTGAGCCCGGTACCTATCCAGAGAGTGCCACTGGAATGTCATGATGTAGAGAAGCAACACCATCATTTGCACTTCTCGACATACAAGGCCCTATTGTGGTCACCTATGTGTATCAGCTGATAGACGGCGAGGTCAGAGTCGCAAAAGTCGAGTATCGGTGCGTCCACATTCTCAATCCCGAAGATCTAGATTTCTGATGCATTGGGGCGGAATAGCAAACCGTTGGAGGTAGCATCGCCGCGTGGTGGTCCGATGGCGTCGCCAAAACAAGCTGTTTGGTAGATATTGGGTCATCAAGCCGGTATTCCCAGTATAGCACGCCTTCAAGGCATCTATTCGTACAATTGTGTATATCAGCATTCAGGCAATCCCCTTGTGCTCCTAAATCAAAAATCAGGTCCCTCCCGATACCAGCATTCACGCAATCTCTTTGTGCTCCCAAATCAGGTCCCTCCCAATACCCTTTTCAAAGTAGTCCTTTAGATTCTGTAGCGCACGAACCTCCATAGCGTGCTGGGACTCTTGGGTCTCGGTTCCCATATGAGGCAGGAGGGTGACATTCCGGAACTCAAGCAGCTCGGGATTCACGTTTGGTTCATCAGGGAAGACATCTATCCCTGCGGCGTAGAGCTGGGCTCATGGTCAGCCCAAACGCCGCAAAAATGTAGAATCACGCACATGGCCAGACTTTAGTGCCGCAATGAGTGCAGCTTCGTCAATGACCTTACCTCTTGCGGTGTTGATGATAATGCTGCCCTTCTTCAACTTGGCAATCTCCTTCGCTCCGATCAACCCCACCGTTTGCTCATTCAATGGACAATGGATGCTCAGCACGTCGCTCTTTTGCAAGAACTCGTCGGGGTCAGCCACATATTCGGCCCATGCGGGGGCATCCGCCTTAGGTTTGCGATTGTGGTAATAAATCTTCTTCATCGGGAGAGCCTGAGCCATTTCTCCAAGTCGCTGTCCGATCCCACCCATCCCGAGGATGCCTAAAGTCTTGGCCTGAGGATCATGTGCAGGCGGTAAGCCTGACTTCCATTTGCCGCTTCGAACGTCACGTTCCGCGATGGAGAACTGGCGAAGTGCGGAAATAAGCAAATAGAACGCGGTGGTTGCGGTGCCGGTATCTACTGCTCCTGGGGTGTTCGAGACTTGAATACCTACAGAACCACGACGATAGGAGTTGAAGTATTAATGGAACTACAGAGTAAACGAACCTCGATCCTTGCACGCTAGAACATCGATTTGATCATAGCCAGCACCATTGTGAGCAATCCACTTCGTCGTGTTAGGGAGCTTTGAGATAAGCTCCGCATCGAAAATTCCGATCGTATCAGCTGAGGAGTTGTGTCTGTAAATACCGATGGTGTTCGAGTATTTGCCACTGGGACCCAGGTTGCTGTAGAAATCGGATCGGGAGGGCGAGTCCATCAGCTATCTCAATCATCAGTGGAAAGACGCTTGATATTGTCGGTCACTGCGTACGACGACCTCTGCGATCGGGCCAAGCATCCCTTGAACATCCTTGTGAGCCCAAGTGATAGCGCCTGCAATGATCGTGATTGGAAGCACGAAAGGTGCAAATAGGGATTTACCACAAATTAACACTTTAGGGAGAGTCATCTTGTGGAAAGAGGGAGCGCGCCAAAGTGTCAAAGTGAACTCAGGCACACTTAGTGGGCACCGCATAGCCCGTCTGTCCTTGCCTCTTGGGAACGAAATGACCTATGCGATCGTCGTACACGGGGGTGCGGGCTTCCATGCTAACGAAGATGACCCAAGGGTCAAAGCGGCCCTGAACCGGTTAGCCATTGTTGGCCTCGCTTCAACGGCACCCGGAAGTATACTCACGACCCTGTAGAGCGTGCTCCGAAGCTATCAAGGTTCTTCAACACCCTAATGGCACAGCTCTCGATGCCGTAGAGGTGGCGATTCGCATTCTGGAGGATGATGGCGCATTCAACGCAGGCACCTTTCTGGAGTACAATTGTCGGGCCTGCACTTACTAAGATCATAGGATACGGTTCTAATTTGACCTTGGATGGGAAAGTCGAATGCGATGCATCCTTGATGGACGGTCGTTCGCAGTCATTCGGAGCAGTTGGAGCACTTTCAGGTCGGAGGGTGTATTATTTGGTTACATTTAAACTTAAAGAAGTATCTGTATACTTACAGGTGTCAAGAACCCCATTACCGCTGCCCGCATTGTCCTTGAGAGAGGAAAGCAGCGAGGACCCTTGGGTCGTGTTCCTCCTCTGTTGGAATCCTCAATTGACCAGCATACTTCAGACTTACTGGTACTCTTAGGCTCCTCGTTGGAGAGGGGGCACAAGAATACTGCCTCGAATGGTCGAATGGGGATCCAAACAGGCCTTGCCCATCTCAGATCGAACTTGTGGATCCAACGGAATTGATTAGTTCTGCGTCTCGACAAGAGTGGGAGACCTGGATGAGCAGGCTCCGCGTTCAAGAAGGCTCTTCCCAGACGCCGACCGAAGGAGAACCAACTAAAAGAAGTCTCAACGATACTGTAGGAGCGGTTGCTATCGATACCCGTGGATTTATTGCGTCAGGCGTTTCGAGGTGCGTCTGACTATCCTAACGTACCTCCCTTACCACGCTTGTTTTCAGTGGCGGTCTCCTTCTGAAACATCGAGGACGAATTGGAGAGGTGATCCACCGACTAATGGCCACCCTTCAACGCTAATATGCGAGCAGGCAGCAATTCATGGCTCTGGCTCATGGGCGATCTCTCCACTCGGCACGGCAAGTGGTATTGGCTGCAGCATATCTGGTGCGATACAACCACAAGTATCACTCAATTTACATCCTATATACGCTCATGACAGGGACTGGGGAGCAAATCATCCGCACAGCTCTAGCACGGGATTTATGTGACAGAGCGAACCCAAACCATTGTGAAGATACTGTAGGCGGTATAGAAAAGAGTTTTGAGCGTTTCTCTGGTATGCAAGTCTGACATAATCGGCCCTCTGCTGACAACACCACAGAATCCTGCCAGGCAAGGGAAGAGAAAGGGTCTGCTGGGGCCATTGTCGTAATAAGTGAGCCCGAAGATTACAGTGCAAGTCGATGTATGTATCGTTCAGACACGGAAACATGAGGTCTAAGAAGAGGACAGGTCACTTCTACTGCTTGTTCACAACATCAAGTATGGCAGTGGGATATGCATCCTCGGGCACTCCTAATCCCAAGGTACGAGAGTAATATTGAATATTTCTGCATAAAATGACCAAGTGTAGGCAAAAGTGCACCGGCGAGAAGGGGGTGGTAGGAATAGTGGTGGCTCACACTTATTCATGACCGCCGGTACCTTGTTTTGAAACTAATGGGCCAAAATGAAGTGTGTCTCCGATATAGTGGGATGCAAACACAAGGTCCCGACAAAATGAAGATATCAACGATATAAACCCATTCTCGTGACTTTACTCCGGTACCATTGTTTGCGCACTCTTGTCCTCTCCCGTTTGTTTTCGCGCTGACCTCGTACATTACATGGCTTATCGATTGTATACCTACGCACTTCTCTGTGGCACAGTACAACGTCTTCTCTCGAGCCTCTTGGCGACGACGCGCAACGCGCAACGGCTCCGGAAACCTTTCACAGAAATACGGGTGATATGTCTTCCCTACGAAACCATTGGGATTTCCTCCAAAACATCGAGCAGAATGGTGGCCACACGCAGAGCAGAGCGATATCATCGTCACGGCCATTCACGCTGTTACGTCACGTCCGCTGTGGGGTTTGTGGTGTGTGCCAAGTGAAGCATTTTCAGCCCCACCAACGGAACGAGAGTCCCTGGTGATAATAGACTTAAGTGAGTCCTTACCCGACGAACGTTTTGCAATCAAAGGATCATTCCCAATCTGAATACAGGGGAGCCACATGGAACTGGTCCAAGTTGAATGGAGAATTGGATGAATTGGTTCTCCAGGCACAGCCACCTGACCCTCAAACCGTGCATATCGGGACGCGCTCCACTGGTGTTCGCAATCAAAATCCACTTCTCCCGAATTGGGCGGGGATAGTCGTGGCGCTTATGGTCATGCCCGAGCGATTGCTGTGCGTCGACGTACGATAGAAGGTTCTGAAACCCGAATATAGAGCCTCAAAGGTGAATCTTTCTTCCAGTATTCAATACGCGTTCCTTTCATAGGACTCCGCGGCGTTGCATCACTGGTAGCATTTAGTGCCATCTATGGAAATGGACTCACTGCCCTCGACATCTGTACCAAATTGACCGTGGAGGACGTGGAGTACGAACGCAAAACTGTGCGCAGCCCAAACTATCGCTTTGCGAAAGAGCATGAGAAACATGATTTTGCCTCGTGCGGAGTTGGCAAAGCAGTGTGCTATAGGCGATCTTACTCCTTTCTTTCACGGTCTCAAATAAAGCAGGATCACCTGTGAAGGAATTGGAGCAGTCCCAAGGCTGGGAAGGGATCAGTTCGATCAGCTTCTGCTGGGATATGACTACACGATATTAGGAGAGTGACGGGCTTGGGACCCCGCCCGAACCAAAGTCAATAGTGAGAATCACCGCTTCGAATTGCTCGATCTTCCTTGCATCTGGCGAGACTATGATAGAAAATGTAATGGCCCGCCAAGCGCTAGTTATTCCGCTTGTGATGACTTAGAAAATAATACACTCATAGACGCCATGCAGCACCTGCTCATAAAGACACCCCAACTTATTGCTATTGCCTATACTATAGTTCCCTCTTTGTCAGCAAATTCCTCGGAAGGTGAGCGGGCAGTAGACCCAATTGATATGACGATTGGCGTTGAATTGCTCCCGTGGGCAAATGTTGAAACATTATACTCGGTTCTGGCTGTGGATGGACGATGAGTCCCACCACTTCGCTGGCGAGGGTCCGTCGAGTACCCCCGATCCGATTGGCTGAGTCCTGCTTGGACTTGGACGACAATAAGGGTAGGGGCTATGCCTATGATTTGGCACAGCGCGTTGGAGGGGATCGCTTGTGCGTTACTTTTGATTGCGAACAGGATCAACGCGAAGAGATTGACGATTGGATATATCGCGGCTGATTCCTATTTGGATGTTTATCGTCAGCTTTGAACACACAATCATGGTACCGCCACGCACTATTAGTATGGCCACTGCTCTGAAGGATCGACCTCCTGTTCGTAGCGAAGAGACGGCACGAGAAACTGACCACAATCTGAAGGCGATGAGACAGGTGACCAATAGATTTGTGAGGAAGCTGAACGAAAATAAGAGGGGGACCGAGATGAGCATGGAACGGGTGAAGGTGTCCTCGTTTGCTTTCAGATTGAGTAGATCTCTCGTGACGATAAATCCAGCAACTGAAGAACGATTATGACCACACTCAGTAATCAGGAACAGACTGACTAAAAGTGGCAATCATTGACGCAATCGGGCCAGCGATGATCCACCAGTTGCGAGACCAGATAACGAAACAGCGATATATCTGTATATCACTCAGTATGGATAATTTAGAGAGACTTGGAGATTGAGAGCATACTACTAGGCCGTCACCAACCAGGATACTCATTGCTGAGACCGTCTTCCGGAAGAGATTGATTGGTTCTCTCTCATTAGCAAAGTACGCGGCTGGTCCACCCGGTCGATCGGCGAATGTGATAAACGCGTCGATCATGGTCTTGATGGAGCCAGCAATGTGCATAGTCCCAAGCGTGAAGAGGACGCAAGTGAGGGCCAAGATGGCCTTGTTGACTGGCGAGTTAGGACGGGCAGTCAAGTAATAGACCGCAGTGGCAAATATGGGAACATAGAGGCCACTGTAAGACGGGTTATTTCGAGCCATAGGGCCACAAGTTGGGAATGATTAGGTTTCATTGTGAGTGAGTGAATTGATAGATCAAAGAACCAAAGGGGAATGTAACGACTTGCGCTACTCGAAGAGTGAAGAAAACCTTCTAGGGGTACTAAAACGGAGGGCAACGAGTGGGAGGTCTAGTCAAGGACTTTATGGGCCATAATCGGAGTCAAAGCATGCACTGCCTCACTTCTTCTGAGGAACAGTTGGTGGCAAGGAGTGTCACAGACGGGGTCAGAAACGGGGTCAGAGACTGTCCCCGTTCGGGCGATCATCGGTGACGGTACGGTTAAGAGCATGTACCGTAGCTGGCATATGGCATATCGTATGGAGTCTCCACCCGTTGCTACGCGCTAGACTTTTGCCTTTGGCTTCACAATATAAACAAAGTACAAAGATGACAGCTGACCAATGTTAGGGTTAATCGGACAAAGCAACTAAAAAAAAAAGAAGTCACCCCAGCCCGAAGGCCGAAAGCGAACGATGAAATATTGAGCGAGTTGGTAACCTACTGGTCGCTGTGCTTTGCCAAGACTCTGCCCGCCGCACCCACAGGACATGAAGGCAGGCGCGCCCACAAGGTAAGTATGAGTCTTCATACACTTACACTCACTCCCTTTTATACTAAACCCCCCAATACACCAGAGCACAGATCGCGGCAGAGGCATCGTGGTCAAGTTCCTGGTATAACATGCGAAAATGAGAGAAGAAAACTCTTCATCAATTTTTTTGTATAGCAGTAAATAGTGGCTTTGTAACGGCATTTACGGACAGTCGGGAATAGACGCGTTCGACTAGCTACTACATGACGATGATGATCAGAGGCAACAACAACACTATGGTACTCGAAACAAATTAGAAAAATGCCAAATTTGAAATGCCCTCATTCGCAGCCTTCGACCGAGGTGGATTCACTTGAAGGCGATCGCACTTCCTCCAAATGTATCCCTGGCTCTACCCACGGTCCCTCGTTGCGCTCCTCTCCTCCGCCCTCTTCCTCTTCGACTGCATAGTGGATCGTCCCAAGCGTCGTCCATATATCGTCCCCTGCCGAGATGTACTTGGAGAATACTGGCGCGCCATTACCCATTCTGGTTTCGACCAGATTCCCCGATACATGATCAGGCCTGGTGTCATGCTTAGCCGCTTGGGAGAAGAGTGCGAGCATGATTCGCGAGCATGCAATGCCCTGGACGCCAACAAGTGGCCTAGCAGATCCAAGTTAGACGGGCGATGCTCGATATGTGGCATGTCTTACACAGCAGAGAGCACAGGCACGCTTAGCGTTCTCGTGTTGCCGGCAATAATGAAAAGAACGAGAGTGGCTAGCGAAAATTCAAAAAAGGAGATCCCTTTAAGTTTCACGCACACTGACCAAACACGAGCATGTAGTATCCAAGACCACTATGAATAAATCTGGTTAGCGAGGCATGCGCTGAGGCAGAAGACTCTTACGAGTGTACGATATGCCGCACAAAGGACTTCTGTGGAGAATCCTGGCAGTGCGACCTGAGGGCCGTTATGACTCTCACGAGAGTAGCAACGATGACGATGGTCTGGAGATGGTCAGAGTGCCCTCGAACACGTCCTGGATGAGAAGACGTACTTCGCAAATGATACTTGCCAGTATTCCAATGTAGAAGTTATGGACGGGTGCTCGGAGACAGCCAGTGATTGGAGGGTTCGTCTTAGGCAACTGGGACGAGGGGCCTGACTGTGAATCCTTCGATAAGTGTTTCTGGCCGACTTTCATCCGCGAACACACTTACCAGATAGACAATAACCAAACTAATGTTCGCGATCAGCGAGCCCACCCAGCAAATCGACATAGTCAAACCCATCCACCAGCGCTTATTCCAAAGCGCATAAACTCGAAGGCACAAGACTAGTTGACTGGCGGCTCCGAGGCACAAAGTGATGTACGTGAAGGCGATTGCTCCACTACACACCTGGTAACAAATATCAATATAAGAGCGACCTAGAAAGACCGATCGCATACCCCAGGCGTAGTAGAGGGCAGAAAGAGCACTAGCGCATGACCATTCAATTATGTGTTAGTCTCGGCTCAACGGACTCTCACCCCATATTGACGAGGGATAGACGAGCGTGGTCCCCCACCGCACTAGCACGAAAAGTAGTTTGCCGAAAGTGCGCCGGTGTCCATTATTCCACACATACTCGATCTAGTAGAAGTCAGAGACAGCGTATTGACAAATGCAAGAGTAAGTTACTTCGCGGTCTAAAGTGATCACTAGCGGCAACTGTCAGCCTACACCAGAATGAAGAGGGTCATTCTGATCACGTACGGTGGTCCCAAATGCACATAGCCGCTGTCGCGAGCGCAAGATACCTTGCGTTGGCTTGTAACTCGTAGAGTGACGCAATTTGCTGCCCGACTTCATTGTCAATCGCCGCTGGAATGGTCCCCATTATTCAAGTCTTGCGTGAAGGCTCGTCCTGTTCAATACATGGCACTGAGAATGCATAGGAGTCAAGTCAAGTCGATAATCACCTGGATCGCTTGCCGTCGCGTATTTCAAGTGTCCTGGGAAAACCAGTTGCGAATGGGCTTGCCCAGTCTTCTGGTCCACGGATGTGGTTGGGGTCAGGGTTGGTCCTCAGGATGGGATCGTGGCTGACGCAGTTTGAGCCCCTGTGGCCATCCAGGAGAACTACGGCTTCTCGCCGTCCCATTCCTTCAACGAACCGCACACCGCACACCGCACACCGCATACCGCACCATGTACTTGGTTTCATCTCATAATTGCAACCGAGAATCCAAAATACTAGGCCGATGATATTTTGATATTTTCTTGTCGAGGTCGGACACACGCCCGCCGGCAGCACAAGAGGGACCCAACAGCATCATTTTCCGAAATTATTTACCGCAGGAAACCGCAAGGATCAAAACAAGGCTCATCCGTCTCGTCACGTCAACGTCACAGTCCAGGTTTTTCAAGTTTGGGTGGACCGATAATTAACTGTGGCCGATCGGTCCTGTGCAACGATGCATCAAAGAGGCCCAAATGTTTTTTGGTATAAGACACGAATTCCGCCGCGTTTTAAGCGGTCCCGAAATGCACTGTTGTGGTCCAAATCAGAATCCGCAACTTTCAACTTGAACCCAGACAATTCATCCCTCCGCTTTCGCGGACTGGTAAATATGTGGGAACGGACGCTCCGGGATCTCATACGTGGTCTGAGAGCCAATAAACATGATGAGGCCAAGTTTATCAACCAGGCGATCGACGAAATACGGACGGAAGCCCGGAGTAAGGACATGAGTGTCAAAGCCGCGGCCATACTCAAGATGACCTTCGTGAGTAGCATAGTGTGAGCCATCACAGCGTGCTCAACGGTGCCGCACATTGCCACACCACGCTGACTGAAGCGGCGTAGCTCGACATGCTTGGTCGCGACCTTAGTTGGGCTAGTTTCAATGTTGTAGAGGTCATGAGCTCCCCTAAGTATCACCTCAAATGTGTCGGGTATCTAGCCGCGGTGCAGTCCTTCAAACAGGACACGGATGTCCTCATGTTAACCAACAATTTGCTGAAGAAGGTACGTTATGTGACTACTCTACAATAGTCCCATTTAATGGGGTGAATTGTATACTTGCACCCGATCAGTTTAGCTTCTCAGACTAACGACCTCTCCAGGATTTGTCGTCCAACCCTGGCGATATCACTCTCGCCCTCAACGGTATATCGCATTTTGCAACCCCAGATTTGGCACGAGACTTTACACAAGAGCTCAACGCCATGCTAAACCACTCTCGGGCGCACATACGGAAGCGGACGATCCTTGCGCTCTTCAAAATCATCCAGCAATACCCGGATGCCCTGCCTTATTGCCTTCCGCGACTACGAGAAAAGCTCTCTGATCCCGATCCCTCAGTTGTGTCTGCGACAGTCAACCTATTCTGCGAGCTCGCCCGTCGGAAACCAAATGATTTCCTCATTTTGGCTCCTCCCTTATTTGACATTTTGACATCTTCGACGAATAATTGGATGCTCATTAAGGTCATCAAGCTCGTATGTACAGCCGTAAAAGGCGTCCTCTCGTGAAGATCGATTGATAGTCTTGACAGTTCGGTTCTCTATGTCCACATGAGCCTCGATTGGTCAAGAAGCTTCAACGTCCCATAACCGAATTAATACAAACCACTGCTGCCATCTCTCTCTTATATGAATGTGTCCACACCTGCATCATCGGAGGTATGCTCGATGCGGCTATGGGATCTGACCTTGCGAGGCTTTGTATCACCAAGTTGTCCGGATTCCTTGAAGATCAAGATCAAAATCGTAAGGCTTAGACAGCTACAATTTCTAGTTTTCTGACACGAATCATTCTTCCAGTCAAGTACATCGCGTTTTTGGGTCTCACGAAGATCGTCCCGACGCACCCTAGACTAGTGGCACATCACCAGGCAGTCATACTTGCTAGTGTAGATGACTTCGATATCAGCATTCGGATGCGTGCCTTGGACCTCATCTCTGCTATGGTTCGTCCTGAACATGCGATATATAAGATGTCACCCCTAAGCAAATTACCAGGTCACTGCCGATAATGCTCAATATCTGGTCCAGCAACTGCTCTCGCATCTCGTCAAACCCGATGCAAACGAGACCCTTCCATCTGCAGCTGATTCCCTAGCACGTAACATGGAGCAAAACTTTTCTGAAGGCGAAACGGCCTCTGCCCCGCCTCCCCCAGCTCTCACACCTGCCTATCGACTCGAGGTAACAAATCGAATTTTGGACATGTGCTCTCGCGACCTCTACGCGAATGTGTACGACTTTGAGTGGTACCTCTCCGTTCTCGTCGATTTGGTGTATATTGCGGACGTCGACATTGGTCCCCGCATACGTGATCAGCTCGTCGATGTCGTCGTACGAGTCAAGGACGCAAGGAAATATGCTGTCAAGTTGATGATCAAGTTACTTTGTGATGACCAATTCCTCTCAAAGGCAAAGGAGAAGAAGCAGTGTCTTGATGCGCTATGGGCTGCTGCTTTCCTGTGTGGCGAATATTGCAGGTTCGTATGGGACGTGACTTTATTTCGATCTGAACTCACATCGTGATTCAAGCGAGCTAGAAGATCCGATACATGTGATGCTGCGACTTGTTGATCCATCAGTGGCAGACTTGCCATCCAATATTCTCGCCGTCTACTTATCGGCAGCGCTCAAGGTATACGGTTATTGGGCATCCGTTCTGGCCGGGAAATGGAGCGACCAGTTCATGCCCGTGCTTAAGGAAACTGTCGCTCAGCTACGAGCAGGATTCCAACCGTTTGCTTCAAGCGAAGACGTTGAGGTACAGGAGCGGGTAAGATTACATTGAGATTACCCTCAGCACTGCAGTGCTCCTCACCTTGAAATTATAGGCCGCTAACACCTTACAACTTTTCGTTCTCATCGAGACGGATCTTTCATCCTTCAAACCTCGACCACAGGTGCCGGAATATCTATATGAGGATAATGTCTCAAACGTATTTGCAACGGACTCCGCCAATAGTACTGGCGACCCACATTTCCCCAAGAGTCTATTACTTGTTCGACCACTGCATACCGCGTATGAACTCAAGCCTGTCGGGCCGGAGGAGCAGCGACAAATAAAGCCACCACCCGGTCTTGATTTAGATGCCTGGATTGTGCCACCACCGAAGAAGGCGATTCCTGCGAGGGCTGTTGAGGAGGAAGTGACAATCAGGAAGAAAAAGAAGAAAGGGAAGGAAAAGACAGTCACTGGAGGTGACGAGGCGTCTTTGAAGAAGAAAAAGAAAAGTGGAACTGCAACACCAGATGTGAAGAAACATTCTGACACACTCACCCCTGAGGAAGCCGCTGAGCTGGAAAGAGTAGGCATTCTGCACAATCACCCCGTCAAACTCTAATAAATAATTCGCTTGTATAGAGACGATTGGAACGCCTTGAACGCCAGCGAGACGATCCTTACTACCTCACCGACGATCGACCCCGATCGACCTCAAGAATTGATGTCGATTCGATACCTGTTGTTAGGTTGGACATGCCCCTGCTTTCTCCTGGTCAGTCAAATGCTAACGGGCTGTACGATGCGGTGTTGACCCTGTTGTAGACACATCACCACGGCCAGCCTCTCGATCTTCGTCCTATATGATCCCTCGGATGTCTCCTCGCGTATTTGAAGTGGATAGGAGTGATGATTTGCCGCCATCTAACATGGCGGTATCATCCTCCTTTGGAAGCGGCTGGCAAACGCCTGTGCGATCTTTTACTCCAGACATCCCTTCCGCCGAAGTGACGAGTCCTGAGCCGATCGTAGTAAAACGATCGAAGAAGAAGGTATGTAGGAATCGGAGCTCGTAACATCAACACTCATATTACTATAGGGTACCGGTAAGAGGACTGTTGTCGCGAATACGGCATTATAGCATTCAGCGCTATCATTCGCACTACCACACCCTTAAAATTGTCCCCTTAAGCTCCTTTTGCACCATACTTGAGCTGTTCGAGTTCCCGTACAGCTTTATCTCCTTCCTCCATCCACTTCACGCAAGACCCAGACAAGAATGTTGCTATGATTGGTCCCGCCCACCACAGGATTTCCTCCTTCCCTGCGCCTGAAGTCAAGGTGGCGAAGAATGGAAGTGCGGTTAAAATTTGAAAGGGCAATAGCTTGGGAACCATCAGGTGTTCTGCTAGCTTGATGTATCGTACGTTGTTAAGAATTAAGATGAAGTGGAGATGCGCAGCCATCTCCAGGAGTGCGAAACTGCAGCCGATAATGGGACCTATTGTTGGTCGCTTAAGGCCCCTTTGTACGTCGACGAAGTAGAGGAGTTGTCTGGAATACGTAGTGGTCAGTTTGGTATTGTCACCTTGGCGGCAGAGTTTATCTTACGCGAAGAAAGAGACCCCAACGATAACGGTCGCTAACCAGTAATATAGCTTCGAGATTCTGATATTCTCAAGATTGAGTTCATGTATAACCTGCTCCTGTTCTATGTTCAAAGCATTGGATTCTCATTCGAGCGACTGAAAGATTAGCGCACCTTGCTCGTCAAGGACGCGGTCATCTGCTTCATCGTCTATTGCAAGTTTTGTGGACTTGAAGGGGTTCCGTTTCCGCAGGTTGGTCGCAGACATTATTCTGACGACTTTTAGGGAATTAAGATCCAGAACAAAGACGTGGCCTGCTTGAACCCACGTTCGACACTCGTCAGACTCAATACTTGTAGAAGCACGCTTGTAGGGTGGCCACCCTCTGTATTTAGTCAGCACTACTGTGATGGCTGTGATACCACCCATCGTTGTCGACAAATTCACTTGCAGCGGGAATGGCCTGCTCTACGAAGGTCACGCGAGAGAGAGTCCGGCAGATCTACGTGCTATGATTATTGGGAGGACTCCCATAAGCGACAAGGACAAGTACGTACCACCAATCTCATCGCAACAACCGAAATTTTGATGGGATGCACGTTAGACCAAAATCATGGTGGCTTGCGCAAACCCTATTGTATGGATTACCTGGAAGTAAATCTTCAACCATCGCACAACTCCGTGAACGCTTGCAAACCGCGCTGCAAGAGCGAAAGGGAATGGTTGTCCCTGAGAAGATTCTCAACATGGAAGTTGATACCAACAAAGAGTTCAATCAATTAAATTCTCAGGTAGCTTCGAAGACCCAACCCAGTACGTCGAAGGGCAAGGCGAAAGCAACGGATGGCCTGCCCGCTCCGAAATCGTCGCAACCCAAAGCTCCAGCGAAAGGGAAAGAGCCAAAGGAAACCAGGAAGGAGATGAAGAAAGTTGAGGAAAAGCCAAAGCCCCGGACCACGTCAGCCCCTGGTCCATCCAGAACGAAGGCGACTTCCGACAAGAAGGAATCCACTACAAAGAAAACGGTTGCTTCTGGCACTACTCGGGCGGCCCCTATTCTTGGGTCTACGAAAGGAGGTGCGCGGGTGAGGCAACCCACATGGAAGGCAGCAGGAGAATCTCCTGTGAAGCGGGAGCGTGTGAAGCGGGAGCGGGAAGATGAAATGGAACTTGACTTGTGGCCGGAATATGAAGACCCTTATCCAGAGCATCGCCGACCTACAAAGCGAGCACGACATGAGCAACCTACTGGTCCGTTCGCGTGGCTTTCTGGGACCTACCAAATCGAAGCCCCTGTCATCAGCCAGGGGTGGGATGTCGGCAATTATTTTACACTCATTGTGTCAATCCCTCGTTTAACGCCACATCTACTCTTCGTGGAGTTCGATTTTGGTGTCGTTCACGGCGTCATGAGAAGTCGAGCACCGATCGAGACCAGAGCTGATGGGGCTTATGCCACATTCGAGTGGTGTGGACGGGACGGGGAACAGTTTGAAGGCGTGATTAATTATCACCGTCCAGCTATGACAGGGTATCTCAAGTTCGCAAGACGCATAGATGGCACCCACACGGTCCGAGGTAAGATTCAAGACCTTTCATCCGTCGGTGATGCGGAGTTCGAAGGCATATGGTCTTCCCCTGATACATCGATACGTTCTGAATGGGGGGACTTTAGTGAGACGGCATATCATCATGCCATGTCTGCGAGATGGGGTTAAGAATGGAAGGTGACAGTGTCGGATTATCTAATGTAAAAATTACGGGTTCACATCCACGTCATACGAACGGGAGACGATGAGACTGTATTTACAAGCGCAGTGAAATGGAAATGGAATTGCATAAAACATCAAAGCTACATGTCGGTGAATAGAGAGGGGTGTAACCCTTGATAAACGTCTATGCAGCAGACGGAGTCGATGTGACGGGTGAGTAACGTACACAAGGTGAAATGGAAGCAAGACCGCCACGTAGATAACCGGGAAGATGGGAGAGCGTTATGGTACTGGTTACTGACGATGCCCGAGACGAGAAGAGAAACAACGCCACATAACCCCAGATGGGAGCGAAAGGTGATGACACAGCGGAGAAGAGGCGGCAGAGAAGAGGCGAGAGGGGGATGAGGTGTAATGAGCGTGGGACGGTATAGACTAGAGTGGCATTTTAGTGATTGCAGTCGAGAACGAGTGACGAGATCCTGAAGCGGAAATGACAGCGGAAGAAATGGTGTAGCATGGTGGCACGAATGTGGAGGGAGACGATCAAGGAGTGCGATGCAATGAACGAAGAGGAGCTGAGTGGCGCGTGATGGTAAGGCAGGTGAGCTGAGAGGACGGTTATGGTACGATTGGACCGGATGCGACTGAAGCGTTGTTGCTGTACGTGGGGCAATTATAGAGTAATCAATGAAAGATGCACGAGATGGGCGGAGGGTTGAATGAATAAAGATTAATGTGACTGTTGGGTGGTATACCACATGGAAGACGGAGTGAGACTCAACGAGTTCGAGCCTCATGCTCATTGTACTCGTAGAGTGAGCTGGGCCTGACCCGTAGATCGAGAGAGTACCATATCGAAAGCCATCTGCAGTTCCTCGTCTGTGGTGAGCGAAATCTTGTCTCCATCCTCATCATCATACTTGAGTCGCATGTGAGCATCTGCGTCCCCTCCGCACAACCTGATCTTGCGCTGCACGCGCTCCACAAGAGCAGTGTAAGTCGTCGTCCTTGGTACGATAATCATGAAGAGGTCCTCTCCCCAGAACACCTTGATCTTGACTGGCGGTCCTTGTGATGGATTTGGCAAGCTGGTATATTCATCACCTCTTGATCCGTTGAAAATTTGAGATCGAGTTGAACGCAAGGGTGTGCTAGCGGGCCCAGAAGTCATTCCGCTATCGGGGGATTCGTCTGAATAATCACTCGAAGCGTCGCTGTTCGGCCTACGTAGAGGCGG
>WNFL01441802.1_pt1 | contig 16447 bp, 14 predicted proteins | sample 5400361 | NCBI WGS metagenome assembly WNFL01 (sample SAMN13153351, study PRJNA577476) | soil metagenome | isolation source: 40 cm soil on Douglas fir-dominated hillslope | place: USA:California | collected 2013-09-17 | reverse complement strand
AGCGTATACGTCACCACCGGAGTCGATGAAAGGAGTCCCGTGGTTCCTACCGGGCGTCCCAGGCTGTCAAAGTCGAGCGTATTGCTCACGGGGGCAAGGGTAACGCCACTGGAGAGCGTGACACTGAAGGCTGTGCCCGTCGCAGGATCGGTTACCGAGTCACCCACGGCATTGCAGGGATCGCGCCCGAGCGCGGTACGGCATGTGACCGAATAGCTGCGACCGTCAGCCGCTGTTGCGACACGGAGCCTCGCGCCCCATCCGAGCGCGAGAGCCTGTACGTGGGACAGATTGCGACGCAACTGGTCCGCATCGCCAACTACTGCACTATTCGTCTGCGCGCTGAGACGCAGCGCCACCGTCGCGGCGACAATGGCGACAATGACCATGACGATGACTAATTCAACGAGGCTGAATCCACCTAGGCGCGAACGGAGCATTTGTTCGATCGCTTAACGCCGGCGTCTCTCAGCCAGCAGCATCCTTCCCTCTCACGATCGGGGCCCAAGAAGCTGCCAAGATCTTGCCGCCTACGACAAGATCTTGCCTCCTAAGAAAACAACCAGCCCGCCCTCAGGTCGATGCCTCAGGCTACCAGCGCGTGAAGTTGATGGACGCTGGTGTGGTTACCGGATCCGTGCAGGCGAATGACACCGCCGTAGTTCCGTCCCCGTTAACTACGCCCGGGCATGTGATTGGCCCGTTGCCTGAGCATGTCGGATCGGCCATGGCGGCAGCAATGTTAGTGCAAGTAGGGGTCAGCTTTGTGGTCGCATACACAACGCCCCAAGCTCCCTTGAGGGCGCCAAGCGTACCTTCCGCCACCGCAAGACGAGCCGATGCCGAGGTATCGGTGAGCCTGGGCAACGCCACCGCCGCCAGGATGCCGATGATCACGATGACGATCACAAGCTCGATCAGCGTGAAGCCAGCCTGATGCTTCTTATTCATGTGCAACCTCCCAAAAATGTAGGACCGAAGCCCGATAAAAAGTGATTTAGACCAAAGTTTGAGCCGCGCACTCAACGTTTCGATGGTGGAGTCTGGGACGCTCCCCTCTCATATGGACGCTACGTTAGCACAAGACCTCCCAAATTGTCGTGTTACGGCTGAAGTTTGGCACGCCTTTGGCCAACCCCCGGTCCCCGGATCGAATCCCTATTAAAACCGAAACTTGCGATCACGCCCGGCGATGGCTAGACTGAATTACCTTTGCTCATCCTACATATAGGATTTTCTTGATTTTTTCTCTCCTGGAGGTCGATCCACAGAAGGGTGCAACGGCGGGATGGCCCCGGATGATGAATTCGGGGCGGTCGTGATGCGCCTCTGGCCAGGATTCGGCTCCGCAAGCGACGGCTGGACTGCTCTCGACAGTGGACCCGACGGCATGGTCGCAGCCAGCGTTCGAAATCCCGCGGCCGCAGGTGCTAAACCCCAGGTGGTCCGAATCGGCGAATTGCCCGAGCGCGCGTTAGACAACGAAGCCCTGTCGCAGCTTGCGAGAAAACTTCCGGGGTCAGGCTTTTCATGGACCCTGCCTCTCAATCGGGGCGACTACAACTTGCTCGTCATTGCGCAGCCGACCGTCGAAGCCGACGAAATGAAGCAAAGCCTGCGCTGGTCGATCGGGAACATGGTCGATTATCCAATCGACGAGGCGGTGATCGACTGGATGGCGGTACCGACGTTGAACTACTTGCCGATGCGCGCTCAGCATGTTTATGCGATTGCCGCCCGCAAGGAGGTCGTCACCCGATACACCGAGATCTTCGAAAGATCCGATCTCGAGCTGAGTGCGATCGATATTCGTGAAACGGCTCAACGCAATATCTCGGCGCTCGTGGAAAAGCGAAGCGAGGCGCTGGGGATGGTTTCAGTCGATCCGCAAGGCGTGCAAATCACCGTGACCTTCGAAGGGGAGCTGTACCTCGACCGATTCATCGATTGGCCTCTCGATGCGGTCCTCAACGGTGGAAGTGAAACGAGGAAGAAGCATTTCGACCGTGTGGCGCTCCAGGTCCAGCGGTCTCTCGACTTTGTCCGCCGCACGCTGCCGTTCCTGAACATCAGCCGCATCGTGATCGCGCCGCTGCCCGCGCCCATAGCGCTGCGGGAGAACATCGCGGCGAGCATCGCGGAACCGGTGGAATCCCTGGATCTCAGCACGGTGTTCGATATCTCCCTCGTGCCCGAGCTTCGCGAGGCAGAAGTCCAGGCGCGATATTTCTATGCACTGGGAGCTGCCTTGCGCGGGAAGGCGACGCCGAAGTGAGCCAACAGATCAACCTGCTGGTCCAGAAGCAGCGCCGGCCGGCTGTTTCAGCGGAGCGCACCGCCATTGCGCTCGCGTTGCTGCTGGCTGCGTCGATCACCTATGCGTTTGTCGAACGAAACAAGACGGCGAAGGTAATCGAGTCGGTAAAGCAAAGCGAGGCACAAGTCGCCAAGGAGAAGACCTCGCTGAAGGCGCTGGAGCAAAAGCTAGCCGAACGACCCAAGCCTGACGCGCTCGCTGCAGAAGTATCCTATTTGAAGGAGGTTGCCGCGAACAAGCGGCGCGTCCTCGAGGCGCTGCGCAGCGGAAGCGGGGGAAGCGAGTCAGGCTATCACGCACATCTCGTGGCCCTCGCCAGAATTTCGGAAAACGGCGTATGGCTCGACCGCGTGCAGATTTCCAATGCCGGCAAAAGCATCGTCGTCGCCGGCAGTTCGCTCAACCCCGAGGCCGTGCTCCGATATGCCCAGCGGCTGAATGAGCAATTCGCCCCCCTGGGGGCTCGGATCACCACCGTGGAAATAGCCGCTGCCGGCCCTGCGGGACCCGCTCGCGGGCTTCCGCCCATTGTGAATTTCAATTTGCACTGACAAATCGGCCCACCTCAATGTCTTCTCTGGCCAAACTCAGACTCCTGATCGAACGATTCGACGGCTTGACGCTGCGCGACCGCGTGGCTATCGGGGTGGCCTTGGCGGTGGTGATCTTTTTCCTGGTCACCGTCTCGATGCTTGCGCCCGATACCGTTCGTCGGAAAGAGGCCACGACCAAGCTGGCCGTCGTAAAGAACGAGGTTGCGGCCACCAGGATGAGCCTCGGCGAGGTCACAAAGCAGTTCGCAGACGATCCGGTCGCGCAGCAGCAGGTCTTTCGAGACCAACTGCGGAAGGAGATTGCGGAAGTGGACTCGGCCCTGGAGCAGGTCGACAAGGCGGCTCCAAAGATGGGCACGCTGGTAAGGGAAATGCTTGCGGCGAGCCCGGGCGTGGGCCTTGTGTCCGTCAAGACGCTTCCCGTCGCCACCGTGATAGAACCCACCGCTGCCATGTCTCAGCCGCGAAGTGGGATGCCTGGACCCACGAAACCGGGTCCTGCAGGCAGCGACGGAATGGTCGCTCCTGAACCCCCCGCCGCTGTATTTCGACACGGTATCGAAGTCAGCCTTCGGGGCAACTACCTGGCATTGCTTCCCTACCTGGAGAGGTTGCAGAAGAGCTCTTCGCGGTTGGCTTGGTCGGAGGCAAAACTGGAAGTCACTAGTTATCCGGAAGCCAGGCTGACTTTGGTGCTGTACACGTTGAGCGCCCAACCAAGCCCGTCCCTGGGATGACGAACCCTAACCTCTCGAAAGCGTGCTGGCGGGCTGAGACAATCATGGTCATCGCCCTTGCGGTGCCCTCGCTGGCATGGGCTCAAGCGCTCGCCGACCCGACGCGCCCGCCACCTGCAATATTGGCTGCCCAGGCCAAGGGGGCCGCCCCGGGTCCGACGGGCGTACCTGCGACGGAGGAAGACAACACGCCAAGAGTGCAGATGCTTTCCATCGGCAAGTCGCAGAAGTACGCGGTGATCAGTGGACGGGTCGTCAGGGTAGGTGGAATGATCGACGGTGCTAAGCTCGTCGAAGTGCGCCCCAACGCAGTGATTCTTCAGTCGCCGGAGGGCACGAGGGAAACGATAAACCTTTACCCGGGTATCGAGATTCGAGCGGCGAAGTCGCGAGATGCGGCGCAAGCCAAAGAGTCGACCGGCAAGGCGAAGGGCCGTGAAGGCGCCAGCGGCAACGCTTCGAAAAAGGAAAACCGATGAGACTTGCCCCCAAAGCCCACGCAGGGCTTGTCGTGCTGCTAGGCATCGCGGGCTGCAGCACCGCACCTCCCAAGGATCCGACGACGTACGAGCGGATCACCGCGGAGATGAAAGGCGCCACCGAGGCGCGGATCGTGCGCGAACAACAGCAGAAGAGCGTCGTCCAGTCGCTGCTGCCGCCGATCGCCCCGGAGCTGCCCTCGGCTCGCGCGCTCGAAAGCGAACCGCGCGTCGACGTCATCGTGACGAACTCCCAGGTCGCCGACGTGTTGAACGCCCTCGTCACCGATACGCGCTACAGCATGATCGTTCACCCGGACGTCAAAGGGCAGATCACGCTTTCGCTGAAGTACGTCACGGTCCCCGAGGTATTCCGGAGCATCTGCGAGATGCGCGCCTTCGAATGCCGTATCGAGGGCACTCGCATGTCCGTCCAGCTCGCGACGCTGCAGACGCGCATGTTCAAGGTCGATTACCTCAACTCCGAACGCAGGGGTTCATCGGACGTGCGGGTGAGCTCGAATGCGATCGCTCCGACCGCGAGCTCCAGCACGCCGGGCGGAGGCGGGGCGACGCCGGCGGCACCCGCGCCAGGTCAGGCAGGGCAAGGAGCGGCTGCCCAGCCTTCCCTTACCGCAACGCGGATCGGCACGACTTCCACCACCAACTTCTGGACCGAGTTGCGTCACACCCTGGCGGTGCTCATCGGATGCGGGGTCACGCCCCAGGACGAAGTCCAATGCGCCGGCGACCAAAAGGATCATCGTGTAGTGGTCAGTCCGCAATCGGGCACCGTTCTGGTCCGCGCCATGCCCGATCAATTGCGCGCGATCGCCGAATACCTGCGCGTGTCGCAGAATTCCCTGGAGCGGCAGGTGCTCATCGAAGCCAAGATCCTCGAAGTCTCCCTGAAGGACGGGTTCGAGTCCGGGGTGAATTGGGCGGGCTTCTTTACCCAAGGCGCGGACACTGTCGGGATCGGCATGTTGAATCCCGCAACTCGCCTCGGGACCACTGGGTCGGGCGTGCTGCTGGACAATGCATCAGGTAGAAATCCCCTGATCGGGGGCATTTTCAGCGCCCGCGCTCGGAGCTGGCGGACGCGCGTTGGCAGCGGGCGCCAATGCCGCCGGGTCACTCTTCGGCATCGCGATCCAGGGCAAGAATTTCGCGGCCCTGATGTCCTTCCTGGATTCGCAAGGTGTCGTGCACACGCTGTCGAGCCCGCGCGTTGCCACGATGAACAACCAGAAGGCGGTCCTGAAAGTCGGGTCCGATACGCTCTTCGTAACGAAGATTTCGAGCGGCAGCAGCGGCGGCACCGGGACAACCGTGACAACCGGGGGAACCACCCAGGCGCCGACTTTCGACACGCAGTCGTTCTTTTCGGGAATCGCCCTCGACGTAACGCCGCGAGTCAGCGAGGACGGCAGCATCGTCCTGCACATCAGGCCCTCGGTCTCGAGCGTCACCCAGAACCTGTCGACCTTCAATCTCGGAACCCTCGGCACCTTCGTGATCCCGCTCGTGAGCAACGAGATCAGCGAGGCCGACACCGTGATCCGGGCGCAGGACGGGCAGATCGTGGCGCTCGGCGGGCTGATGCGGCATATCCAGACGGAAACTCGCAACCAGATACCGGTTCTCGGCAGCGCCCCGTTCGTTGGCGCTGCTTTTCGGAACGTCAACCAGGTTTCGGAGAAGCGCGAGCTCGTGGTGCTGCTCAAGGCGACCGTCATCCATTCCGACGCGAATTGGGCCCAGAATATCCTCGAGTCGCGTGAGCGGATGCAGAGCCTGGACCGCGGTTTTTCGTGGACGCCGAAGTCCGAAGTGTTCGGCACGAAGGCTGAAGAGCAGAAACGCTAGGCTGCTTGTACGAATCCTATTTCGGTTTTCGCGAGCTGCCCTTCGGGCTGACCCCCGACCCGAGCTATTTCTTCGCCGCCGCGAGCTACCAGGAAGCGCTCAACACGCTGCTCGTGGCCGCCCACAACGGCGAAGGCTTCATCAAGATCGTCGGCGAGGTCGGCAACGGCAAGACGCTCCTCTGCCGCACGTTCCTCGCATCGCTGCAGAAGCCGCTCCTGCCGCCCGTCACCGAAGCCGAGGGCGAAGATGCCGAGGCGCTGGACACGTTGGCAACGGAAGTGTCGGAGCGCCACGAGTCCCGCTTTGTCACCGCCTACATTCCGAACCCCTACCTCGACCCGCGCGGCCTGCTCCTCGCGCTCGCCGAGGAATTCGGCGTCGAGGTGAATCCCGGAGTGGACCTGCACATGCTGGTGAAGGGTGTCACGGCGGGCCTGATGAAGATCGCGGCGCGCGGAAAGCAGGCCCTGGTGTGCCTGGACGAAGTGCAGGCGATGCCGCAACACACGTTGGAGGCGGTACGGCTCCTGACGAACCTGGAAACCGAGAAGCGCAAGCTCCTCCAGGTCGTCCTCTTCGGCCAGCCCGAGCTCGAGGAGCGGCTGCGTCAACGCTCCACGCGCCAGCTCCTCCAGCGCATTACCTTCCAGTGCACGATCGCAGGACTGCGCAAGGACGAGGTCGCCGATTACCTCCGCCATCGATTGAAGGTAGCGGGCTACCAGGGCCGCACCCTCTTCTCGCCGGGGGCGGTGGCGATGCTTCATTCAACCAGCCACGGCACCCCGCGCCTCGTGAATGTCGTCGCGCACAAGGCCCTGATGCTGGCCTATGGCGAAGGTGTGCGCTCGATCAGCCAGAAGCACATTCGCACCGCGGCGGCAGACACTCCGGCGGCCTATCCTCCGAGGAACGGCTTCCTTGCATGGTTTCGACGCTAGAGGCGATATCTGGCTGCCAGCCTCGTCCCGCGCATGCGAGGGTAACCAGGGACTACACGGGCCGGAGCAAAACAAGACAATCACTTACCTTGTGCTTGTCCAATCCCAATTTGTCAGCGATGTAATCCGCTTTGGGGCCCTTCAGCGAAGGACAGACAACTATCGCACCTAGTGGTGTTCCGCCCAGGTATCGATCTGGATTCTCCCAGACTTCATCTGGCTCCCTAAAGAACGGGGGAACGGTGAACGACTTTCGCTCGGCATAGTAAGCAATGTCACTGTTCCAGTCGTTGCCAAACACGACGATGGCACTGTCAGGTGCGGTGTGGCCAAGCACGAACTGGCCTACTGCCAATGCGCGCGTCTGACCAGGATTGAATTGCCTGGTCACGCTTTCGTAGTAGCCGTAATAGAAGGAAAACAAGTTGGATGCGACCAGCAGCGCCGTGAGCAAGGGGACCGCATGCGGAATCGAAGTAACTCGGGGCTGCCAAACCGAAATGCCAATTGCCACGGCGGCGATAAGGAACAATGCACATCCGGACTGATAATAGTCATGCTCGATATGCAGATTCGTAAACAAGAAGACTGGCATGGCGAAAAAGGCCAGCGACGCGATTATCAGCAGTCGCACCCTTTGTTCCACGGGATATAGAAGACTACCCAGAAGCAATGCCACACCCAGCATTCCGCCGGCATTCGCGAGCAGCATCCGACGCCACAGCACCTCGCCAAAGAGGTAGGGACTGATTCGCTGCGAGGCGGAACCAAAAGTCCAGCTACGCAAGGCGTCAGAGGTCAAGTACACGCCCAGGGCATTGGCCTGTTTCACAGCATCCGCATGCTGTGTCCATAGAAGCGCGAGCAGGAAGGGAACGCCGAACGCGGTGATACCCGCCAGCAGGTTTCCTAACGGCGGCAGTCGCGATTCCCCGCGGAAAAACCAATAGATCAGCCATCCTGAAGCAGTCACGATGATCACCGGACTTCCGGTCGTCACTTTCTGCAAGCACGCCAGGACGCCGAATACCGTGAAGAAGCACACGGAGCGCAACGGAACGCGGGCTTCAAAGAAATCCAGTCCAAAGGGGATCATGGCGAATGCAAACAACATCGCTGTTGTTTCGATCATGAATGTACGGCCCCAGAACAAGTAGATCGGGCTGGACCAAAGCAAGGCGCAAAAAACCCAGAGTGTTCGGCGCGGCAGGCCCAGTCGCCGCACCACAAGATGCGCCGGCCAAGCACAAGCAAGCAATGCTAGATAGCTAAGTAAGCGCCCGACTGTGCCGATTTGCCAGCCTGTCAACTTCACCAGCAGTGCAACCATGACTTGGTAAAAAGGAAACTCGAATGGCACCGACCAGGGATAGCCGGCAACGGGGGTCTCGTAATTGAAGTGCCAGCCTTCACGCAGCATCCAGAACACTGACAATGCCGTTTGCGTCTGGCGGAAACCATGTCTTTCGAGTAACGGCTGCTCCATATAGCGAATCGCAATGGAGAATGACAGGAGCAACACCGCCGCCGCGAGAATCTTCAGCAGAAGTTGCTCATTCGATTCCCGATGCTGCGGTTCTGCTCGAAAGATGGAATTGCTATTCATTGGCCATCATCTCAGGACTCGATACTATTCTGCCAGTCCAAACTTGGATCCCATGGCCGGCCTGTTCTTCGCCTATCGCTTCGGAATCCAGAGGGCGTGGAAGTCGCTTGAAGGACGAACACGCGGCGCCTTGCCAGCGGACACCGACTCGAAAGACGAGACTACCGCTCGGAGCGCCACCCGCGGCTCCTGAGGGCGTTCCGGGCATAGAACCACGCATGCGCTGGCCGGGTCGAAAGGGTGCTATGACCCTCCAGACAAGCCTCTTCGATCCCGGAAGGAATTGCTCGACGACCGCGACGGCGCACCGCGTCGCCTTCGTCGTCGACGCCGAGGATTACTACCAGGCATTCATGCGTGCGGCCGAGCGTGCCGAGCGCTCGATCGTGATCCTCGCCTGGGACTTCGACAGCCGCACGATTCTCGATCCGAAATCCGCGGGCGGCGGCGACCATGCGCTGGGCGATTTCCTGAATCAGCTCGCCGAGGCACGTCCCGAGCTTCGCATCTACGTGCTCGATTGGGACTACCCGATGGTGTACGGGACCGATCGCGAATTCCCGCCGATCTACGGCCTCGCGTGGAATCCGCACAAGAATATTTCCTTCCGCTATGACGACACCCATCCGCTCGCCGGCTCGCATCACCAGAAGATCGTCGTGATCGACGACAAGGTCGCGTTCACGGGCGGCCAGGACCTGGCCACGCGCCGCTGGGACACGCCCTCCCATCGCGCGGACGAGCCGGGCCGCGTCTTCAATGGGGAGCCGTATCCGCCGAACCACGATGTGATGATCGCCGTCGACGGCGACGCCGCGGCTGCTCTCGCCGCGATCGCGCGCGACCGGTGGAAGAAGGCGACCGGCGAGAAGCTGCGCGCGGTCACGACGCGCTCGGACCCGTGGCCCGACGAATTGCCGGTCGAGGTGACCGACGCTCGCGTGGCGATCGCGTGCACCGCGCCCCCGGTGAATGGGGAGGGCGGCGTGCATCAGGTCGAGCGCCTCTACCTCGACATGATCGCGAAGGCGCGCGATTACATCTATCTCGAGAACCAGTACTTCACCTCGCAAAAGATCGGCGCCGCATTGAAAGAGCGCCTCGCCGAACCGCACGGGCCCGAAATCGTCGTCGTCACGCGCCTCCTGAGCCACGGCTGGCTGGAAGAAGTCACGATGCATGTGCTGCGAACGCGCCTGGTCCGCGAGCTGCGCGATGCCGACAAGCACGGCCGCTTCAACGCATACTGCCCGCACGTCGCGGGGCTCGCCGAAGGGACGTGCATCGACCTGCATTCGAAGGTCATGATCGTCGACGACGAATGGCTGCGCATCGGCTCCTCGAACATCAGCAACCGCTCGATGGGCGTGGATACGGAGTGCGACGTCGTCGTCGAGGCGCGCGGCGAGAAACGCCTGCGCGGGAAGATCCGCGAGTTTCGCGATCGATTGCTCGCCGAGCATCTCGGAGCCGAGCCCGGGGCGGTCGCGAAAAAAACCAAGAACGGCAAGATGGCCGCAGCCATCGAGGCATTGCGCGTGCCGGAGCGAAACCTGTGCATGCTCGAAGCGCCCGAGCTCTCGGAGAGCGTGCTCAGCGCGGCGTCGATCGCCGACCCGGAGAAGCCGATCTCCATCGAGAGCTTCGTCAGCCAATTCGCGCCCGACACGCCCACGGAGCGCGCGCCCGTCGGCCCGAAGATCATCGCCGGCATGATCGCGGCGGCGATCGCCCTCGCGCTGGTGTGGCGATATACGCCGCTCGCCGGCATCGTGACGCCCGAGAACGCGATCGATTGGGCGCAGGGATTCGCAGCCTATTGGTGGGCGCCGCTCGCCGTGATCGTCGCGTACACGCCCGCGAGCCTCGTGATGTTTCCCCGCTGGCTCATCACGCTCATGGCGGTCGCGGCATTCGGCCCCTGGGCCGCGTTCGCGTACGCGCAAACCGGGGTCCTCGTCGCGGCGCTGGCGGGCTACGTCACCGGCGAGCTCGTGAACCGCGACACCGTGCGCCGCATGGCGGGATCCCGGGTGAACAAGCTGAGCGCGATCCTGCAACGGCGCGGATTGCTGGCGGTGACGATCGTGCGCTTGGTGCCGATCGCCCCCTTCATGGTGGTGAACGCGGTGATGGGCGCGATGCGCATCAAGCTGCATCATTTCCTGATCGGCACCGTCCTCGGGATGATGCCCGGAATGCTCGCGACCACGATTCTCGGCGACCAGATGACCGCCGCGCTCGCCGATCCAACGCGCGTCAACGGCTGGCTTGTCGCCCTCGCGGGCCTCGCGCTCGCCTCGCTTGCCGGGTTCGGCCATTGGTGGCTGGGGCGTTCGGCGCCAAAGGCGAAGAAGAGCGCGAAGTAGGCGCCACGCGATGCCGCGGCTGCGAATCGCCTCGTACAACATCCATTGCGGCATCGGATGGGATGGGCGATTCAACGAGCAGCGAATCCTCGACGTGCTCAACGAAATCGACGCCGACGTCATCGCGCTGCAAGAGGTCGAGTCGCGAGCGAGCGGCATCGACATGCTCGCCTGGCTCGCGAAGCAGACGGGTTTCCATCACGTCGCCGGCACCACGCTCCTGCGCGCCGACGGCCACTACGGTAACGGACTCCTCACGCGCTGCCCGGTGACCAGCACCCGCGTCATCGACCTGAGCTTTCGCAGGCGCGAGCCGCGCGGGGCGATCTCGGCCGACCTGATGTGCGACGGCGAGCAAATACGCATCGTCGCGACGCACCTCGGCCTGCGCCCGGCGGAGCGGCGCGAGCAAGTCGAGCAATTGCTCACCCTCTTTCGCGAAAGCCCGGACGACCGTGCCGCGCTCATGGGCGACCTGAACGAATGGTTCCTGTGGGGGCGGCCGTTGCGGCGGCTGCACCGCTATTTCCAGAAGACGCCGTCGCCCGCGACGTTTCCGTCGCACCTCCCCTTCCTCGCGCTCGATCGCCTGTGGACTCACCCGCGCACGATCCTGCGGGGGCTTTCGGTCCATTCGAGCCGCCGCGCACGAATGGCCTCGGATCACTTGCCCCTCGTCGCAGAGCTCGTGTTCTGAGGGAGCCCTGTAGAAATTCTCCCTACATCGATCCTGGCACCGTCCCTACATCCACGGCCCCTGGACAAGGACAGAATCGCTTCCAAGCAAACTTGATCAATGGGGGACGAACGTGAACAGGACCATGTGGGTAGAAGGGGATTCCTTCGAGCAACACGTCAACAGCGCAGTCTCAGAAGACGAGGTGCTGTTGCTCATGGTGCTGAATGCCTATGCGGAGGTCGGCATCACCTGATCGGAGGAAAACGGCCCTCTTAGGTCGGTCGGTGGCGGGTCCCTGAGCTCCTGCGGCTCACCCCTAGGGATCGTTACGCCGAGTAGGGGATGCGAGGTTCACGGTTGGTGGGCCTGCCTGGACTCGAACCAGGGACCAAGGGATTATGAGTCCCCTGCTCTAACCATCTGAGCTACAGGCCCGCCGGAAAATCATCATAAACTTGGCCGATGGACGCGCTCGCCATTGTAGTGCCAGTCTATAACGGGGCCGCCGATGTCGAGCGCTGCCTCGGCTCGCTCGCGCGCCATCGCCCGGCGCGCTCGACGATCGTCCTTGTCGACGACGCGAGCTCCGACCCGGCGATCGCGCCGATGCTCGAAGCGTTCGCGGGCGCCAATCCGGGCGTTCGCGTGATCAGCGCGAAGGAGAATCGCGGCTTCGTCAAGAGTGCGAATGCCGGCGCCGCCGCGGCCCCCGGGGGCGCCGACATCCTCTTCCTCAATACGGATACCGAGGTGACCGAAGGTTGGGCCGAGGAAATGATCGATGCGCTCGCGCGCCATCCCAGCGCCGTCGTCTGCTGCCCTTTCTCCAACAACGCCACCTATCTCTCGCTCCCGAAGTACCAGCAGGAAAACGAGCTTCCGTTCGGCTGGAGCGCCCAGCGCATGGCGACACTGGTGCGCGAATGCGCGGGCGAGCTTCGCGTCGTGCAAGGCCCGACGCCGGTCGGCTTCTGCATGCTCGTTCGGCGGACCGCATGGCAGACGTGGGGGCCCTTCGACGACGCCTATGGCCTGGGCTACGGCGAGGACGACGATTTCGGCCAGCGCGTGCAGGCCGCGGGTGGGGCGATCGTGTGCGCGCCGCGCGCCTTCGTGTATCACCGCGGAGGCGCTTCGTTCGCGGCGACGCCCCAGCTGGCCAAGCGCCGCCGCGTGAATGGCGCGCTCCTCGAATCGAAGTGGCCCGGGTATTTCGCCCGCACCAAGGCCTGGTGCCAGGACAATCCGCTTCGGCCGCTGCACGAGAGGATCTGGCAGGCCCTTCTGGCCCCCGCGACGCCGGCGCCGGTTCACGTCCTGCACGTGATCGAGCGCTGGGAGCTTGCGGGTCCGCTGCGCGCCCAGATGCTCGAGACGGTCCAAGCGACACGCGACTTCGCCTTGCACACCATCCTCGTTCCCATGCCCGATCGAGGCGCGTGGCTCGATGCGATCGATTTCGAGTTCGAGCCGGGAATGCGCGTGGTCGGGCTGATCGACTTCGAGCGCTCCTTCGCGAAATTCCTCGCGGCCTCGCCGGCGAACCTGGTTCATTTCCGTGGACCCGAAGACTGGGTGCCGGATGCGTTGATTGAAATGGCTCGAAAGGAGCGCGCGGTGCTGGTGTCGCCAGGCGAAGTCGCCGATGTCGCCCGCTGCGCTCAGGCCTATCGGCGTGTGGCTGAAGTGGCTCGGGAGGGAGGCTAGTGCCCGCGCGTCCCTCGCGCGGCGAGCTCATCGGGCTCGGCGCCATTCTCGCCCTCCTGCTCGCGATCTATCTGCCCGGCCTTTCCAACGAGCTGCTCTACGACGACGAGTACCTAAGCAGCACGCTCTTCGCCGAATACGCCTCGCCCTTCGTGGTCAAGCCGCGGATGTTCTCGTATGGGAGCTTCGTGTGGGTGCAAGCGTTGGTCGGAGACGGGTGGTGGAAGCAGCGCCTCGTCAATCTCGCGATCCACGCGGGCACTGTCGTCGCGTTATGGGCGCTTTACCGGGAAATCCTGCGTCACGTCGCCTTGCCGCCCCCCGAACCCGGCGTCGAAGGCCAGGCATTGCCTTACGAACAGTCGCCCGCCCTCGCCATCGCCGTCGGCTTCTTCGCCCTCAATCCGGTCGCGGTTTACGCGGTCGCCTACCTGATTCAACGCTCGATTCTCCTCGCCACCTTTTTCGTCGTGCTGGGGTTGTGGCTGTTCGCCAGGGCGCTCTGCGAACGAAAGCCCGCCCTGCACGTGGCGGCGGTCGCGTGCTACGCGCTCGCGGTGATGTCGAAGGAGCACGCGATCCTCGCCCCGGTGGCGGCGATCCCGCTCTACATCTTCCTTTCCCGGCCGAGCGCCCGGCGCGTCGCCGCTCTCACGGTCGGCGGCTTGGTGCTGGTCGGCGCCGTCGCGGCGGTCCTCGCGGTGCGCTATGGATACATCCTCGGAAAGGCGTTCGACGAGTTTTCGTACGCGTACCTGGCACAGCTCGCGCGGCTCGATCCCGGTGCTGAGAAGAATGCCTTTTCCCTGAGCGTCCTCAACGAGGCGTACCTCTTCTTTCATTACGGGTTGCGCTGGATGCTGCCGTACGAAGGCTGGCTTTCGATCAATCTTCGCCCGCCCTTTCCGCTGAGCTGGACGACATTCCCGCAGCTCCTGGGGTTGCCCGCCTATGTGCTCGCCATCATCGGCGGCTTCTATCTCGTGATCCGCTATCGAACGTGGCCAGCCCTGCTGGGACTCTCGCTTCTCTTCCCGGCGCTCCTCTTTCCCACGGAGCTCACGACGGTGTGGGTGCAGGATCCTTTCGTGCTGTACCGCAGCTATCTCTGGGCGATCGGGATTCCCGGCCTCGTGTTCTTCCTTTTCCACGGGCCGCCTCCACGCGTCATGGCGATCGTCGGGGTCGTGCTCGCCGCGTTATTGGGCTCGCAAGCGCTCGAGCGCGTGCTTTCGCTCGCCACGCCCGAGAAAGTCTGGAGCGACGCGATCGCGAAGCTGCCGAAGGATCCGCGCTCGGTGGGACGTTGGTTTCCGTACGTGAATCGCGGCAGCGCTTATGCGGAGCACGATCGGTACGACCTGGCGCTGCGCGATTTCGAAATGGCGGAGGCCCTGGGCGACACCGGAATCGGAGCGGCCAACATGGGCTCGATCCTGTCGGCGGCGGGCAAGCACGCCCAAGCATTGGCCGCCCTCGACCGCGCGGAAAAGCAGGGCTACGACCTCTACAATCTGCCCTTTCAACGCGGTCTCGCCCACATGGCGCTCGGAAATCCCGTCGAGGCCTACAGGCAATTCCAGGGCGCCAGGGCGATGATGCCGCCTTCACCCACGCGCGAATTGGTGCTGCTGCACATCGGGCGCCTCGGCCTGCAGTTGCAGAAGCGCGACGAGGCCATCGCCGCGCTCGAAGAGCTCCTGGCGCTCGAGCCGCTGAACAAGGACGCCCGGCAGCTTCTCGCCATGGGCTATGTCATGCGCCAGGATTACCCGCGCGCGCGGGCGTTGCTGGATCGCCTGCTGGAGGAGGAAGGCAGCCGCCGCGCCTATTACTATCGCGCATTGGCCAACTACGGGCTCAAGCGAAAGGCCGAAGCCTTGTCGGACATCGAGAACGCCATCCGCGCGGGGCCCGAAGACCCGCACTTGCGTGAATGGCAGGCGAAGATTCAGGCCTTGCCCTAGGAGGAGCCATCGTGAGCGACGAAATGGATTTCACCAAACCGCAGCCGGACCAGGCCGCGGCCTCGGCGCCCTTCAAGGTCGCCAGCAGCCGCTTCTTCGACTCCGTCGTCGCCGGAAACGCGTTTCGACGTTCCGGCAAGGAGGAGCGCTTCGAGGCGCAGCAGATCATCTTCGCCGAGGAGGAAAAGGCCTCCAAGGGCGGCCTGCTGAAGGCGCCCAGCCGCATGTACTTCATCGCCGAGGGCGAGGTCACGCTCACGATCGCGGGACGTCCCCTCGAGACCCTGGGGAAGGGTGAGATTTTCGGGGAGATGGCGGTCATCACCGAACGTCCGCGCAGCGCCACCGCGCGGGCACAAAAGGCATGCCGTGTGTATTCGCTCGATGCCGCGCAGCTTCAACTGGAGCTCGGCCGCAATCCCGAGTTCGGCTTGATGCTCGCAAGCGTGATGTACGACCGCCTGCGCTTCGTCGCCTCGCGCCTGTCCGAGCGAGTCCTGCCCAAGGGCGCCGCCGCACGTGAGGCGACGGTCTTCGAGCCCGCGCTCGTCGCCCAGATCGAGAAGGCCCTGCCGACCACCGCCATCGTGCGCTACGACCGCGAGAAGATCATCTTCAAGGAAGGCCAGGCCGGCACGTTCATGTATCTCGTGAAGAGCGGGCGGGTCGCGATCGCCGTGGGCACCAACGTGGTCGAGGTGATCGGACCGGGCGGGACGTTCGGCGAGATGGCGGTGGTGGATCAGTCGCCGCGCACGGCGCGTGCCGGCGCATTGGTCGACACGGAGCTCGTCGCGATCGACCGCCCGTCGCTCATCGCCGTGGTGACGAAGCAGCCCGCCTTCGCGATGGCATTGCTGCGCGGGGTGGCGGATCGCCTGCGGCACATGAACGCGCAGCTGAGCTAGGCGCGCCGAAACAAGTCGCGAATCGCTCCCTGGAGGAAGCGAGTCTCGTAGAACTGCCGATCGATGTGCGTTCCGAAAGTCTTGAGCGTGACTCGGCGCGAAGTCTGCACCGCGCGCCGGCGCGCGACCGCGGCCGGAAGCCCGGCGATCGCATCCCAATAGAGACGGAGCAAAGTCCGGAATCGTCCCTGCAGGGTGTGGCGGACGACGATGCCGACGTGGAGAATCACGAACAACGGAAGATGGGTGATGAAGATCCAGAGCGGGATCGATTTCGCCGCCATCCAGATCGAGTTGCGGATGCCGTGATA
>WNFL01027351.1_pt1 | contig 16448 bp, 22 predicted proteins | sample 5400361 | NCBI WGS metagenome assembly WNFL01 (sample SAMN13153351, study PRJNA577476) | soil metagenome | isolation source: 40 cm soil on Douglas fir-dominated hillslope | place: USA:California | collected 2013-09-17 | reverse complement strand
CGCCTGGGCGTCGGGCTCTAGCTGATTGGTTTTGAGCGCATCCACGAAGGCGTCCCAAAAGATGGGAGGATCTACAATAGCTTGAACTACTTTACGCAGGTACGATCCACCTGAGGTGGAAGCTAGCGAAGGAGACTTGATGGTTTGCAACAACTTTGTAGCGGCATTATTCAAGAAGGGTGGTGAAATGTTGATCCAGAGGGACCTTTGTAGGGTTGCGAGGCCATTGGGATTAGTGACAATGGCATGGAAACGGCCTACGGGCTCGGGCGAGGTCGAGATCGATTCGAGAAATTGGAGGTGGTTGGATTCATTGAGCGGTATTCTACCAGTCACGATAGTGTTGAAGAGCTTGTTCAACCGGGCGGCCTTGAGACTGTCCATGGCTGGAGGGTGGAGAGGCGAAGGACAAGATCGCGTGTCTCCAGCGAGCAGCGAGGCGTCCTTATAGGCTCCAAAGTGGTCAGGCTCCCAGCGTCTGATAGCGGGACTGACTTGACAAAGCAGACTTCCGAGGCGTAGGTGACACAACGAGAACCATACAGAATATCATAGAAATCCATACTTGTTTTGCTTGCGTTTCGCACTCCATTTTGTGTGCGCAAAACTGTGTACGTGTCGCGCTAGTACTCTCTGTTGGAGGAACGTAGAGTTGCACGTCCTTTCGCTTTGTCAACCGCCTAAAATAAAAATAGACCGTCTGTTGGGACATACACAGGATACACGTGAGCAAGTTTTCAGTAGATATACGATTCGGGAACTGTGATCTGCCCATCAAGCAACCTCCCCGCTCTCGTCCATACCAACAGGCCGTGCTCAGGCTGTAGCGAAGAGTCGCGGAGAGTACTTTAATGTAGTTGTGTAATGTTTTATATGCCTACCGTTTCATAAACACACCAATTACCTCGTTAAGTCACTTCGATGGGAGATAATGTCGCCCAAACAAGTCAAAGTCCGCCCCGTTGTAACACACAATTCACACCACCGATCACTAGTCGTGTATTTGCCAGTTGATTGACTATCCTTCCGCAGATGTTACGTTGCGAAGGTTGAACAACTCAATCGCCCTTCAGACGTCAGCGGTTTTCGCAATTGGGGTATAGGAGAAAGAGATTCAAGGTGGAGAACTAACCTGCTCCCCAGCACAGAAGTTTCGAAGGCGCTGTAATCTTTGAAAAATCCACCTGTTCCAAAAGCAATGGAAAATCGGTGGAGGGTAGAAATGCGGAAAAAACCACAATTGCGTCTTTTTGGACACCGGCATAAACTGTGTACGTCCAAACCCACGAATTTGTGGAGGATGCCAATATGGCTCGCGCCTTAAAAATCGTTCTGTAACCCTGAAAGGCCACCTTGGGGTTCATGTTGATAATACGTATTTACGAGAAGTCCCTTGCGTAAATGCAGCGCTTGACTCTTTGGGTTTGACGCCTGGTCCCATGGTCGCCGCAAGAGGCGCCGAAGTCGGGGAGCTGCGATGGGGAAGCGAGTATGTTTCCATCAGAGCGTTCCATAGAGGAATAGAGAGCGCAGCCGAGTAAGATCGATGTTCAAAAAGCGTGTTTTTGTTTGTCACGCAACTTGTTTTCACCCACTGCCTTGGATTTTGCTCGAGTGACACTATACGATGGCAGAAATCAGGCCAGAAATCCCAACCTTCAAGCTCGTCCTCGGTAAGCATCCCATCCTGCAGCCTCAACGAGCTCGCCGTCGCTTGGCGTCATGGCATGGCTCCGCTCATCAGCTCCGATCGCGTGCAGCGTTGCATTCGTCTCGCGCCCGTCTCGCGCCCCGGAGTCTCTACATTCTTTTTACTGTGTTTCTCACGCGCGTTTGCAGTCGGTGACGGTGGTACGGGCAAGACAACATTCGTCAAGGTGCGGCGCTTTTCTCTCTTCGCGAGGCCTTCAAACATCCAGTACGACCTCAGAATATACATGCTCATGGTATCTAACAGCGCCATATGACCGGCGAGTTTGAAAAGAAGTACATTGGTGAGTGATCAGCAGGCCACAAACTCGGCGCTTTTGCCACAGGCTTGGTCATCCCGTTCAACACTCCGCGACTCATAGACTGATCCGTTCAATCAGCCACTCTTGGTGTTGAAGTCCACCCTCTCAACTTTCACACCAACTTTGGTGACATCGTCTTCAATGTATGGGACACTGCCGGGCAGGAAAAATTCGGTGGGCTGCGAGATGGATATTATATCCAGGGTCAATGCGGTATCATTATGTTCGACGTGACCTCCCGGATTACCTACAAAAACGTACCCAACTGGCACCGCGATCTCGAGCGTGTCTGTGAGAGTATCCCCATTGTCCTATGCGGTAACAAAGTCGATGTGAAGGTGCGTCCTTTGGTCATCCCTTCTCCGAATACAAATATCTTTTGATGCACCATGACTCACGAGTAACCATAACTTCCAGGACCGCAAAGTCAAGACGGCGAGCGTCACCTTCCACCGTAAGAAGAACCTGCAGTACATTGAAATCTCGGCCAAGTCAAACTACAACTTTGAGCGGCCATTCTTGTGGCTTGCTCGAAAGCTCGTCGGGTACGTCGGGTTTCTGCCGCATTTGTTCCTCCGTCGATCTCTGACTGAGACTAATGCGTTGGCGTTCATAGTAACACTACTCTCGAATTCGTTGCTGCACCCGCCCTTGCTCCTCCGGAAGTACACGTCGACCAGGCCTTGATGATCCAGTACGAGAAGGAGTTGGCTGATGTGCGTACCCTTCCTCTATCCTCTCACCGGCGCACGTTTTTTTGTGTACTGATATGGATTTCTCCAGGCCGCAAACGTACCCATGCCCGATGACGAAGAGGACATCTAAACTAGACGCAACCCAGCGCGCACGAACGAACGTTTTTGCATCTTCTGTATTCTCTGCTCGTCGCCCTGCTATTGTTGTTACTGCTTGCGTTTCCTCGTCTCCACCCTTACTTACCTCCTTCACATCGGCACCCACCTTGTCGATCCATATATCCCGACCCGCCTGTTCATGAATAAAGAAGCGTTTGGCATTAATAATGTATTTTGTATTCTCCCAATTTGGACTTTGGGCAGGATTGTGAAGGTGCACGAGAGAAGAGGGAGGGGATCACAGCGTCTCCCGCACAAAACTTAACGTCCCCAAACTCGCAGTCACCATCCTCATCACTCTCCCTGCCTCAGCTCTCTGCACCTCGAGTAGGTCCTCCAGTGCCTTCTTCCCTTTTCCGTCGTCTCCCTCCCCGATTATAATCTCACCGTACGGCCGCAGGAAGACAGCAAGCAGCGCCTGTACGGCCTCAAAGTCCTTGTGCGAGCGTAGACGCTGTGTTAACGCATGAATAAAGAGCAGCTGCGCTGAAGGGAGCACGAGAGACGTGCGAAGTTCTAGATCAATCGCGGGAGGTGTAAGGGACTTTAAGTGTGCAAAGAAGAGTTCATCTATGGTTTCCAAAAAAAAAAACGTCAGCCACGAGCTGTTGTAAAAGAGAAAAGAAATGGACAAAGACGACGCACAGTCCCCTGCTTGATCCTCCGCCCTCAATAATCGCATAAATTCGCTCTCGGCTTGTAAGGCACGAATTTTCTCCAGCCTGTTGGCCTTCTTCTGCGCCTTTCCTTCACTTGGGTTGAGAGTGGGGGTAAGGTCAAACCGAAGCGAGTCTCCTGGGAGGGAGGGTAGGAAGAACGGTACTTTCTCCGGTGCCTTGGGAGGCTCCTTCGGTTTGTTGCGTTGCTACAAAAATGGTCAGACGAGGCGAGGAAGGAGGAAGGAGGAGGAAGAGGGGGAATGGCAGCGCACGCTAATGATATCCAGGTTGAGTAGGGTCTGCCATCTAGCACGGGGAAGGAGCGTTAAGGTAATTAGTTCGGTGTCCAGCTGTGCGGGCGTGCTGAATACGCTGGTAGGGTCGGGTACGCAGGAGGCGAGGGCTTCAAGTTCTGGTGGGAATTGGGTCAGCGAAGAAGCCACGGGGGTATGAAGGAAAAGTGAGTAGACCTTCTTCCTCGGCTGTACCCTGGACTGAAGGCAAGCTTACTCCTACGGTCAGTTCTCGTTCGATCTCCGCTGTGCTGCGGAAGGAGACTTCCGCATACTGCGCCCTGTTCGCCCTACGGTTCCATACTTATGAGATAATCGTCACTAACACATATTAGCATGTTTCACAGCTTACCAGAGGTACACACCGACGCTGTCCACATGCGAAGTCGCCAAAAAGTCGCCGGTGGGGGAGAAGGCCACACTGGCGGCTACACTCGAACACCGGAAGCCGTCGAGAAGCCTACCAGTGGGAATGTCGAATGTTCGGATTGTAGAGTCGAGGGAGGTGGCTATTAGCCACCGGGAGTCGGGGGAGAACGTCTGTCAGGCGCACAATCAGCAAGAAGGTAAGGGTGGGTAGATAGAAGAAAAGGCAGCGCACAACATCGAGAACCCTTGCAGAGAATCCGCTCAGCTCCCGAACTAGCCGTCGAGTTTCGATGTCGAAGAGCTGGACAGAGAAGTTGTCGGACACCACGGCGAGAAGGTTGCTATCTCTCTGCAGTTGCATGGATACCACGGAGGAAGGCAGGATGAGAGTTTCTTGTAGAGTCGTGGTGTGAAAGTCAAAGAACTAATCACACTTGGTCGGTGAGCGAAGACGGTCATGTTGGATACGACTCACATTCAGGGTACCATCGACGGTTCCTGCAACAAGCCACTTGTTGAGGCTATCAGTCACCAACCCGCTAATCCCTCTTCCACGCCCCTTTTCCTTCCAACTCCAATCCACCTCGTCAGGTACGGGCCCAACGTCAAAGGTCTTCCTCCTAATACCTGACTGTAGATTCCACATCTGTATTGAGCCAGTAGACGATCCCACCAAGCTGAAATTCCCGCAAGCAGTAATGCATACGCTCTTGACGATGCCAGGCAGGAACATGGGCGCCTTCGCCTTACCCTTCGTAGGTTTAGGAGGTTCAGGAGGGATGGTCGAGAATGCGTATTTCCCGATCCGTTTGTTGAGCACGTTCCAGGACCTCGCGACGGTTTCTTCTTGTCCACCAGTGAGGACATCATCCCATTCTTTGCTGCGGTTTGTGCTCCAGTCCAAGCACATAACAGGTGGCAGTTTGAGCTCCTCTACTTGGAAAAGCCCTTGCCTCGCTGCTTTCTTGGAAAGCCCCGCGCCTTGAGAGAGCTCGAAGGAACGGGAATCGCGTACAACCGAGGTAAGCCGAATGGTGCGATCTCGAGAGGCTGTTATAAGTTGCTTTCCATCCGTGCCGTAGTACCTGATGAGATGCGGTGGGGCGTGATGGCCGGAACGGAATTTGAGAAGGCGAGGCGGGCTATGGAGCGAGTCGCAAATCCATTGCTTATCCAAGGTTAGAGCCAAGGGCAGAATATGCTAGGAAACAAGACCGACTTTTATGCTGTTATCCTCTCCTGATGAAACCACTATGGGCTGACTGGGGATCCATTGCAGGCCGGTTACAGGGCCATCGTGGGCGCCTCTAATTATATGTAGTAGCCGAGCCTTCGAGTTCAGGTCCCACATCGCAATGTGACCATTGGCATTGGCTGTCGCAAGGACCTCCTCCCCATCTGAGCGGGAGTAGAATCGTTAGGGATTATACTCAGGATACTCAGAAAACTAACCTGTGCGGAAGCTGAGTGCTCTGATTGCGCCACCATCCATTCGCACCCGGAACAACCTTTCATCTTGGCGAATGTCGTATATAGAGGCTTCACCGTTAGAGAAAGCGATCCCAACTACGTCGGTTACGTGTGATTGTACCAAAGCCGTAATTGCGCATGGCGAGTTTACCGCTGCATCGCACAGCTTCTGTGAATTAAACTGGTGAAGCAATGTCCTGGTAAGGGAAAAACATTATAGGCGTAAGTAATAAATCCCTGGAAACCTGATAATATGGCGTGTACCGTGTTCGGAGGTTCCAAAGCTGCATCGAGCCTTCGGCACTCGCGACCAAAACCTTGTTTAGCATGGTTGCAGGATGGATAACGTGTGTGGCAGTAAATCCGTCATCAAACACAATCGATGTATCAAGATTACCAGTCTCCACATCCCAGGCATGGAGGTAACGTCCGTCTTCTGTGAGGGCTAAAACTTGATTTCCGAAATTGAGCAGCGCAGATAATGGGGTGCCTTGAGGATTCGAAAACACTGCAACCTGTGCGGGTGTTAAAGGGTTGAATGGTAGGGGGGGGCTAGACGACTTACCTGTTTTCCAGTTTCATACTGGAGCACCTCGGGACCAGCAGTCGCCCAGACGTAATTCCCTTGCAAAGATAGAGCAGATATAGGCTCACTAGCATCCGGACCTGTCGATTGAGAAAATTTTAGATTCCCGATCGAGAACTTTGGAAGAAAAGCCCACCAACGAAGAGCAAGCGCATTTTCTCTCCTTCCAACTCCGCCCAGGCTCGTCCCAGACATGTGAGAATATGAACCCTGGGGGCTGTAGTGGCACCTTTGTATGTGCGAACTTGCATCGCAAATGGGACATGATTTGAAACAAAACCCAGCGCGCGAAAAGGAGCAAATAGCCTGCGGTTCTCATAGTCGTAGGACAATGTTTTGGGTTCCTTTTTTATTCGTTTTCTTGGCCGTTCCTGGGCTTCAGCTTCGAAACTCATTTTTGGCCCGGATGGATGTGGGCGGCAGGTGGAGGACCAGCCTCACAGTCATATCCATTTCAGTATTTCACATTTCGTCCTCCGCCATGGCTGCCACCAGTCCTGTAGCCTTACCAGTCCTCGAGGTTCACACACCCCAGAGCTCGTTTGCTGTCGTCCACTCTCGTAGGGCTTGTTCTAGTCCCTCTCGGCCGAAACTGACCCCGCAAAACAAAACCTACATAGTGCAAGGAGACACGTTGCAAAGCCTGTTCGCTAAACTACGGAGGAAAGCCGGGGAAGAGTCTATCGGTTACGTGGTAGGAGCAGGGTGGGTCAAGTACGAGTGGAACGGAGCCTTCTGGGATCTTGACGATGGTTCGTTAGTCACTCGGCGTCTCAGCGCATCTACTTTGCAGAGTTTCTTAGACTGAAGCGCGGTGGTTTGTAGATGCGGACTACTCGATCTTCGCTTGGAGGAACGCACCTTCGGCACCTGACTCTCCGTCGCCCATCATATTCCTTCGCAATCCCACGAAACCGTTACCCCAACCCCCCGCCTATCAGAATACTTCTTACTACGCTTTCCGCCCCAAGTCAGCCCCGCAGCTGCCAACCGAAATCCCGGCAAGTGAATTTCCCGCCGCCTCTGTGCGGAGAAGGAAGTCACAAGGCAGCATGCGATCCTTCAAGTCTGGACGATCCGGGAGGTCTCGCTGGAGTCAGCCCCCAGAGGATGACGGAGTCCCTCAACATAAACGAGATTTTATCAATTTCCATTCTGAGAACGGAAGCAGGGTCGTCGTTGGAACCTTTGGCCCCGTCACCAGAGGTGGGTGGGCCATCATGGTATATATATATATGAGATGAAAGTACTGACCAGTGGCATTACTCTTCCAGTGGAGATGTTGTTGAAGAAAGGATACCGGCATGTCTACATGTCTCGCAGTTTCGCAAGACAGTTTAATCTTGTCCCGCCCGATCTAATGCCAGGTCTTCATGGTTACGGAGGGCTGGTAAAGTGCGTTAACGCGGTATTGATAGTTTCTGGGGTCTGACCGACCTGTTCACTAGCATGGGAAAATTCCCAATTACTGTTGGCACGAAGACGACGACTCATACTGTTTACTTGGCGGAGGAAAAACAATTCGATGTCGTCCTTGGGAGAGCTTTCATGGAGCGCCGACAAGTGAAGACAGATCCCACTGACCAATCTAATGTGATGTGCATGGACAACGGGGACGTTCTAGAGACCAAGATCATAGTCATACGAGATGGCCGTGGAGATTTCGTAACAGTAACTTGAGACTCGGGGTGAGCCCTCCGATGGCGCGTTTCTCACCGCTTTTGACTGATACTATGCCCGAGCGCAGAGGCCTTCCATAGAACTTGGGGTTAAGCTTGATTCCCTAACTCAATGTGGTAATCGGGCCACCCCGTTTCAGACGCAGCGCACTCAACCCTGATCTTCCAGTGCTCCGAGGGTAATATGGTTCTACGTACCCGTGGGTTGTTGGTATTTTTGTGGACCACCAATGATCAGTCATTTCGCTCCTATGCATCCATTGTCAATCCCCAGGCGGACCCTGGTGCGACCTTCAGAACCAGTGCTGCAGATGAGGCACGTCGCGTAGCCTGGGTCCAGCGATTGTCCACGACTAAGAGGATCCGATTTATTCGGGCACCGCAGGCGCGGAGCCATTGGCGGTGGACGTGCCACACAATTTAGGACTAAAATACAATCTCTCGGGTGGGTGTATATTTTCAATGTTGACTTATGTGATGCCTGGATGTCCGTCATTTTCGGTCGGACCGCGAGAATCGGGGGAATAAGCTTCACGTATCACCCACTTCATTCCGGAATTCAGTCTATGAAAGTGCTGAATGACTTTTCTTGTTGTGAACACCCTGTCCATCGATGCCTCATAAACCATATTGGGGCGTTCAGCCAAGACCGTGCGTATGAGGACCAGCCGAGTGCGGCCAGCAGTCTGATTCAAATGTGCGAGGTGTTGTTGTATTTGGTCACATCCCGAGTGCGCCCCTTAACGACCATGAATATTGCTATCTGTTACTGTGTACCTGTCCGTAGTTCTGGCGTTAAACCGTTCAGGATAGGAGTTTCCAAGGTGAGCGCGAGACGCAATACTGCACAAGTCGCGCAATGGTTGGCAATAGGTCAGGAAGACAAGCATATTGGCCTATGTCGAACACTTCTAAGCAGGCAATCATGCGCTGGTGTGATCTTTATTCCTCCTTTCTGGGCTTCTCGCGCGGTCCCAACACCTTCTCTGGAAATATTTCGGTTCGCACAAAGCGTGAAAGGGAGTGGGGCTGAAATTTCTGGCCCCCATTGGTGATTGTCAGGTGGTCCACAAAGGGAATTCAGTTTTCGCAATACGACAAACTCCTTCCAATAAGTTTCGAGGACTCAAAGACTGACGACAAGTCCCTTGCTTTCCCCTATTCCGTTCAAGGCGATTGTTACGTTTTTGTATATTCCCTCATCCTTGACGTCACCCACCACCCTCTTCTTTTCCCCTTCTTCCCCTTTTCACACTCGAGGATCAGATTTCACCCTATCATGACCCAATGGACCTGCCTGCATGATCACGTTTCGTTGATACGATTCTCCAGTTTGAATCTCATTGTATTCCTTCGATCTATCGTTCTTCTCTTCAGTTTCAGTCTCCCGCTGGCTCTTTCGAATTCCTTTCGACAGCTGAGTTCAAAACGCGCGGCCCGTTAGTCATACTTGGGGGAATTTCCGTCATACCCGCTCCTTGCCATCATAATTGGTGTCACCGCCATCCTCCCCGATAATACGATTGTTTTTGTCATTGGCGCTCTCGACGTCCCTGCCGGCGAAGCGGCATTCATTGATTGCAACCAACACTTCACCACATTTCCCGGCGATCCACAGGCAGACGGATACGAGAATCGCGTTATCGACATGCCTGACCTTCACGTTTACGCTCTCGGTCAGGTCCTCAACCAGGCCGATCTTCTCGCTGACGGTGTCTCTCCCTCATTCAACATAGCAGTCGGTGAGTGGGCTCTCGACGGCGTGAAGCACTTCTCTCTGAAGGAAACGCGTAGTTAGAGTGAAGTGCTTCATGCTGTCGAGAACCCACTCACTGCTGCTATGTTGAATGAGCCAGCGAGAAGATCCGCCTGGTTGAGGACCGACCGAGAGTGTAAACGTGAAGGTTAGGCATGTCGATATCGCGATTCTCGTATCCGTCTGACTGTGGATCGCCGGCATTCGCCGCAGCATGATTGTAAGTGTCCGCTTTGTTAACCGATGATCCGTTGACAGGTCCCGGACATGTCAACCTGACAATGATCCAATAGCAAATTGGTGCCTAGCTTTCCTTTCCATACCACCCGACCTTTGTCATGGAATCGGCCATTTTCCGGTCTTCGAATCGCAAGACACAGCGTCTATGCATCGATCAAGGCAGAGCAAAGTTGTTCCAAACCTTCAGCCTCCATGAGGATCCGCTGGCACATCTCTTTTCCACGACCGCCCTCGCGTGCCATCGTGGATGGGAGAGTTTAGGTTCTCCCGCATAACGTGTCACATCAAACCAGGGTTCTGCCGACTCTCCAGTGCCGTAAAAGGCATGTTGGAGTGTATGCTCGGCGGTCTCAGGCAATCGGCCGTGGTTTTCGGGCTTACGCCGCCACTGGCGTGTGAGTACTGCGAGACCGCGAGATGCACTGAGATAGATTTTCGAATCACACACTCTCTTTCGCAGGGATGGAGTTTGGCTTTGACCGAGAAGCCAAGGAAGTCTCTGCTCTGGGAAACGAAGCATCCATTTGTCGATATGCTTACATGGTTTGTCAATCATTGATCTCTCCCTCCAGGCTGTGGTAGATAAGGCTACTATCGATCGTGGTTTGGTGGTCACCATGGTCTAGTCAGGAGTGGCAGCGGCCGGACAGTACTCTATCGTTGGAGTAGACAAACTTGAATACGAGTCCTAGGAGTGTTTAGATCGAATGATGGCCGTAGACGGACCGCTGTCGATCGGTAAGCAACGAGCAGTGGACCAACAGAGTCGAAAGGGACACCTGCTGCCTTTCACGACAAATGTATACATAGGAACACGCTCAGTAAATTCTGGCTGGTGGTGCCAACAATTTGAAAACCTCAGAGCAGACATCGGAGCACTTTGACTGGTTCGAAGTGCGAAGAGGGTAGGGGAAGGAAAACACTGAATGGTTCCAAGCGTGTTTAAAGGTTCGAAAAAACAAACTGACGATTTGTGCAGCAACATACGAGATTGCTGCGTTCTAAATGGAGATCGGTCTACCCTATTATAACACACAGAAAACAAAACTTGAAAACACTACCTCAGATTCACAATTAGGTTCTTCATAAATAATAGAGAATGATATGGAGCTCTCTACGTGACCATACATATTGAATCCAAGGCAACTAGCCGCGACCAGTCATTCGAGGAAGCACATCGGGCTATGCATAAGAAGGGTTTCCATGTGACTACAGGGGCATGTAGAGCAATTACGCACGTTGTTCGTAGGGAAGAACCGGAAGAAGAACTGGAGTGCGGAGTCATACGAGAACGGAGTAAACGATAGGAGGGTTCTGAGGGGTCCTAATGTGAGCTGTAGCTACAAACGTGATATGGTTGGGACAACGGACCGGAGAGCCTTATCTCGTGCGCGTGCACATTTATTCTTCGCGTTTGTAGACCGGGCAGATATTGGTACAGGACGCCTCCTCACCTTGCTTGACTACAGCGGCTCTATTACCCAGGGGCTCGGGGTTGGAGATGGCGGGGATGGGAGCTGCGAGGGAAAGTGACATCACAGCGAAGGTAATAGCGAGGTTGAAGAAGCGCATGTGGGGAGTACTTTAGTTGGTGAGGTTGTTGCGGGCTGGGTTGCGCACAGTGACGGAGACTGAGACTGGTTTGATGGTGTGTGAAGGGATACGATCTCTCCTCTGTCCCTTATATATACGTGTATATGTTTTGTGACAGAATTGGCGCTTGAAGCCAGAATTCAGATGCCGAAGAATGGTACGCGTGGTTGATCTCCTCTGGGTGCCTCTGTCTCTTTTGCTTCGGTCTTCTCCTGCCTACTTCTCCGCAGGTACAACTTGCATCGCATCTCGCATCTTTGTCTGGTGCCTCTGGTCAGGGGTCAGACTGGATAGGCGGAAAGGTGCACTGGAGACTGCGGTTCGACTCTATACTATCCGCCGTCTTCTTTTCTCTTCCTTCGCTTCCTTCTCTTCCTACAATCTCCGATGTTCCAACGTATTACCAAGGCCAAGATCGCCATCACTGCCCACAGATGACAGGATGAAGCAGCCATTCTCCGTGATCAATTTGGGTCGACAGCTTGACCCTCAGGTGGCAATTACGCGAGAGCGAGAATATGTGACTCCTCTACCTTCGCATTCAATCCCATCTCACCTCGCGCGGCTCCTTGGCTAGCGCTGACGTGCTGGGGCATTAACTGCGGTGTGAATCGTAACACAGAGTAGGGTTTGGAGTCTGGGTCTCTGGTGGCGTGGCATTATAGCGTTAACGACAGATGGGTCTATTGAGGACCCCATTCTGAAACTCAAGGTGAACTTCACAAGACGTCCTTCACGCCTTGTGTCAAGCCATTAGCTGGCTCTATGATCCTGTTCGGGAGATATGACCGCTCTATATAGTATGAGGTTGGGTGGTCAGTCAGGCACGATCCTCGCTACAAGGGTTCATGCACAAGCAAGTCATGCTTATTTTACAGCAGCTCCGCGGCTCCATGCACAAGTTGCCTTCACAAATGAACAATCGCGTACTCAGGTCAAGATAGCAACGGAACCCCCACCAGCCATGCCAATTTTATATGCGCTGAGCAGTGACTCTATGTCATATCTCTCTAAGCCTAATCTGACAGACGTGATTACATTGTAGGGTGCGGTTTCAAGCTAACAGGGATCAAGACATGTCACTTGGACACCAGATCTATGACTTCACGCAGTTTCCTGTGGTTATAGTGCCGTAGTCGTCGAGCCTATGTGGGAAGGTAGGTTTGAAAATTACTAGAGTCGTCACCTATAGTAATGGGGACGTGGCTGTTGGAATATAGAGTCCACCGTCACTTACTGGCTGGGTAGCTTAGTGGTTAAAGCGCGTCCCGGGTTCGAATCCTGGTCTGGGCATTTAAAGTACTTTAATAGTGGCCCCCTCTGTCAGGGATTTGATGTCCCACAGGCGGTAAGCTCCATAAGCCCGTCCGTCATTTTGCCTACGAGGTGTCTAGATTGGTTCAGTGTGCATCATTTAAACTATAGAATCAGACTGGGCCAGTATGGTTTCAGCTCAGGATCTCCATTGCCCTTGATTACTGTCGGGCGATTACATGAGAAAATATTTCCTTCTAGTCAGATCCATGCGACGGTCGAATGTCATATGCATTGTTGAAAGTGTTTTTATTTATCATGTACTGTACGGCTCGCTGCTTGTCTGTTGCCACCATGTGGTGAATAAAGGTCGCCGTTTGTTGCCGTCCGCGTTCGTCGTCCGTCGCGGTTCCTGCTGTTTCCCGCATTGGTTTACGGTGCCTGTTGATGTACGCACTCGTTGTGGTACCTGTTGTTTGCATACATTGCAACTGCGTTTGAAATGCATCAATAAAAGAAAGATCTCGGACGAGTTGGGGAACAAATTTCTGTGGTATTTACCTAATAAAAGATAGACCTAATGTACATAAGCACCGAGTCGCAATGGATAGGGGAACCGGACATACCTCAGACGAGTTGGGGAACAAGCGTCTGAGGTGTCGGAACAAAACAGCCAATGGCCAAGTCCAATGTGGTTATCTACGCTTGTAAATCCATCTACTTCTAGCCATTCCCCAAGTTCTAGTTTTCACCCGTTCAGGACCCGAGTTTCGTTCCAAGGCGAGCGCGAGACGCAATACATACTGCACAAGTTGCGCAATGGTTGGCAATAGTTCAAGAAGGCGAGAATACTGACCTAAGTCGAGAACTTCTAGCAGGTAATACTAGTGCGCTGGTGTGCTCTTTCTTTCTCCTTTCTAGCTGATTGACTGCGCGGGCTTCTCGCGCAGTCCCAAGACCTTCTCTGGAATTATTCGGTTTGCACAAAGTATGAAAGGGAGTGGGGCTGAAATTTCCGTCCCGCCAGGTGCGCGTTGACCGGCGGCGGGATGATAGAGGCGGGAATATTGAAGCGAATTTGGCTACAATTAATACCGGATCGGGTTGTTCATGTCGCCCATTCCGAATAGACGTACAACTAACAGATCAAGAGATGATCGACAGGTCAACCGGACATGTCAACCTGTCATGTCAACCTGTCAACCATCCAATTGCAAATTGGTGCCTAGCTTTCCTTTCCGTGCCACCCCGACTATTGGCCTCATGTCGAACCATAGGTCATGGAATCTCCCAGTCTTCGAATCGCAGGATACAGCGTCTGTGCTTCGATGAAGGCGGAGCAAAAGTGATGCAAACCTTCAGTCTCCATGAGGATCCGCTTGTATATCTCTCTTCCACGACCGCCTTGCGCGCCATCGTTGATGAGAGGGTCTAGGTTCACCCGCATAACGTGTCACATCAAACTAGGGCTCAGCCGACTCCCCAGTGCGGTCAATGGCATGTTGGGGTGCATACGTACTTGGCGGGTAATTGGCCGTGGCTTTCGGGCTTACGCCGCCATCGGCGGGTGAGTACTGTGAGAACGTGAGACGCACTGAAATAGATTTTCCAACCAAACACTCTCCTTGGCAGGGATGGTGTTTGGCTTTGACCGAGAAGTCTCTGCTCTGGGAAACGAACCATCCATTTATCGATATGCTTGCATGGTTTGTCAAGTATTAATCTCTCACTCCAGGCTGTTGTAGATAAGGCTACTATCGCGCGATCATGGTTTGCTGGTCACCGCGATCTAGTTAGGAGTGGCAGCGGCAGGACAGTACTCTGTCTAGCTTTGGAGTAGACAAAATTGAATACGGGACCTGGGAGTGTTCTGATCGAATGACAGCCGTAGACGGACCGCTGTCGGTCGGTAAGCAACGAGCAGCGGACCAACAGAGTCGAAAGGTCACCTGCTTCCTGTCACCTGCTTCCTTTCACGACAAGTGTATACACAGGCGTACGCTCAGTAGATTCTGACCGGTGGTGCCGACGATTTGAAAACCCCCAGAGCCGACGTCGGAGCACTTTGACGGGTTCGTAGCAGCCAACAGCCGTCCCCAGCCTCGCTGTCCGGCCATCAGGCCACAGCTGTCACCGAGCTGCCTGACTCTTGTCCGCGGGTGATTAGCTCCAAGTAGATGAAGCACAGGAAAGGCCAGAAAAAACTTGAAAGCACTACTTCAGATTCACAATTAGGTTCTCCGCAACTAATAGAGAGTGATATGGAGCTCTCTAGGTAACCATTTGTATGAAATCCATGGCAATTAGCCGGGGAAATTTTGGCCAGTCAATCGAGGAGGTACATCGTGCTACGCATAAGAGGGGTTTCCATGTGACTACAGGCGCATGCAGGGCAATTTAAGTACGTTGTTCGTTGAGAAGAACTGGAAGAAGAACTGGAATGTGGAGTCATGCGAGAACGGAGTAAATATTAGGAGTTCTGAGGGGTCGTAATGTGAGCTAGAGCTACAAACGTAATATAGTTGGGAGGACAGACTGGAGAGGTTTATCTCGTGCGCGTGCACATTTATTCCTCGCGTTTCCAGCCCAGGCAGCCAGAGATGCAGGACACCGAATCTGGTTTGGCTCCACTGGCTCCATCATCCACGGGATCGGGGATGGAGATGGGAGGGATCGGAGCCGCGAGGGAGAGTGACATCACAGCGAAGGCAATGGCGAGGCCGAAGAAACGCATGCGGCGAGTACTTCAGTTAATGAGGTGTTGCGGGTTGGGTTGCGCGCGGTGACTGAGACAGAGACTGGGACTGAGACTGAGACTGAGACTGTGGTGAACTGGTTTGGTGGTGTGTGAGGGGATACGATCTCTCCTCTGTTACTTCTATATATATATAGATATACAGCGACAGAACCAGTCGTTGAGGCCGGAATTCAGATGTCGATGAATGGTACGCATTGTTGATCGCCTCTGGGTGCTTCTCCTTCTCTTTCTCTGCTTCGGTCTTCTGCTCCGCGGGCACAACCGGCTGCATCGTTTCTCGCACCTTAGTCCAGTGGCTCTGGTCAGGGGTCAGACTGGACAAATATATATAGGCGGAAAGGCGGAGACCGAGGTTCGACTCTATCCGCCGTCTTCTTTTCTCTCCCTTCTCTTCCTACAATCTCCGATGTTCCAACGCATCACTAAGGCTAAGGTCGCCGTCACTGCCGACAGATGACAGGATGAAGCAGCTGTTATTCTCCGTGACCGATTTGGGTCAACTGCTTGACGTTCAAGTGACAATTACACGAGAGCGAGAATATCCGCATGCGTGTGACTCCTCTACCTTCCTATTCAATCCCATCTCGCCTCGCGCGGCTCCTTAGCTAGCGCTGACGCGGCGGGAATGGTGACATAGAGTAGCGTCCGGAGTCTGGGCCTCTGGAGGCGGGGCGTTATAGCGTTAACGACAGGTGAGTATTGAGGACTCCATTCTGAAACTCAAGGTCAACTTCACAGGACATCTTTACGCCTTGTGTCAAGCCATTAGCCGGTTCTGTGATCCCGTTCGGGAGATATGATCCTACAGCGTGGAGCAGGGTGGTCGGTCAGGCACAATCCCTGGGCCCCCTACAAGTATTCGTGCACAAGTAGGTTATATTTTAGAGCAGCTCTGCAGCCCCGTGCGCAAGTTGCCTCGAAAAAT